>Ga0164293_10000338_pt1 | contig 35974 bp, 34 predicted proteins | sample GEODES118metaG_FD_111487 | JGI IMG/M metagenome (GOLD analysis project Ga0164293, IMG submission 111487) | Eutrophic lake water microbial communities from Lake Mendota, Wisconsin, USA - GEODES118 metaG | ecosystem: Environmental > Aquatic > Freshwater > Lake | place: USA: Lake Mendota...
AGCAAGTCCACCGACATAACCAGTTCCGGTGACTGATCCGGTTGCGTAGGCGCTTAACACCGACAATTCAATATTGGAGTTGAGAACCCCATTCCCACCGGCGCTTCCAATGAGACCACCCACATAGTCCTCTCCCAGGACTTGTCCGCTGGCAAAGACATCTGAAATCTCCACTTCCGAACTCGGAAAAGGCAGACTTCTACCGAATTCCAATATTTGGAGATAAACATCCCCAACTAAGCCACCGACGAGTCTGTTACCCGTGACGTTTCCCGTTGCATGGGAATCTTTGACACGCACGATTCCACTTGAACCCCTTTCACTCCTGGCTACCCGAAGACCACCGATGAGCCCCCCCGTCGAATGACAATATCCAAGACACGAGCCCAGACCCGTGACGTTTCCAGAAGCGCTCGAGTCTTCAAGCGTGTAGGTCTCAGCCCCTGGTTGCTCCACCCAGAAGTATCCCGCGACACCACCCACGTTGCCCGTTCCAGTGACTGCGCCTGATGCAACGGCGTTCGTAATGTTGACATTTATCGCGTAGCCAACGATTCCGCCGAAATAATACGAAGATGTCGTGTTACTCCAGAAACCCCCCGTTACTGAAGCACTTGAAGTGACATTTGTCAGGACCGAGTCACGCGCGTGGCCAACAATGCCCCCGACATACCCCAGCGATTTGTCACTTCCGATTGCGCCTGCGCTCGAACTGTTACTGATGAGTGACCCGTTTTCTGCGTATCCGGCAATGCCACCCACACCCGTCGTCCCATCAATAGTCCCCGTTACCGAGCTGTTGAGAACATCAGTGTTGTCGGCGTATCCCACAATGCCGCCGATGTACTGAGGTCCAGAAGTCGTGCGGTCATCATTGGTAATTGTTACACCAGTGAGAATTATGTTCTTCAGTATCGCATTCTGCGTCACACCAAAGAGGCCACCGCGGTCCGCCGATGATGAAGTGAAGGTCATGGACAATCCACTAATGGTCTTGCCGTTACCGTCGAAGGTGCCCTTGAATCCATTTGAGCTATCACCGATCGGCATCCACGAACTGGTGAGCGCGATGTTGTTTATCACGGTGAATGTCTTGCCGGATGCGAGACAACTCGAATCGGTTGCCAAGACTCTCAAATCTGCCTCTGAATCAATCGAGAAGATGCTTCCGGAGGAACAACCGGTGAGCGCCTGAGCTGGAGACGAGGAGATGAGCCCTGCCGCAAGGAAAGCAACCACACCAAGGCAGATTCCCCGGGCTTTCCGCCCGATAGGAAGGCCACCCATCAAGGCAACTTGAGGGCGAATGAAAACATCGGATTTTGTCAGCCGTAGCATCGCGACAGCCTAAATGGTCATTCACCTACATGATGAGAATTCACCTACATCTGGGCCATCAAAGGGAAGGCGCCACCACGGGTCGCGCAGTCGATGACATGGTGTGACATGACACATTCCCAATCCGATGCCACTCATCACCAGAAGGCTGAAATACAAGGAACCAGTAGTGGGCACGACGGGACTCGAACCCGGGACCTCCACCATGTCAAGGTGGCGCTCTAACCAACTGAGCTACGCGCCCTAAAGCGCTCTTAGCCTACCCGTGCGCGTAGTCCTTTCGGAAAGCCCCTCGTTGGTTGATTACGGAACGAGTCTTTCGCCAAATGCCCGCATCGGGCGAATCAGGAGTGGTCGCGAGGGTGGTGCGAGGTTTGCGGCAAGGGTTTGCACGCGATCGAACTGCTGGCCATCGGCGAAGTATTGGGTCCATGCCGTGCGGCCGTTGTAGTCGCTTGACGTCCAGTAGTAGCCGCGTTCGAATTGTCCGATGGGCGTGAGCTTGAGTCCGGTGCGGCTGTGTGAAAGCCAGCGGAATGCTTCATTAAGTTCATCTTTGGAGGGCAGGAACCAGTCGTTGAGTCCCCCGCAGTTCATGTTGCGCACGGCCGATGCGGCCCCGTTCACGCGAAGTCGTTGCGCGAGCCTGCGCGTATTGGTGACGCCGGCTCCGATCCATTTGCCGCGTACGCGTTGCACCGCAGTAGCGACACCGGCGCCGATGGGTTTGGTGGCAAAAGGGATGCCCGACAGTTCACACGCCTTTGGTGCGATTTCGAGATAACGGCCCCATCGCTGCGGCGAGCCCGCGTCATAGACAACAATGCCACCACCTGGGCCGATGTCGCCGATTGTGCATGTCGTTTCGAAGAGTGAGCACGTTGGATTGGTCGTCAAAGCGGTGACGAGCCACGGTGTAGGAGGAGGTGCAACGGGAGGCGGGAATGCGCGTACGCGAATGATGCGCATTGGGGCCGGGGCGAAATCGGAGCCAGTGTGTTTGGGGCTGCGCAGGTAGTTCTTATTGGTAGCGAGCACCGGAATGACCGCATTCGCATCGGTGAATTGTGTGCCGTCATGAAACAGTTGGTACCACGCGAACGTGCCCTCTGATTCCGACGACGTCCACACCGGCACTGCCCCGTAGTTGACGCCTGGCGGAAACCGTGTTTTCCAGAAGTCGTAGAGCGCGCTCAGTTCATCCTTTGACGGCAGATACCAATCCTCATTTGCGGGAAATCGCGCAGCGAGTGTCACATCTGCGATACGCATCTGTTCGGTATTGAGACGGCCCATGCCGAAGGCTGTCGAGCGCCGCTGAATGGCCTGTGATGTGACTGCGCCGTAGATCGATTCGGCGGCACCCCACGGCACGCGAGCGGGTTCGGCCGACTTCTTTGCTTCGAGGAAACGCCCCCACCACTGCTGGCTGCCGGCGTCGTAGAAGATGATGCCGCCACCGGGGCCGGTCATGCCGACTGAACAACCCTTACCTGAGTTGTCGCATGTTGCTGCATCAACTTCAACGGGAGACACCACCACCCATGCCACAGGGAGGGCAAGTGTGAAAACGGCCATCAGTCGTCGAAGACTTTGGAGATTCCTCACAACGCCGCACGGTACGAGGTGTGCGGTGGTTTATGGAATGACGAGCATCCCGTTGAATGTCACTCGATTCGTGAACCGAGTCGTCCTACGCCCTTACCGTTGTTCGGCAATGACGACGCGGTTGGATTGCGTTCCATCTAGAGCTTGAACGTAAACGGTGATTCTCTTGCCCGTCTTGCGGGTCCAGGTGAAGAATCCATCGGACGCCACGATGATCGTCGTGGAGCCTTCCGTGTACGTCGTCTGACCGGGAAAACGCATCCACCCCTTCAACGTCGTTCCCGCAGCAAACCCGGTTGCAATCCCCTCGACAAGTATTCCGGATTTGCCTCCCACCGTTGTGCGGGAACCCGTGATCACAATTGTCTTGTCGATGGCATTCGTTGGTGCTGACACTCCACCTTCGACAAAGGCACGCATGGGTCGCACCGAGAATGGTCGTGCAGGCGGCTTTTTGTTTCCGGTCAGTGTTTGCACACGGTCGAATTGCTGACCGTCGGCGAAGTACTGGGACCACGCGGTCTGGCCGTTGTAGTCGCTCGAGGTCCAGTAATAGCCGCGCTCGAAACCGCCCACAGGCGTGAGCTGCAGACCTCGGCGACTGTGAGATAGCCACCTGAAAGCCTCGTTCAATTCGTCTTTCGATGGCAGGAACCAATCGGAAAGTCCACCGCAGTTAGAAGACTGCGCAGCTGCTGCAGCCGACCCCGAAGAAGCAAATCCGGCAATCCGTTGCGTGTTGGCTTTTCCTTGGCCGATGAACTTCGACCTCACGCGATCAGACGCGGAAGGAAAGACCGGAGCAGTTGACCGCAGTGAATAGGCAACCCGCGAAATCTCACATGACTTTGGGGCGATCTCCAGATAGCGACCCCATGCCTGATTGAAACCGGCGTCATAGACAACAATTCCGCCACCCGGTCCTACATCGCCAACTCGACATCCACGTGCTTCATTGGCACACGATGGGTTAGTCGTCGGCGCAGTTACCAGCGATGGCGCGGGAGGCTGTGCTCCCGTTGCAGGAAAAGCGCGCACACGAATGAGGTGCATGTCGGCCGGTGCGAAGTCTGACCCCACATGTTTTGCGCTTTTCGTGTATTGCTTATTCGACTTCAGACCCCCGATGATGCCGTTGGCATCGGTGAACTGCGTGCCGTCATGAAACAACTGATACCAGGCAAAGGTGTCCTCCGATTCCGAGGATGTCCACACCGGGACTTGTCCATAGTCCACTCCCGCCGGTTGAAACACACGCCAGAAGTTGTACAGCATGTCGAGCTCATCCTTCGAGGGGATGTGCCAGTCCTGATCTGCCGCAAGCGCAGTAAGCGCCAACGTTGCTCCCGCTGCACGCATCTGATTTGAATTCGTCCTGCCCATGCCAATGGCCATTGACTGGCGCTGGATGGCCTGCGATGCAGATGCTCCGTAGATCGATTGCGCAGCGCCCCACACTCCGGCCACTCGCGTAGCAGTAGTTTCGGCTTCGAGGTATCGGCCCCACCACTGCTGGGCGCCGGCATCATAAAAGATGATGCCGCCGCGCGGTCCGCGGGCGCCGACGAAACATCCCTCGCCCGACTCAGTGCAAGTGAATGCCTCAAGCGGTTTCGTTGGGGACATTGGCGATGCAACGAGCACCCCCGCGAGTAGGGCACCAACCAGCATGAACCGACGCATAACACTCCTCAAGTTGAATCGACGTTTACCCTAGCGAAAAGCGTTGTCCACCTTGAGTCGCATGCTCACTTCATTAGCCATAAGGCGCCCGGCTCGGGTAAGCGTCACGGTGGCACCTCGACGCTCGAGAAACGGAGCGAGTTCCTCGAGATCGGTCTCACTGAAAGCAGAACTCGGCACACCCTCTCGCATACGGATGAGCAATTGCAGGGCTTCGAGCCGACGGGTGTCGTCGTCGAGTTGTTCACTCGACGACACCGGTTCTTCACCGTTATTGATCATCTCGATGTAGCGGTCGGGGGTGCGCACGTTCCACCACCGCATCCCGTCATGATGGCCGTGGGCCGCGCTACCAAAGGCGGCGTAGTCACCCTGTAGCCAATAGATGCGGTTGTGCCGACACTCGTGGCCGGCCTTCGCCCAATTGGAGATCTCGTAGTTGGCCAGTCCGTTCGCCACAAGGAGGTCGTCGACGAGTTCATATTTCCCCGCCTGGTCATCGTCGTCGGGGTGACGGGCATGGTCGTCGGCAAGGGGCGTGCCGGGTTCCACGGTAAGCGCGTAGGCCGATACGTGCGGCGGGTCGAGTGCGACCACGTCTTCAACGGTGGTACGCCAATCGTCGAGTGACTCGCCATGACCGCCATAGATAACGTCAAGGTTGAAGGAACGCACGCCGCTTTCCCTCACCCACTCCACTGCACGCACCACGTTGGCTCGGTCGTGTTCACGTCCGAGCGATGTGAGCACGTGCGGCACGGTGGATTGCACGCCGAGCGAGATGCGATTGACTCCGGCATCTACATACGTGCGCAGGAGTTTGGGCGTGATGTTGTCGGGGTTGCACTCGACGGTGACCTCCGCGTCGGCCGACCGCGGGATGGCGGCAATGACCTCGGCCAGCAATTCGGCAGGCACCATGCTCGGCGTGCCACCGCCGACGAACATCGAGTCAGCCTTCGGCATGCCGCTGGCCACCGTGCGCTCGATGTGCGTTTTCACAGCATGCATGTAGTCAACCGCGAGGTGATGGCGATCAGTAAACGTGGCAAAGGCGCAGTAGTCGCAGCGCTTGGAACAGAACGGCACATGCACGTACACGCCAAATTGGTCGGTAGCCATGGACACCTACGCGGTCGGCGGCACGAACACCAGGTCGAGCTCGGTGAGTTTGGTTGCCACGTTTTCGACCGGCACATCGAGAATCACGGCGATAGCGCGAATGTCGTTTTCGCGCACGGTGATGACCTTGCCGTTGAAGTCCTGTCGCTGTACTTGGATCATGCGCAGGAGTCGCTCAAGCATCTGATACTGCGCGCCCTGACGCGTGGACAGTTTGGCCACGTCGATGCGCAGTTTGACGGGCGCCGCGCCTTGGCGGCCGTCTCCCGCAATGCGCTTCGGGTCTTGTGGCAACAACTGGTCAACGGTCACCCCGTAGTAGCGGGCGAGGCGCTCGAGGCGCTGCACCGACACCATGCGCTCGCCGCGTTCGTAAGCACCCATCACCGAGGCCTTGAACTCCTGATTCGTTTGCGCTTCTACGTCGGCAAGCGACAATTTCTTCTGCTTGCGGATCGAGCGCATGCGCTCACCCAACTGGGCCGCATACCCGCTTTCGGCGGTGTCGTCGTCAAGGTCGTCGGTCATCGTGATTCTCTGCGGCACGCGGCCATCAGCGTCCCCGCCACTATTGCAGCAGTCTCTGCCCGCAGGATGGACTCCCCCAACGAAACGCGCTCGCGTGAGCGTTCGAGTTCATCAGGCGCAAAGCCGCCTTCGGGGCCAATGGCAATCATGCGATGTGCGGCAGTGATGGGTGCACCCCCGGGCTCGGCGAAGGCAACACCCTCGGCAATCACCGCATCGAGTGTCGTGCCCACATGCACACGCGGCAACCATACGCGTCGACTCTGCATCGCCGCTTCGCGCGCAACCTTCACTAGGCGCTGATGCTGGCGATCGGCACGCGACTCGTCCCAGCGCACCACCGCATACCGGGTTGCGGTGAGTGGCACAATGTCGTCCACGCCGAGTTCGGTGAGCTTCTGCACGATGACTTCGGGCTTCTCCCCTTTGACCGGGGCAAACGCCACACCGATTGCATACGGCGGCGCGGGCTCATGCACGACATCGGTCTGGCCGACGAGTTCGCCGGAGCGTGTGAGCGAGGCAAGCAGCCAGTTGCCAAGACCGTCACTTACTGACACGGCGTCGGCTTCGCGCACCCGCAACACCTTGAGCAGGTGATGCTCGTCGTCGGGGTGCAGTTGCGGAACAGCAAGGTTGTCGACGAAGACGTGTGCTTTGGCGCTGCGCAGTGCGGCGTTCACGAGAACGCGGACTTGATCTTGGAGAACAGCCCACCTTCCGACTCGGACACATGCTCGCCACGCGCCTCGGCAAGTTTGCGCAGGAGATCTCGCTCGTCATCGCTCAACTTGGTGGGTACTTCCACCACCACACGTGCGCGCAAATCGCCACGGCCACGCGAGCGCCCACCCTGGCTGAGGCGTGGCACGCCGCGACCCTTCAGCACGAACTCGCGACCAAACTGCGTGCCCGATGGAACGACAAGCACTTCGTCGCCGTCCAACGTGGTGAGCGTGAGTTCGGTGCCGAGCGCGGCCTGTGCAATTGAAATGACTACGTCAGTGACAAGGTCCTCATCCTCACGGTGATACGTGTGATGGTCAGCCACGCGCACGTGCACATACAGGTCGCCAGCCATACCGCCACGAATGCCCACGGCGCCCTTGCCGCCGAGGCGCAAAGTCTGTCCCGTAGCGATTCCCGCAGGAATGTCGACGGTATACGTGGTCTCCTTGATCACGCGCCCGTCACCGCGGCACGTGTTGCAGGGTGAGTCGATCATCTGGCCCATGCCGCTGCAACGGCCACACACATTCATGGTGACCATTTGCCCGAGCATGCTTTGGCGCACGCGGCGTACCTGGCCGCTGCCGCCGCAGTCACCGCAAACGGACGGCTTCGTGCCCGAGCGCGCACCCGATCCTGCGCAGTCGTCGCATGCAACGGCCGTCTTTACGCGTACATCGGTTTGCACGCCAAACACAGCCTGTTCGAACGAGATGTCGGCCACGGTCTCGACATCTTGTCCGCGCGGTGGGCCACCAGGCCCGCGCTGTGCGCCGCCGCCAAACGGCGAGCCGCCACCAAAGAACGCATCAAAAATGTCGCCAAAGCCACCCATGCCGAATGGGTCACCTGCCGCACCGGCGCCGCCCACTCCTGCTTCGCCGAACTGGTCGTAGCGCGCTTTCTTCTCGGGGTCCGACAACACCTCGTAAGCACGGGACACTTCCTTGAACTTGGCCTCAGCCTCGGCGTTACCGGGATTGGCATCGGGGTGCAGTTCGCGGGCGCGCTTGCGATATGCGCGCTTGATTTCGTCGGCGGGCGCACCGCGCGAGACGCCCAACAGCGAATAGAAGTCTTCAGCCATCGAAATGAATCAGCCTTCGGCCAGGCGACGACCCAGTCGATCGCTGACGACTTCAACCGTTGCCAGTGCCTGCGGGTAGTTCATGCGCGTGGGCCCGAGCACACCGACCGTGCCAACCGTGGCGCCATCGGCCACCACGGGGGCAAGCACTACCGAACATGCTGCAAGTGGCTCGACGCCGTGTTCGGCACCGATTGCCACCGACAAACCCCGGTTCAACATGTCACGCACCAGCGACACCATCACGTATTGCTGCTCGAGCGTATGCAGCACCGAGCGCACGATCTCGACGGCGTCGAACGCCTCAGCCATTGCCGACGCGCCGCCAACGAACATGGTTTCATCTACGCGCCGCGACGTCATTGCGTTCAATACGCGTTGAGACACCTCGTCGACCGTTGACTGGCCTGACAACACCAATGGGCCCGTCTCATTCAGCGGCTTACCCACCATCATCTTCGACAGATGTATCGACACCGCCGACAGCATGTCGTCAGTGAGTTCGATGGCGAGCTCGATTGGCTCGCTCTCCACCACACCGTTCGACATCACGACCACCACCGTGGCGAGACGCGATGACAACCCCACCATCTGCACCGAGCGAACAACGGCAACTTCGGCCTTGGGGCCGACAACGACAGCGGCGTAGTTGGTGAGCTGCGCGAGCAGGGTGCTCGTGCGCTGCAGGGTTTCTTCGAGGCGGCCCGTGGCCAGGTCGAAGAAGTCGCCCACCCGCATCTGGGCACTGCGCTCGAGCGCGCCCTTCGGCGTCAGATGGTCGACGTAGAAGCGATAACCCTTGTCAGTCGGGATACGCCCGGCCGAGGTATGCGGCTGGGCCAGATAGCCCTCGTGTTCGAGGGCAGCCATGTCGTTGCGCACCGTTGCCGGCGATACCTGTACGGACAAGTTCTTGGCGATGTGCGCAGAGCCCACGGGCTGCGCCGTGGCGATGTATTCCTCCACTACCGCACGGAGGATCGCGGACTTGCGTTCATCAAGCATGGGCTGGCCTTAAGGATACCCACCCTCGAAAACGAGGGAGATGTCGACGGGCTACTTGCCGGAGACGGCCTTGTAACGCAGCAGGGACTCCTCGCGCTCTGCCGCGTGGTCGACGATCGGGGCGATGTAGGGGTTCATCATTCCCGTCTCCCATGGCTGGTGCACAAACTTCGTCTCCACGTCGGCCAACTCGGGAATCCAATGGCGCACGTAGGAGCCATTCGGATCGAACTTCTCACCTTGCGACACTGGGTTGAAGATTCGGAAGTAGGGCGCGGCATCGGTGCCGGTGCCGGCGGTCCACTGCCATCCGTGATTGTTGGAGGCGAGGTCGCCGTCAACGAGGTGCTTCATAAAGAATCGTGCGCCCCACTGCCACGGTAAGTGCAGATCTTTCACCAAGAAACTCGCCACGATCATGCGCACGCGATTGTGCATCCACCCAGTTGCGAGCAACTGGCGCATGCCGGCGTCCACGATCGGATAGCCCGTCTCGCCCCTACACCACGCGTCGAAACGCGCGGTTGCCTGCTTACCAGTGTCGAGTTTCATCGCGTCCATCTTGCGTTGCAGGTTCTGCCACGCAGTTGCAGGTTGGTGATACAACACGTCGGCATAGAACTCGCGCCAACACAACTCGCTGCGAAAGTGGGCTTGTGACTTGGTGTCGTTCAAGTCCACAAGCAGCGTGCGAGGGTGCACGAGCCCAAACCGCAAGTACGTTGACAAGCGGCTTGTGCCGTCGACGTCGGGGTTATTGCGAATGTCGTAATACCGATCGAGCGCAGTGGTGGCGAACTCAGCAAAGCGCGACATCGCTGCTTCTTCGGTTGCCTCGGGCAACTCGGCAACACACGCGGGTTCGTCGGGAATGCCGTCGCAGTGGACATGTGGGTGACCATGCCAGGATACGTTCGGCACTGGAAATGGTGTGGGCCAACCAATCGACAACCACACTTTTGAAAACGGTGTGAACACCGCATACGGCGTGCCGTCACTCTTGAACACCGATCCTGGCGGCACCGCGTAGTTCGAGCCGACCAATTGCAGTGGTGCACCGACGCTGTCGAGTGCAGTCGCAACGATTCGGTCCCGTTCGGCGCCGTACGGCGCAAAGTCGCGTGCGGCGAACACCGCTTTCGCCCCCACCTCTTTGGCAAATGCGGGCACAACGTCTGCAGGGTTGCCGTGACGCACCACCAACGCGCCGCCCGTCGCGGCATCGAGCGACCGCAGCGCGCGCAACATGAACGCCAGGCGCGGCGCGCCCGATCGATCGGCAAGTGAAGGATCGAAGACAAACAACGGCACAACGGCGCCTTCGGCCGCGGCAGCGCACAGCGCCTCGTTGTCAGCCAGGCGCAAATCACGCCGGAACCACATGACTACCTTCTGTGCACTCATTACAGGTCAGTCTTGCTGGACGGGGCACGGGTGGGCGAAACCTTGCGCGACGGATCCCGAGAGATCCACCACAGCATCCACGAGCCGGCCACCAAGGCAAGCACACCGCCGTAAGCCAACGACCACTGCACACTGATGAAATCGGCGACGAAACCGGTCACCGGCCCGCCGATGGGGGTAGAGCCGAGGAATGCGACTGCGGTAAGCGCGAGCATGCGGCCGCGCATGTCGGGAGGTGATTCCAACTGCGTCAGCGAGGTGATACCCGCCATCATCGCCGCGCCGCCGAGGCCGAGCGGAATTGCCCACACAAATGCGACAACGACGTTTGGCGACCATGCCATACCGAGGTTGGAAACGGCCAAGACCAACACGTTGACCGCAACCCAGCGATAGGTGGTGAAGGCCAAGCGTGCGGTAAGCAACGCACCGATGAGGCTGCCAATCGAGGTAACCCCAAGTACCCAACCGAACGCCTCGGGTCTACCCCATTGCTCATCGGCCAACTTCGGCAGGCTCACCGAGTAGTTGAACGCGAACGTGCTCACCAACGTGAATACCGCGAAGAGCACTGCAAGTCGCTCGTTGTTGCGGATGAAGCGCAGGCTGTCGCGCACGGGTGTGCCGCCGGCCTCACGATGCGTCACGGGGAACATTTCACTCCGTCGGAGCAGCGCCAAGCCGATCAACATTGCCGCATACGACACACCGTTGAGCATGAACAACCAGCCGATGCCCACCACACCAATGAGCGCAGCGGCAATCGCCGGGCCGAAGATGCGCGACCCAGTCATTGTCGCAGTGTTCAGGGACATCCCGTTAGTGAGGTCCTCAACCGGAATGAGTTCTGTGATCAGACCTCGACGCGAGGGATTTTCGATTGCCGTGACAATGCCAAGGAAGGCTGACAGCACATACACCGCCTCCACTGACACATTGCCGCTGAACACGAGTGCTGCCAGCGCAAAGGCCTGCACTGCCTGGAGCACCTGCGAAACGCGCGTCAGCGTGAGACGATCGATGCGATCAGCTAGCGCACCGGCCCATGCACCCAGCACCAGCATTGGCAGGAACTGCAGCGCGGTGTTGATCCCGAGCACCGTGGCATTGCCCCGCAAGTCGTACAGCAAGAACGAGGTCGCCGTGAACTGCACCCAGGTGCCGATGTTCGACAGCAGGAGGCCGAGAAAGTACAGCCGCGCGTTGCGAAACCGCAACGACCGAAACATGCCGCCCGACTTCGAGCGCTCAGCCATCAAGTTTCAATGCGGAGATGAATACGTCGCCGGGCACCTCGACGCGGCCGATCGACTTCATCTTCTTCTTGCCTTCCTTCTGCTTTTCCAACAACTTTCGCTTACGCGAAATATCGCCGCCATAACACTTGGCGAGCACGTCTTTGCGCTTGGCCTTCACCGTCTCGCGGGCGATGATGCGTCCACCGATTGCCGCCTGAATTGGCACATCGAACATCTGTCGCGGAATGAGCTCTTTCAATTTGTCGCACATGCGCTTGCCGTAGTCGTAGGCCTTGTCGCGATGCACGATGGTGCTGAACGCATCGGCGGGCAACGCATTCAACAAGATGTCGACCCGCACGAGGTCGCTGTCGCGGTACCCCGCCAGTTCGTAGTCGAGGCTGGCATACCCCTGCGAACGGCTCTTCAACTGATCGAAGAAGTCAACGACCACCTCGGCCAGCGGCATGTTGTACTGCATATCGACGCGCTCAGGCGACAGATACTCGAGCTTGATCAGCTCGCCGCGCCGGTCCTGACACAACTCCATGAGGGCGCCGGTGTATTCCTTCGGCGTAATGATGCTGACCTTGAAGAACGGCTCTTCGATGTGGTCGATGTAGTTGGTGAGCGGCAACTCCGACGGGTTGTCCACCACGAGTGTCTCGCCATCGGTCTTGACCACCCGATACTCCACTGACGGCGCCGTGGCAATAAGCGCCAAGTTGAATTCGCGCTCGAGACGCTCTTTAACGATCTCCATGTGCAGCAACCCAAGAAACCCGCAACGGAAGCCGAAGCCAAGTGCGCCGGAGGACTCCGGCTCATAGGTCACCGAGGCGTCGTTGAGCTTGAGCTTCTGCAGGCTTTCGCGCAGATTTTCGAAGTCGTCGCCGTCGATGGGAAACAAACCGCAAAACACCATGGGCTTCGGATCACGGTAACCCGCAAGCGGCTCAGTCGCGGGAGCCGATGCCAGCGTGACCGTCTCACCACTTCGCGCCTCACCGACGTCTTTGATACCGGCAATGAGATAGCCCACTTCGCCAGGGCCAAGTGCCTCGACCGGCGTCGGCGTCGGCATGCGCGCGCCGATTTCGATGACCTCGTGTGTTGCTCGCGTCTGCATAAACAGCAATTTGCTACTCGATGTCATCGTGCCGTTCATCACGCGCACACTTGAGACCACACCGCGATAGGTGTCGTATTGCGAGTCGAAGATAAGCGCTTGCAGCGGCGCAGCCGCGTCACCCTTCGGCGCGGGGATGCGTTCGACTACCGCGTCCAACAAGTCGGGCACGCCGAGTCCGGTCTTGGCCGAGATCCGCAAAATGTCTTCGGCCGGAATACCGAGCACCTTTTCAATTTCCATCGCATAGCGGTCAGGATCGGCGGCGGGTAGATCGATCTTGTTCAGCACCGCGACAATTTCGAGATCGTTCTCCAACGCGAGATAACAGTTGGCAAGTGTCTGTGCCTCGATCCCCTGTGCGGCGTCGACCACGAGCACCACGCCCTCACACGCCGCAAGCGACCGGCTGACCTCATATCCAAAGTCGACGTGACCGGGGGTGTCGATGAGGTGCAACCAGTTTCCCTTCCAGGGCACCCGCACGTTTTGGGCTTTGATCGTGATGCCCCGCTCGCGCTCGAGATCCATTGAGTCGAGGTACTGCGCCCGCATCTCTCGGGCCTGGACGGCACCAGTGATTTCCAGGATTCGGTCCGACAAGGTGGACTTGCCATGGTCAATATGGGCGATGATCGAAAAATTTCGAATGTTCGCGAGAAGCATGGGACCGTGTCGTTCGTCGGGGCCGCGCCAAGGCGTGGGGATGGGCGTGAGAGCGCCTAAATCCTACAGTTGGGGGGCCTCAGGGTCGCTGTTAGCCTTGGCCCCCGCATTCGCAAACGTCGGTACTCGACGAAGTTCATCGGTATAAAAGGACACGGTACGTGGCAAACATCAAGAGCCAAAAGAAGCGCATTCTCACTAACGCCAAGGCAACCGAGCGCAATCGCGCTACCAAGAGCGAAGTGCGCACCCGCGTTAAGTCCGCCAACGAGACCATTGGTACCGCAGAGAACGCCGAGGCCCTGCGTCTCGCCGTCAAGCGCATTGACATGGCTGCCGCCAAGCGGATCATTCATCCGAACACCGCGGCTCGCAAGAAGAGCCGCTTGATGAAGAAGATCAACGCCGCTTCGAAGTAACGGCGCTGCCGCTCAGCCGGCTGAGGCGAGCGACCACAATCTCCATCACTAGTTCATCTTCTAGATCCTTACCCCCACGCAGGTCAACGTCTGCACGCGCCAGCAGCTGCACCGAGGCGGCCACGTTGCGCGATCCCATCCGACGATATGTGTCGAGATACTTGCGCGCCTGAAAGTCACTCTTGGAGCCGATCAGCGACATCGCGTCCTGCGACGATCGCACGTCGGGCCCATCCAAGCGCATCAGGCGCACGTAGTGGTTGTGCAGGAGCGACATGATCTGCAGCGGGTGGTATTCGCCACTGCGCACCATGCGGCGAAGCATGGCCAGCGCTTTTGCCGCGTCGCCACGATCAATGGCGTCGGTGAGGTCCCACGGCAACACGCTCCCCTTGTCGCCGAGGAATGGTTCAATGTCGGCGATCGACAACTTCTTGGTCGAACCATAGGTTGCGACCAGCACATCGATGAGCGATGGCAAGCGAGCTTGATCCTGGCCAAGCCACTCCACCACCTGCGCGAGCGCTCCCGGTTCGACCTTGATGCCCGCCTCCATGAATTGTGTGGCGAACCAGTCGGTGAGTTCGTTCTTACGGCCGGGCGGATTGGTATCGAAGAAGGTGCAGCCCGCCTGCTTCAATGCATCGTGAATCGACTTCGGCAACTTGCCCGTCGCCGTCAGCACGAGATTGGTCGTCGGCAATGGGTCGGCGAGATAGGCCACGAGAGGCGTGAGTTGGTCGACCGTGGCCTCATTAACACCCCGCAACACCACCACCCTGCTGTCGGCAAACAAGGACGACGTCTGGGCGCCGACCACTGCCGCCGCGATGATTTCGGGCTTGTCGTCGGCCGAGGCGTCGGCGAGGTCGTGACTTTCGTACATCGTGCTGCGATCGCCGTCAGCGACGAGCTCCTCGGCGAGATCGGACAGTCGCGCCGATACGAGGCGCGCATCCGAGCCAGAAACGAGAAACACGCCCACGCCTCTACTGTTGCAGACTCCCGACGACTGCCGTGGCGCCTCGAGCATTGGCCTTGCCTCTACCATGCCTCAATGCGCAAATTTTTCGCCACCGCGTCCATCGCTGCCGCACTCGTGATCGTCGCCGTCAGCGCACACGTCAACACGGCCGCGGCGGCCGATCAACCGACCGGGACTGAAGAGTTCATGTTTTTGGTGGTCGCGACACGCGCCACCACAGTGCAACTCAAGGCAGATGGCCCAAACAGCGAGCGTTTTCGACTCGTCCTCACCGACATGGCCCCCGTGACGATGTTTTCTGACCGACCGTTTCGCGACGCACGCTTGATGACCGCCAAGGCACTTGATGCCAACTGGGACACCTGGTTTGCCGGCAACCCACCCAATGCAGCACTCACCTTTGATCGCCGCGGAGGACCTCCCGCCTCGATGATCGTCGAGCTCACCGACTCGAGTTACAACGCCACAACGCGGACGTTGACGTTTACCGCCATTCGCGAGCCACGCGAGCATGATCCCATGGAAAAGAATCTGAACTGGCAGCGACTCACGACTCCGTCATCGATGCGCAGCGTGAGCCTGTTTATCGACTTGACCCCGGCAAGCTCGAAGAAGAAAGAGGCGTAGCGGCAGCGCATCTACGGGTGCCTACTCCCAACAACCGCCACCCACCACACAAAACGCACCGCCCACACCACGGGCGACATGGCGACATTGCCCAGCAGGTCAACCGGCGCGCCTGTGCCCCATTCCAGCACCGTGTCGATGGCGCCAACCATCACACCAATCGGGAGTCCGACCAACATGATCGCCCCCGCGACCGGCACCGCCACCAGGTTCGTCGCCGGTGCGGTCACACTGATGCGACCGAACACCGCGAGCGCAATCGGCGCAACGGCAATCTGCGCGCTCAACGTGGTGGCGAGGGCCAGGCGCAACCACGATGGTCCGCGCAATCGCGACTCGAGATGCGGCGACACGACGACAAGCCCCGCGGTGGCGGCTACCGACATCCAGAATCCCACCGACCATGAGAGAAGCGGGTCGATCCACAACAGCAGCATCACTGCCAAGGCCAACATCCGCTTTCCTGACACCTCCACGCCGCGCGCCACTCCCACTGCGGCAAGTGCCGCCGTGACTGCGGCGCGGATTACCGACGGCTCTGCACGCGTGACAATGACAAACCAGGCAAGCAGCGCCATCGTCGCCGCCACGCGCCACCACGTGCGGGTTCGCGTGAGTACCGGCGCGAGGATCGCCAGCAGGAACGCCACGTTCTGCCCCGACACGGCCGTGAGATGCGACAATCCCGACGCGCGAAACGCCTCCACCATCTCCGGCGACTGATCACGATCATCGCCAACGATAAGACCGCGATACAGCGCGGCTTCATCGCGTGGCATGTGGTCGGCTGCTCGCGCAAGCAGATCGCGCAACGTGTTTGCCGCGCGATAAATCGGCGCACCGGCGCCCACGCGCTCGCCCACGACGGCGACTTCGAACCGGCCCACAATATGACGCGACACGTCATACGACCGCTGCGTCATACTCGTGCGCTCGCCCGACAGCCACACCACATCGCCCATGCGGGTATGGGCCAAACGACGGCCTGCAACGTCGCGGGCAGTAACAACGAATCGCTGACCGTCGATAGCGACGACCGTGTGCGCACCGCCATAGCGCCACTCGGCATCGGCAACTACACGTGCATGCCCCACATATGGACCAAGCTGGGCCAAATCCAACTCGGCATACGCACTACCCGCGCCAACGAGCGCTACCCCCGCGCACAGCAACGTGGCAAGCGCGAGCCGCATCCGCATTGCTGCTGCTATCGCGAGCGCCGTAACCAGTGAGACGAGCGACCGCGATGGCACACCTACCGCGGCGATCCATGCACCACCCACTCGACCGGCAATCAGCATCACCGCGGCACACCACAACATGGCGCCATCGGCATGAACCCGTGGGCGCGCAACGGGACCGTACGATTGAGCGGTGAGTTCCACTCCATCCCCACGCGTCGTGCCCGACGGCATCATCGCCCACCGCACCAGCGTGCGCACCAAGGGTGGTCTGGTTGCGAGCGGATTGGCGCTTGGCATGGCGCTTGTGGGACTCGTCCTCGTGGGACTACCCGGTTCACTCTTCGGCGCCATCGGGTTCCTGATCATCGTCGTGGCGCTGCCGACCCTGCCCATGTTCGGCGTTCCCGCCGTGTCGGGCACCACCGTGTATCTGCTTGCGACCACCACCAGCATCGGCTTGTGGTTTGCGCTCGGTCATGTGAGCGCAGTCCGCGCGACGCGCCGCGCGGTGTCGGGATGGCGGGAGTGGCGACGAGAATTTCGACCGCTCGCAATCGGTGTGTGGCTCGGTGCCGTCATCGCACTTGCCGTGGCGGCATTGATTCTCGGCGCGCTGTAACGCATCACACGCGCACCTTTGCACGCATCGCTGCAAGTTTTGCCGGTCCGATTCCACGCACGTTGAGGAGTTCGTCGACAGCAAGAAACGGACCATTCTTCGTGCGATGCTCGATGATCGCTTGCGCCGTCTGCGGACCGACGCCGGGCAGTGTCTCGAGTGCCGATGCCGAAGCAGTGTTGACGTTGATCGTGTTGTCGCGAGCCGCGTCGTCTGCCGACGCGCCCGACTCTGTCACGCGACGCACTGGCGCACCTTTGCGCGGCACGAAGACCTGCTGCGCATCCGCCAACGGCGTCGCAAGATTGATCGCATCAGTGTCGGCGCGTGATGAGGGGCCACCCGCGGCGTCGATCGCGTCCACCATGCGCGCACCCGCCGGCAGTTCGTACACACCTGGAGCCACTACTTCTCCGGCCACGTGCACGACGAGCACCGCAGGAGCGCTCCCGACAGGCTGCACCGCAATCGACACCGTCGTGGCGAGGGGAATCGTGGTTTCCACCGGTGGGGGCGGCACACGCACCACCCACCACACGCCTAGTGCAGTGACGACAACGCCTATCGATGTGCCCAGCACACGCGATATGCCCACCCGGGCAATGAACGCGCCAAGAGATTGCTGCAGCCGATCGCGCACCTGCGCGATGTGTGCCTAGAACAGTTGGGCCGTGAGCCTGCGGCGATGACCAGCCGTGCGCGGGTCTTCGGAACCCATCGTCTCGAGGATCTCGAGATAGCGGGCACGCGCCTCGTCGTCGGTCTTGACGCGCGGCAACAGCGCCGCAAGTTCGGCATCGAATTCGTCATCGGGCGCCGCGGCGGGCGCGGCCGCCTCCTCTGCTGGTGGCTCGGCGATGATGCCCGCGGGCATCAAACGCTGCACAAATTCATGCACTATGTGCTCGGGTTGCGCGCCGAGGAAGCCATCCACCACCTTGCCGCCCTGCATGGCATACACGGCGGGAATCGATTGCACCTGAAACGCCTGCGAAATAGCGGGGTTTTCGTCCACGTTGACCTTGGCCAATATGACCTGCCCGCGAGTGTCGTCGGTGAGCTGCTCCAGGATGGGCCCGATCGTGCGACACGGGCCACACCACGGGGCCCACAGGTCGACGATCACCGGGGTCTCATGCGACTTGTCGATGACCTCAACTTGGAATGTTGCGTCTGTTACGTCGATAGCCACGGGTGTGCACGATATCGGCGGGTATGCGCCGGCAAGCCCGTCCTGACTAGGTTGCTGGGCAATGAATGCACCGTCCGGGATCGACGCTACGCGAGTTGGCGCCTGGCTCGAAGCCCACGTGACCGGCGCAACTGCGCCATTTCGCTACGAACTGATCGCAGGCGGACACTCCAATCTCACGTTTGCAGTCTTCGACAGTGCAGGAAACCGCTTCGTGTTGCGTCGCCCGCCACTCAGCCACGCTCTCGCCAGTGCCCACGACATGGCACGCGAGCATCGCATTATCTCTGCGCTGCGCGACTCGGCCGTGCCGGTGGCACCCGCACTTGGCCTGTGCACCGATGAAAACGTCAATGGCTCACCGTTCTACGTCATGCAATTCGTCGATGGCCACATCATTCGCGAAGAAGAATCTGCGCTGCGTGCACTCACGCCCAAGGCACGACATCATGCGGGCGTCTCGCTCATCGAAACGATGGCCAAGATCCATGCGGTGGTGCCCGCCGACGTAGGGCTCGGTGATCTCGGTCGCCACGAGGGCTATATCGAACGCCAATTGAAGCGGTGGTACGGGCAGTGGAACGCCTCCAAGACGCGCGAGTTACCGGAGATCGACGAGGTACACGAGGCACTGCGCACGAAGATTCCCGAACAAGGCCCCGCGACGATTGTTCACGGCGACTATCGGCTGGACAACTGTTTGGTAGACGACGGTGGCAACGTGATGGCCGTCCTCGACTGGGAGATTTGCACACTCGGCGACCCGCTCGCCGACCTCGGATTGCTCATGGTGTACTGGACCGGACCCGACGACCCAATTGCCGCCAAGGCATTCGTTGCCACGCAGGCTCCCGGATTTATGAACCGCGACGAACTCGCGCGCCGTTACGCCGAAGTGTCGGGTCGCGATATCTCACAACTTGACTTTTATGTGTCGTTCGCCTTCTGGAAACTCGCATGCATTCTCGAAGGTGTATATGCGCGGTACAAAGCGGGCGCAATGGGCGCAACCGACCAGGAGGCGCTCTATCTGTTTAAAGAGCAGGTGGAGATGGCCGCTGCGCAGGCCGCCCTCACGCTGTCACGCCTAGGCTGAGCGCCTCATGACCGACGCCTTTCGCATCGCCGAGCACTATCACGGCGTCCTGCCACCGACCGATCGACCGCTGCTCGTGGTGATGCTCACCGGTTGGATCGATGCGAGCAACGCAGCGGCGGCTGCGATGGATGCACTCATCGACAAGACGGCAGCAACCACCATCGTCGAGTTCGACGCCGATACGTATATCGATTACCGAGCGCGCCGCCCGATCATGGAATTACGGCTCGGCGTGAACACCCGCCTCAATTGGGTGACCCCGAAATTGCTACTCGGACGCGACCGCAACAATCGCGACATCCTGCTGCTCACCGGCGCCGAGCCCGACGCCAACTGGCAGCGCTTCGCTAACGACGTCACCACGCTCGCTCGTTCGCTCGGCGTGCGCAGGATGCTGGGTCTCGGTGCCTATCCCGTGGCAACGCCCCACACCCGCCACGTCAAGATGTCCTGCACCTGTCCGAGTCCCAGCATTGTGGCCACGCTGCCGTATATCAAGAGTTCGTTGGATGCACCGGCGGGCGTGGAGTCGGTGCTCGAACACGCGCTCACCGCAGTGGACATCGATGCGATTGGCCTATGGGCACAGGTGCCCCACTACGTGTCGTCGATGCCGTATCCCGCATCGACACTTGCGCTGTTGAACGCGGTGGCCGAAGTGGGCAACGTGGACATTGATGTGAGTGAGTTGCGCGACATCGTCGACGTTCAACGCGATCGGCTTGACCGACTCGTCAATGAGAATTCCGAGCACGCGGCAATGCTACGTCAGCTCGAGCAAGCGTTCGATGCGGCACAGGCCGCCGACGGAACGCTTGCCAACGAACTGCCCGATGGCGACCAATTGGCCGCCGAACTGGAACAGTTTCTCCGCCAGCACCGATCGGATTCGTAGCCGAAACATCCCCCTCGGTAATCTGATCACGAGCGTGGGGGTGTCTATGGGTGTGAGCGCAAAAAAAGAATTCGTCGAATCGCTCGCGCGCGGCCTTGAAGTCATCACCGCATTCGATGCCGCCCATGCCGCACTCACGATCGCCCAGGTAGCCGAACGCACGGGCCTCGCCCGCCCTACCGCACACCGGTTACTCCTCACCCTTGAGGAACTCGGCTACGTGGTGAACACCGCGCACGGGTACATGCTTACCCCCAAGGTGGTGGATCTCGGCCTGGCCTACGTGTCGTCACGTGGCGTGCAACGTATTGCACAGCCGCACATGGAACACCTCGTCGCGGCCACCGATCAGTCGGTGTCGCTGTCGCAATTGTCAGGCAGCGACATCGTCTACATCGTGCGCGTTGAGGTGCCCAAGATCATCAGCGTGGGCGTCACCGTTGGTGGCCGCCTCCCGGCGATGGGCACCTCGATGGGGCAGGTATTGCTGTCTGAGTTAAGCGAGGACCAACTGACCCTTTCGATCGCCACGCCGTCACTATCGCGCTTCACCCCGCGCGTCACCTATGAGCGTCCCGAGGTCGACGTGATGCTGGCCGCTATTCGCGAGCGCGGGTGGAGCCTGAACGACGAAGTACTGCACTTTGGTGTGCGCTCGATCGCGGCCCCTATTCGCAACGGCGATGGCACAATTGTCGCCGCCCTCGGCATGGCGGTGCACGCGAGTGAGGTCACCAGCGAACAACTCACCTCGTTTCATCTGCCGTTATTGCTCGAGGCCAGCCGCAAGATCTCGGCGGACTGGCGTCAGTTCGATCGACTGCCGTCGATACACATGGGCATGTCGCCCGACGGCATCGACTCGTACCTGCCTACCTCGGGTTACTAGGCAGACGCGAGGCCGTGCAGCCACGCCTGCACGTTGTTGCCTAACTCGGCCAGCGCGTACCCGCCTTCCTGTAACACAACGGTCGGCAAATCAAGCGCACCAACTGCGGCACCGTGGCGACGAAACCCGTCGCGTGTGAGCGCAAGATCACAGATCGGATCACCATCGAACGTGTCGACGCCCAGTGACACGATCAGCACTTCTGGCGCATGCCGAGCGATATCGCTGCACGCACGCTCGAGGGCAGCAAGAAAGTCATCATCGGTTGCGCGAGTCGGCAGCGGGTAATTGCGGTTGAGCCCGCGCCCCGCACCGGCTCCTGTCTCGTCGGCGAAGCCTGTGACATAGGGATACGCACGACGCGGGTCAGCGTGCAACGACACATACTGCACGTCGCCACGCTCGTAGAAGATTTCCTGCGTTCCGTTGCCGTGGTGGTAATCCACGTCGAGCACCGTGACCTTGACCCCACGTGTCGTTGCCACATGATGGGCGGCGATTGCCGCATTGTTAAAGAAGCAATACCCGCCGTACAAACTGCGCGTGGCGTGATGGCCCGGCGGGCGGCATGCGCCGTAGGCGAAGCGCTCGCCGTCCAACACGACATCGGCAGCAGTCATCGCGGTATCCACCGCCCCGCGAGCGGCGACATAGGAGCCCTCGGTGATGGGCGTCGTCGTCTCGAAGCACCACCAGCCCAGGCGCGCGTTCACCGCCGTGGGTTCATCCATTTCGGTCATCGCATTGCGCATGGCCGGTCGATAGAAAAAGTCGGGCACCACCTCGCGTGTCGCGCGCACCTCCACTTGATAATCACGCCACGCGGTGACAAGAAAATCGTGCAGTCCCCGCTCATGCACCGCCACAATGGGCTCCACTCCCCACTCACGTGGCGCAATCATCTCCATGGTCGGATCAGCGGCCAACGTCTTCTGAATGATGTCGGCGCGGCCGGGGTGCTCGTGAGGTGAATGTGATTGCGAGTCGGCGATCTCCGCCGCCGGATTGTGTCCCGAATGCGCGGCGGAGTAGACGACCTTCATGGCAGCCTCAGTCGAAGTGCAGAGGCTCGCGCAATGAGCGCTTGATCTCGGCGACGCCGGATTCGGCCAACACCACTACCGCGTCCCACAGGCGTACCGCCTCGTCACCGCGCGGAATGCGCGACACCACGGGGCCGAAGAGGCTTGCCGCCTTCTCGGTGCGCGGTTTGAACGTCAGGATCGGCGTGCCAACGTCCTTGCCGGTGCGCTCGAGCGCCTGGAAGGTCTCGAACCGAATGACCTCGTCGTGGAAGGTGTCTTCCCCCGACTCTGCCCATTCGCGGGGCAGGCCTGCCTCAGCCAAAACGGTGGCATAAAACTGCAGCGAGTTGGCTTCTGCCTCCGCGCGCCTACCCTGCGTGTGCGCGGCAGTGCCGATTGCGGAATACACCGCGGCAACTGCATCGTTTCCGCTCGCGGTGCGTGCCGCGCTCGCGATGCGCAGACCTTGAAGCCCGATGTCGTGCAACTTCTTGTAGCGCGTATCCATGTCGCCGTATCCACGATCGTCATTGACCATGCGCAACGAGATGAACTTCCACGAAACGTCATACTGGCGAAGCGCCTGCACCTCGGTCACCCAACGCGAGGTGATCCATGCGAATGGACACACCGGGTCGAAAAAGAACTCGAGGTCGCTCTCGCGCATGGATTAGTCCCTCGCGATCTCGCGCAAGTCGTAGGTTTCGATGAGGTCACCCTGCTTGAGGTCCTGGAAGTCGGACAGACCGATACCGCACTCGAATCCCTCGCGCACTTCCTTGACATCATCCTTGAAGCGACGCAGCGACGAGATCGCGCCCTTCCAGATGATGACGCCGTCGCGCAAGAAGCGCACCTTGGAACCACGGGTAATGACGCCCGAGCGAACGAAGCAACCGGCAATGGCGCCCACCTTTGGCGCACGGAAGATCTCGCGGACCTCGGCTTCGCCGGTGACCACTTCTTCGAACTCTGGCGCGAGCATGCCCTTCAAGGCCTTCTCGATGTCTTCGATCAACTTGTAGATGATTTCGTAGGTACGAATCTCCACGCCCTCGCGCTCGGCCATCTCGCGCACCTTGCGATCGGGTCGGACGTTGAAGCCGATCAGCGTGGCGTTCGTGGCCGCAGCAAGCGTGATGTCGTTTTCGGTAATCGCACCCACCGCGCGATGCACGAATGCCGTGCGGACCTCGTCGCGGTCGAGCTTGCGCAGGCTCTCGGTGACGGCCTCGAGCGAACCGTGCACGTCGGCCTTGATGATCACGTTGAGCGTCGCCACCTCGCCGGCTTGAATTTGCGTAAAGATGTCTTCCAACTTCACGCCGCGTTGCACGCGAGCATCACCACGTTGGTTGAGCGCGCGGAACCGCGCCTCGCGGGCCTCTGCCACTGTGCGAGCAGTCTTTTCGTCGGGCGCCGAACGGAACTCGTCGCCGGCGTTCGGCACCGCGCTCAAGCCGAGAATTTGCACCGGCGACGACGGGCCTGCTTCCTTGATTTGCTCGCCGCGGTCGTTGATGAGCGCGCGCACGCGTCCCCACGCCGCGCCAGCGACCATCGGGTCGCCAACTTTGAGCGTGCCCTTGTCGACGAGCACCGTGGCAACTGGGCCGCGACCTACGTCGAGTTGCGCTTCGAGCACGATGCCCTTGGCGCGACCAGTCGGGTTGGCGGTGAGTTCTTCGATTTCGCTCACTACTTGCAGTTGTTCGAGCAAATCGTCCACGCCGAGCCCCTGCGCAGCAGCCATTTCGACGACGATGGTGTCGCCACCCCACGCTTCAGGCGTGAGCTCCTGCTCGGCGAGTTGCGCCATGACGCGCTGCACGTCAGCGTTTTCCTTGTCGATCTTGTTGATTGCCACCACGATTGGCACCTCTGCGGCACGTGCGTGGCTGATGGCTTCAATCGTCTGGGGCATCACGCCGTCGTCGGCCGCAACCATCAAGACGACGATGTCGGTCACCTGCGCACCGCGGGCACGCATCTTGGTAAATGCCGCGTGACCGGGTGTGTCGATGAAGGTAATGAGCTTGCCGTTGCGCTCTACTTGGTAGGCGCCGATGTGCTGGGTGATGCCACCCGCCTCGCCGCTCACCACGTTGGCCTTGCGAATGCGGTCGAGCAGTGTGGTCTTGCCATGGTCGACGTGACCCATAACGGTGATGACGGGCGAACGCAGTTCCTGTGCCTCTTCGTCGTCATCGTCGGAGTCGTCAAAGAGCGCCTGCAGCTCCATCTCTTCTTGCTGGCCCGGATCGACCAACAGAATTTCCGCACCGATTTCGAGTGCGAAAAGTTCCATCTGCTCGTCGGCCAACGTCATCGTCGCCGTGACCATCTCGCCATGTTCGAGTAGGAACCGCACGACGTCAGCCGCGGTGCGATTCAACTTGGGTGCGAACTCCTGCGCTGACGAACCGCGCTCAATGACGACGATGCCCTCGGGCACTGGTGCCGAACTCGCGGTGTATCCCGCGGTCGACTGCGGCAACATCTCGTCGAACTCTTGACGCCTCCGTGCGCGCGACTTCTTCTTCGGGCCGCGACGCTGACCGCCACCCCGACCGCCAGGGCCTCCACGACCCGGACCACCGCCAGGGCCGCCTCTGCCGGGGCCGCCACCGGGGCCGCCGCGACCCGGACCGCCGCCGGGTGCACCGAAGCTCCGACCGGGTGCGCCGGGACGACCGGTTGACGGACCGCCAGGGCCGCGCGTTCCAGGCGCGCCGGGACGCGAGGGACCACCAGTGCCTACGGGACCGCGACCAAGCGTGCTGGCCGGCAGGCGACCCATGCGGGCTCCGGTGCCCGGGCGAGCGCCCGGACGCGGTGCAGGACCACGACCGGGTTCACCGGGACGACGAAAACCACCGGGCGGCGGCGGAATGGGGCGACCTGAACCAGGGGGCGGTGGGATCGGACGACCACTTGGCGCCATCTTTGGTGGCGACGCAGGCGGACGCGGCGCGACAGGCGCCTCGGGAGCGCGTGCAGCCGGTGGCTCGGGTGCGCGTGCGGCCGGTTCGGCGATGCGTGGTTCGGGAGCCCGAGGGGCAGGTTCAACAGGACGCGGAATCGCGCCAGTACCTGACGACACGATCGGTGCGGCACTCGTAATTGGTTTGGCCGAGGTCACTGGAGCAGGTGCTTCTGCTGGTGCTGTAGACACGACAGGCTCGACAGCGGGAGCCTCTTCTGCGACATCCTTCGCCGCAGCCTTCTTGGCCGGTGCCTTCTTCGCAACCGCTTTCTTCGCCGCAGCCTTCTTCGCGGGCTTGGCCTCACCGTCATCGGTCGTCTTCGCCGCAGCCTTCTTTGCGGCCTTCTTGACGGGCTTCGGCTCCTCCGGCTGCACGTCGCGCTTCAAGCCATCGCGCTCGGCACGCGAACGTACGCGGTCGGCCTGTTGCTCGATGATGGTGGACGACTGCGTCTTCACACCAATGCCCAACTTGCTACACAAGTCGAGCGTCTCTTGATTGGTCATGCCGAGCTCTTTAGCGAGCTCATGAACGCGAAGGATCTTTGCCAAGTGTTCCTCTTACTCCTGAGTGTCTCCGGACGATGCCGCCCACTGTTCCTGACTGACCACCGAACCGTCCGCGGCGTGCCACTCCATGGCGCCCGTCTCGGGGTTCGTAATCCATTCGCCTTCGGCGTATGTCTGCTGCGGCTCGTCGGCTGCAACCGACACGAAGCCCGATGACTCCTCCGATGCTTGCGTCTCGCTCTTCACGTCGAGGCGCACACCCGTCAGACGCGCAGCCAAGTTGGCGTTCACGCCCATCTTGCCGATGGCCAGTGACAACTGGAAGTCGGGAACGATCACGTCGGCCTGCGTGCCATCCGGGCTCAGGCGCACGTCGGTGACCTTGGCCGGCGACATCGCCTTAGCGATGAAGTCCCGGAGATCTTCCGAGAACGGGATGATGTCAACCTTTTCGCCACGCAATTCGGTGACCACCATGCGTACGCGACCACCGCGGGCACCCACGCAGGCGCCGACGGGGTCGACGTTATTGTCGTTCGACCACACAGCAATCTTGGTGCGCTGACCGGGTTCGCGCGAACAGGCCTTGATTTCGACGACGCCGTCGGCGATTTCCGGCACCTCCAGCTCGAAGAGACGCTTGATGAGACCCGGGTGCGTGCGACTGACGACGATCTGCGGACCCTTGGGGGTCTTGCGCACTTCGACGATGTAGGCCTTGAGGCGCGCGTTGGGTTCGCGCACTTCGCCCTGCACTTGCTCGGCCTGCGGCAATAGCGCCTCGACGCGGCCCAGATCGAGCAACGTGTACTTGGTGTCGGTCTTCTGCACGATGCCCGAAACGATGTCGCCTTCGCGGTTTGCGTACTCCTCGAACTTGCGGTCACGCTCAACTTCACGAATGCGCTGGCTCATCACCTGACGGAACGTGGTGGCAGCAATGCGTCCAAGTTCGTCCTTCTTCGGCGTGTCGTCACGCTCGTTGATCCAATTGCCGTCGTCGTCGACGTCGTAGGCGGTGAACGTGATGTCCATGTTCTCGGGGTTGATCCCCACGATCACTTCTTCGGCCGCACCCGGACGCTTTTTGTAGGCAGTAGCGAGTGCCTCCACCAACACCTGCAGCAGCGAGTCGACCGACAACCCACGATCCGCCGCCAACATCTTGATGGCTTCGGTCATATCGAGATTGCTCATGATGCCTTGACCTCCTTCGACTTCTTGGAGCCCGGCTTTGGCGTGGGCCCCCATTGGAATACCGTCTTCGTCTTTTCGATCACATCGAACGCGATGGTGTGCTCCACGCGCGCAGCGTCGCGCACCACGACGTGGTGGTCGGTTGCGTCGATCAACATGCCCTGCACACGGCGCGTACCCGCGATGGGTTCGAGCAACTTGATGGACACGTCTTTACCGATTTCGCGCCGATAGTGCCGCGGCTCGCGCAGCGTGCGCTCGAGCCCGGGGCTCGACACCTCGAGGGTGTAGCGGCCCGGCACCGGATCCTGGTGATCGAGTTCGCGCGACACCAGGCGCGTAATGAGGGCGATCGTGTCGAGGCTGACCCCCGATTCGCCGCCGGGAGGCGTATCCACGACTACCCGCAGGACGCCACCCACGTAGTCGAGGTCGTACAGATCGAGGCCCAGGTCGCCGACAATGGGCGCCACCAAGGCATGGACGCGGTCGATGACGGGGCTCATTGCGGCTCGGGACATCGATTCACCTCCATTCTTTTCTGGTGAGGCCCCGCGCAAACGTGGCCCCATGAAGAACAAAAGGCGTGGGTCGAAACCCACGCCTCCGGTTCAACGAACTTCAAAGGACAGAGGAATTATAACCGCGCAAACTAAGGTTCAACCGTGGTTGCACGCCTCTCTACGGTGTTCGTTCGGACGTTGCGGGACAACCCCGTCGACGCTGAGGTGCCGAGCCACCGCCTGCTGGTGCGGGCCGGCTACATCCGCCGGGCGGCCCCCGGGGGCTACACCTGGTTACCGCTCGGTTGGCAGGTGTACCAACGCGTTGCGCGCATCATTCGCGAAGAAATGGACGCCATCGGCGCGCAAGAGGTGCACTTCCCCGCCATGTTGCCGCGCGAACCCTACGAGGCAACGGGACGCTGGACCGATTACGGCGACAATCTGTTTCGCCTGCAGGATCGCCGCAAGGTCGACTACCTACTCGGCCCCACCCACGAGGAGATGTTCACGCTGCTCGTGAAGGACCTGTACTCCAGCTACAAAGACCTGCCGGTGTGGCTGTACCAGATTCAGGACAAATATCGCGACGAGGCGCGACCGCGCGGTGGTTTGCTTCGAGGTCGGGAATTTTCCATGAAAGATTCGTATTCGTTCGACATCGATGACGAGGGCCTGCAGCGCAGCTACGACGCCCATCGCGAGGCTTACGTGCGCATCTTCGATCGCCTCGGTCTGCCGTACGCAATCGTGTCGGCGATGTCGGGCGCCATGGGCGGCAGCGCATCTGAAGAGTTCTTGTTTCCCTGCGAAGTAGGCGAAGACACCTTTGTGCAGTGCACGACGTGCGCGTACTCGGCCAACACCGAAGCCGTGCGCGTCGGCGCAGCGGCAACGATCGATGACTCCACGACGCCAGCATTGGTTGTCGTCGACACACCCGACACGCCGACGATCCAAACGCTGGTCGACCTCTTCAACCGACGCGACGATCTCACACGCGCCGACCGCGCGTGGACGGCGCGCGACACCTTGAAGAACGTCGTGGTCAACCTGCGTCACCCCGACGGTCGACTCGAGCCGCTCGCCATTGGCGTACCCGGCGATCGTGAGGTCGACATGAAGCGTCTCGAGGCGCAAGTGTCTCCGGCCGAAGTGGAGGCGTTCGACGAGACGCACTTCGCCAAGCATCCCGCCCTCGTCAAGGGCTACATCGGTCCGGGCACACTCGGCGAGCACGGCACCTCGGGCATTCGGTATCTCCTCGATCCGCGCATCGCGATTGGCAGCGCGTGGATCACCGGCGCAAATGCGGCGGGCAAGCACGTCATGTACCTCGTGTACGGACGCGACTTCACGGCCGATGGCACAATCGACGTGGCCGAAGTACGTGATGACGACACCTGCCCCGCATGTGGTTCGGCGCTCGTCATCAAGCGTGGCATCGAAATCGGCCACGTGTTCCAGCTGGGACGCAAGTATGCCGAGACACTTGGTTTGAGCGTGCTTGATAAGAACGGCAAACAGCAGGTGGTAACCATGGGCTCGTATGGCATTGGCGTGTCACGCGCAGTGGCCGCGATTGCCGAAGCCACACACGACGAGCTCGGCCTGCGCTGGCCGCGCGCAATTGCCCCCTACGACGTACACATTGTGATGGCCGGCAAAGACGACGGCGACATCACCGCAGCAGCAACCACCATTGCCGATGCGTTGGAGCGAGCAGGCATGCGCGTGTTACTCGACGACCGCGTTGGCGTGTCACCGGGCGTCAAGTTCAAAGACGCCGAGTTACTCGGCATGCCAAGCATCGTCGTCGCCGGCCGCGGCGTGGCCAATGGGATGGTTGAAGTGCGCAACCGAATCAGTGGGGCGACGAACGAAGTGGCTATTGCCGATGCCCCCGCCACGGTGCTCGCCCACGCACAGGCCAACTAACGATGCAACTCCTACGCGGCGTTGTTCAGCATTACGAGTGGGGCGACCAGCAAGCCATCCCCGACTTCCTTGGCGTCGAAGCCGACGCCAAGCCGTGGGCCGAGTTGTGGTTCGGCACCCATCGCGGCGGCCCGTCACTCGTGCGCACGGGCGAGCGCACCACGCCGCTCGCGACGGTCGCTGGCGACTTGTCGTTTCTCGTCAAGATCATCGCCGCAGCCAAGCCACTGTCACTGCAGACACATCCCAACGACGACGAGGCAGCGTCGGGCTACCAACAAGAAAACGAAATTGGGATTCCCCTCGATGCACCGAATCGCATCTATCGCGACACCTCCGCCAAACCCGAATTGTTGATTGCGCTCACGCCGTTTGACGCGCTGTGCGGCTTCCGCGAACTCGACCTCACGTATCAGCTCTGTGAGCGATATGGATGGACCGAGCTTGCCGATCATCTTCGCGCCGATGGCCTCGCCGAGACAGTGCGCTGGGCACTGACCACCGGACCGCGCCAACTCCCCGACAACATGCCCGCGTGGGCCGCTCGAATCGCGGCCATGTATCCCGGCAACGGCGCCGTGCTCGTGGCGTTACTCATGCACCACGTGCGCCTGGCTCCCGGTGAAGCCATCTTTCTTGGCGCGGGCAACGTGCACGCCTACCTGTCGGGCACCGGCCTCGAAATCATGTCGTCGAGCGACAACGTGGTGCGCGCCGCGTTCACTCGCAAGCACATCGATATCGACGAGTTTCTCGCTGTTGCCCGTATCCAGCCGATCGATCCGCCGATCATGCAGCCTCTCCGCGAGTCGCCCACCACGCTGTCGTATCCCGTCACTACGCATCGGTTCGGCGTGCAACGCATCGACGTCAATGGCGAACACGTCATTGCCGCGCAACACGACTCCGAGATCCTTCTGTGCACCGCGGGCGACGCCGACGTGTTACGTCGCGGCCAGGCCGCACTGGTGCGGCGCGGTGACGTGACCCATCTGCGAGGTACCGCTACGGTATTTCGCACATGGGGCACCCACTAGCGAAACTCGTCGCCGTCGCACTTGCTGCGTCTACGGTGTTTGCTGCTCCATCGGCCTCGGCAAGCGATGCGTCGTTACTGGTGATCGGCGACAGCATCACTTGCGGCATGCTCGCATCGAGCACCACCTGTGGCCGCGGCTATCGCGGTTTTGCCCGTCTTGAAGACGACCTCCTCGCACTCGGCACTTTTGATCGCGTGACGGTGGATGCCGTCTATGCACGCAACGCCGCAGGCTTAGCAAGCACTCGACGTCACGGCGCCAAGACGATCGCCGAGTACATTCGCAAGCGTCCCGCGACGAGCGCCGTCATCGTGGCGCTGGGAAGCAATGATCTACAGCATTCGTTTCGCCCCGCCTACTTTGAGGAACAGATTCGCGCAGTGATAACGGCGGCCGGGTCGCGCCCCGTGGCGTGGATCAACGTCTTTCGTTCCGATCGCCCGTACTACGTGCGCCGTTCGGCCACCTTCAACGCCGTGCTTACACGCGTTGCAGCCGACACACCCACGCTCACGGTGATCGATTGGCATACGGCCATTCGAGCTAACCCCGGTTGGCAGGCTTTCGACAAACTGCACCTCCAGCCCGTCGGCTACCAAGCTCGCGTGCCGTTTTACGTTGACGCGGCGGCTGCGCTGTGGCAGATCGTAAATCCGCCGGTGCAGGACACAACAACCACGACGATCACGACGGTCGCGGGCTAATTGCTCTCGATCTTCTTGCGGATCTCGACGATGCGATCTTCTGCGTGGTTGGCGTCTTCGCCCTTTTCCGCCAGCAGTGCGTTGCGGTCCTTTGCCGCCTCACGTTCGGCGAGCGCCGTGTCGACACGCGCGATTGCGGCGTCGACGCCGTGTTCGTTGATGTAGGTCGCCCACTCGACGAGCGCGTCCACCATTTCCGACTCGGGCACGACGGCCACGTTGCGACCCTTCACGAAGAGATGTCCACGCTTGTTGCCTGCCGCGATGCCAAGGTCGGCCTCACGTGCTTCGCCCGGGCCATTCACCACACACCCCATGACGGCAATCTGCAGCGGAATCTCGCGGTCGGCGAATGCCTCCTGAGCACGGGTCGCCACATCGATCACATCGATTTCCGCGCGGCCGCAGCTTGGGCACGCGATGAGATCGACGTTTTTACGCTCGCGCAATCCGAGCGACTCCAACAACAGTCGTCCCGCCTTCGCCTCTTCCACCGGGTCGGCGGTAAGGCTGTAACGAATAGTGTCGCCGATGCCCTCGAGGAGCAATGCGCCAATACCCGCGGTGGCCTTGACGAGTCCGCCGGGCAGAGGGCCAGCCTCGGTGACACCGAGATGCAGCGGATGATCGGTGACTGCGCTCAACTTGCGATACGCCTCGACCATGAGAGGCACGTTAGAGGCCTTCACTGAAATCTTGATGAGATCAAAATCGACTTCTTCGAAATACGCGATCTCCTGCAGCGCGGACTCGACCATGGCGTCCGCGGTGAGGCCGCCGTACTTGTCGTAGAGCGACGGATCGAGCGACCCGCCATTGACGCCGATGCGGATGGGCACCTTTCGGTCGCGCGCCTCGCTGGCAACCGCCTTGATGTGCTCCGGCTTGCGAATGTTGCCGGGGTTCAGTCGCAAACCGTGCACGCCGGCTTCGAGCGCGGCGAGGGCCATCTTGTACTGATGATGGATGTCAGCGATGATCGGCACCGGCGAGCGCGGCACGATCTTGGCGAGTCCTTCCGCAGCCTCGGCCTCGTTGCAGGTGCAGCGCACGATGTCGCAACCCGCGGCAGCAAGCGCGTAAATCTGTTGGAGCGTGCCTTCGACATCTGCGGTCTTCGTCGTCGTCATCGACTGCACACTGATCGGCGCATCCCCGCCGACTGCCACCTTGCCCACCGTGATTGTGCGGGTCTTCCTGCGTTCGTACACCGCCATGTTCCTAGTCTCGCATCAGCCGAGGGGCTGGGTGATGTCCAAGTACAGGCCAGCGAGCAGCAGCATTGCCAACAAGGCAACAACTGCGGTAGCAACAGGCACCATCTTGCCCACATCCGCGCGATACGGCACGCCCTTGCGGGAACGAATCCGCTCATACGTGGCGATCGCGGCGTGCCCGCCATCGAATGGCAACAGCGGGAAGAGATTGAAGACGCCAACAAAGATGTTGACACCGGCGAGCAGCATCAACACGCCCTTCAACCCCTCTTGACGACCGAGCTCGCCGCCCAACTGACTGGCGCCCACCACCGTGCTGGGCCGCGAGGTGGGATCGGCATCCTCGTTGACTACCGAGTCGATGATGTTCAGCGGATTGAGCACCGTGAACACGCCGACTACCGAGCGCACCGCCCCATCCACCACGTCATAGGCCGCATAGCCAATCGACTCGAACACGTTGTGATCGACGTAGTCGAGCGACCACGTCGACACGCCAAAGAACGCCACCGCAGGATCACTCGGGTTGGCCGCCAACTCTGCCGACACTGACAACGGGGCGTCGCCTCGCAATAGATCCACCGAAACCGTGTCGCCGGGAGCACGTGCGGTGATCTCGGCCACCAACTCGTCGCGCGTGGCCACGGGCACGCCGTCGAAGGCCACAATGATGTCGTCGCGCAACACGCCCGCGCGATCGGCGGGCGAGTCGACGGCCGGCGATTCCACTACCGCAACGCGGCCCGTCTCGGCGTACCGACCCGCGGTGGCGTATACGCCGACAAACAACACAAAGGCGATGATCGCGTGCATCAGCGATCCTGCGGTAATCACCAACATGCGCTTCGGATACGACTTGTTCATGTAGGCACGATCTTCTTCACCCGGCTCTACCGGATCGAGGTTGCTCATGCCGATGATGCGCACGAATGCGCCAAGGGGAAACGCGCGGAAACCGTACTCCAATTCACCGCGCTGTCGGCTCCACAAGCGCGGGCCGAACCCCATGTAGAACTGCGTCACCTTCATACCTGACCACCGTGCGGTAACAAAGTGGCCCACCTCGTGCAGAAACACCGACATGAGCAGCCCAAACACAAACAGCAGTGTCCAGGCATTGTTCATACCCAGCCACACCACGAGCACGGTTAACACTGCAAGCGTCAGCCAATTGCTCTTACCCTCGTTCACCGGTTTGGGCTGATTGACTGTGTCACCACCCGCGACGATCTCGTCGCGAAACTTGCGATAGAACTCGCTCATTGCAGTACTCCCTGTGCGATGCGCCGCGCCGCGGCGTCTGCTTCGAGAATGTCGTCAACGTTTGTCGGTGTCGCGCCGTCATGTTGCTGCAATGCGGCGTCAATAACGCCGGCAATGTCCGACCACGCGATGCGGCCAGCGAGGAACGCCTCTACCGCTACTTCGTTTGCCGCACTCAACCAGGCCGGCGCGGTGCCGCCCACGCGACCCGCCGCATAGGCGAGGTCGAGGCACCGGAACGTGGCGCGATCGGGGGTCGCAAAGTCGAGGCGCGACAGCGTGGTCCAGTCGATTCCCCCATAACTCACCACGCCCCGGAACGGATATTCGAGCGCATAGGCAATGGGCAGGCGCATATCGGGCATCGACAATTGCGCGATAACGGCACCATCATTGAACTCCACCATGCTGTGCACAATCGACTGCGGATGCACTACCACGTCGATTGCGTCGTAGCCCACACCGAACAACTCGTGCGCCTCGATGACCTCGAGCCCCTTGTTCATAAGCGTGCTCGAATCGATGGTGATCTTCGGGCCCATCGACCATGTGGGATGCTTGAGCGCTTCGGCAACCGTCACGGTGCGCAACTCATCGGCACTCTTGCCTCGGAATGGCCCACCACTCGCAGTGAGTAACAATCGCGATACCTCGGTGATGCCGCCGTTCGTGGCGCGCAAGCACTGATGAATTGCGCAATGCTCGCTATCGACCGGGACAATCTCGGCACCAGGCGTTTGTCGCAGCGGCTGCACCACGGGGCCAGCAGCGATCAAACTCTCTTTGTTTGCTAACGCGAGGCGCTTGCCTGCAGCAAGCGTCGACGTAGTCACTACGAGCCCGGCAAAGCCGACCACGCCGTTCACCACCACGTCGGCGACCTCGGCCACGTGTTCCAACTCGCCCACGACTTCGATACCAGGCAGCGCTGCCGCCACTTCGCGGCGCGCCACACCATCCACCACCACGACCACCTCTGGGCGATACCGCTTGGCCTGCTCGATGACGACGTCAGCCGACGATCCCACGCCGAGCGCCACGATTTCGAATGCACCGGGCGCGTCGTCAATGACCTGGAGGGTCTGTGTGCCAATTGATCCGGACGAACCGGCAATGGCTACACGCACCGCTGACATGACCTTCAGTATCCCACCCGCGAACGGGTAATGGGTATGCGGGGCGTCAACCGAACGTCACGACCAGGGCTGAATGACCAGCGTGAGGTAATACACGGCCGGCATTGCAAACAACAGGCTGTCAAAGCGGTCCAGTGCTCCCCCATGGCCTTTGAGCACCGAACCGAAGTCCTTGATGTTCAAGTTGCGCTTGAACATCGACTCAGCCAAGTCACCAAGCGGCGCAAAGATGGAAATAACGATGGCGAGCATGATCCACTCGCTCGGATCATCCCACGTGGTGCTCTGCATGCCCACGGCAATAACCGCAATAAATGTGCCGACAATGCCGCCGATCAACCCCTCCACCGTCTTGTTCGGGCTGATCCACGCGCGCAGCGGGGTGCGACCCGCCGAGCGCCCCGCGAAGAACGCGACGATGTCATGTGCGATCACGCCGATCACGAGAATGAAGAACGTGTCAGTGCCAGTGTTTTCGTACGAGCCACCGAATGTGGAGAAACGCAGAATGAGCGCCGCATACGAGCCGAGCAGGCCGACCCAGATCAACGGCATCATCGTGATGGCCGTGTTGGGGAGGGGCGCCGATTCGACCCCATCGGCCGCAATGAAGGTGACCGCCGTGGCGAGGAACGCAAAGGCAAACACGAGCGGGAGCGCCGCGTCACCAATCCAATACGCAGCGAGTGGCGCAGCAACTGCGCCCACCACACCCACCACGGTGGCTGGCCGATAGCCCGCGCTCTCCGACTGGGTGAGGAACTCGAAGGCGGCGAGGCCCACTGCTGCGACGACAATCACCATCACGGCGGCTGGACGCCACACGGTGGCCGCGATGAAGGCGGCTGCCATCAATGCACCAACAGCTGTTGCCGTCGGCAGGTCTCGACCAGGAACCGGACGCGGGCCCGTGCCGGTGCGACCTTCTTGGCGCGGCGCACGAGTGACCTGCGTGGGCCGACGACGCTGCGCCGTGGAGGGATCGCGAGGTGCGGGACGACGCGTCTCA
>Ga0164293_10000339_pt1 | contig 35940 bp, 38 predicted proteins | sample GEODES118metaG_FD_111487 | JGI IMG/M metagenome (GOLD analysis project Ga0164293, IMG submission 111487) | Eutrophic lake water microbial communities from Lake Mendota, Wisconsin, USA - GEODES118 metaG | ecosystem: Environmental > Aquatic > Freshwater > Lake | place: USA: Lake Mendota...
GCGCCTTATTGAGTTTCTACGCGACATCAAGGCCGGAAACCCGTCGGTGGCTGCCCCGCTCTACAGCCACGTGGTCTACGACATCGTCGAAGATGAGCAACAAATCGTCCGCCAACCAGACATTCTCATTCTTGAGGGTCTGAATGTGCTGCAGGTTGGCAACGAGGCCACCGAGTTCGTCAGTGACTATTTCGACTTCTCGATCTACATCGATGCTGCCGAATCAGATATCGAGAACTGGTTCGTCGAACGGTTCTTCGCGCTCCGCGCCACCGTGTTCCAGAACCCCGACAGCTTCTTCCGCCACTTCGCGGATCTCACCGACACGCAAGCCGACATGGTGGCACGTGAGATCTGGAAGTCGATCAATGGCAAGAACCTCCGTGAGAACATCGCTCCAACGCGATCGCGCGCATCACTGGTGATCCACAAGGGTTCGGACCATCGGATGACCGAAGTCCACCTGCGTCGGCTCTAGACCACGTTTTCTGCAAGCCAGCCGGCTACATCGTGCAGATTAGGGAGCTCCACGAACCGCGATCCGGGTGCCGGCGGATGATCTGCGTGATCAAGTTCCCAGTGAATCTCGTAGGGAACATAGATGCCAAAACCCCCAAGCTCGAGAACGGGCAAAATGTCGCTCTTTAACGAGTTGCCCACCATGCAAAACCGGTGAGGGTTGATTCCCAGGCTCTTCAATACCTTGGCATACGTCTTTGGATCCTTTTCCAACACGATCTCCACAGAGTCAAAATGATGCGCAAGGCCACTCGTTTCGACTTTTCGCGTCTGATGCACGAGGTCACCCTTGGTGATCAGGACGACCCGGTGATTCGTACTCACCGCGGACAACACTTCGCCAACTGACTCAAACAGGCGAACCGGTTCCGTCAGGTGATCCCGAACGCCTCGTAGGACCTCAGCCACCACTGATGCGGGAATTGCACCATTAGAAACTGCAATGGCTGCCTCCAGCGCAGAAAGGCCGAATGACTTCACCCCGTATCCGTAGGTAGTGATGTTGGCGCGCTCGGTTGCGGTCAACGCTGCCTTGATGTCGACACCATCCTCAACATACGGCGTCACCAATTCGACAAATTCCTGCTCATACTTGCGAAACGACACTTCACTCGACCACAGTGTGTCGTCTGCGTCAAAGCCGATTGCATCAAATTCGTATTTCATAATGATTTACTGCGTATCAGTGTGTCGGTGCAACGCATTGAGATAGTTGTACACCGTGATTCGGGAGACACCCATCACGTCAGCGATGTCTTCAACTGCGCGACGCAAGACGAACGCACCGCGCTCGTCCAGTAATCGAATCGCCGATTGCTTGCCATCGCGAGACAAGGTTGAGAGTTTCCCGCCCAATTCGCGCTCCACACTCTCAATCACGCGATCCAGCGCCCCATGCAAGGGTGCGAGACGAACAGCGGCAACCGTCTCGCCATTCCATCGCAGTGCGACATCACTTCCTTGTATCAAATCGACTGGCACAATCGTTGCTCCGGTCGCGTCCAACAATGGCTTGAGTAGTGATTCAATCTCGTGGGGGTTGGGGGAGGTCACCAGCGCTACCCGTCCAACCGTCCGACGTCGACACTGACATAGGTTGCCCCGTTGGCATAGGCAACACGCAACAAGTCGGCCACAACGGCTGGTGCACGGTCATCGGGTACTGAGAATGTGGAGCCGAACGGTCCGAAGTCCACCGATAATCCATGTGCTTCAACAGCGGCAACGGCCTCCGTAACGTGCGGTCCTGGGGCGCCCTCAACAAAGGGTTCGATGGTGAATTCCACGGTAAGCATGTATCAACCTCTCCCGTCATCGTAAACAATCCATGACGGAATGACAGGGTCGGTGAATGCTGTCGACCGACCTACGATGCGATAACGGCGCAGAGGGGGCTTTATGGCCAATTCATCCACATCACCATCCGCAACCGATCGCCACGGTGTGGCGACGGAGGTCACTGCACACGCCGCAGAGACGCTGGAATTTGCGCGCAGCATACGACGCGATCTCCACATGCGTCCCGAGGTGGGACTCGACCTCCCACACACTCGCGAGCGGGTGCTCGAAGCCCTCGAAGGGCTCCCCCTCGACATCACCTTGCATGCGACGACGAGCGGTATCGCCGCCCTGCTTACCGGCGATAAGCCGGGCCCAACGGTCATGTTGCGCGGTGACATGGATGCACTTCCCATGCCAGAAGACACTGGTCTCGAATACTCATCCCGCGTCGACAACGTCATGCATGCGTGCGGACACGACACCCACGTCGCCATGCTCGCCGGTTCCGCCAAGATGCTTGCGGATCGAAAAGCCGATCTCCACGGGCGCGTGTTGTTCATGTTTCAACCCGGCGAGGAGGGCTATGGGGGTGCCGAATACATGCTCAACGAAGGCCTATTAGAGGTCGCTCCCGCCGCCGATGGCGCGCCTTCGCCCGTTACTGCCGCATACGCGCTCCACATCACATCATCGCTGCCGTCAGGAATGATCGGAAGCAAAGGCGGACCGATCATGGCCTCCAGTGATCGACTCGACATCACCGTTACCGGCAAGGGTGGCCACGCCTCCGAGCCATTCCGCGCACAAGATCCAGTTCCCGTGGCATGCGAGATCGTTCAAGCATTGCAGACCATGGTGACTCGTTCGTTCGACATCTTCGACCCAACGGTCGTCACCGTCACCAAGCTGATTGCAGGGACTGCTTACAACGTGATCCCCGAGACCGCTCGCCTCGAAGGCACAATTCGCGCGCTCAGTGCTAAAACTCGATCGCGTGTTCATGAAGCAATCACTACCGCCGCCCAGGGCATTGCGGCCGCACACGGTATGACCGCACAAGTGACCATCGAGCTTGGTTATCCCGTCACGGTGAACGACAACCCATCCGCAGAGTTCGGCTTGGATGTTGCAGAAGCGGTAGTTGGTTCGCCACATGTCGCACGAATGCCTAATCCCGTAATGGGTGCTGAAGATTTCAGTTACGTGCTCGAAAAGATCCCGGGTGCCATGCTCTTTCTTGGCGGCACCCCCCATGGCGTAGACCCACGCACTGCTGCTCCCAACCATTCCAACCGTGTGCAGTTCGATGAACAGGCGATGGTGAGTGGCATGGCACTGTATTCCTCGCTTGCACTTCGCACTCTTGGCGTCACGCTTTCCTGAACAATGACTCGCGCAGTGCATCACAATGGAGCGCGACCGCTCGATGGCATCATCGTGCTGGACTTCACCCGAGTGCTGTCCGGCCCACATGCCACGCGCATGCTGGTCGACCTCGGCGCCGACGTCATCAAGATTGAGCCTCCCATTGGAGATCTCACCCGATTTACCGCCCCTCGTGTCAACTCGCTCTCGACCTATTTCATCCAACAGAACGTGGGCAAGAAGAACGTCTCCATCGACCTCGACAAGCCTGGGGCAGCCGCACTGGTTGGCTCACTCATGGAGCGTGTGGATGTGGTGATCGAAAACTTTCGACCTGGCGTCATGGCAAAGCTCGAACTCGACTACGACTCCATTCGTCCACGTAACGAGCGAATTGTCTACGTCTCAATCACGGGATACGGCAGCACAGGACCATGGCAAGCCCGCCGCGCCTATGCACCTGTGGTCAACGCCGAGGCGGGGATAACAAAGTCTCAAGGCGACGCTCGCGGTGGCGAGTACGCAAACGACCCACATAGCCATGCCGACGTCTATACCGGAATTCAGGCTGCAGCAGCAGTGCTCGCTGCGCTATATCAACGTGAGCGGACTGGCCGCGGCCAGTACATCGATGTCTCTATGGCGGAAACAATGCTGTACGTGAACGAACATGCACACAACAATCTGTGGGATCGGGACCCCCCGACGGGCGTGATCCGGTCATTTCAACCCGCCGATTATCCCGTCATTGTCGTCGCAGACGGCTCCACGGTGGTCTGCAGCGGCCATCCCGCCGACCGTGGCACCTTCGAGTTGTTCGTTGCTGCAATGGAACAGCCCATGCTCCTTGCCGACCCCCGATTTGCCGACACTGCTACGCGCCTTCGGCACTACGACGAGCTGCTTGCACTCATCCTCGCGTGGGGTCGCACGTGTGCCACCACCGATGACATCGAGGCCCGGCTTGCACCGCACCAGATTGCAGTCGGGCGACTCCGTGATGTGCGCGACATTGCCGACACGGACTGGGCGACCCACCGACATGCCACCGTTGAGGTGTCCGACCGTGGATCAGGTTACGTTCGAGTGCCCAATAGTCCGTGGCACTTCTCGGAATCCGATACTTCAGTGAGCGGAATCCCCAAGTACCGCGGCGAAGACAATCGAGACGTGTTGACTTCGTTACTGGGTTTGTCGGAGAGTGCTATCGCGCAACTTGAGAGCGATGGCGTACTTGTGTCGCGCGGACCTGGTGGCTCAGCGACCTGAGTGTCCGAAGCCGCCGCCGCGGTCAAAGTTGTCCAGTTGATCGACCTGCGCCCAACTCACGCTCTCAACTGGTTGCACCAGTAGCTGTGCTACTCGATCGCCGCGCTCAACGACATAGTCGTGTTCAGGATCTGTATTGATCATCACCACTTTCAATTCGCCGCGATAACCACTGTCGATGACGCCCGGCGTATTGACAAGAGTGACGCCATGCTTGAGCGCCAACCCACTACGTGGCACAACGAGTCCCGCGTAGCCAAGAGGAAGCGCAATCGCGATACCGGTAGGCATTAACACGCGGCCACCACCCGCTCGAATCGTGGCGCCTTCTCGTGCATGAAGGTCCACACCCGCATCACCTTCATGTGCGGTTGCCGGCAGGGGGAGGCCGTCGTCAAGTCGCTGTACTTCCACGCGAACCGTACGTTTCGTCACAACTCGAGAATACGCCTAGATTGCATCTGATGTTGGTGTGGATGGATCTCGAGATGACTGGTCTCAACCCCGAGGTTGACGTAATAGTCGAAATTGCGACCCTGATCACCGATGACGAACTCGTGATCATCGAAGAGGGGCCAAACCTCGTCATCCATCAACCTGACGACAAATTGTCGAGTATGAATCAGGTGGTCGTAGATATGCACACCAAGTCAGGACTGCTCGACCTCATCCGCGCGAGCGACATAACACTCGATGAAGCGGCGAAACAGACGTTGGAGTTCATACGCAAACATATTCCTGAGCCCCGATCGATTCCACTGTGTGGAAATTCGATCGGAACCGATCGTCGTTTTCTCGCACGATACATGCCGGAGATTGAGGACTATCTGCACTACCGCAGTGTCGATGTCTCCACGATCAAGGAACTCTCCCGCCGGTGGTATCCGAAGATCGGCATGGAGCGTCCGCACAAGAACGGGTCTCACCGCGCAATGGATGATGTGCGAGCGAGCGTGGACGAACTTCGCTTTTATCGCACCAAGGTGTTCTTAGGGCAGTCGGCGACCGGCCCAAATGATGCGGCCAATTCCTAGCGCCGCCAAAGCCGAGCGCAACATCACGCCAAGAAACACCAGCGCAATCACCGGATATACGACTGCAGCCAGTAGTCCAAACCTGCCCACACGACGCTGAACAAGCGCGATCTGCACCACGCTTGCCGCATAGAACAACGGCGACGTAAAAAGCGCGCCAATTAGTGCCGAAATCCACACCACGGCAGCGACGGCGTCAATGATCTTCGTGTGCATCATGCCTTTTGCCATGTTTTTGGCAAAACCCCTGATCATCGAGCGAAATCCTGACGGATACATCCGAAAGACAACGCTTGAGGGGTCGCCCAGAAACACTTCCGTTGCGTCAAAGAGTTCCCCCAATGCAATGTCCTCGACCACCGACTCGCGAACCGACTCATGAGCATGACCGCCAACGCGGAGATACTCACTGCGGCGACAGGCCAGCACGGGCCCAAACACTAAGGCGTTCGGCGTACGCGCCCACAGGCGACCTGCTCCACTACCCATTACCGCCACGACATTGAACATTGCGGCAGCACGTTCGGCGAACGTTCCTGGCTCGTGCCATGGCTGCACACTGATTAGTGCACGGGGATGGCTCTCGACGATGCTGACCAATCGATCAACGACATCCGCTCCCCGTAGACGTACATCGGCGTCGACAAAGAGCACAATGTCAGCGGACGTTGCGCCGACGCCCACCCAACACGCGTGGGGCTTTCCCATCCACCCCCGAGCAAGTTCAGGGGCAGTCACCACACGGGCGCCCGCTTGCCGAGCAACTGAGGCGGTGGCGTCTCCCGACTGGTCGTCGACCACCACAATCTCATCACCCGGGCGCAACTGCGACACGATTGTCGCCACCGCTTCTCCGATGTTGTGTTCCTCGTCACGAGCGGGCATCACCACCGCAACAGTTGGACGTGCGCCCGCACCACGAGGAAGCGCGCGAACACCTGCAAACGACCACCAACCAGCGAGTGATGCTCCCAGGTAGAGCAACACGTCTGCAGTGAGCACTGCGTTGAGCACATCCATGACCATCACCATGGTACGAACTTGTGTACAAACACTCGGCAGTACGCTGTATCGCGTGACGACGCCTGCCTACACCAAACAAGAGCAGGTGCCCGCAACAAGCGAGATCGAACAGGTCGCGCAGGGAGTATTCCGCACCCAACTCCCCATCGACATGCCTGGCCTCGGCCACGTCAATATGTACGTCCTCGAGGACTCCCGTGGCGTTGCGGTGGTGGACCCAGGGTTACCGGGCAAAGCCAACTGGAAGGCGATCGTGTCCCGGCTGAAAGACCTGGGTGTTCCCGTCAAGCGCGTGCACTCAATTGTCATCACCCATAGCCACCCCGATCACTTTGGTGGCGCCATGCGCCTGCAGCAGCACACTGGCGCCGACATCATCACTCACGAGAGCTTCCGATTGTGGTTCGATCCCACCGAGCCCGACGACGTCGACGTCGAGACGCAGGCGCAATTCCGGCGCGCCTTTGATGTGACACCGTGGGGCGGTCCCGGTTTCTACCTGCCGCGCAACAGGCGGCTCTACTACCTCGCTCACCAGAAGCTCCCCCGCTTCTTTCCCTTGCCGAAACCCACAGTGCGATTAGCCGAGCACGAGTACATCACGTTGGCAGGACGGAAGTGGCTGGCTCTACACACGCCGGGGCACACGCAAGATCATTTGTGTCTCTTTGACCCCGATGAAGGAACCATGTTGAGTGGGGATCACGTGTTGCCCACGATCACCCCGCACATATCAGGAATGTCGAACAACCCCGATCCGCTACTTGGTTTCTTTCAGTCGCTCGACAAGATTGCATCGTTTGGCGAACAGGTACGTGTATCTCTACCAGCGCATGGAAAACCCTTTGAAAAACTCGCAGACCGATGCGACCAGATCAAGCTGCATCACGAGCAACGACTCACCAAGCTCCGCGACGTGGCGGCCGACCTCGACCGACCAACGACGGTGATGGATTTTTCGAAGCATCTCTTCTCACCACGCGCCCAAGGTGCAATGGCAGATAGCGAGACCTACGCGCACCTTGAACATTTACGCCTTGCAGGAGAGTTCGCTCGAACAGCGGATGCGGGTGTCCACCACTACGTGCGCGTCAGCTAAGTCCAACCAACTGCGTCACTGCAGCAACGTTGCCGTTGCCAAGCACATGCCGCAATACGACGCGATCATCGAATGTGAGAGTTTCGATCGCGACTTCGTCACCTGGGTCAACCGGCAGATGATGCTCGATAGTGGCATGCATCGGTGGACGAAACGCACGATGAGATGCCAAATACTCCTCGACTGCAGTCCAATACACAGCGTTATTCATATGGCCCACCGCGTCCATGTCAGCAAATCGCACTTGCCATGGCGCCGCAGCAGAAAGGTCTGGCTGGGGCAATGCCTTACCAATGGTCAAATTTGCTCGGATCGTGCGCCCGCGACTCGCCTCGGCCACACGTTCAGGAAAATCCGGTGGCAGAGGGCTTGGCTTGAGGGTCTGCAGATCAACATGCACCCACAGTGTCGCGGCCTCAATGCGGGCGCCATCCGCCGACGTGATTGACGTTCGGCGCTCCGCCCAATGCGACCCAAGACCGCCACACCACGTCGCGAGTTCGATATCCGTCATATAGCTCGGCAACTGATGAACCCATAGTTCGGTGCGGCGCACCACCCATCCATGGATATCCGAATACTGTCCGTCGACCGCATCATCGTTAGCAATGTCTTGGAGATACCGCGCAACCGCATCGAGGCGAAGTCGTCCCTTGGGCGTCACATCGCCGAGTCGCACACGGCGCGATGTGCGATAGATGCGACCCGATGGCGGAAGGTCAACTGGTTCACCGATCATGGTCACCCGACCGACGCTAGCCACCTACGCGACGAGAATCGGTAGCCTGCAAGCGTGCGCGTCTCTGCACGAACCCCCGTTCGCGCCGCCCTCGTTGCGGCAGCATTCATCACAGTTTCGTCGTGTGCACGCGACGACTCCAGCACCACACCCACGAGCACCACTGGGATCCAGACAAACCTCAATGCCACGGGTAGCCCCCTTCCTGACGTCGACCTACAAACCACGAGTGGCAGGACCGTCTCCACAGCATCGTTTCGTAATCGCCCCCTTCTCATGAACTTCTGGTATTCCACCTGTGAACCATGCCGTCGTGAGATGCCGGCGTTGGCAGAGGCCTACGCCGAATTTGGTGATCGTGTGGAATTCATTGGCGTCAATATGTCCGATCCCGCAGTGGTCGCACAAAATTTCGCAGATCGCTATGGCGTAACGTTTCCCATTCTCCTTGACGAAGGCTCGGCGCTCACGCTCAGACTCGGCATCTCCATTGCACCCACCACCCTGTTCGTCGACGCCGACGGCGTCATCGTTGATCAAGTGTCTGGCGAACTCTCCGCAGAAAAGATCGCTGCTCATCTCACCGAACTAGCGGCCCCGTGATGCTGGCGCTTGACGGCAACTTTGCGTACAGCTTCATGCTCGGCGTCCTCGCCGCGGTTAACCCGTGCGGCTTTGTGCTCTTGCCCGCATACCTGATGTATTTCTTGGGTATCGACTCACGCGATACCGCACATCAACGCGCTCCATTGCGTCGTGCACTCATGGTCAGCCTCGCTGTGTCGTCGGGATTTCTTCTCGTGTTCTTGGTCATTGGCACGATCTCTCGCCTGTTGACGCAGTGGGTAGAACTGAATGCCAAATACGCCGGGTTCGTCGTCGGCATTGTCCTTGTGGCCTTTGGTATCGCCATGCTCATCGGTTGGAAGCCTGCCTTCACCACGCCGTCCATTTCTCGGTCCACCGATCGCTCGTTGCGTGCCATGTTTGTCTTTGGCGTCGCCTATGCGGTTGCGTCAATTGGATGCACCATTGGTTTCCTTACCACAGCCATCTTTGGCTCCATCGGACGCGATGGTTTCGTCTCTGGTGTTGTCAGCATCGTGCTGTATGGACTGGGTATGGCGTTGTTGGTCACAACATTGACCATTTCGTTAGCAGCCGCTAACAGTGGCCTTGTCGCCCTCCTGAAGCGCGGGCTTCCCTACATGGACCGGATTGCCGCAGTGTTCATTCTGCTTACCGGCGTCTACTTATCGTGGTACTGGTATGTCGCAATCGCCGAGCGCGACTCACTCGGCTCGGTGGGATCGAACGTAGAACGGTGGCAGTCGGCGGTTGCCAATTTTCTTCAAGGACAAGGCGCATGGCGACTCCTTGTTGTGTTCGTCCTGGTTGTTGCGGCATCCGCGTCAATCGTGTGGCGTAATCAACGGCGCACGATTACGGCGCCAAACGAGTAATCGTCCAGCGATCGTTGACGCGCTCGTAACGAAAGCGGTCGTGCAACCGGCTCGGTCGACCCTGCCAAAACTCCATGGTCACGGGACGTAATACCCACCCTCCCCAAAACTCTGGGCGCGGAACAGTGCGGCCCTCGAATGCATTTGTCTGGGCCTCAACGAGTCGTTCAAGCTCACTGCGATCGACGATCGGCTGCGACTGTGGTGATGCCCACGCGCCAATCTGCGAACCACGCGGGCGCGAAGCGAAATACGCGTCGCTTTCGACATCATCGATACGCGTCACCACACCCCGCACACGCACCTGACGGTGTAGGTCAAGCCAAGCAAATACAGCAGAAGCAACCGGTCGGTGATCCAGCTGACGGCCCTTGACGCTCAACGTATTTGAATAAAACACGAAGCCTCGCTCGTCGGCCCCTCGGGCCAACACCACACGCGCATCGGGGACACCTTCCGTATCTACCGTGGCGACCGTCATCGCGTTGGGCTCCGACACCCCCGCGGCGGCCGCTTCGTCATACCATCGCGTCCATTGCGCGATTGGATCATCGTTCAGTTCATGACGATCGAGCCCCGCCGTCTCATACTGGATCCGACGGTCGCGGAGAGACACGGCCCTCTACGCCCCGGCGATGACAGTCATGCCGCGCATGTAAGGATGCAGCACCGGCGGCACTGCAACTGTGCCATCTTCCAAGCGGAAGTTCTCGAGGATTGCCGCCCACACGCGTGGCACTGCAAGTGCGGAAGCATTCAGTGTGTGAGCAAACTCGGTGCCCTTTTGGCCGGCACGTTTAAAACGAATATCGGCGCGACGAGCTTGATAATCACTAAACCAACTCACCGACGACACCTCTAACCAGGTGTCGCAGCCCGGCGCATACACCTCTACGTCGACGCTGCGATGGTGGCTCTGTCCCATGTCGCCCGTGCAGATCTCGATCACCCGATAGGGAAGGCCCAACGCATCAATCACCCGCTCAACGCGGCGCAACAAGTCCTGGAATACCTCTTCGGCTTGATCCGGCGTCACAACAGCAAGGATCTCTACCTTGTCGAACTCATGCGCCCGCAACATACCTCGCGTGTCACGGCCCGCAGACCCTGCCTCACGTCGATAACACGACGTATGCGCCATATATCGCACCGGCAATTCCGTATCGGCAAGAATCTCACCCGCATGAATTGACGTGAGCGAGGATTCTGCAGTCGGAATACACCACAGGTCATCACGTTCGATCGCATATGCATCATCGGCAAATTTTGGCAACTGACCCGTGGCCGTCAATGTCGCTGTCGTCACCAATGACGGTGGACGAATCTCTTCGAATACATCCGCATTGCTATCGAGCGCAAACTGACACAGGGCGCGCGCCAGCGTTGCCCCCGCTCCACGCTGCATGGTGAACATGGCGCCACTGATCTTGACCGCACGTTCATTGTCGAGGATGCCCAGCGCCTCCCCCGTTTCCCAGTGCGGCACTCGCTGCCAGTCTGCAAACACCTGGGGCATGTTCACCGGACCTTTACGAACCGGATTCTCATGATCTCCAGTACCGACTACCGCATCAGGATGCGGCAAATTGGGAATCGACAGAAGCACCGCCCGCAGTGCCTCTTCCACTTCAGCAAACTCAACAGCAAGAGCAGCCTCGCCATCACCGAGTGCTCGACTTTCTGCCATCAGGGCTTCCGCACCGGCATCATCACCGAACTTCCGCAACTGACCCACCTGCTTCGACAACTCATTCACACGCTGCCGGGTCGTGTCACGTTCGGTGGTGATGTCGCGAAGCCGCGCGTCAAGGCGCAACGCACGTTCAAGCTCATCGACCAGCGCGGGCTTACTCCGACGAGCCATCAGTGCCTTCACCGTTTCGGGGTCGTTACGCAAGTGGCGAATGTCGATCACAGCGCCTTTCAGGCTAGCCGTGCGAGGCTCCCTCCCCCGATGGAAGTGTCTACTGTTGCGTGGTGGACATGTCGACGTCAGCTGATCACGCCCTTGAGGTACACGACCTCGTCGTGCGATACGGCAAGACGGTGGCGGTAGACGGGCTGTCGTTTCACGTCCGTTCAGGTTCGGTTCTGGTGTTACTCGGGCGCAACGGTGCAGGTAAGACATCGACGATCGAAGTATGTGAGGGATTTCGCCGAGCCGAGGCAGGACGTGTTCGCGTACTCGGACTCGACCCTGCGACACACCGTGCTGCGCTCAACCGACACATGGGTGTCATGTTGCAGGGTGGGGGGATCTACCCAAGCGCCCGCGTGGGCGAAACCGTCGCCCACTACTGCACGCTCTACGGCGCAGGCGTACAACCCAATGCCGTTTTGGAACGTATCGGGCTCGCCGCACTGCGCTCACGCACGTGGCGCACGCTGTCAGGAGGGGAAAAACAGCGCCTCTCACTTGCCCTCGCCCTATGCGCCCGTCCCTCGATTGCCTTCCTGGACGAACCCACGTCCGGGGTCGATCTCGATGGCCGTCGCGAGATTCGTTCCATCATCCACGACCTCGCCGCAGACGGCTGCGCAGTTGTGCTCGCAACTCATGAGCTTGACGAGGCAGAGCGCTGCGCCGACGATGTGCTGATTCTCGATCGGGGAAGAGTCGCCGCGATGGGACCGCTTGCCACGCTCCGCCAACCGGAAACACGTTTCCGGCTCTCCACACCCGTCGATCCGTCAGTGTTTACCGACTCACTCGGGTTTTCGGTGCAACGCGACGGGGAGGACTATGTGGTGACCGGGAGCGCTGCGACGGAGACCATTGCCACCGTGGCCCGAGTCGCCGGCGAACACCAAGCAACAGTTGTCGACGTGCGAGCGGGAGCGCAGCGCCTCGAGACGTTGTTCCATCGACTCACCGAGGAAACCCTCTGATGGCTGTCCTGATGGCCCAATTGCGAACGGAATTACGTGTTATGGCGCGCAATGGTGAGCAGCTCCTCCTGATCGTGATCATCCCCATGGCGCTTCTTCTCTTTTTCGGCAATGTTGACGTGCTCCCCACTGCGGATCAACCAGCAGTCGACTTTCTGGTGCCGGGCATCATCGCTTTGGCAGTCATGTCAACCGCGATGGTCAGCCTTGGTATCGCCACCGGCTTTGAGCGCCAATATCTGGTACTGAAGCGCCTCGGAGCGACTCCACTTGGACGCTCTCGGCTCGTGCTTGCAAAATCTCTCGCGGTAGTAATCATCGAGCTCGTCCAACTTGCTGCGATTTGTGTTGTGAGCCTCGCTATGGGGTGGTCGATCGAGAGCACCACATGGCTTCTCCTCGTAGGTGCTGCGGCCTTAGGCACATTTGCGTTCGCTGGACTCGGACTCATCCTGGCCGGTCGACTGCGCGCCGAAGTAAATCTCGCCGCACAAAACGGGCTATATCTCTTTCTCCTCCTCACCGGCGGGATGATCATCGCCTCTTCGGCGCTTCCTGGCCCACTCGAGTCACTTTCGCGTGCATTACCCGCCGCCAACTTGGCTGATGCGCTACGCCAGGCAGTTGGCGAAGAAGGACTCTATGGCTCCTCCGCGTGGGTCATCCTCGCTGCGTGGGCGCTTGTGGCCCCATTGGCGGCTGCCCGCGTGTTTCGCTGGGAATGATCTAGCGGCGTGGTTCGGGAGCTGGTTCGAGACGCTCGAATTCGTCCGCAACCTGCTCGTACGTCAGCGTGTCAGACGAGCGATACGTCTGCTCAGCCGACCATCGCGCCATGAATCGCCTAAAAAAGAGGAACGTCACGATCGTCCACAGGAAGATACTGCCGCCTGTTTTCATGACTGCACCAGCCAACTGTTGATCGGTCGTAACTGACAATCCCCATACACGCACAGGAATGTCATAGTGCTTGTACACCGCGCCATCGGCAAACGTGAGCCACGCCGCAGGAACCGTCGGCACTACCGACATCAAAAAGAGATAGATCATCTTGCCGCCATAACTGATTTGCCACGACGGATCGGGGCAGAGCACCGGCACCCACATCAACAGCGATGCGGTGACCACAAGAATGTGCAGTGAATAGTGCAACGGGCCATTAGAAACACTCTGATTAACGAGGGCCGGAATATGCGTAATCATCACCATGATGTTGAATACGACTCCGGCAATTACTGCACGAGAAAGAAATCGCACAGCACGGCGCCCCGGCCCACGTCCTATCACCGCATCAAAAAGCCACTTCGGCGTTGCAAGCAAAACCAGCGGTGGAACGAAATACGACAGCACCATGTGCTGGAACATGTGCACCGAGTAGAGGTACTCCTCGGAGATGTCGTGCATCGGCCAATCGGAGGCGAACCACAGCAAGCCGATTGCTGAACCGAAAGCCACAATCTGCTTACGGGTAATGATTTCGCCCTGTGGGGCCAAACGTGGGCCCAGGGACCGAATGGCATAGACATAACTCGCGACAAGAAAGGCCACCAAGACCCACACTTCCGGGTGGAACTGAAAGCGCCACGGATCCAAGTCCAGCTTCGCTGCTTCAGCGATCACCGGCGGCCCCTTTCGTTGTCAGGCGATGAAGAATTTAAACGTTGACAAGAACGCAACGTACACGCCAATGGCCAAAAAGAGGCCGGCATAAAACAACCAACTGAAGATCTTGTTGTCAAACTTCAGGTGCATGAAGTAACTGACCACCATGACGAATTTCACCACCATCATGATCATCAAGGACGGCATGAAGAACGGTCCAAAATCGATGTAGTACGTCGACACCTCAAGCGCGGTAATAGCCGCCAAGATCAACGCGATCTTCACATATCCCGCGTTGCTCATCCCGTGTTGGTGGGTGGCTTCCTCGTGGGTCTGTTCAGTCGTCATGGTCACACCGGAATGAGGTAAATGAGGGTAAAGATCACGATCCACACCACGTCCACAAAGTGCCAATACAAGCCGATCATTTCGACCGTCTCCGATTTGCTACCCGGTACCTTGCTGCGCTTCAAGATACCCACGAGCGACATCAACATGATGATGCCCACTGTTACGTGGACACCGTGGAATCCGGTGAGAACGTAGAAGCTTGAGGCGAACAGACTGGTTGTGAAACCGAGGCCTTCGTTGTAGAAGGCGGTGAACTCATACACCTGACCGCCGACGAATGTTGCGCCGAGAAGCGCGGTAATGGTGAGCCAGAGCGTGGTGCCACGGTCATCTTTTTGGTTGGCGGCCGATACCGCAAGCACCATGGTGAGGGAGCTCATGAGCAACACAAAGCTCGATACCGATGTGAATGGAATGTCGAACACCTGCGAAGGCGTCGGACCCTCACCCACGCGCCCGCGATAGAGCATGTAGGTCGAGATCAGACCACCGAACAGGAGACATTCAGAACCCAGGAACAACCACATGCCCAACTTGACGTTGGACAGACCCGTAGAGGTGTGGTGCTCGGTGTGCAGCGCGGTATCAGCCAACTTTGACCACTTCCTGTGATTGGCCGCCAGACGGCGGATCGATCTCATCTTCAGTGGCGGTCGATGGCTCAAGCGCCCAGCCGTAGCAGCCGAACAACACGATTGCGCCACCAAGCAGAGCCAACGGAATGCTGTAAATGATGCCAAAGCCGATTACCGGCAAGCCGAGGGCAAGCACGATCGGCCAGTACGACGGCGATGGCATGTGGATATGCGCATCTGCGTTGTCCTCAAGCTCCTTGAGCACCTCTTCGGCGCTCTTCACCCGCTGCATCTGGCCATTTTCGTCTTCCTGATATTTGCGGTGGAAGAACTCATCGAGGTGACCAACGGTGGGCAGGCTGTCGAAGTTGTGTTCCTTCGGCGGATTGGAAGTCATCCACTCCAAGCTGCGGGCATCCCACGGATCCAGTGGCGCCTGCTTCTTGCTTCGCGCCGTCACGAAGATGTTGATCAGGAAAAAGAGCACACCGATCGTCAGAATGATCGATCCAATCGACGCGATTAGGTTCCAGAACCCGAGGTTGAAGAATCCTTCACCGGCGCGTGCCTCGGTCCAGACGTACATACGGCGCGGCTGGCCCTGCAAACCAAGGATGTGCATTGGGCCAAACGTCATGTTCATGCCCACCACCATCCACCAGAAGTTCCAGTTACCGATGCGTTCGCTGAGCATCTTGCCGAACATCTTTGGCCACCAGTAATAGAAGCCAGAAAACAGACCCAAGATGGCACCACCGAAGAGCACGTAGTGGAAGTGGGCGACGATGTAGTACGTGTCTGTCTGCTGCGTGTCCGACGGGGCAACCGAGTGAGTGACACCTGAGAGGCCGCCGATGGTAAACAGCACCACGAGACCGATCGCAAACTTCATCGCCACGGTGAACTGCAACTTGCCGCCCCACATGGTCATCGTCCAGTTGACGACCTTGACACCGGTTGGCACCGCGATCGCCATTGTGGCAACTGAAAACACCGCCACCGACACTGGCCCAAGTCCTGATGCGAACATGTGGTGGGCCCACACTCCCCATCCCACAAAGCCGATTGCTGCGCCAGAGAACACCACGAAGGGGTAACCGAAGAGCGGCTTGCGCGAGAAGACCGGCAGCACTTCCGAAATAATGCCGAAACTTGGCAGGATCAGGATGTACACCTCAGGGTGACCGAAGATCCAGAACAAGTGCTGCCACAACAAGGGGTCAGCACCTGCAGCAACATCAAAGAAGGTGGCATCAAAGTTGCGCTGGAACATCAGCAGGAAGAGGGCGACGGTGATGACCGGCATCGCGAACAGCAACAGGAACTGCACAACCGTCACCATCCACGTGAAAATGGGCATCCGCATCAGTGACATGCCGGGCGCGCGCATGTTGAGCACCGTCACGATGAGGTTGACGGCGCCGGTCAGCGATGCGATACCAGTGATCTGAAGACCAAGCACCCAGAAGTCGATGCCGTTACTCGGCGAGAAAATCGGGCCAGAGTTGGGCGCGTACATGAACCAACCGCCGTCGGCCGCGCCACCCAAGAACCACGACATGTTGATAAAAATGCCGCCAAAAAGAAACGCCCAGAAACCGAAGGCATTGATGCGCGGGAATGCCACATCGCGTGCGCCGATCTGCAACGGAAGGAAATAGTTCGCAAACGCACTTGCCATCGGCATCACGAAGAGGAACACCATGGTGGTCGCATGCATCGTGAACATCTGGTTGTAGAGGTCAGCATTCAAGACCTTGCCATCCGGAGCCGCCAACTGCAGGCGGATAAGTACCGCCTCCAGTCCGCCCACGATGAAGAAAAAGAGCGCAACGGCGCCGTACATCAATCCCAGCTTCTTGTGGTCAACGGTGAACAGCCAGGAGCGCCACGTGCTGGTAGTGGACACGGGGCGCTTGAGCGCGCCGTATGCCGCCGACGGAACGGTTGGCGCAACGACAGCTGGAGTGTCGGTCGCTGGACGTTCGATAATGGCCATGGTGATCTCCCGTTACTTCAGCGTGAGCAGGTAGGCGACGAGCTTTTCGATATCAGACTCCGACAATCCGAGATATGGCATGCCGCGATACTTACCCCCGGTGCTCGTAAGCAGGGCCGGATTGGCATACATCGGTTTCATCTCGGGAGCATTCCGCAACCAGCCACGCAAGTCGGTCTGATTGAGACACCCCTCGCTTACGCCGGCAAGATACTTCTCACCAACCTCGGCGGACGATGCACCCCACACATCTTCGCGACACTCGGGCGTCAACAGATCAAACATCGCACCCGCAAACGTGTTTCGCGTCATCAACTTGGTGAGGTTGGGTGCAGCACCAGAGACCACGCTCTCATCAGGCGCGGCGATCGCCAGCGAACCGTCTGCACGCTGCAAGCCGTTTACCTGGTGGCATCGCACGCACTGATTGAGGAATACTGACTCGCCTTCCTTGGCGAGCGATCCCTCTTCTGGCGACTTGTAGGTGGCAAGTTGCCCCTGCACCCACTTGGCGAAGTCTTCCTTGCTCAGCGCGACGGCCTCCATGCGCATATTGGCATGTGACAAACCACAGAACTCGGTGCACTGCCCTGCGTATATGCCGGGCTCATCTGCCTCAAGGCGGTTGAGGTGCACACGTCCCGGCACCGCATCACGCTTACCGTTTAACTTCGGAATCCAGTACGAGTGGATGACGTCACGACTCGTTTGACGCAACATCACCTTCGTACCGACAGGGAACACCAACTGGCCAGAAGTAATAATTGGCTTGTCGATGCCGTACTCGGCCTGCACCGGGTAGTCGTATTCCCACCACCACTGCTGACCAGTGACGTTGATAATCATCTCGGTGTCATCAGTACGAGAGAGATCAAACACCGTGCGGACCGTTAAGACGCCAATCACCGTCAAAATGAGCGCAGGGATGATCGTGAGAGTGATTTCGAGAGCCGGCTTACCGTGTGTTTGTTCAGGAATTGGCTGTCCACGATCGCGGAACTTGAAAATCGCGTAGACCACTGCTGCAAACACGATGAGCCCGACGATGCCTGCGACAGCAAAAACAGGCCTCTGCAAGTCATCGATGATTTGCGCGTTGGGACCACTTGGTGCCCACGTGTCTTGAGGCGCATTCGACGCGCAACCGCCGAGTGCAACGAGGCCAACTACGGGGAGAATCTTGCGACTGCGCAACACCAGGCCAAGCCTATTGAGCGCTCGGGCAAGATGCGAAGGGGTGCTCGTCACAGCGGCACCACCAATTCCACCTGCTGGCCATCGAGGCCCGGGACATACAAGTAGAACTCTCCACCCTCAACGGTTGGCTTTGGCAGCGTGAGCGTGAGGACCTGCTCCATCCCGTTTTCCATCAACTGGGTGCACACCTCATCGACTTTTGTCACACCCTCAGAGACTTCGGACTTGCCAATTACTGCGACAAATCGGAACTCGCCTTCGGACTTGTTGCGGAACAGAATCGACGAGGGGTTCGAGCGAGGAATGGTGATGGTGTCCTGGGTGCCAGGAACTCCCTGCACGCTGGCAACCAACTTGCCGTCTATCAACTCCACCGTGGCAATGACGCCACTACGTGACGAGACCTTCTCCAGCGGCAACTTGTCCGTGTACTTCGATTTCTCTGGTCCGCATTCACGATGCGAGTAGTGATCCTCGGCGGCTGCCTCAGCCAATTCGGGTCGTAGTCCGGCACTTGTAGCGAGCACGCCACCGGCAACGATGCCTACCGAACCGACAACCGCCACCGTGGTGACAATCCCCTTTTTTAGACCGGGGCGCAGCGCAAACAACGTGCCAGCTGCCAAGACCCACGACGCAAGCACCATGAAGACGACAGCGCCGGCGCTGCGTTCAATTGCAAGCATGATCTGGGCGAACGACACGATCACAACGGACAAACCGAGTGTCGCGATAACGGGAAACTCGATCGGGTTGAGAATCTTCTTGCGCACCGAGGCGTTGTAACCGGGGTCCGCTGACGCACGATCGGCCCATGCCTGAATCATCCATTCAATGAATGCTGCAAGGACCACAACCATGCCAAGGATGAACACCGCCTCGGTGGTAATCGTGCCGATAAGCATCATGAGAACACCGACCACCGAGATGAGTGGCCACATGCTCGGCGATGGAACGGCGGCGTTCGCGCCAGATTCTGCTTCTGACACGTTCTCTGCATCCCGCGTATGCAGAGCCATCCACACCAGGAAGATGCCGACCGCAACCAGGCCGAACAGTGCAGTCGCACCAATAGAGGATGGATTGATCAAGATCATGTACACCGCAAACGACAACACCGAAAGTGCCGTGAGTGCTACGTAGAACTTGGATCCCGTGGTGAACATTGAATGACCTACTTCTGCACGTAGACGACGAACCACAGTGCGAGGTACGCCGCAGCGAGGAAATACCAATACAACGCGTGCGCAACAAACACTTCGCGATCGGCCAGTCGACCCGCGAAGGCCCTGAACATCGCAACGACCGAGAACCCAACGCCACCAATCAGGAGCGCCAACACGGTGCCCGTAACGGTGTAGAACATCGTCTGGTAGGGGCCATCAACAATGCCCATGCCCATCTGGATGTACACGGCAATTTGCGCGTTGATTGCTGCGATGCCGAGGAACATCGTGATGGCCAACGCAAGACCCGTATGTTGTGCGTCCCGTCGCTTGGCCGCGTAGACCGCCCATTGCGGCATGATGCACACAATCACCATCGTGATCATCAAGGTGTTCGTTGCCACCTCAGGAACCGGAATGTCGGCGGGCAACCAGTCACGAATCATTTTGCCCCGTGATGACTCGCGCAACGGCGCGGCATCCCTAAAGCGGAACCACATCCCCAACATGCCAAACACCAACATGGTGCCGGCAGCGACCACTGCGGACGTCGCTGCGAGCAGGACATGTCGAGGCTCGGGCTGCGGACCAGCAGGCAGGTGCCGCTCCAGCGTCGCTTCCATTAGCGATCCCCTCCCCACTCAGACCCCGTTTGCGGACCACTCGACAACGCCTTCAGCGCGCCAAGCACGGCAGCGATTGTCACGACCAGCATCAACACGTGTCCAGCGGCCGACACCGCATTGAGGAGTTCCTTTGGCCCGGAATACACAAAATCGCTCACGGTTGCTGCCGGCTGATCGGCAAAACCCGCCACATACATCGGCAATCCCGCAAGAACCGTTGCCACAACGCCCAGCCCTGACACTCCAAGGACAACTGGAGAGGGAATCGACCGCGACGTCCAATTCGGTCCATACAGCGCCACGGCTCCCCACGCAGCAAGAACTGCGCCGTACACGACATAGATCGTGGCCCCTTCAGCAAACACCGTGCCGTCAACACCTGCCGAATCAATGTGCACAATTGCGTTACCCGCCATGCCCGTGAAGACCATTCCTACGCCAAGGAAAACAGGGACGAACGGCACAAACAGTCTCCGCTCACCGCCTTTAACAGCAAGCAACGCGAGCAGGATGACGACTGCGGTTCCCAAGACAGGCAGCAGGTTGTACAGCGCGTACGGCACGAAGCTGTCCAACTTGTCGCCCAACGAACCCTTCCACTCGAAGGTCTGCGAGGTCTGCGTGACGGTCCCGACAACAGTGGCGGCGACAAGTCCAATTCCCACCAGCATCGCTCCCCGCAGTGGCTGGCTGCGCGCGGCCATTGACGGGGCCATCTGGGCGAGCAAACCAACGGCGATGATCGCATAAACAAATGTCTGTGGCTGAGTGAAGCCCCAACCGATCCACGACATGACCGACTTCGCGCCACCAAACGCCAGGCTGTCATAGTGCAAGTCAACGGCCACATACACGACCGTGCCGAGCAACACAGGCAACGACACGAGCACCGCAACCGAGCCGACCAAGCTCGACCACGACAACAATGATGCGTCGACGAGCGAGAGACCTGAACGCCGCGAGGCGGCAACCGTAGTGAACAACGCAACTGCGATTGCCAACAGACCCACAATCGTGGTGCCAAGTCCAATCATAAAGAGGTCGACCATTTGAGCATTGCCCCCGGCGGGCCCACCGTTCGCCAGGATCGCTACCGCCATCACAATCACACCTGACAACCACGCGTAGAAACCAAGTAACGCCACACGAGGTACTGCAATCGTGCGCGCACCCACCTGCGTAGGCACCGTCGCAACCGCGACGCCAAAAAGGATCGGCAGCAACACCCCAAATGACGCGAGGGTCTGCATCAACACAAACATCTGGTCAATGGCATCAGCAGGAAGGAACGTGGACGATGATGCCACGCGTTCAATGCCGAGTAGCGCTCCCAATGACGTCACAACAATCAGCCACAAAGCCGACGCAACAATGGTCATTCGCCCGATGCGACGGTGATCGGTGGTGGTGATCCAGGCGCCAACTCCGTTCATCCGTTGGGTATCGGATGTGGATACGGCTCCCATCACGGGGGGTGCTTCAACCGCGGACATATCGCCTAAGACACTAACAATCACGGGGGTCTCGCCCCGAACTTCGGTTTATCCGACAACCACATCCACGATGATTGACAAGAACAACACCGACACATAGGTGATGGAAAACGTAAAGACCCGCATCGCCCGCGCTTCAGAGGGGTCAGATCGCAGGCGCGCCGTCATAATGACAAATGCCACGCCCAATACCAAGGCTGTAATTCCGTAGATCCAGTCCAATTCCGACAGGGGAATCACGGCCAGCGATGACGCGAGAACCAGCACCGCGTAGAGCATCATCTGCCGAATCGTGTGCTCCATTGAGGCGACCACCGGCAGCATCGGTACGCCCGCGTTGCGATAGTCGGCGGTGTACTTAATGGCAAGCGCCCAAAAATGCGGTGGCGTCCACAAAAAGATGAAGACAAACAGCACAACCGGTGCCCAGTCGAGCGAGCCACGAACCGCTGCCCAACCGACAAGAACGGGGACTGCGCCGGCTGCACCACCAATGACGATGTTTTGGCGACTCGTTCGCTTGAGCCACAGTGAATAAACAAAAACGTAGAACGCGGTCGCAGATAACGCCAGCAATGCCGCCAACAAATTGGCGAACGCCCACAAGACAACGAACGCTGCAATTTCCAGAACAAGCGCAAATACCAGAGCCTCGGTGGGACCAACCACGCCAGTCACGAGCGGTCGATGCTTGGTGCGCTCCATCAGTCGATCGATATCGCGATCGATGTACATGTTGATTGCGTTCGCGCCGCCCGCAGCGAGGGTTCCACCCACCAGGGTCGCAACCATCAAGCCCACCGATGGCCACCCGCCCTCCGCAAGCACCATCGTCGGGATGGTGGTTACCAACAACAGCTCAATGATCCGTGGTTTGGTGAGGGCAATAAATCCCCTCACTCGTGACGTCGATGGGCCCGTCGACTCGTGGCGGAACAGCCGAGACGGCACCAGCGGTTTTTCGGGGAGTGCCACGCCCCAAAGACTACGGGCGCAACTCCATCTGCATCCAGCCGACCAACTACTTGAACTGATATCGCGGCACAATGTGCGGGTGAGCGAAACCGAGGTGCTCCCTCATCGCAATGTCGAAGGCGACTCTGCTGAACACACCGACATCGACCGGCCATGGATTGTCCTTGTGTGGAACGACCCAATCAATCTCATGTCGTACGTCACCTTTGTTCTGCAGAAGGTGTTTGGCTACAGCAAAGAAAAAGCCACTGCGCTCATGCTCGACGTGCACCATAAGGGTCGCGCCGTTGTGTCCTCGGGCACTCGTGAACACGCAGAAATTGACGTCTACCGACTCCATGAACACGGGCTATGGGCAACGATGCAACGGGAAGACAACGGCTGATGTTTCGCAAAGGCCCAGTGCGCCACATCGACGGCGGTTACCGCGTCGACGTCGATGCAGCCCATCGACGGGTACTTGCTGACTTGATTAGCCAACTGCGCGACGAAGTCATGGGAAATGCTGGCGACGACCGATTCCGTCGACTGTTCCCTGTCGCTTACCACGAGGACCCCGACCACGACGGTGAGTACCAGCGTCTTATGCACGGAGAACTATTGGCGTCTCGGCTCGATGCGATAACCACCGCATTGACCACACTCGGTCGAGATGCGCAGAGTGACTCAATCGACATCAACGATGCCGAACTCGATGCCATGATGCGCTCCTTCAACGACCTGCGCCTCGTTCTGGGCACGCTGCTCGACGTGCATGAGGACGACCACATCGAACCACCTGCCGACGATCCTGCTTTCGCCCACTTTCAGCTCTACGGCTACCTGGGCTGGCTTCTCGAATGGCTGGTCCAAGCCCAACAAGAGGCGCGTGACGACCGCTGACTCGTGAGTGAACGGTGGGCACCCACTGGTAGATTTCTAGGGCTCTTCCAACTGAATTTGAGTCCGAGCCCCCATCGTCTAGTGGCCTAGGACACCACCCTTTCAAGGTGGCGGCACGGGTTCGAATCCCGTTGGGGGTGCCAAAGCAATACAGCAAGACCAAGTGCGCGGAATCTTTCCGCTTCATCTGGTCCCGTGGTGAAGTTGGAGTTCACGCCGGCCTGTCAAGCCGGAGGTCGCGGGTTCGAGTCCCGTCGGGACCGCTGAGTCAGTGTTCGCACTGCTCAAGGTCGGGTAGCTCAGTTGGCAGAGCACGCGCCTGAAAAGCGCGGGGTCACCGGATCGACGCCGGTCCCGACCACAATCGTTCGTTCACACAGGGTGAACGAACCACGTACCCACGCTCACTCGGGGCGAATACGAACCAGAGTCTCTTGAGCGATCGTCGCAACGTGTGTGCCGTCGACTGCAAACACGTACCCCTGAGCGAGTCCTCTGCCGTTCGTGTAGTTCACGCACGACATTTCATACAGATGCCATTCGTGAGCAGCAACAGGACGATGAAACCAAATCGTGTGGTCAAGACTTGCGCTGAATCTCCTCCCCTCATCGGAGGCTTTGCGAAACCGGTGGTCTGCATTGACCACGCTTTCCGTTGGCAAATCATCGGAGAGAAATGCAAGTGCGCAGCGGTTTAACAACTCGCCGCCCAAGGGAGTTGACGTTTTCATCCATGCGGCAGTTCGACCAAGACCTCCCCGTGCAGTTGCATAGACATCCTCCATCTCGATATTGCGGCGCTCAAGAAACGGCATCCATGACGCATCGGGCAAGACATCTGGTGCAGGAAGATCGTCGACGCTCGCCATCGGCGATATCTCGAATGTCTCTTCGGCTACCTGGAATGATGCTTCAAGATTCAAGATCGCGTCACCAGACTGCCGAGCAACAACGCGCCGCGTGCAGAAACTTCGCCCATCACGAATACGATCCACGTCGTAGTCGACATGACAAGTGTTGTCCCCTCGACGAATGAAGTACGCGCGCAATGAGTGTGGGAGAAACCCCTCCTCAACAGTGAACGCCGCGGCGCGCAACGCCTGCGCCACGATGTGACCGCCATACAGGCCGCCCCACGAGTACTCGTAGCCCACTCCGGAGAATGTGTCGGCACCCGTCGGCGTGAGTTCGAGAAGTTCGCCGAGGGTCATGTCGCCGCTACTCGACGACCAGCACCATCAACACGTCACCGGTCATATGGCTTTCGACTTCGAACTCGCCAGCATCAGATGCCACAAATTGCATGATCGCCGCCTCGCCGGCAGGAGTCATGGCACCACCGAGGTCATACCCGTGCAGGTGGAACTCATCGTCCTCGTTCGGGTTCACGAATACAAGTCGTACCTCGGTACCCGCTGCGACAGTCAAGAGCGTGTCCGCTCCGGAATTCTCACCCACGGTGACCGCAAACTCGGTCACACCATCGACACCTGATTCGTCAGAAACGTCTTCTACCGAGTCATCCACAACAACCGTGTCGTCAGCCGATGTATCCACTTCATCAGACGACGAGCACGAAGCGGCAATAACGAGTGCGGCAAATACAGCAAGGATGTTCTTGTTCACGTCCCGAAACGATAGCCAAGGTCAGGTGCGATCAACATCGGGTTATAGGCAATGCCGGCATTCCTTGCCATCGCCTCACATGTTCCTCCTCGGTCCACGATCACGGTGATGAACACGGGGTGAGCACCAAACTCCCGAACGGCCTCGACCGCCTCGAAGATCGACGTGCCACGGGTCACGGTGTCTTCAACGATCGCCACCCGATCACCAGGACGTAGTGCCCCAGCAATTCGACCCGTAACGCCATGATCTTTTGCTTCCTTGCGCACACTGAAGCTCCGTAGCAAACGACCCCGCGTTGCCGCAACCGCGGCGATACCGAATGCAACAGGATCAGCACCCATCGTTAGTCCACCAATTGCATCGACCTCCATGGGCAACAACTGCAATGCGACATCAGCAACAGCGAGTATTCCCTCTGGGCTACACGCAGTTTGCTTGGTATCTAGGAACCACTCACTCGTTCGCCCCGACTTCAACGTGAACGAACCACGCTTCAATGAATGCTCGAGCACATGCCGGCGCAGAGACTCGCGATGGTCATCAAGAGCCGGCAATTCACTCATAAACCAAGGCCATCTAGGGCATCAACAGCCAAGTGCGCATGACGCAGCATTCGCTGTTCATTGAACACGTGAGCAATGGTCTCCGACCCAAATCCGATCCGGTCGTCTTTCGCCACCACCTCACGCAAGGGCAGTCGTTGCGACCATGCCGTCGCGGATGCTTCTTGCACGAGTCGGTATGCGTCGTCGCGAGATCTACCCGCATCGACAAGCGCAAGTAGCACCGACTGCGAGTAGACCGTGTCCAATCCCGCCTCGATGTTGGTTGTCATACGGGTCGAGTCAACCTCCAAGCCCGCAATCAGCCGAGTTAGTCGTCGGACGACATAGAACGCAAGCATCGATGCATCTGGCAAAACAATCCGTTCGGCAGATGAATGGGAGATGTCTCGTTCGTGCCACAACGCAACGTTCTGCATACCCGTAGCCAGGTGGCCACGCAACACCCGTGAGAGCCCGGTCAACGTTTCAGCAGAAATTGGATTGCGCTTGTGAGGCATTGCTGACGAACCTTTCTGGCCCGGCTTAAAGCCTTCACGCACCTCTCCTACCTCGGATCGTTGCAGGTGACGCAACTCGACAGCAATCGATTCGATGGTGGTTCCAATGCTTGCGCACGCCCATAGATATTCGGCATGACGATCACGGGCAATCACTTGGGTGGCAGGTACGGCCACAAGGCCAAGTGCACTCGCAACATCTTGCTCCACCTGCGGATCGATGTTCGAATACGTGCCGACTGCTCCAGAGAGCTTGCACACCGATATCCCATCGCGGGCCGCACGCAACCGTTGCCGGTCGCGATCAAGCTGCAATGCCCAAAGTGCTGCCTTGGCACCAAACGTGGTGAGTTCGGCATGCATCCCATGCGTGCGACCCATCATCGTGGTCGCACGGTGTTTCCGGGCAAGACCAACCACCTCACGAATCAAGCCATCAAGCGCATTATTTATTGCCGTGGCGGCATCGCGCAACATCCAGCACCACGCTGTGTCCACCACATCACTGCTCGTGAGTCCGTGGTGAATCCACGCTCCCTCTGGCACACCAATACGTTGCTGAACGACATCCACGAATGCGGCCACATCGTGATCGGTCACCCGCTCCCGCTCCGTCACATCGGCAACGAAGGAATCATCCACGCGAGGCGCCCGAGAACGGCACACCGCTGCGGCAGCCGCGGGCACAACACCAAGGCGTGACTGGGCCTCGGTAGCCAACAGCTCAATTTCGAGATACCGGCCAAACCGCGCGACGTCGGAGAATATTTCAGCAATTTCCGGCGACGAGTAGCGCTCAATCATGCCCGCACCACACAGTCGTCTCGCTCCGGACCCACGCCGATCATCGACACGGGTACTCCCGTAAACCGTTCGACGAGTTCAATCAGTTGCCGTGCGGACTGCGGCAGGTCTTCGTACCGTCGACAGGAACGCAGCACCGTCTTCCACCCATCGAAGGTTTCATACTGGGGCTCGACCCGTCCCAATAGATCAATGTCATCGGGGTAGCCCGCGAGCGTGTCGCCATCCACCCGATAGGCGGTGCACACGCGAATCGAATCGAAGCTGTCGAGTACATCGAGTTTTGTCAGGGCAATCTCGGTGAGCGAATTGACTCGCACGGCGTGCTTCAGCATCACCAAATCCAACCATCCCGGGCGTCGACGCCTTCCAGTCACCGTGCCAAACTCATGGCCGATGTCCACAATCGCATCCCCAAGCGGACCGATCACTTCGGTGGGAAACGGGCCAGATCCAACCCGAGTGGTGTAGGCCTTCGCAATACCCACTACACGATCGATTCGACGCGGGCCTATGCCTGTTCCTGCCGATGCGCCGCCTGCCGTTGGATTCGACGACGTCACATAGGGATACGTCCCATGATCGAGGTCCAAGAACGTCGCTTGCGCGCCTTCAAGGAGCACGTGCTCTCCAGCATCGAGCGCGTCGTGGAGGAGGTTCACCGTGTCCGTAATGTGCGAAACAAGGCGAGCGCCCAGTACGGCGAATCGATTCACTATGTCGTCTACGTCAATCGGCTCGCCACCAGCCGCTTGCAGAACGACTGACGCCGCTTCCGCTCGCTCACGTACACGATCTGCAAACCGTTGTGCATCGCGCACTTCACCTGCACGAATACCCACACGAAGTGCCTTGTCTGCGTAAGCAGGGCCGATGCCTTTCAGTGTTGTGCCGATCTTTGCATCACCGCGCGACGACTCTTGCAGTGCGTCCATTGCTTGATGCCAGGGAAATATCAGTTGGGCAAGGCTGGAGACCTTGAGGCGAGAGCAATCAACCCCGCGCCGAGTGAGTTCGTCTACCTCGGCAAACAATGTAGGAAGATCGACAACCACACCATTACCAATTACCGGCGTGACGTGGTCGTACAAAACGCCACTTGGAACTAACTGCAATGCGTAGCGCTGGTCACCCACGACAACGGTGTGTCCCGCATTGTGTCCACCCTGATAGCGAACGACATAGGAGTGGCGTGCCGCCAACAAGTCGATGATTTTCGCCTTGCCCTCATCACCCCACTGGGTACCTACGACAACTGCAACGGGCATGCAACGCTCCTGACTGAGGGGAACGTAATTGAATTCTACTCAGATGTGGGGTCAATCGCTCCCTGGTTCACGGAGCAACAACGGATCCGCGCACCCCCACCGTGAACTCACCGTCAGCAACATCAACAACGACACCATCTCCTTCGCCCACTTTGCCTTCAAGAATCAGGAGTGCTGCTGCATCAGCGATGGTCTTCTGGATAAGGCGCTTCAGTGGACGAGCACCGAACTGTGGGTCGTACCCACGCTCAGCAAGAAGCAGTCGTGCTGCAGGCGTCACCGCCAAGGTAATCCGGCGTTCGGCGACCCGATCGATGAGATGCTGCAACTGAATTTCAACAATCGCACCGAGATCATCCTGGGTGAGACTTCTGAATCGGACAATTTCGTCGATCCGATTGACGAACTCCGGCTTGAAGTACTCAATTGGTTCACCGGGAAGATTGCTCGTCATAATCAACACCACATTCGTGAAATCCACAGTTCGCCCCTGCCCATCGGTGAGACGACCGTCGTCCAATACCTGCAACAACACATTGAAGACCTCGGGGTGCGCTTTTTCGATTTCGTCAAGCAACACCACGCTGTACGGTCGCCGACGCACCGCCTCGGTGAGCTGTCCTCCCTCGTCGTAGCCCACGTAGCCGGGGGGAGCACCGATCAATCGACTGACCGAAAACTTCTCCATGTACTCAGCCATGTCGATACGCACCATCGCGCGTTCGTCATCAAACAAGAACTCGGCCAGTGCACGAGCAAGTTCGGTCTTGCCAACACCGGTTGGACCAAGAAACATAAATGACCCAATTGGACGATTGGGATCGGAGAGACCTGCACGGCTGCGACGAATTGCGTTCGCTGTCGCGATAACCGCATCATCTTGACCAATCACGCGCTGATGCAGCAGATCCTCGAGATGCACCAACTTGTGCATCTCGCCCTCCATCAACTTGCTCACCGGAACTCCGGTCCATTTCGACACAACTTCGGCAATGTCTTCGGCGTCGACTTCCTCTTTCAACATTTTCGTCGTTGTCTGTAGTGCATCAAGTTGACTAGTCGCATCGGCAATGCGACGCTCAACCTCAGGGATTCGCCCGTATCGAATTTCGGCGGCCTTCTCAAGATCGCTTTCGCGTTCAATATGAGCGCGGAGGCCTTCAAGTTCCTCCTTCAGTGATCGAATTGCACCAATTGCTTGACGCTCCGACTCCCAATGTGCCTTCATCTCCGCCGACTTTGCGCGAAGCACAGCAAGTTCCTCATTCAAGGATTCAAGTCGCTGCTGCGATGCGGTATCGGTCTCCTTTTCCAAGGCGACACGTTCGATCTCTAGCTGCAAGATGCGTCGTTCGACCACATCTATCTCGGTAGGAAGTGAATCGATCTCAATACGCAGCTTGCTTGCAGCTTCGTCTACCAAATCGATCGCCTTGTCCGGCAAGAAGCGATTCGTGAGGTACCGATTGGACAACACCGCGGCACTTACCAGAGCGCTGTCTTGAATGCGTACGCCGTGGTGCACCTCATAGCGTTCCGCAAGACCACGCAGAATTGCAATGGTGTCCTCCACCGTGGGCTCGCCAACATAGACCTGCTGAAAACGGCGCTCGAGCGCAGCGTCCTTCTCCACGTACTTGCGGTACTCATCAAGCGTGGTAGCGCCGATCATTCGCAACTCTCCCCGTGCAAGCATCGGCTTGATCATGTTGCCGGCATCCATGGCTCCCTCCGCGCCGCCAGCCCCAACGAGCGTGTGAATCTCATCCACGAATGTGATGACATCACCCTGGGCGTCGGTGATCTCTTTGAGCACAGCTTTCAACCGCTCCTCAAACTCGCCGCGATACTTCGCCCCTGCGAGCATCGAACCAATGTCGAGCGCCACGAGTTGCTTGTCGCGCAAACCTTCTGGCACGTCGCCGGCGGCAATTCGTCGCGCCAGACCCTCCACAATTGCCGTCTTGCCGACACCGGGCTCACCAATCAAGACCGGGTTGTTCTTCGTTCTCCGAGACAGCACCTGGATGACGCGACGAATTTCCTCATCGCGGCCGATGACCGGATCGATCTTGCCATCACGCGCTCGCGCAGTGAGGTCTTGCCCGTACTTCTCGAGTGCCTGAAACTGATCCTCGGGGTTTTGGCTTGTCACGCGATGCGAACCACGCACATCGCGCAACGCGTTGAGCATCTCCTCGGTCGACACTCCTACGCGTTGATTCATCGCAAGCAGGAGATGTTCAACTGACAAGTAATCGTCTTTGAGATCCTTTCGCACCGAGTCGGCGTTGGCGAATACGTTTGAAAGTTCGCGATTCATACGAGGCTCGCTGCCACCCTGCGTGCGTGGCAACTTTGCCAACGCCTCTTCGGCACGATCGCGCAGCATCGTCACTGCGACACCCAATTTCGATAACAGAGCCGGCACGATGGTGTCTGTCTGGCGTGTAACTGCCACCATCAGATGATCCACCGTGAGTTCTGGATGGCCACCCGTGGTCGCCAATTGCATTGCTTCGGCGACAGCCTCGCTGGTCTTCGTCGTCCATCGCTTTGGATCAAATGCCACTACCTGTCCTCCCTGAAGATGCCCGGGCGACGACCGAAGAGCGAAATGGACTGTCTAAGCGGCACGATCTCGTAACGACGCTCGGTGGCTGCTCGGTGAACCTGTTGCTCAAGTTCCACTACACGTCGGCGCAACTGCTCAACCTCTGCTTCAAGCTCGAGCACCTGACGAATTCCCTCCAAGCTCACTCCGGCATTCGCCAACTCGGCGATGCGCTGTAACCGGTGAATATCTGCATTGCTGTATCGACGGTTTCCGCCCCGTGTGCGCGCAGGCTGCAACAGGCCACGTCGCTCGTAGATCCGCAAGGTCTGCGGATGAACGCCAGCAAGCTCAGCGGCAACCGAGATCACATACACCGCTTGGTGTTCCCGTTCCATCAACGCTCCCTCCTCAACTCTTTGCCGCTCGATCGGCCTTGACGGATTCCGTGTGTGGCGACTCGTTCGTTGCGCGGACAAAACGTTCAAGTGCCTCTCGTTGTTCATCATTCAGCGACTTAGGCACCACTACATCAACTGTGACAATCAAATCGCCCGACGACTTGGGCGTCACCACTCCTTTGCCCTTCACGCGGTGACGCGATCCGCTCTGCGTACCTGGTCGCAAACGCAACGTCACATCGCCGCCATCAAGCGTCGGCACTGCAATATCGGCACCAAGCGCGGCTTCGGCGAATGTGATCGGCAGATGCATGGTCAGGTTCGCGCCATCGCGTCCGTACACCGGATGCGTCGACACGATGCACTGCACGAACAAGTCACCGGGCGGCCCACCATTTCGCCCAGGAGTACCGCGGCCTTTGAGGCGAATGCGCTGGCCATCCTGCACGCCCGCGGGGATACGCACCTTGACCTCGCGAGCTCGGCGTTCAACGCCAGTACCGCGACACGTTATGCACGGATACTCAATAATGACCGTGCGGCCCCCGCATCGTGGACAGGGAGCGGAAAACGAGAACGGCCCTTGATTGTCTTCCACAACTCCACGTCCGTAGCACTCAGGACAACGCACGGGTGTTGTTCCAGGTCGCGCTCCAGTACCACGACAACCAGAACATTCGGAATCTGCCGTGAGGTGGATCGGTGTGGTCAACCCGTGCACGGCCTCCTCGAAACTCAACGTGAGGGTTGCTTCAATATCGCCACCACGTTTGGGACCCGCGCCACGTGAAGTGCCGAACACTTGGCTAAACAACCCACCGAGACCTTCGCCACCCACGTCGTTGGGATCGAATCGGAATGAGCCTCCGCCAGGACCAAACGAGCTCTGACCCATCCGCCGAACATCGTCATATTCCTTACGCCGCGACTCGTCGCCCAACACGTCGTACGCGCCAGAAACTTCCTTGAAGCGCTCCTCCGCAGAAGCGTTGTTCGGATTCGCGTCCGGATGGTATTGACGCGCGAGCTTGCGATAGGCCTTCGTAATGTCTTTCGCCGACGCATCCTTCGATACGCCGAGAACGGCGTAGTAGTCCTTTTCGAACCACTCGCGTTGCGCAGTCATCCCTTGACCTTCACCATTGCCGCGCGCAACACGCGACCCTTCCATCGGTATCCGGTGCGCAACACCTCCACGACCGTGCTCACCCCGCCATCGCCTTCTTCGTGCACCACGGCCTCGGCGAGTTCAGGGTCGAACTCCTTGCCCTCGAGATCAAGAGCCTCAAGTCCGTGCTTTTGCAAGGTGCCAATAAGTGCGGACCAAATCGGTTCAACGCCATCGACACCATGGGCAACTGCGGCCTCACACGCGTCAAGCACCGACAGTAACGATTCAACAATCTTGCCAGTCGACCGATCCACCTCGTCGGCGAGCTGTCCCGCCGCACGCTTGCGATAGTTCTCGAAGTCCGCCTGCACGCGCAACGCAATGTCTTTGAACTCATCACGCTCGCGCTGAGCGACCTCCAACTCGGTGGGTTCGGGCGCAGCGATATCTGCGCCCTCCTCCATCGACTGTTGTTCGTGCTCCGACATTGGTACGACCGTCGCTTACTTCTCGTCGACAATCTCGGCATCGACAATGTCGTCATCGCCGGGCGTCTGTCCACTCGCCGACGTACCGGTCGCATTGGTGTCCCGCGCGGCAGCCTCGTACAGCTTCTGACTGAATGCCTGACTTGCGGCCATCAACTTTTCCGTAGCGGCCTTGATTGCCTCGGTGTCCTGTCCACCAAGCACCGACTTGAGATCAGCGAGCGGGCCTTCAATTGCTGTGCGCTCTTCTTCACTGACCTTGTCGCCTTGCTCACGAAGCACCTTTTCCGTCTGGTACACGAGCGAGTCGGCGTTATTGCGAATCTCGGCCTCTTCGCGACGCTTCCGGTCTTCCTCTGCGTGCGACTCGGCATCTTTAACCATCTTGTTGATGTCGTCCTTACTTAATGACGATTGGCCCGTAATGGTCATTGACTGCTCTTTGCTCGTTGCACGGTCCTTGGCCGACACGTGCACGATGCCGTTTGCGTCAATGTCAAAGGTGACTTCGATCTGGGGAACACCCCGAGGCGCTGGTGGCAAGTCAACAAGTTGGAACTTGCCGAGCGTCTTGTTGTACGACGCCATTTCTCGTTCACCCTGCAATACGTGGATTTCCACCGACGGTTGCATGTCTTCGGCAGTCGTAAACACTTCGGTGCGGCGGGTTGGAATTGTGGTGTTGCGTTCAATGAGCTTGGTCATCACACCGCCCTTCGTCTCAATGCCAAGTGACAACGGTGTTACGTCGAGTAGCAACACATCCTTGACGTCACCGCGTAACACGCCGGCCTGCACTGCGGCACCTACTGCCACCACCTCGTCCGGGTTAACCGTACGGTTGGGCTCCTTACCGGTCATCGACTGCACTAGATCCTGCACCGCAGGCATGCGCGTCGAACCACCGACGAGGATCACGTGATTGATCTGACCTTTGGACAAGCCCGCGTCGGTAATTGCTTGTTCGAACGGCTTGCGACAACGCTCGATCAGATCAGCGGTCATCTCTTGGAACTTCGCTCGGGTTAGCGACTCATCCAAGTGCAGTGGTCCACTTGCAGTAGCGGTGATGAACGGCAGATTGATTTGCGTTTGCTGGGTTTGGCTCAACTCAATCTTTGCCTTTTCAGCGGCCTCTTTGAGGCGCTGAACGGCCATGCGGTCCTGCGAGAGATCGACACCGTGCGCTGCTTTGAATTGCTGCACCAACCAATCGATGATGCGCTGATCCCAGTCGTCGCCACCGAGGTGCGTATCGCCGTGGGTGCTCTTCACTTCGAACACACCGTCACCAATTTCGAGCACGCTTACGTCGAACGTGCCGCCACCCAAGTCGAAGACGAGAACGGTTTCATCTTCACTGCCTTTGTCAAGTCCGTAGGCCAGCGCAGCAGCGGTTGGCTCGTTGATGATGCGCAAGACCTCGAGGCCAGCGATCTGTCCCGCTTCTTTAGTTGCGGTGCGCTGGGCGTCGTCGAAATACGCGGGCACCGTAATGACCGCCTGGGTCACGGTGTCGCCAAGGTATGCCTCGGCATCGCGCTTCAACTTCATCAACGTTCGTGCACTGATCTCCTGCGGCGTGTAGCGCTTCCCGTCGATGTCCTCCGACTTCCAGTTCTCGCCCATGTGACGCTTAATGCTGCGGAAGGTTCGATCGGGGTTCGTGATGGCCTGACGCTTCGCCACCTCACCCACGAGAACCTCGCCCGCCTTCGAAAACGCAACGACGGAAGGCGTGGTCCGCGTCCCTTCCGAGTTGGGAATAACGACGGGCTCACCCGCCTCCAATACGGCAACGACCGAGTTCGTCGTGCCGAGATCAATGCCAACTGCCTTGGGCATGTGCTGTGCTCCTTTTATCATCGGGGTACTGGGGCACGATAGAACCGCTCAGACCAGGTTGCCAACATGTGTGACAGAAATCCTGAGTGAAAAGCACTCAAGTTCTGGAATCGGGGCCACCGGGCCCGGCACTTCTACGATTGGCTTATGCCCGGCATCCTTGTCCTCCTCCGCCATGGCCAGAGCACCTGGAATGAACGCAACCTCTTTACCGGCTGGCATGACGTGCCCCTCACCTCGCAAGGGATTCGCGAGGCCCAGGCGGCGGGGCGCACCATGGCCGCTGCTGGACTGCGCTTTGCCACCTCACACACATCACTGCTGACACGGGCAATGGAAACCCACCGTCTCGCCCTGCACGAAATGGGCTGTGACGACCTCGAAACGCATCGCAGCTGGCGGCTCAATGAACGGCACTACGGCGCACTTCAGGGTCTTGACAAGAAGGAAACCACCGCCCGCCATGGTGCAGAACAAACCCACGTCTGGCGCCGCAGTTTCGATGTCCCGCCACCTCCCGTGACGCGCGACAGCCCTGAGCATCCAGCAAATGATCCGGTGTATCAACGCCTCATTACTGAAGGTCTCGATCCTGCACTGTTGCCAGCAACGGAATGCCTGAAAGACGTACTTGCGCGCGTGTTGCCGTATTGGAATGACGTCATCGCTCCGCAATTGCGCGACGGTCTCAACGTGTTAGTCACCGCGCATGGCAATTCGTTGCGCGCACTCGTGATGCACCTCGAAGGTATCCCGCCCGACGAGATTGCGGAGTTCAACATTCCTACGGGCGTGCCGCGTCGTTACCGCTTCAGCGACGATATGCGCGTTGACGAGGTCGAATACTTAGGAGATGCCGCCGCTATTGCCGAGGCCACAGAGGCGGTTGCGCGTCAAGCAGGGCACTAGCGTTTAGCGAATGGAAACGACGCAGCACACCTCTTCTTCCACGCCCAAGCGCCTCAAGCCCTACCAGTTATCCATTGCGCTTGGCGTCGGCATCGGCGTCTTCGCCATGGTCTCGGGAATCATCCCATTGATCACGGGTTGGAAGGGCGACTCGCCCATTCACCGCGAGGTCTTCGGCGGAATTCCCGGCGCACTCATAATTGCGTTCTACACCGTTATCCCCGTGATGCTCATTTGGGGATCGCTGCGCTTTGCCGACCGTATTCGCAACTGGGAACGCGGCGCACCGGACCGTCGCCGAACCACGAAGAAGAATGTAAA
>Ga0164293_10000340_pt1 | contig 35866 bp, 28 predicted proteins | sample GEODES118metaG_FD_111487 | JGI IMG/M metagenome (GOLD analysis project Ga0164293, IMG submission 111487) | Eutrophic lake water microbial communities from Lake Mendota, Wisconsin, USA - GEODES118 metaG | ecosystem: Environmental > Aquatic > Freshwater > Lake | place: USA: Lake Mendota...
AAACTTTTATAGATGATAAAAGTATTAAAGATTTAGAAACAACATTGTCTAATCTTAATTCAAAAAGTTGTAATTATGAAAAGTTTAAATTATATTGTATTGAAAAGAATAAAATAAATAATCGACTTTATACTCATTATGAAAAATCATTTTTTAGAAAATTTAAATTAAATGCTTTTACAAACACACAAAAAAGTGAAAGTAAGATGATTAAAAATTTTGAAAATAAATATGGTAAGCCTAATAAAACTATTTTAGTAGTTGGTGATTATGATAAAGGTGATAATAATATGAAAGGAAAAGAACCAACAATATGTAAAAAGTTTAGAAGAATATTTAGAAATGCGGGTTATAAAACATATTTGGTAAATGAATTTAGAACATCAAAACTTTGTAATTGTTGTAATGAAGAAATAGAAAAGTTTTTAGAAAAGCCAAGTAAAAAACCAAAAAGAAAAGGCGAAACAGACTTATATCATGGAATATTGAGATGTCAATCTATTAAGCATAAAAGCGAAATATTCCATAACAGAGATAAAAACGCTGTGCAAAATATGTTAAAAATAGTAAAATCTATATTTAACACTGGAAAAAGACCAGAAGTATTTTGTCGTAGTGGTTAAGACTTCATACACATTTCACGATGTGTTATAACCAAATTTTTACATTTTTGTTTATTTTTTTGTCGTTAATTCGGCGTTTTAAATGTGCAAAGGTGTAAAAGTGAAAGTAATTTATTTACAGAATATTATAAATATAAATTACATCATATTGATATAAATTATGTTGGAAGATGGGAAAATCCAGCTGAAAATCATAAAATAATAATATTAGATCTGTATGGAACAGATGGCAAACCATGGCAATTAGAACATATAAATATATTATTACAATATAAGGATGTTAGATATTGGATAATGAAATATATTGAATATTATGAAAAAAGTTTTAGATATAAATGTAAAGTAAAAGCAATACATAATATTTATAATAGCTATATTAAACACATTAAAAATATATAATTTTAGCTTTTTACACTACATTATATTTATAAGATGCAAAAGGTCTTATTAATACCATTAGAACACATGGTAATCATAGATTATATGATGGAGGTGGAGAAAGTAGGACTTTCTCTTGCGCCATTATATTTCTATTTCTATTTCCTTCTTATTACGATAAGTTTGTCTTAGCTGATTTGCTTTAACTCGCAACAGCTCTTTATATTTCTCTTCACCCATTTCTTCTCGTTTCTTCATATTATAATTATTCGCACGTTCTCTAGAAGCTAGTTTTTCAGAAGTATCATCGTGGCATATAAGATTATTGGTAGTACGCCATCCGTTTGTTGTTACATTTTCTTTAGTTAAAACAGTTGCGAATTTATAAGTCTCATTCAGATAATCTACAAATCGATTTAATTCAGATTGTAAGTCATAAGAATTAATCCTTGTTTTGTATTGATGTTTCTTATGATCAATCTTCTTACAAAATTGAATATAATCAGTACCATTTACGTTACATATTGAAAAATTATTTGGCATATCTGGTTTAGTGTCGTTTTGTATCTGTTCAGGTTCCTTAATAATATTCTTATATTTTTCTGGAATATGTTGAATGGTATAATTAGGGATTTTTAATTCTGGATATTTAGTATTTACATTTTCTATAAATTTATTTAATTCAGATTGAATATTATTTGATTTTAATTTATATTTTAAATTCTTTCTAACTTTATCAACTGATTTGTTAAATTCAAAATTATGATTACAAGATTTATCTTTAAAAATAGATATATTATTAGGTAGGTCTAATTCGTTTAGTTGTTCACTCTTTGGTGCTTCACTTTTTGTCGGTTCACTTTTCGGTATTTCACTTTTTGGCGCTTCACTTTTCGGTGCTATTACATCATTAGTTTGAATATTTTTTTTCATCTTATTATTATATTTTCTATTTTTATCTTTAATATAATTTTTATATTCCGTTTCAGTTAATTCATTTTTAATAATATTATAATATCTATTTGCACGTTCTGTTGATTTTTTATAGATTGCATTAATAATTTTATCTGTATCAACAAGATGCATATATCTCTGTATTGCCCATCTATTATACCAATCCTTAAATAATTCTTGAGCTGTATTAAATTTATAATTATTTAATTTATTAACAGTACCGCATAAATATTGTTTTGAATCTGGTCTTGTGAAACCAAAATAAATCCCTTTTGGATTACTTGCTATAATATCTTCTTTATTTAAACCCAATAATTGAATAGTACGGGTTATAACATCCATTTTCTTATAAGATGATGTATTAATACTATGAACTGAATTTAAATATTTTCTGCATATTGACGTTATTTCAGGTGGAATCCAAAAAATAGAATTACCTTTTGTATTTCCAATATATTTTATTTCTTTTAATCTATCATATTGTATTGATTTACCATACAAACCAGTAGTTACAATTCCAAGCAAGTCCTGGTTAAATTTAGTTTTAAATTTTTCAATAACTTCTTGGCTAAATGCTAATTTAGCTAGTAATTTACCACCGTTAAAATTAAAACCAAATGGTTGTATACTGACACACGTTGAAAGATTCATAATATGATTTATTTTTTTATTCTTTATTTTCTCATCTTGTGACCATCCAATAAAATTATCACGTTCCATCATATGTAAAATGTCTGAACTTAAACTCATAATACCAATATATTTATTTGTATGTTTATCTTTTACAAGAATACATATAATACGTCCCATAAAGTTATCTGGTTTATATGTTCGTAAGGAAGATACAGTCCACCTATAATAATTCCATATATCTCGTTGTTCTATCGTTTCAACAAATTCTAATTCAATATGTACTTTTTCTAAATCATAAATATCTCCATACCATTTTCTATATTCATAAAAATCTTTAGAATGTAGAAAACTTGGATTAGTTCTTTTAATTCCTTCCTTATTATCACTATATTTATTGAAAAATTTAATAATATCATCTTCTATTTTATTAGTTCCATTTATATATTGAGTTATTTTCATACATTTGTTAATAAAATCATCTTTTGAATAATTCAATTTCATAATATTACATGTAGTACAACAAGCAACACAATTTTCATTATTATATCCATCATAAGAATCTATTCTATCAATACCACCTGCGGGTTTTGTATGACAATATTTACATTTTTTATTAATCAATACAGTGTACTCTTCTTTTGATAAAATGAAAGCTTTATTTCTTCTCTCAGCATCGTATCGATAATTACTATAAGTTCTGGTTTTTGGTGTTATAAATAGAGAATGGTCTGTATTACCATCGTATAATTTTTTTTTAGTTACAATATGTTCACAAATTTTTATAAAATCATCCTGGGTATGGCTATTTTTCATTAGATTACATTGTTCACAACATGGTACACAATTTGATTTTATATAACCTTTCATACTATCAATTCTATCGATACCACATACCATATCAGTATCATTATCTCCACAATAATGGCAATTTAATTGAATCATTTTTGATATTTCATCGTCTGATAGTTCCATATTAATATCTCTTTTTTTTGCACCACTTTTAATATCATAAATTTTATTTTTAACTTTATCACGAGGATTCCTAACCTTATTACTATCTAATGATTTATTATAACATTCAATGCATTTATTTGTATTTTCGTTATATGTTTTATTACAAACAACTACATTACATACAGTACATTGTTTAGTTTCAGTATTTAATTTATTATATTCAATAGCAGTACTCTTTTTTTTATCACGATTATTCTTATCATTTACACGGTCTTTTTCTCTACAATTTAGACATTTTTTATATCCAACTGTTTCATTGAAACACCCACGTACCCAATTTGTACAAATTACTTTTCCTTCTTGTATTAATTTATCAAGTTTATCTTTATTTGATAATTTATTTTCCTCCATTATAATATATAATGTATTATATTTTTAAGTGGATTTATCAATTTTTTAGCCAACTTTTTATGTATGCGATAATAAGTACGGAAATAAAATATTAATAAATATTTATTAATATTTTGCGATGTAGAATAGTATATAAAATATACAACAATTTAATTTGAATAAGCTGTGCCGGCCATTCCTGACATAACTCTGAGGACATTGTAGTTAACAGTGTAGATGTTGAGTAATGAGTTGGATGAAGCACCGAGGTAGTTGGCGGCATAACCAGCGGCGGCGGCATTGCGAACACCAAGGTCAACTTGTAAAGTAGCGTTATCGATACGAGAAAAGTTGCAAGTGCCGGTGGGTTGGTGGTCTTCGGCCTTGAGGGCAAAGCTGTAGACATTGACACCATCAGCTGGGGTGTTGCTAAAGTGTTGGTATGGTTGGACATAGTTAAAGTAAGCACCATCTAAAGCTTGGAAGCGGTGGCCGTTTAATTGGATCTTGGCGTTGTAAACGGGGTTGTCAGAGCCATCAACAAAGTTGCCATAGTTGAAGGCATCAACAACTGAAACAGCAACAGCGTTTAAAACAACAAGACCGGAAGCAGAGGCACCAGCTGATAATTGAGCAAGAGTTTGGGATAAATCTTCCATGGTTAATTCATTGCGTAAAACAACTGAGTTGGCTAAGGCAGCTTCAACAGCAGCGGCGGATGAAGCACCAGCACCAAGGGTTAAGAGAGTAGCTGGGACAGCATCAACGTTAACGACGACATTTCTAACATCAAACTTGGCAAGTAAAGCGGCTGAGACACCAGCAGTAGCAGTGTTGACAGTGTCAACAACATTTAAGGCAGCGGCAGCGTTGACGCAGTTAGCAGGGGTGATGGTGACGCTATTAGCACCAACAACGACAGCAGAAGTTACTAAGTTGAGGACCTTAGCAAGACGGTCAGCAGCAGCTTTCCAAGAGCCAGCTTGAGAAGCATGAGCAGCCCAAGAGTTACGGGATTGGTAACGGTCTAAATGAGGAACCCATACTAAGTATTTGCTGGGGTGGTTAAAGTTGAGACGGTACTTGTTGTTGACTGAGGTTAATGATTCAGAACCAGTGAATTGAAGTTGTTCGATCAAGTACTCGTGAGAGGCTTGGGCAAATCTCTTGCGTTCTTCAGAATCGAGGTAGACATAGTCAATTAATAAGTAGCAGTCCTTCATTTGTTGGGCAGCTGGGGCAGAGCCGACCCAGTTGGTAACGTTGGCAAAACTGTTTAATTGGACAGTAACACGGACATCGTGGTATTGTAAAGCAATTAAAGGTAAAGCAAGGCCATTGTTGCGGTTGAACCAGTATTGTAATGGGACGTATAATACTGATGCGGGTTTAGCATTAGTGCTGACATGGTTGAGTTCGGGGACATCGCCAATCATCTTGGCATAGCCGCGTTCTTGGCCAACCTTGTGGGATAATTCATACCATACATTGAGCCAGTCACCGTATTGTTCATCAATCTTGGAACCACCGATTTCGATCTTGGTTTCAGAGACTAAAGCGTGGCCGAGACGTCTAACATAACCCCAAGCATTGGCAGAGACAGCAGAAGCTGGGACGTCAACGACTAAGTACATGTTAGTAATAAGATCACCGTTGCGGTTGATGTTGCAAGTGACAGTGCGGCCAAAGTCAGCAGCACCATTCCAGGTTTGGGGAATGGGTTCTACTGAGAAATTAGTGTGTCTGCGGTAGACAACTTTGAAAACGTGATGTTACAAAACAAAATTATTACTAATCTTGTATTGCCTTGATTTCTCAAGCCCTAAGGTTTCCCTTAGGGACCAGACTATACCTTAAGCAAAAAATTAGTGTTACCTAACTTTTCACCCACAAACATCTAGTCGTTGAACTGCATTCATATTATAAATATATTGCGTACATTGGCACGGCGTGTATTGGCATGCCGTGCACTAGCACGTTATCTATAACTTAGAACTTGGCTGCTGATTGCCCATTTAAGTTTAAATTAAACTACATCTTCTAAATTTTTACTGCACAAAAAAGACAAGGTCTTTATTGTGAAGCCGTAAATAGAGATTTTATCTCTATTCTAGCTTTACCTAAGTTTTTATTCTTAGCCATTAGTTGTATTTCTACACTAACTTAGTATTAGAAGCTTTAGGGGTTTCCAGCAATTTGATTGTGTTGCTGATTAAAAAGCGTGCCTGTGCACGAATTATATCTTTCTAAACAACTAGTAACTGTATTTACAGAAGGGTGTAATTCTGTAAGTGAAATACTAAACGATTTTCCTTTGAATTTATTCACATAATTCAAAGCGTGTTACTTTTCAACTCTTTATTCAAAAGTGATTTGAGGGTTACCAGAAAGGTAAACATCTTGAGCGCCATAAGCGACGAGTTGCATTAAGCCACCACCCATATTAGATATATAACATACAATAGAAAATTATTTCTAAATTATTTTTATTAAAAACCCATTTTACGCATAAAAAATTATATTTCTTAAAATATTTTTTTTATATTATTTGCTTAAAATATTTTTTCTATATATTTTTTCTAATTATTATAAATTATTTATTATTTATAAATAGTTTTAAAGTTATCTTAATAGTTATTATTAATAAGCTGGATGTCAATGAGTACAGGTGGTAAAGGCACATCTAAATATAAGGAAAATAAACAAGCATTAACTAAAGAAACTAATACTTTAGATAACAAACATCGTGAGATGGTAAAGTATTTTTCTCAACAACGGAATGACAAACAAGCTATTCGCGATAAAATTAATCAAATAGAAAATGATATTATTAAGATGACTGATATGAATAAAAGAGCTGAATTATTAGATATAAAAGATAAATTAGAAACGGAATATAATTTAATTCTATCTAATTATGAAGAAATGGATTATTATGATAATGCTGGAGATCTTATTACTGATTATTACGAATTAAGAGATAAAAGTTCAGAAGATACAAAAGAAAAAAGAAATATAATAGAATTTCTATCAAATAAAAAAGATAAACAAGAACAATCTGACTTAAAATTATATAATCGAGCCAATTTATTTGAAAAATATTGTCAACGTGTTGATGGTATACGAATCAAACATGACGATGGTTCAAATCGAGTAAAATATTGTATTGAATGTAAAATAGAAAAAATATTAGATCTGGCGGAAAGTGCCTATATATGTCCTTTCTGTGGTGATAGTGAAATTATTATTTTAGATGAAGATAGACAAATTAAAGACTATTCACCTTACAGACGATTAAATCATTTCAGAGAATGGTTAAATCAATTCCAGGCTAAACAGAGCCCTGATATTCCTGAACAAGTTTTTATTGATATTGTGAGAGAACTTAATAAGAATCGTATTATCGATCTTTCTATTTTAAATAAGAAAAATATGAAAGCTATTTTAAAAAAATTAGGGTATAATATTTATTATGAACATGTAGCATATATAATAAATAAACTTAATAATTTACCTCCTCCAAAGATTACTCGGGATATGGAGAAACTATTTATTAGTATGTTTTTTCAGATTCAAGATCCTTGGGAACAGTATAAACAACCAGAACGTAAAAATTTCTTATCATACTCTTATGTATTAAATAAATTTTGCGAATTATTAGAACTCGACCATTTATTGGATTGCTTTCCATTGCATAAAGACCCAGATAAGATTATGGAGAATGACCAGATATGGGAGAAGATATGTAAACAATTAAATTGGGAGTATATAAGTAGTTTCAAGTGAAACTACTTATCTAGGCTGTGAAAAATCATAGATTTTTCCCACGTACATATCTTCATTTAAATGAAGCGTTCTTTTAAGTAAAAGAACTTATTTAGGATAGAAAAATCTATGATTTTTCCCACGTATATATCTTCATTCAAATGAAGCGTTCTTTTAAATGAGCCGTTTTAAATAAAAGAAGTTATCTAGATTGAAAAATATTTTTAAGTTCTAAATATTTTTGTTTATATTTAAGATATTTCTTTCTAAAGTTATATTTTGGTTCTTTCATTTTAAAATATTCAGCAATTATATTTTGCTTTGTATCATTATAAATATCATAGTCATGATCTCTTATTTTTAAAATCAATTGTAATAACTTTTTTTTATCTTCATTTTTTTTATCTTCATTTTTTTTATCTTCATTTTGTACACCCATTCCACCTGGAGGAGGTGGTGGAGGTGGTGGTGGTCCTCCTGCTGCTACTTTCCACTCTTTACGAAGCTGTTCAGTTGATTCTTGTTCTAATTCTCTTTCGAGTTGTTCACTACTTGTAAAATATTTTTTTATTTCTCGAGTTATAAAAGCTACTAGCTTTGAAGAGTATGTAGGAGCGGGTGTTTGTTTATTTTTTAATTCTTTTAAATATAAATTATATATATTATTTATATTAAAGTTTGTTCTTTCTAATTCTGTAATAAGATTGTTTTCTAACGACATTGTATATATGTACTTATAAAAAAATTTAGACATTTTTAAGGAATATATGATATAGATATTAACTTTAATAAATAAAAATCTAATTTAACATAATAAATGAATCATATTATATACAATATATCGATAATAATATTAACAGTTGGTATTATTATGATGGTTGTTTATGTAACAAAGGCATCTAATAATAATTTTCTTACAACTGAACAAATGTTAATGCAACGAAGGGCTGGGCAATCAACTGCCTCTGAAGAAACTGTATATGATTACAAAGTATCAAAAGCATATAAGAAAATGTTTTCCGAACCATCTGTATTATTTGGTTATCAAACATTAGACCCTGAAAATATGCCTCAAAAATTATATGTTAAATAGTGCATATGGTGATTGTTAAACAATAACATCGGTTTTCTTAGTATTTGCGTGCACATGCACGTTTCTCATACTATCACTATTATTATATATAATAATTTTGATATCATTTTTTTTATCAGTTTCATAATTTTCATTATCCATCTTTTGTATAAATGTTTCTATTATATTTTGCATTTTTATTGTTATTTCATCCTTATATTGGTCAAAAAATTCCTGAATATTGTACGTGGGAAATTCTGAAAGAATTTCCCAACTTAGGTTGAGAGTTTCACTCTCAACGTACATACGTTCGCTTACTATTTCATTTAATAATTCTTCTTTCTTTACAACATCAAAATTATTTGTATCTGGATTAAATTTATATGCAATATTATTTTGTAAATTAGTAATAAGAATATTTTTGAATTGGGGGTACGTTCTAAATAAAAATCACAAATTTTTATTTGGAAGCCTAAGAATATGAAATAAAAATCTATGATTTTTTATTTCATATTGATACTTATGATTAAAATGTGTGTATTGGACTAGATAAGCTAATGACTGATATCCTTTCTCTAAAACTTTAATTTGTTCATTCTTTGTGAAGACATTACTTAGATTCTCTTTCCCTAGCTGAATAATAATATTATTATTAATAACCTTATTATCATTTAATGTATTGTTAATATTAAGTTGTTTGTTTATTTTATTAAGAGTTTTTGGATGGATTTTACAAGTTTTATTTAATAATTCTAATGTTTCTTTTTTAACATTATTAATTTGTTCTATAAAAAGTTCTTCCATTTCTTTTCGCTCTTTTTCATAATTAACAAACTTCTCTTTCAATAAGAGTAATTCAGTACTTTTACAATTTCTTTCATGTTTCCATTTACTTTGTTTATGTTTGAATATAGCTTCACAATTACTACATTTAATTATGTTTGGGATGACTTTCGGCTGACCATGTGAGTTAACTTGGCTGACTTTCGGCTGACCATGTGAGTTCACTTGGCTGACTTTCGACTGACCTTGGTTGACATTTTCCACTTTCATATTTCGATGAAATTTGTGATTGTGATTCCATAGTGATTGTCTAGACGCATAAATTATATTACATATATTACATATATATTTCTTCGGAGTGTACTCAAGTGTACTCATTATATATACTATTAATTATATAGTAATCTTTTATATATTTATTTTACTATATATAAATCGTACACTTTACAACGTACACTTCTCAGCGTACACTTGTACAAGGGAGAGAGAGATAGAATAAAAATACCATAAATTTTTTGTGTTCTAAATTTTCAGCAAACTTTTTAGATTTGAATTTTTTTACAAGATAAATATAAAATTGATACGCTGCAATATTCCAATTTAACTCATAAATTCGTTAAATATGAAAATTGATATAAAGATTACCCGTTATATAGAATTAATGTCAAAAACCGATTATTTAACTGAAGATACTCTCTTACCATCTGAACAAAAGTTTGTATGTCTTTCCTTCCTAACAGATAAGGAAAATAAAACTACCCTATCTGGTATTAAGGTTCGTGGTGTTTTTGCAACCTATGACCTTGCTTGTGAACATGCAAAGAAGGTTCAAGCAGTTGACCCATATTTTAATGTATTTGTTGGTGAATTGGGCAAATGGCTACCTTTTGATCCAAATCCCGAATCAGAGGCAGTCAAAGATTCCGAATATGCTAATGAAGAATTAAATAAGATGATGAAGGCTTATCTTGAGAATCAAGAAAAGGCAAAGATTTATCATGAACAAAGAAAAACAGAGATGGTTCGTAAGAATATTATGGATAATCTTACAACTCGTCAAGATAATTTAGCTGAATTAGAGAAAAAACACAAAAAAGCCAAAGATAATAGTGAACGTGAGAGTTTAGAATTTAGTATGAAATCTATTGAAGAACAGATTGCTAAGATGGAAGATAAGAAGAAGGACCTAGATATACAACTAGAAAGTTATAACAATCAAGTACAATCATTTGCACAGAAAGATTTTACAGGTCCTAAAATTATCAACACTGATAAAAAAGAATAAGATAATTTATTATTTAACTTTTTCAACCATAACCCTTAGATTATTTCGTTTTTTAACAATTAAATCAGCCGGATTGAATACTTCTAGTCTTCTATTCCAGTTCGAATCATAAGAATCTTGATGAAACTTATGAAATTTTCTACATCCAACTTTAAAAGGTGGTGCTTTTTTAGCCTTATACCAGAATACTTTATCTGTAATATTTTTACTATGAATACGATTATTAATAACCATCATACCATAATCTTCAGTAATATCGGTAAATACTTGTTGAAAAATATCAAATGTTGGAAACATACCAGCATAATGTTCATATAGACGTTTTCTATTAGAAATAGTATCTTCGGCTAATAAAAAAATATAATCAAAATTACTTCGCATTTCAGGAGGAATACCAACAGAATACTGCATAGTAAGAATAAAAGAGAGATGATGATGACGACCATTAAAGAATAATTCAAGAATATTAGGGTCTTTTAGCCATGTTCCCTTACTACTCATACAATCATCCATAATAAGCATAAGCGAATCATCTTTTGGTTTTTTCCCATCTTTAATTCTCATTTTATTATCTTCATTCATTTGAGCTTGTCTTTCATATATTCTACTCAGTATATCACTTCCATATTCTGAATATATATAACTATCAGGAATAAATTCAGAATAGAACGAGTTTAATTTTTCAGTTCTACTAATAGCAATAGCAGATGATATATTTCTTTTTTGGTACATAATTTCTTTTGTTAAGAAAGATTTACCAGTAGCACGTTTAGCAATCATAGCAATTGTACAATGGTCTACCATACTATGTATATCAAATTTTTTAATAGGTAGTTTTGTTGCTCCAAAACCGACTTGTTTTATTGACATTATATAATACTAGAAATTAAAAATTAGGGGGGCTAAGATCAATTTCTTGGTCAAAATCTGATAAACTATTTCTAGAAAAATTAACTCTATTATTACGACCAACATCAGATATAGTTTCTAATGTTTTTTTCATAGGTATAAACTCTTTTGGCATTTCAACCTCAATTGGCGACACTATTGTAATTTCATTTATATTATTAGTATGAATAAATTCTTTCATAGTAAATAATAATCCAATCATTGAAGCTACTAATATGGGAAATTTAAATTTTTCATATGGTGTATTTCTAACTCTATTATTACGTTTATCTTCCTTTGATTGTAACCAAAATATTATGAAAAAAGAAGAAACTCCAATTAGAATTTGTTTCATTATTAATTTCATTAAAATAATAAAGAAAATAATTAAATAAATTATTTATAACCAATATTTTTTTCTAGTTATAAATAATTATGGCAGATACTCTTCAAAACAATATACCAAAACTAGAAAAAATAACTAAATACATTTTAATGGGTTTAATCGTAATATTTTCTATACGATATATACCAAATATAAATTTAAAAAATGAAGAAATAATGATGATTGGCGCAATATCTTCAATCACATACGCAATATTAGATATGATAGCACCTACCATTAAAATCAAAGCAAATCCTAAAAATAATTCTGTAGTTGAAGCTAATATTAAAACATAATTAAGAAATATAGTTTTTACAGCGGGGACTATTTTAAATGACAAACTCAAATGAAATTTGAGTTTATTAATTCCTAACTTTGTTAGGAATTGACACGATTTATATCAAAAAAAATAATCTTAACACCCACTATAAAAATTTGGGTATATCAGCTAATGTTAATTTAGCTTCCATAAATAGTAAACTATCTATGAACCGTCGCGGAACGGGAATGAATTTAAATTGCCTCTACGTTTTCTCTTGTAAAACATAAAGGTCTTTTTCCTGATTTTTTTAGTTCTTTTACTATTGATATCATATTTTGAACTGCATTTTTATCTCTATTATGGTAGATTCCACATACTTGTTCATGTTCTTGCTCTCCATTTGGATTAACGTCTTGGTGACGTAGAAGACCATTCACTAATATGCCTTTATTCTTTTTTATATCTTGCGCTCGCGCTGGTTTATTTGACTTTCTAATTAAAAATTTATCTAATTCCTTATGACAACAATTACATAATTTAGATGTGCAATATTCATTGATTAAATATGATTCATACCCAGCATTCTTAAATATTCTTCTTATTCTCTTGCATATAATCGGTTCAACACCTTTCATATTATAGCTTCCTTTATCCCAATCACCCAAAACAAAAATAGTATTTTTAAATATATTGAATTGAAAACTTATAAAAATTACTTTAAATCATCATTAACTAAAACAAAAGAAGATATTAAAGAGATTAAGATGAAATATAGAAAGAAAGCGAAAGTTTATAAAGAATAATTTTAAATCGTGTCAATTCCTAACAAAGTTAGGAATTAATAAACTCAAATTTCATTTGAGTTTGTCATTTAAAATAGTCCCCGTTTTAAAATTGTAAGTATTTATTAAAGAATTTCTTCTTATCAAGGGAATCGTTTTTTGGAGCGACTGGTGCATTTTGTCCAGTTGCAGAATTGCTAAATATTTCTTGATAATTATTTTTATCCTTCTCTTGACTATAACTGATGCTAGTTTCCATATCAGAATCATTTACATTCAAATCTTTTGATAAAATATTCTTAAGTTTATCATCTAACGTTGCTTTTTGTTGAGGACCTTGTGGTTCTCTTTGTTGAAAATTTGTAGGCATCGGTGGTTTGACAGAACTCATCATAGCTGTATTTAATGGAGAACTATCTGACATTTCAATATTATGAGGGCTTTCAGTTCTATTTATTTTAACAGGTGAATTATTAATAATACCAAGTATTTTTGAGCCAATTGTTTTCTCTTCAGTATTAGTTTGTTTAGGTGATTCTTTAAAGATTAATTCTTTTGGAGGCGAATCAAGTGATTTTTCATTAGAGAGGTCTTTATGAATTAAATTTTTTAGATTTTTTTCTTCAACATCACTAATAACACGTTCAAATTGATTATTCATCTTATCTGGTTCCATAGATTCTCCTAAATAAATCTGTAAAATATGTTTAACAGGTAATAACTTACGGATTGCCTCTTTTATACAATCTTTAATAATATTCATACAATCACGTTGATTACGTTTAATTTCAATTGGAGGATAATTGTGATATAATAAATAAGGATTATTATATAATTCTCTTGCACATTCAATATATATTTTATGAATAAATTCTGTTGTTTTAATATCCTGATAAAATCCAGGATTAACCTTAGTTTGAACTTTACTTGTTGGATTATACATTAATACAATCAAGTTTGCTTTTAATGTTGCTTTTATTAGGTCATTAATCCATCCGTAACTATGGGATGAATTAATAATTCTATTAGTTTCCTCTTCTATCATTGTTTGATTCCATTTTGGAACGCGTTTAAGAAATGTTTGAAATCTCTTGAGAATATCATTTGTACCAGCTAATTGCATTGCTTCTCGATAAATTGATTGTAATCCTTCAAAGATAAAAGGAGTTATAATATTATTAAGATGAGTTGTATATTCATTTTTTGTTTCTACTAAAAAGTTTGACATTTATTATAAAAGATTAGATTTTTTTTATTTATTTACACAATGACGAGGCTGAATTACCACCACGATTAATTACTGGTTCAAGATCCTCTTTGGATACACACAAGCAACCACTACCAGAACCAAAATTGCAGGAATAATTAGAGCCAATGTATTTATTTAATTGGTCTTTTGGAATAGGGCCATTCATAGCATCACCAGGTATAGGCCATTGAGTAAATTTACAACATTGTTTAGAGCACATATTCATGTCTAATTTCTCTGAATCTTTTAATTTTTTATCCATTGCAATATTTTCTAATTTTTCTTTCACTCTAGTATGGATATCTTTATGCTTTTTATCTATATTTGGCATAATAAATGTAAAAAATAAATATGCTCCAATTATAACATATAATAACACTTTGTTATCACTATTCATATATATATATATTGTATCATAGAAAATTATATTTTATATATTAATTTTCTATTATAATATAATGAAAATAATAGATAAAATTAAAGAATATAATAGTAAACAAACTAAAGAAATAGCAAAAATTTTAAATCCAAAAGATAAATATAAAATTAAATTTATTAAAAAAGGAAAGACTAAACAAATGGCTGTATTAAAAGATAATATGCCTGTTATTATTGGAGATTATAATTTTTATGGTATTTATCAACCTGATACACATCTCTGGGTTTGGGCATCTTCTATTCCAGGTGTTGATAGAAAACACCTAAAAAATATTAGAAAAATAAAGAAATCAGACCATCTTTTTGAATCTAATAATGATATGAATTTTTATTATGCTCTATTAACTCAAGATGTCATCTTAATTGATGATGAAACAATGCTAGACAAATTAAATCATATGTTATTATATTTATCAGGTGATATGTTTTATTTTAATCCTGTAAATTCAGATGAAAATATACAATTTATTACATTAGCTCAAATAAATGAAAAATATAAATAAATTATAATACTACAGTACGTCGTATCTCTACTATATTACCATTTTCAGTCGTATATTTAAAATTATTACTATCAACTGTCTTAAATACTGCTTTAAAATCACCACCATCTGTATGAGGTACACAAATGTTTGGGTTCTCTGTCATAACATATTTAATAAGAGCATTTCGTTGGTGTTCTCGTGCTAATACATACGTGTTATTAATCTTAACTTCCACTATATAATAAAAAGTAGTTAATCTGTTAATAGTTGAAACATAACAAGGTAATGCTTGTAATATTACATATTTATTTCCACTAAACTCAAAATTATAAATATTATGATTATAATATATATTAGTAGGTTTCATATTAGTAGAAGTAATATGCCTCACGATATCATCATTAGCTACAATCCATTGTGAATCCCATGGTGATTTAATATAATAAGAAGTATTCATTAATAGATATATAAAATTAATTATTATATATCTAAATTTCAATATTTTATATATGCTAACTTTTTATTTGCTTTGTTATTCTTTTTTTATCTTTGGAAGCTAATGTATTAAATTCAGTTGTTTTATCTATTTTCAAACATAATTCAACTTCCTTTATAGTTATATCCTTATTATATCCATTTAATATTTTAATAAGTTCATCCTCTTTATTATTTTGTATAAGATGATTACAAATCTTATTTAACATTAATATTTCTACATTTGTTTTATTATTAACTATTTTTGATAAATTAATAATATTCTTACGATTTATATTTTTAAGGGATGTTTTATTTAAATCAGAACTAAACTTAATATTTTCAGGTTCAATTTTATAATTAGAATGATTATTTGTTTTTTTATTTATCCAATATGATGTATTAAGACAAGTATAGAATCCGTGAATATTTTGTAAATACCAATTTTGATCTGTATAAATACTAGTTTCTATATTATCTCCTCGTGATAATGAATCTGATATCTTAACTATATTTCCTATAATATTAGACCACTTGTCTTTTGTTTTATTTAATATTTTTTTTAGATAATTTTCGTGAATCATTAGTGGTAGTAATACTTTTTCAGATTCATATAATTTCATAATAGTATCATAATCAAGATAATTATTAAGTATTCTACCAGTAGAATCAAATAAACCAATATCTATATTTTTTTCTCTAGATTTATTAATAAATTCATTAATAATACTATCAGTAATATACCATTTATTATTATTACGCATCATATGATATGATAATTCCTGAAATATATTAATTAATCGCCTAATATCATTCTGCGATAAACATATTAATTTATTAATATATTTATCATTTTCCCAGACTATATTTTCTTTAGCCGATATTTTTTTTATTAATCCTATTAATTCTTCATTAGATGGACTATTAAAATTTATTTCCATACACCCTTTCTTAAGATCATTTAATAATTTTGAATGTTGGTTATTAGATATGAAAATAAGAGGAAAACTTTTATTTTTATTGTTCTCTTTATAAATATCCATAATATATTTTTTCTCGCTAGTTAATGTAATATTTTCTGTTTCATCAAATATTAATACTATTTTCTTACTTTTCATATCATTAAATTGAATTTTAGAATAAATAGAGTTAACAAAATTATAATAATCATAAAAATCATCTAAAATTCGGTGGTCTTTAATTTCATTAGGATTAATAATCCGAACAATATAGTTTAATTTTTCTAAAATTAATTTAATAGTTAATGTTTTACCAAGACCTTGATTACCAGAAATAATAATACCTTGAGATTTGTTTTGAGATAAATTCATTAACCATTCTTTAAATTTTTTAATTTGTTCAGTATTACCTATAATTTGATTTATATCTTGTGGTTTGTATTTATTAATCCATAATTCTGTATTCATAACCTTATTAATAAAAAGATTGATCATATCTTTAGATAAATTGATCATATCTTCAGATAATAGTTTATAAATTATAAAAATGTTTAAAAAATATAAATCTAAAAAAAATTTCTATAACAATATATATATACAAGTTATGGAAAGTTCAGATGCTATGAATAATCAAAGAAATCGTCCCAATCGTGATGGTTCAGTAGATGAAGAAGTACAAAGATTATTACGTAAATCAAATGGTATGATTAGTTCAAATGATTTTATGAAATTAAGACAAAAGTATGATGATGTTAATTTAGTTGAAAAGATTCAAAGAGCTTACTTAGAAAAACACCACCATATTAGCAAAAAGGCCAAAAAGTTTGCTCAATTAATTCGTGAAAAGTATTCAAACCAACAATACCCATTCCACGTTTTATTAGAAAAGGCTCGTTTATACAAACAAAAGTATAACTTATCAGAAGATGAATTCACTGAATTCCAACGTATCTATGAACAAGAATTAGTTGGCATCAGCAGCAATGAAGTCATGTTACCAATGACCAACATGATGAAGATGTTAGGTTCAGTATCAGTTGATTACCAAGGCTTTAACAATAAATTAAATGACAATGATTACAAATACTTACAAGAACTCTTAAAATTATTTGCTTCATCCAGACCCTTACACGCTCAAGTTGTTTTACAATCACTCCAATATCAAGATTGTTCTTTTGAAGCTATCTCTGGTCAATTCAAACCTGATTTTGGTCATAAACCCGGTGATTCTGTTCACCCAGTTATTGCCGCTCTTTTCTTCCCCAAAATTCCCCTCTTAGAAAAACACTTTTTACAATCCAATATTGCTGGTATTGTCAAGGCTCGTTACAGCGGTGAAAACTTAACCAACCAACCTGATTATGAATTATTCTATTCATTAACTAATGACCCCAATGATGTTGTTTGCGACAACCGTTCAACTGTCTTAGATTTATTGAACCGTGCTCAAGTACAACAACACTTATGGAACTCTGTCTTAAACTTACGTAATGGTCAATATTACAATGTATCATCTCGTGATTTTGTAGGTGCAGTTGATATGTGCAGACTTAATAAAAATGACAACCCTGATTTAATCTATGGTCGTTATGATGGTACTATCTTAAAGAGACTCCTTTCAACCTTCTCTTTTCGCCCTACTATTGTAGCTGCTGCACCAGTTTATAACCCATCTGTACTCAACCCATATCAACAAAATGTTCGTCCCGTTGTAACTGCTATCCCTATGTTTAATGTCAGATTACCATCTAACCAACAAGGTGAATTTGATTTATCTAGTATTATTAACATTCAACAACCTTTCTTAGAGAATGGTGCAATTATCACTCGAACAACTGAAATGATTTATTCAAGAGGTGTATTATTTTTCTTTGTTGATCGTCGTTCCAATATAATGAGATTTGAACAAGCTCCGATGTTTAACCTTAATAGATTACCACTTGCTATATCTGGTTTTGAACGTATTAATAATGCTAGTGTTAGTTGGACTCCTGAGATTACATGCCGTAATCAAACCTACAAATTACGTTCAGTTGTTACATCAGAAACAAATACCTTAAACACAAATGATAATTATGTTATTGGATCAGCAGCAATAATTAGAAAATTTGATAACCCTCAAGATCAACTTAACCCTTCTTGCTTTGCTTATAGTCCAATGAGACTTCTCACTGATGACGCAGGAAATAGAGGTCCTACTGTAGGAATAAGTGAAGACAATTTTGTTGAAATTGCCAAAGGTCGCGGTACTATCTTTATGTATCAATCAAATGAAGACATTAATACCTATCAAATTGGTTGGTAAATGCAATAATTTGAACATATTTATTTATATTATATGATTAAATATTATTTAATCATATGATAATATTATTTTCCAAATAAAATAGAAGAAGTAGATGCTAGAGTTCTATTATTTTTACTACTAACATTTTTTGGTAATTCTAAAATTTTTCTAGGATTTTCTATTTCTTTCAAATAATCTATTCTTTGATTTACATTAGTTATTATATTTGGTAATATTTCACTTACTACCATACAATTAAGATCTTTTATTTGTCCCATAATATTATAAGGTAAATGTTTTGCAAATTCTAAGAATACATATCTCATTACTATTATTAAACTTGCACTAGATTGAGGTGGGATTTTAATCTTACCATTGGTTTTCTTAAAAACACCTAATATTAATTGTTTATTTATTAATTCAATATTTTCATCTGAAAAAAATGTAGTTTCTAAATTTCCTTGTTCACATTCATTTATTCTAACCTGATTTTTTATCATTTCATTTCTCATAGCACTAGCTTTCATATTATCACAAAAATAAGCTGCTGGTAATTCGTGGAGGCCATACTTTGGTTTTTTATCCATTTATATAAGCTAGATATTTTTCTATTTTACAAAAGTTTTTACAAAGTATATGTTTCATATATATGATTATCATCATATTTAAATTGTTTAGTACTATCAGGTAATACTCTCTCACTTTCTGGATAACCAAATAATGAACTATTAAATACTTCTATTATCATATTATTATTATTATCATCTTTTGTAATAATGCGTTTCTTAAAATTATTGGTTCCATCTCCAAAATATACAACCCATTTATATTCTTGATTACGTGTTTCACATACCATTAATTTACCTTTATTAAAATTTGGTCTTGACATATTATTGATATTTTCTTTTTCTGATTTTAATAATAATGTACCTGCCCGATTATGAACAAAATCAATAAATAGGTCTGAAGAAAATATATCACTAATATTAATATTAATTGAATCTCTAATTTTCTTTATTAATTCAAGAGTATTTTCTGATATTTTTACATTATTTGATATAGCGGTTATAAAATTAGATGCAATCATAAAAGTTTTGAATTGTTCTAATATGTTATATTTGATACTTTTATTTTCAATAGGTCCATCTCGAAACATATTACTAAATATTTTATGGTCATATCTAGGTCTTTCTTCATCTGTTGGGTCTCCATATGAAGAATCAAATTGTAATATGTATCCATAATTTGGAATATAATAATCAACATTATTAATTCTATATATCCAACTACCCATTGCATTAGAATCTGAAAATATATCTTTAATGAAAAAGTTTCTATCTAATGAAATATTTGGTATAAATATTTCTTTCTCTTGTAATACTGAAAATATATAAACTAATTGAAACAATATAGACTTCCATACATCATCATTGTGATAACCTGTTGCAACCATTATTCTCTTTGTACCAAATGGTTCATAATCAGAGGAAGCCCATTTTATAATACTAGTTGTAGGAGCCTCAGTTAATAATATTAATGTTTTCTTACTATCAGCTGTTAAATTTGAAGGATTCTCAACAACATTATTTGAATTTACAGTTGCTCTTGGTCCTAAACCAGCTCCAGTTTCTATACCAAATGAATAATTTAATCTATTATTTATTCTATTTTCTCTTGTTACCATATCGTTAAAATTAATAGTAGAATTACTATTTAATTTTATTCTTTCTAATTTTTCCCAATCAATATTTGATTTTGTATCTATTTTATATAATATGGGGGCTATGAAATTAGGAGCTATTTTTTTACTTAAAAGTTCTGATTTTACCCAATAATAATAATCAATTTCTCTCCATACATCAAAATCATGTCTATTTATTGTTGGATTTATTGTATCTCCTTGTAAAGCACCGATACTTAATTTGTACATACGTACATTCATACCCATTGTATTCTTGGCAAGAGCTACCATTTTTGTTTTCTCATCTAATCTAATTGGATAAGCAGCACGATATAATATAAAATCTTTGGATAATTTAGCAATTGGATTACCGCGATTATAAGGATTCAAATCTAATACTTTAAGATAAGATAATAAGGAATTATCACCACCTGTTATATTCATTTCTTCACCATCAGTCTTATTAATTATAGTATTTCTTAAATAATTAATTAATTGTAAACGTTCATAAACTGTTAATGCAGTAAATGCCCTAGGATCTCCTGGTAACATATCTTCATTAATTCGATTGAGAGTTGTATAATTACCTAATGGATTTGCAAGAGTAACATTATAAACTTTTTGAATAGGAGGTTGATTTGCAATATTATTGTAGGGTAAAAGATTACTTATCATACCGTTAGTATTATCATATAATGGAACAAATGGTTGAGGAAATTGACTTTTAGGAGCTTGTTTTTGAGATGTATCATATATTTTCTGTTCTAATAAAACAGCAGGTTCTCTAATTGGATTCTCATCATAACGTTGTCTATTTATTTCACGTCTTTCGTTTGTTACAAATGGACTATATTTTTCACCCTTAAATGATGGAAGAGCGGGTTTACTATCATTAATATCTCTAACAGATATTGGATTTGGTTTTTCAAATTGAGGTTTATCAGGACGATTATCATTAAGGGTGTCATCAAAACGAGGTCTATCGCTACGAGTATTGTCAAAACGAGCGCTACGAGTATTGTCAAAACGAGGTCTATCGCTACGAGTATCGGGACGAGACTCTTGACTTTGTATTTCTGAATTATCACCACCTTTTTGTTTACGAATTATTCTATTTTTACTTAATCCTTCATCTATTCTAATAGTACGTGATAAAGTTATAGCTTTCTCATCTAACTTGGAATCATTACGTGAATTTGAAACTTTTTTCATTATATTAGTATTAGATATTATTTTATCCTGATTTCCTAATGTTGAAAAATTATCAGAATCCATATATGTTTCTATTCTACCAGTAAGATATATATGACTAGTAATATTTGATTCCGTATCAGTATTATTTTTAGATTGTTTATTTTTATATTCTTCGAAATATTTATCATATAATAAATCAACAGGACTAGTCATTTTAATATTTGGTTTAGTTTTGTTAAGTCCTCTATGTTTTTTGGGTATAACTCGCTCTAAAAAATCAAGAGTATCTTTATCGCATTTATTAGAATAAGATGACATTTTTGTTGTACCTTCTAACATATCGTTTAAAAATGTAAATAAATCATTTCCTTCTGTTTCTTTGCCATAATGTTTAGGAATAAATGAATATTCAAAGTTACTTATCTTGATATCAAATCCGGGATTTGGTACATAAAAAGTACCATTAATATCATTATATTCAGTATAAGTATTATAACCACCTTTCAAATATAAAATAATATTTTTTAATATAAGATTATTATGTTTGAAACCATTGTATTCATTCTGTATTGTTGCTAATGTATGAATTACTTGAAATAATAATGGTTTATATTTACAAGTGTTTTCTTTAAAATATTCTTCCATTGTTATGGTTCTAAAAAAATGCTCACGTACTTGTAAACAACAATCATCTAATATTATATTATTATTAATATATTGTTTAATTTTTTTATAACACTCATCTTCTTTAATATATTTTTCAATATCTTTCAAATTAACATCTATATTAACAATGGGTAGTAATATATGTCTTGTCTTGCGATTTAATACTAATGTACTTAATAGATATGAAAATAATGAATCACAATTTACAGGATTGTCAAGTTTATTAATATCTGTGGCTTTGCCAATATTATTATAAAAACTAACTTTAATGGTAACAGGTAAATTATTTGAATATTTTTTAAATATAATCTGATGCATATCTTCATTATATTCTATTAGTTTAAAACGACCTGAAAGTATATCTTCTTTCATACTATTATCACCAGCTTTAATTTTAATATCATCTATTCCTATTTGTCCTAATACTATTGGATTAACTGTATATTCTTCTACATTATTTAAATTATATAAATTATATAATATATTTATTCTCTTATCTAAATCATAATCTTCTGAAGATTTATAATCTTTTTTTTCCATTTATTATATATAATGATAAATTATATTTCCATTGTGTCAAAATGCATTTGAGTAGATATCATATTATTATCATTTGTAAATAATTCAATTAATCTAGAAATATAAGCTTCTATATGAATAATATGTCGTGTACCCTGACTTAATCTTTGTTCAAAGATAGAAGTTATATTAATAATTTTGTATTTTATTTCAATATTATTAATAACATTTAATAATTTAAGCATAATATTTCTTATTATTATTTGGGTCGATATATTAGTTATAAATAAGATATAATATTTTTCTCTTATTCTTTTAATTGTACTATATAATTTTTTATTATTTTTAATCGTATCATCTGTTATCATTTTGACTATTTCATCTATCACTTGCATCCAATTATCTTCATACATTATATTATATCGATACATTTCTAATAACCATAATGCATGATTAACCTTATTATCTGATTTATTTATAATCATATTAATCATGTCATAACTAATAGTAATATTTTCTTTTTCTGATATATATAGGATTGTTTCTAATATTTGTTCATTAGTTGGTAGAGGAACTCTTATCATTAAACATCGTGAACGCAATGGTTCTATAATTTTAGATAATTGATCACTAATTAATATGAATTTACATGTATTTGAATATTTTTCCATTGTTCTTCTTAATGATGCTTGGGCATAATAAGATAAATTATCTATTTTATTAATTACCACAATTTTAAACAGTTTCCTATTTTTTAATATATTTAATAATTCTGATTTTGCATAATCTTGAATAATTTCTTGAATCAAATATTTATCAAAACCATTTGAATTAGGTTCTATAATAATATGATGTTTTGATTGTTTTATCATTATTTTTGTTTTTGTATTTGAATATCCAGATACTGTATATTCAACATCCTTAATCTCAACACTTGCTTTTCCAAATATTTTCTCTAATAATTTATTTACCAAATATTCTTTTCCACTTCCACATGCACCATATACTATTAGATGTTGAAAATTAGCATAACGCCATGTACCATATTCTAATTCATTTATCACTCGTTTTAATTCAGTATTAGATAATTTCATTATATTATCCATATTTGAATATAATTGTGAGCGACTGTCAAATGTTTCTATAATCTTATTAATTATACCTTGATGGTATGTTATATAATTTGAATCATTATAATATTTATCTACTAAAAACATTACTAATATTAGTATGATAGCCTTTAAATAAAAAATTATTCGTACTAAACGAGTGGTATCATGAATAAATTTTTCCTACTTTAGGAGACTAGATGATGGTAATCATTTTATCTTATAAGTCAAAGCTTTTACTTTTCAAATCAACACTATAAACATACTAGTTGCAACCTAAAAAATACGCAACTACTCATAATATTATAACTAACATCAAAATATTTTATACTTTTTTACATATTGAAACTTTTTAACCTTTTATTAATCTTACTATGCTTAATTAATAAAAAAATTGAAATTTAAATTTTTTAATTGAGTTTACTTTGAAGCAATTATTAATTTTGAAGCAATAATGAATACACCCTTGAATTTTGAAACTCTTTCGGATGCGTCCCTTTTGGATGCGTCCCTTGGTCTTTTGGATGTTCATGCAGATTCGGATGTATCAATGGCGAGCAATTGCCAAACCCCCTTTACCACAGTAGTTGCCCATGGCTCTCATATATATTTTGCAGCAATTCCTGAAGTTCCTTCATCTTATGGTGATTTTCCTCCTGTAACTTTCAAAGAAATAGAAAAGCCAAATAAGCCTTCACCTTATATTTCTAAAGTACGTCTCTTACAAGTTCTACGCTCTTGTCCGTTAGATCATTTATGTTCTACAATTGAAGATTGTTGTAAGAAATTAAATATTGACTACAAATTTGGTAGCAATCAATTTTCCTATGATTGTTCTAGCTACTTTCATTTTAAAGTCTCAATTGGTAGCTACATTCATTCTAAAGTCACCTTTGGTTTGGAGATATTTGAATTACCAGATTCTCAGTATTGTTTATATTTACAAAATTATTCAGGTGATAGATTTGTCTACGGTAATCTCTTCAGAGAATTTAAACAACTATTAGTGAATCAAAAAGTAGTAGAACAAATCCCGGTCCCACAAAAACAGTTTTAAATGTTTACTATAAAAACATTTGTGATTCTTAGCATACTACTATCTCCGGATGGTATTTGGTTTGAATCAGAAGCAACTCATTCTTAGCATATTACTATCTCCGGATGGTATTTGGTTTGAATGAGCATTAAAATGTTAATAGTTGAAAAATTATTAAACGTTTTAGTGGCTTTGTTGGACTCTATTTTCTTGATTTGAAATGGAGTAACTCTACTTCATTTATTAAACAAAAAAATAAAAACAACCCGTTACTAACCTTTAAATTTTTAAAAGTTAAAAAATGTTCGATGGTTATCTATTGCGTGCATCGGCACGTTTTACGTTCATATCATGTTAAAATATCTAAGAGATAATTATATATAATGATATTATATGACTTGTTCGCCTAGCAAGCGAATGAAGAATGCTACTTAACAATTTGGCTAACTGTATTGACATTAGAGGCCTTTTCGCGGCAGTACAGATAAGTATTAAACCCTTTTAATTCAGTTTAAGAAACCAACATCTAATAACTTTAAAATATTTAAAGACTATCTTTGATTTATATCTTAAATGAAAATAAAACACCTTGCATTAAATTATGAAAGCTTACTTGAAAGTACAGTAACTGTATCTGGTTGGGTATTATCTAGTAGACTTCAAAAAGAATTAACTTTCATTAAACTTAATGATGGTTCTAATTCTATGGGTGTTCAACTGATTGTTATGAATTCACTAGTTGATTCAAATATTATGACAGGAACAAGTTTATCAGCAACAGGAAAATTAGTTCGTTCTCCAGCAAAAGAGCAGCTATTTGAAATAATGGTAGATACATTAGAATTATTTGGACTAGTTAATGAAACCTATCCATTATCAAAAGGGAAATTAACTTTAGAATATTTACGTCAATTTGCACATTTACGAACTAGAACTTCATCATTTGGTTCTATTTTTAGAATTAAATCAGCAATTAGTAATGCAACTCATAAATTTTTTGAGATGAAGGGTTTTCTTCATATTAATCCCAATATTGTTACTGTTAATGAGTGTGAAGGCGGTGCTGGTGTATTTCAAATAACTGAATATGATATGTCAGACTATTCAGTTTTGCCCACAATTGATAAAACAACTCTTCATAATTGGGATAAAGACCATTTTGGAAAACCAGCATATCTTACAGTAAGTTCACAACTTCAATTAGAAGCATTGGCTTGTTCTCTTGGTTCAGTCTATACAACTAATAAAAGCTTTCGTTCTGAACATTCAACTACAAATAAGCATTTATCTGAGTTTGAGCATCTTGAGATTGAAGATATTTTTATAGATGTATATGATTTAATGCAAATTGGAGAAGATTATATTAAGTATGTTGGTAATTATTTGTTAGAGAATAATATGGATGATATTAATAACTTGGGTAAGTTTGTTTCAAAGGGATTACTAGAACGAATTAATACAATAGTATGTGCTACATTTCACCGTGTTAAATATAATGATGCTATTGAAATCTTAAAGAATGCAACAACATTAACAAAACTAGTTGTATATGGAGAAGATTTATGTTCAGAATTTGAAAATTATTTGACTGACCATTTTAATGGTCCAGTATTTGTATCTCATTGGCCTCTTAATATTAAGAGCTTTTATATGAAAAAATCACCATCCCAAGGTTTATGTGAAAATTTTGATTTATTGATGCCTTATAAAGTTGGTGAATTAATTGGTGGTTCGATACGTGAAGATAACTATATTAATATTTTAGAAACAATGAAATTAAAAGGAGTATCGACAGACCCATTATCATTTTATTTAGATTTACGAAAATATGGTACAGTACCACATGGTGGTTTTGGTTTAGGGTTAGATAGAATGTGTATGATGTTTACTGGGATAGAAAATATTAAGGATGTTGTAGCATTTCCAGTTTATTTTAAGAATTGTGATTATTAAGAAAACAAATAAAAATATGTCATAAACTCATAATTTATAAAAATTGATACTATTATATATTATATTATAGATATAATATATATTAATGAATATTCGATTAAATGCATCTGATAATATTGTTGTTGCGTATCTTGAAAATTTATGGAAAACTAATAAACAGCAACCAGTTGAGCAACAAGTTGAACAACTAATTAAAGTTGAACTAACAGTTAATGAGCAACCAATTGAGCAACCAATTGAGCAACCAGTTGAGCAACTAATTAAACTTGAACTAACAGTTAATGAGCAACATGTTGAGCAACCAGTTGAGCAACCAATTAAACTTGAACTAACAGTTAATGAGCAACAAGTTGAGCAACTAATTAAAGTTGAACTAACAGTTAATGAGCAACAAGTTGAGCAACTAATTAAAGTTGAACTAACAGTTAATGAGCAACAAGTTGAGCAACAAGTTGAACTAACAGTTAATGTTAAAGCAATTCCTGATATCCCAACAAATAACAAAGAAGAATTTACAAAACATGTAAAAGAGAACTTGAAAGCTCTTCGTGATATTGGGTTTAAAGTATATCATAATATTTCTCTAGAGAAGGAAGTCAATTTAAATCCCGCTAATGTTAATAATAATGAGATTAATATAGTTTATGATTTTAAAGTTGCATCCCAGTTAACTAGAAAAATGTTAATGAAATATATTAGTAAATGTACTATTTTTCCAAAACATAAATCAGGAGATATTATGAAACCAGAGAATTTTAGATATTTAGTAAATCATCATAATACTATTAAGATTTTAGATAGATTGTGGTGTAATGAAGTATTAATTAAATGTGGTAATAATGTACCAGATATTAATATTTATAAGGCTACATTAATTAGAAATTTCTCACCTAATGTTATTAAAACGGCAATTATGAATACAATGTCAACTGAGAATGTCGTATTATTAGATATTATTCGAGCATTTGATTCATTGGAATGGGATACATTAGAGGAGTTACTATTAGCTAATCTTACAAGAAAAATTAATGTAAATGTTGCCAAAGAGTTTGTATCACAATATATGACAATTCTTAAAAACAGAGAACTTTATTACAATAATAAACGAGTTATAGTATCAAAGGGTATTTCAACTGGATTACCAAGTTCAAATCTTGTTTTTACATTAGCTTTTGAAGAAATTATTCATAGATGGTTAGTAACTACAAATTATAAAAATGATATTGATTTTAAATTAAATATATATGTGGATGATATTTATATGAAAATATTTCAATTGACTAAAACAACTGAAATTGTTACATCCCTAATTAGTTTCATAGAAACCTATGGTCTTTATATTAATAAAAATAAATCAAAGGCTGACAAAAAATTAGAATTAGAAATGCCCAAATTAAATAGTACTGATTATTATTTAGGAATTCCATTCACCCGTGATATTGAATTATATGGTGAATTATTATTAAAAGAATTTCAAATACGACATTCTCGAAAGCTAACGTGGAATGATATGTATTATATTTTAATGAATAAAAATTATACAGAAGATCAGTCAATAGTACTTGGATTTTTAAATTATAAATTAAGACCATTAATTGATTTTGATAATGAACAATTAGATAGAGAAATAATTACAACATTTATTAAAAATAATTATATGAAAAATAATTTGTGTAATAAAATTAATAATGTATTTGTTAATATATATAAATTTTTATTATCTGTAGTGATGGAAAGTTCTTATAATGTAATATCTGATTTATAATATTATTTAGTCAATAAAAATTGATTTTAATATAAATTATAATACAATAATTATATATTTTAGTTTATGCTGGTTAATAATAAAGGATATGTTGCAGAATATTGGATGTTCAACACTATTATTGATTGTGGTGAAATATCTAATAAACAAGATATTAATATAACTATTTCACAACGAGAACATGAAATGATGAATGAATATGAACCTTATCAAACTTTATCTGACAAGGAACATAAAAAATTGAATAAGTATCTGATGAATGATAATCATACTAATTTTAATGGAAATGAATATAATAAATTTAATTCAAATAATCGAAAGTGTAAAAATACAAAGCATCCAAAATCAGAAAGATATAATCGAAACAAAATTGAAAGCAATCGAATGTATACTAAGAAAGAACCCTATCAATATATCAATTTACAAAAAACAACTAACACGAATTGTAACAAAAGAGAAATGCAATACATGCCAAAGAACAGCCGAATATATGAATATGGAGGAACCCAGCGAGAAGTTATGTTGGATTCATTCACAAAGCCTACATTAGATAAAAATTATAATCCTAATTTTTTATAATTTTGTAAAAATTGAAAATGAATTAATTTATACTAAATAATTAATTTATAATGAAATCAAAAGAGTTTAAAACTAGTTTAAAAGATATACATAGTATATTTGTCGATTCAATCACTTTATTAGATGAGGAATTACAAAAACAAACCAAAAAGATAAAACAGGAACATTTAGAAGTTGTTATTAATGAAAAAATTAAACTACTATATGAAATTTGTTTGGGTGAAAATTTAGATTTCAATTTAATTAAAAATAAATATTTAAAATCTAAAGAAATTAGTATGATTTCATTAGAAGAAATTCCAAAAGAAAAACAAGTTGTAGAAGAAGAAGTAGTATTAAATAAAATTATATTTAATGAAATGGAATATTATTATGAAACATTTGGTAATAATATAGTGTATAATATGGAATCAAAACCCGTAGGAATATATAAGAATAATAAAATTATTTTTGATTAATATTAACAAGTTGTATAAATCGAAGTGTTGCTTTTTTAGACCATTTATATTTATTCATAAATTTATTTATATTTTCATCTGATAATTTCATACCTTTGAACATATCAATTGAATTTTTTAAATCTTCATATCCACCTAATAAAAGATTACCATTTGTATTATATTTTTTTAAATATAGTTGAGGATAAGTACTAATCATATTATTACTATAGATATTCATATCTTTACTAGTAATATTTACAATTTCATTTGTTATATTATGTTGATTTAATAATTCGTGAGCAGCTATAGAATATGAACAATTATCTAATAATATTGCTTTAATAAAATATTCACTCATTATAATATCATATATAAAAATTTATTTTAAAGATTATATTATAATTATATTTAATAATGACTGGAGGATTAATTCAATTAATAACAACAGGTATTCAAGATTCACCTCTTATAGGTAATCCAGAAGTTACATTTTTTAAAATAGTATATAAACAACATACAATGTTTTCATTATGTCAGAATGATAGATATTTGGGAACAATAGATTTTGGAAAAAATGCTATAAAAGTACTAGAAAAAAATGGGGATTTATTATATAATCAATATTTTAAGGTGGAAATACCATATTTTGATATTATACGAACTATATCAACAATAACAAAAACTGATTTAGGTTATAATATGAATGAATTAGATGTGACATATATGAATACTAATTGTATAGTATTATATCATAATAATAGTTGGTATATTGTACCAGAAAAATTATTTAATTTATCTCAATTTCAATCAAATATATCAAAATTGGATGGTGATTTATCATCATTAACATCTAATTTATTACCTGACTATATTACATTAACAGAATTAGGTTCTAATGTAAATTTATATCAGATTAAAGATAATGATATTTCACCATTAATAAGTGTGCTTCGTATTAATTCAAGTTTTTGGGAACAGTTATGGTTAAATAATATAGCAAATTCATCAGATTTTAAAATGATGAACCAAATGTTAACATTAAAAAGTGCATTTGGTCAATTATATTATTTATTGAAAAATCATATTTTTAATTTATATATGTTAAGAAATTTATTTGCATTAAATTCAAACTATATGTATTATCAATATCCATTAGTAGATAGCAATGGAAATAATATTTATGATGATTATGGAAATATTATACAACAAAATGAAGTAGAGCGTTATTATAATTATACGATACAAGGTGATAATATTATTAAATTAAATACATTATTTGATATTGATGCAACATATAAATATTGTAAACTTAATTTTTTAAATTTTAATGATTATCGAGAAAACTGTTTACCATATAATCCATTATTATTTAGTCTAATGTTCAAATTATTATTTGCAACACCAGATTTAAATTTTACTTTTTGGAAAAAATATGTAATAAGTACAAATAATACTGTTAATAAATCAATTATATTAAATGATACTCATTCTATAAATGAATGGAATGATAAAATAAATAAATATATTTATCAATTATTTAATTCAAATAATATTAATAATATGATTTTTGAAAAATTAAAATCAGTATATTTAATTGCTGAAGAAAAGATTACTAATATATTTATGAATTTAAATTTAGATAATCCCTCTAATATTTATACTAAATTGAAAACATTTCTTACTAGATATTATTTGATTCCCTATCAACAAATTAATTTTAATAATTACTACATGGCAACAAAATATGATTCTACCGATTTAATAACAATGTTTAATAATGATGAATATTATTATAATAATACGAATGAAATAAATAATTATTCAAATTTAATTACAAATATTAATAATTTAGATAGTAATGAAATGAATAATATGACTCCTGTAGATATGATTTATATTTATAACTTAATTACAATGGATATTATTAGTTTACTTTTTCAAAATAAGAATATTAATAAGAGTTTTAAAAGTATGATTATACTATGGCGAAATACAATAACTAATCGAACTTATAGAAAATTTTTAGATGAATACAAAACAGTTGTAACAAATAGTACAATGATATCAAAAAAAACAGATCGACAATTAATGTTATATTATTCTATTACACCATCTAATTTATTTACATTACAAGAATATAAAAATTCATATTATCAAATGTTTTATAAAAGTAGTTGGATAGGAAGATTAAATTTAGAAACTAATAATTTTCAAAAATTTATAGAATCCATTCATAAAGTTGAAATAAATAATTTATTTAATACAGATTTTAGCACATATACACAAAAAAATTTTTATAAACTCTCAATCTCGAATACTTATAATTATGTGTATAATGGCCCAATGACCAATCATTTTGATTTATATAATTATTATATATTTGATCCTATTATATATGATTCTATTAATAGTTATTTATATGTAAAATATGATAATTATTATGATATGAACAGTACTATTATATTAACTATTGGTAGTAATAATTATACTTATAATGCATTGACTCAAGAAATTAAAGTAAATGAATTAAATACTAATAGTATTTATTTGAAATTTGATCTTAGTAATAATATTGGTATAAGTGCTAATTTTGTAAATTTATCAGCCCCGCAAACTATTACATTAAATGTTACATATACAACTTATTTACCAGTTGTAACATTTTACAAAGATAGTATGATATATAATAACATTCAATCAAATCATTATAAATTATTAGATAAATTTAGTAATAATACTGTTAAATTATTAAATATAATAGATAGTAATAATATTAATATTGATACCCCAAAAAATATAAGTTTTAATAATTTGATGCTTACTATTAATTATATGGATACTAATAATATTATACCACCCATTATTAATACTAGTATGATTGTACCAACTATAGCAGTTAGTAGTAATATGGTAGATGCTGGAATGCATAGTTATGTTGTTACATATTTAACTTCATCTGGTGAATCTGAGATGTCTAATATTTTACATGTAAATGTTGGTTCTAATATGATTGTAGCAATTAACTATATGTTTACAGATAATATGAATGTATTTGGAATTAATATCTATAGAACTAAAGTAAGTGGAAGTTTTGATGCAAATACATTTTATTTTGTTGGTAAATTGACAATTGAAAATAATATTTACTATGATGATACATCTGATGCATTACTTGGTATTGATTATAATATTGACAATAATATTAAATTAATTACTCTACAAAATAAGAATACAAAATGTGTAAGAATTCCAATATATTTAGAAAAGAATAGTTCATCATATAGTATTCATAATATGGATGGTAGTAAATATTACTTACCTACAAATTATACTCCTATTAAAAATATATATATTGATGAAATTAAATTGAATGAAACCTTAGATGAATCTACATTTTATAATATAAATAGTTCTATTATATTTTGGGATCCTACATTATATTCATCAAATTATTTATATTATTTGGTAAATTGTTATAATATTAAAGATACTATTAAATTAGTTTTAGCATATAATGTAGTTAATATGAATAAAGTGGATTTAACATTAGTTACAAAAACATCTCCTTCTAATTTAACAGAAGGTACATATAAATATATGATTACTATATATAATTCTTCAACAACTGCAGAAACCTTGCCATCTCCATCTACTACAATTAAAATAAATACTGGTGATTATATTAAAATAACTAATTTTACTAAATATGACCCAGGTGATTATGATAGTTGGAATATTTATAGAACAAATGGAACATCTGATACATTTTATTATTTAAACACAGTTTTTGGTTTAGAAACAGATGTTTTAGACGGGAGTGAAAATTATTCTTTAAGCTCAATACCTTATCAACAACCTTATTTTAATATAACAAAACAAATATATAAAGGTAGTCTTATTAATCCATTGATACAACCTGAACTTATTGATCTAAATACACCTGGTAATATTATACCTGGTAATTATATGTATTTATATACATATTATAATAACAATGAAGAATCATTAAATAGTATTGCAAGTAATATTACAACAACTAGTTTAACACAAGTTAGCATTACTATACCTGAAGTTACAATTCCAAATGTGTTAGGTGTTAAAATATATAGAACAAAAGAATCAGGTCAGTTCTTCTATCAAGTAGCAAATATAACAAATATAACAAGTACTATTACATTTATTGATGATAATCCTGATTCTAATCTTAGTATATTAGTACCAAAAACATACAAAATATTAAAAGTACCTAATTATACATATATATTAGAAAAACCTACGATTCCTCTTACTTTAGAAACTGTAGGAACAGGAAATTTAACATCTGGTACTTATATGTATTTTTATACATATTTTACATCAAAATCATATCAAGATATTGAATCAGAAAAATCACCTATTACTAATGTTAATATTATAAATTCAATGGTAAGAATGTTTGTTCCAATATCTTCAAATAATGATGTTACTGGTAGACAAATATATAGAACTCTTGTTAATAGTAATGATTTCTTTCTCGTTGCTAGAATAGAAGATAATATTACTACATCATGGATTGATAATATATCTGATAGTATATTGAGTATATCATATATAGAAACACTTCAAAATATAGTACCCAATCTTAATTCTTTTATGAGTCATTCAACAGATGTTAATTATGCTAATTCTAAAAATATGTCAGATTTGAATGATTATATGTTTAATAAACCATTTATTATGTTATTAAATAATAGTAATACGAATCAATTTAGTAATTATGATACTTTAGTTAATTCATTTAATAAGGATATTGTATATTTTTACAATATAGAATTTAAAACAAATGAAACATCAGTAATAACCTTAAATAGTAGTAATGTAAATTATATGCTACCTATTTCAATGCAACAATATTTTATTAAAGAATCTAATGATAAATATTATACGATTGATAGTAATATAACTTTGAATGAACCAAGTCAAAGAACCTTTAATCCTGCATTTGATGAATTTAATTTAACACAAAATTTCTTATCTAATAATATTTATTTGTTTTATTATGATGAAATGATTGATAGTATGGTGTATATGATAGATAACATTTTATCTACTAATGCTGATTATAATAAAATAATTAATACAATGGAGAGTGCCAATAATTTGTATAATAATATTTTTACAACAATGTTTGATTATAATAATACAAATTTATATGGTTTAACATCACAACTTATATTAAATAGTATCGATTCAATTAATAATGTAATTAATATATCAAAAAATACGATAAATTATCCCATTATTAATTTTAATAGATCACTAGTAGCGCCTACTCCAATGCCTATACGAATTAGTAATCTTGATTTTCTACGTTATTCACATTATGCATTAAGATTAGTAGATGATGTTTTACCAAATGATTCAACCTTAGTTACATTTAAAAATAATATATTAAATGTATTATCACCTGTATATAATTATTATAGCTCATCTAAAAAAGTTGCAAATAATACATATATTTATTTTAATACAATTAGTAAATTATTTACTGATCAAATAACATATGTAAATAATAATATTGATTATTTAAATTTATCAAATCCTGATAATTATAATGATAAATATTTATCATATCCTGAAATTATTCAAGAAACTTATAATAAATTCAAAGATTATAGTGGTACGAATACTATCACTCTATTATGTCAAATATATGATTCTGGATTTTATAAGATAATATTAAATGATAAGACTCTTAATAATTTTTTATTAGATAGTAATAATATAATAACACCTGATTATACACAAAATATTCAATCTAATAATTATAATGATACTACGATAAATAATATAGATCGAAATTTATATCGTAATAATAAATTTAATTATTTGGGAATTA
>Ga0164293_10000341_pt1 | contig 35846 bp, 32 predicted proteins | sample GEODES118metaG_FD_111487 | JGI IMG/M metagenome (GOLD analysis project Ga0164293, IMG submission 111487) | Eutrophic lake water microbial communities from Lake Mendota, Wisconsin, USA - GEODES118 metaG | ecosystem: Environmental > Aquatic > Freshwater > Lake | place: USA: Lake Mendota...
ACATTTGATCACCACTTCGGCGCTCTTTTTCCTCGCGGCAGGGGTCTTTACCTCGGTTTCTATTTTATCTGCTTACCAGGTGCTCTTTGCGATTCCGCTCGCCTACTTTCTGTTCACAGCGATTAAGGAAAAGACCTTTAAACTTCCAACGAGTGGTTGGTTTCTTATCGCTTTCACGATCGTGGCCCTTTTAAGTCTTGTTGTAAATTTTGACCTTATCCCCAAACCATCAAAAAATTTTGGAAGACTAAAATATTTTATTTTTGGAGTCGGTGGGATTTTTGTTTTGAGGGCATGGGTTCAGGAAGCGACGGATAAGACGAAAAGAATTCTCATTAATACGTTTTTTGTGAGCATTGTGGTTGCGGGAATTTTTGCCATTTATCATTTTATTTTTTTAAGTCAGGGGCGTGCGAAGGGTCTCACTGATACCATGAGATACGGTTACGGTTCGGCGATGATGCTCTTAACCCTACTCTCGGCGATTCTTCACAAAGAAAAACTTGGGTCGTGGTTTAATTGGAAACTAGCGATCCCGGTTTTCATTATCGGCTTTACGGGCATGTACCTCACTTACACACGAGGCGCTCTCTTGGGTTTTCTTTGTGGACTTCCTTTTGTGTTGTATTTTTTTAATAAGAAGCTTGGCTATGTTCTTGGCGGACTTGCCGTCCTGGGAGTTTTGGGACTCGTGGGAGTTTATCTTTTCGGCTCAGGCCAGTCGAATTCTCGTTTTTTAGTGAATAAAAATAATTCTTCTGACGTTACGAGACGAAGTCAGTGGAAAGCCGCAATCATTGCGACGAAAGAAAAGCCACTCCTCGGTTGGGGACTCTCTAACTTTCACTCTCAGTTAAAACGAATCAAAGAGCAGAATGATTTGGATCGAAAAAGTTATAACGACGCTCACTCGCATAACCTTTTCCTTGAAATAGCTTCAGGCACGGGACTCCTAGGCCTCTTTCTTTTCTTAGGATGGGTTTTAAGCTGGGCATGGGAAGCGTTTCGTGCCCAAGGGCTCACTCGGGTACTTGTTATTCCCTTTGGTGTCGCCTTTGTGGTTTCCAGTCAGTTTGAAGTCACTTTCGATGCCAATAATGCCTCGATGATTTTTTTCTTATATGCCCTCAGTTCTGCCAATTTGAATTTGTCGAAAAGGTAGACGGTACCTTTTCGACAGAAAAGCTTAGTGATGTCTTGTGACTGAAATTAGGTCTATATCTTTAGGCAAAATGAGCTCAGGAGGGATGTTAAATTCCTTGAAGCTTTCTTTTTCATACCCCGAGAAAATATAATACTTAAATATACCTCGGCTTTTTATTTCTCTTAAAAGATTGTGAAATTCTTCACTAAAGCCACAAGTGTCTAGGATAAAGATTGTATTCTCGTCATAGGAATTTAATTTATCAGAAATTTCTGATGGGTTTTCAAACGTATCAATTAATAGATTCTGCTTTTTAAAGGCATGATCCCAACTTCCTCTGATAAATTTATCATCATCCAACAGGACCGTTTTTATATTCTCATTTAGAGACTTCTCCAATGGGAGACTAAATTGAATTTGAGTCCCGCCTCCTGGTCTAGACTTTATCTCAAATGTCCCACCGAGTTCGATTATCTTTTTTCTCGACGAGGATAAACCAAGACCACTGCCAGTTTTTTTAGTTGAGAAGCCAGAAGATAAAGCATTTAGAACCTCCGAAGTCATACCTATACCCGAATCAATTAGGGAGAAGTTGATTCTACCTCGGCTTGAAACCACTTCTAATTTTATCAGTCCTTCATAATCGATGAGAGACTCAAAGGCATTGTTTAATAAATTAGACAAAATTCGTGAAAGATCTACTGGCGAAATTAGAGCTTTTATTTGCGGAAAAATATTGATGACAGTCTCAAACCTAACATCATTAAAACGACTAAACTGAAGTCTCTTTTCATCTATAATCATTTGAATGGTATCATTTAATTCGAAGTATTCTGGTTCAAAAGAGTTTGATTTTATGCCCAGAATTTCATTTGAAATATCAGTTATTCTTTTCGCTAAAGCATGCATTTGGTGTTGATCATCTGGAGTAATAATCTCTTTTTCTACGATTCTCTTAAGAACTGAAGCGGGAGACCGTATATCGTGCGCAATCTGAGCATTCATGAGCTCGATTTCTTTTTGATCCTCTAGGTGTTTATTTTCAAGTTTTTGATTTCGAAGCATTAGTCTTATAGTTACGGATAAAATAAATAAAGAGAATAATGACCAAAGAAAAATGGCACTCATTAAAATTGACATGATTCTTCTATCAATTTTATTTGCCGATGAAGAAACGATGATCCCCCAGAGTTTTTCATTATTTAACACCGAGATTGGATAGAGAGTTCCTCTTTGGTCATGGTCAAAAATTTTAAAAGTCCCCGTATAAGACTCTTTCAAGGAATTAATATCCCAAGATTTTGTTACCCTCTCCCAAAGGTTTCCTTTTTCAAAAATATCATTATTCCATTTTAGCTGCTTCAAAAGTTCAAAATCTCTTAAATTTCCGAGATCATTCTCGTCCACATGGGTATTCACGATTGGACTATAAACGAGGCCATCAGATGAGCTTGCGATGGTATGACCGTGCCTATCAATTAAAATGAGATGTCCATCATCAATTCCTTCAATTGTGTCTTTTAACGCCAGAAAAATTTTTTCTTTGATTGATTTCGCTGATATTGACACCGCAAACACCCTTTTAATTTCTCCCTTTTTATCAAAGATAGGTGAAGCCACTGTAAGAATTTGAGTTCGTGCCTTATCATGGCTTAAATAGCCCTCAGAGATGACAGTTTTTTTATAAAACTTGGATAACTTTAGATAATCTCTAAACCCATAGTTAAAACTTGTTACAACAACTTGAGTCGTATAGGGCTCAAGAAAAACTAAGTCCCCATTCACATCCATTTCAAAAACGTAATGTAATTCAGGATTATTTGCTAAAATATTTTTCGCAACTTCTCGGCGTTCATTAGCAATTGATTTACCTTCATAAATATCGGGAAGTCCTTTATAAACTTGCCACAGTTCTGAGCTTCTATTCTTATTTTCTAAAACATTGAACCCCTTTAAGAGATCATCTTTTGAGATTTGTTCAAATCTTATCTGATCCGAAGAGGAATTCTTATCGAACTCGAATGCTCGATTAGAGGCCGTGCTCTCAGTTATGTAAACCAAAGTCCTAAAAAATAAATTCAGAGACTGCTCAATGGTTTTAGCAATTTTAAGTTGGTTTCGTTCCTCGGTTTTAATCATTTCTTCTTTAAGGTTGACCCTTATGTAGAAAATAATGACTCCAAGTAAAATGAATAATGAGGATAAAACCAATATAAGTGGTTTAGTTTTTAAGAGTTTCATTTTTCTCGTCTTTAAGTTCTTTTAAAACAGAAAAGGCATTCATCACGGCAGGAAAACCACAATATACGATCAAATGGACAAAAATATCTTCGAGCTCTTCAAATGTTCCCCCACAATTAATGAATCCACGCATATGAATCTTTAACTGTTCATGCTTTCCCAAAGCTACAAGAGAAGTTACTGTGATCATACTTTTTGATTTAAGATCTAGACCAGGACGGGCCCAAAATTGGTCATATGCAATTTCTTGAATCACCTGATTCAACTTGGGAGATAAGGAATCTAATCTTCCTACAAGTTGCTCAGAATAATTCCCGTAAAGTTTCTCAATCATTTCAGACTTTTTCATTTTGACCTCACAAAAGGACGCCCCTTAAATCAAATCTTAAAGAGTTATGAAACTTAATTTCTGGAAGGCCTGTATTTATTTCAATTCTGAAGTTTTCCAAAAGGTAGACGGTACCTTTTCGACAACCGCCATTTTTCCAATTTGAATTTAATTGGCCCATTGAATTTGAAAAAATGACTCCTCTTAAATTGAGCATGTATCTACATGATATTTCACACTATTTGTGAAACCATTGGTAGTGTGGTACACTACAGAAGGCTTAGTCTTTTAATGGCAAAGTTCCGATTTGTTTTTTGGCTTTTAGAATTTTTACAATCTCAGAATGTCTTCGAATATGACTGGGACGATGGAAATTCAATAAAGAGCATTCAAAAGCATGGAGTAGAAAATGAGATGGTTGAATCAATTTTTATGGATAAAAAGCTTTTGGCCTTAGGCGAGCAATATCAACCTAAAGTTAATGAAGCAAGATATGGATTTTTAGGAAAAACTACATCTGGGGACATTTTATTTGTATGTTTTACGATGCGAGGAAACAGAATAAGGCCAATTAGCTCTCGTTTCGCAAACTTAAGAGAGAGAGAAATATATGAAAAAGAAATATGCTAAATCACTACCTGAGTATGACGAAGTTGAATTTGATGAAGAAGCAGTTTTGAATTCAAGAAAAATTCACCGAAAGATGCCTACAAGCGTTTCACTTCCTCCAGAAATTGTTGAGGAATTAAAAAAGGTGGCGACTAAAAAAGGCATCCCCTATCAAGTGCTCATGAGAAGTTTTATCATTGAAGGTTTGCAAAGGCTGAAAGAGGTATCTTAATTGGTATGTCAAAAAGGTATCCAAAAGGTAGACGGTACCTTTTCGACAAGCGTTTTTATGAAGCAATTGTCTTCTTTGGTTTTACTGTTATCTCGAGCCCAATAGCATCAAGAATGGCGACAAGATTTTTATACGTAGGATTTCCTCCCTCCGATAGCATTTTATAAATCGTTTGACGGCTAAGTCCTGACTTCTCAGAAATCTCACCTACGCCATAAGCTTCTACAACATCACCAAGGGCCACTTTTAGATATTCTGGGTCATGCTCTTCTATCGCTTCGGCAATATAATTACAGGCGATCAGAGGGTCTCTTAATCTTTCAATTAAATAATTATGAAACGATGTTCCTCTAATCATAAATCTTTCCGATTTTCTAACTAACCAACCCACTTCTCAATTTGATTTCAAGCGAGGTGAGAATTTTGATTAGCCTATCTATAGTAAATCGATCAATCTGAAAATTCATAAGCCGGCCAATATCATTTGCATCATTTCCAGTGACCTCTCCTGCTTCAATATTATTATAGCCTTTTTGCTTTATGAGCATTGAGATAATTTTGCAGAGTTCAAATTTTAAAACTTGTTCAGGTGCAGGCCTAACACTGAGAACACCAATGATTTTATCTTCATCAATATTATCAACTATGAATTGCTCTTCTTCAAAGTAGGAATCTGGAATACTTATGCTATTTTTCATCATTTACCCTAAAAACAACTTAATGTAGAGACCGCCAAACAATCCTAAAAGCATACCTGCTTGCCACTTTTGAAAACTCCATATTTTTTCAAAACGATCATCAATTTTTTTGAACTCTATACGAAGCTCTGAATTAACGTTATCAAATCGTTCATCAATCCTCTTAAACTCCGTTTCAAATCGTTCATCAATCCTCTTAAACTTTGTTTCAAATCGCTCTTCAATCCTCTTGAACTCCGTTTCAAATCGTTCCTCAATCCTCTTAAACTTCGTTTCAAACCACTCATCAATTCTCTTGAATTCAGTTTCAAACCGCTCATCAATCTTTTTAAATTCACCATCAAGCCGTTGATCAATCTTCTTAAACTCCGTATCGAATCTTAAGTCTATCTTCTTAAATTCATCTCGGAACTCTATGTCGACATGATGAAAATGATTTGTTTGTGCTTTTAAAATTAATATAAGCATTTCTTCAGTTGTAATTTTCTCCCGATCAACTTTAGAAAGAATTTCATCTGACTTTTTAGTTAACCAAGAATCAAAAATTTCATTATCAAACACAACCGCTCCCATCATGCACCTCCGGGATTAGAGGTAGCATAGCACGTTTTTCAAACACCAGCGGAAAACATACGGAAAAGATTGTGAATTAACAAGAATGAAAAGGTGCCAGGTTGAGCAGCTAAAGAACTATCAGGTATTTTGCCCTTCTCAACCTGGTACCTTTTCGACCATGATTACGAGACGAGGCTGAGCTCCAGTCCAGTGTATTTTGATTTGGGTATTAATCCACCTCTGGAATTACCAGATTTTTCAATGGTAATGAGATTCAAATTGGCGAGTTTTTTAATATCGCTATGAACGTTTTTGAAATCTCTACCTAGACCTTTAGCTAAATCATAGATTGATTTTGGATGATGGTGATTGAGGTAAATCAAAATTTCGACTCTATTCTTAGTGAGTATCCGCATGAAAGATTTCACACTACTAAAAACGACTTCATTCTCGGGCTGAATCATTTTTTTCTGACCCTTCATGGCGGCCACGAATTCCTTCTTCAGTTGCTTTCGAGGTTTAATGATTATTTTTAAATTATTGGATTTCATATTTTGACTTCCCACACTTTCAATTCTACCACAACCTCTGAGTCCAAGTGATCATGGGTAACAAAAATCTTTGAATAATAAATAATGGTAGCTTCCGCCATATATTAACCCAAAAGTAGAAATTTAATAAACCTCCTTACCTTTGAAAAAATCAGACCACGTGTGATTGAGTTAAAGTTGAGAATTTATTCTTTTTTTGACTCGTTCTGGCATAAAAACTACCGCTTTCTTCCAGCAAAAAGGTACGTGACACCTTTCTCAGAAATGGGTATAAATTGACGCATGTCAAACAGAGCTAAAACCCTCCTTCTTCTCCTCGTGGATGCACTCATCCTCGTACTCTCTTTGACTATCGTTGTTTACTCGAGACGCTTTGGTCACCCTTCTGACATTTATCTCGCAAAACACTACAACCTCTTTTCCATGATCTTTCCGTTTTGGATTTTGATGTACTTCATTGAAGGGCTATACACGCTTAAGACCTATAATCCAGCGAACCTTCCTATTTCACTTTTAAGATCAACGATTCTTTCCGTTTTGATATCAATCGTGATCATTTACATTTTCCCTTTTAAACTCCAAGGGATTACTCCCAAAACGAATCTCATCTTAATAGCATCTCTTTCACTTCCACTTTTGTATTTTTGGAGACGATTTTTCTTTAATTTTTTTGCTCATGAGAATCGCCAAAGAGGAGTTCTCTTGATTGGTTCTCAAAGTACTCTGGATCTCGCGAGTGAAGAACTAAAGAGAAAGCCTTATTTAGGTTACCGGCTTGTTGGAAGTCTCACCCTCGATGAGGCCCTTAATCACACTGTCTCTTCAGACACTGAACTCATTGCGCTCGAGAGAAATATTTCTACCAATCCAGAAATTTATAAAAAATACTTCAATTTACTCGAGTCTGGAATTGAGGTCATGGATCTAGCTCGTTTTGCAGAAAAGATCTCTGGAAAAATTCCACTCGCTGCCATCGATGAATCCTGGTTTGTTGAATACTGCGGACACAACGAGAGTCGCTCGTATGATCTTTTTAAAAACTTCATCGATAGATTTGTTGCGATCCTCATGATTATTGGAATTTTTCCCATCTACCTTATTCTACTTCCCATTCTTCTCATCGTGCATGGACGCCCTATTTTCTTTAAACAGACTAGAACTGGCCTAAACAACAAGCCATTTACCTTGTGGAAGTTAAGATCGATGGTGGTGGACGCTGAGAAATCTGGCGCCCAGTGGGCCAAACCGGGTGACGCTCGCATTACACCAATGGGGAAGTTTCTTCGTAAGAGCCGACTTGATGAACTTCCACAGCTCATCAATATTTTTAAGGGGGAGATGAGTCTCGTGGGCCCAAGGCCTGAGAGACCTGAGATGATTGAATCAAAACTTGCTCCTAAAATCCCCTTTTATAACCTTCGTCACCTGGTTAAACCAGGAGTCACAGGTTGGGCGCAAGTGACTTTCAGGTATGGTTTCTCCACAGAAGATTCAGCGGAGAAACTTCAGTACGATTTGTACTATGTTAAAAATAAGAATTTGTGGCTTGATATTATTGTCATCATTAAGACAATTAAGACAGTGCTGACAGGGGCGGGGCAATGAACTTTTCTCCAAGTAAAATGCTTTCAAGATATGGCATTAATAAATTTATTAAAGAATTATCTCGAAGTCATATAGCTTTAAAACATATTGAGATGAAAAACCTTTTCATCGGAGCAGGTGGCGAATTTCAAGAATTGACTAAAAAGTTAGTTGTGTCCAATCTAGAATCTCTTGATATTGATCCTTCACGCAGACCTGATATCCTGTCTGATGCTCATGATATGCATACAATATCAAATAATATTTATGATTGTGTTTTCGCTTTTGAGGTACTGGAACATTGTCATTCACCTCATTTAGTTTGTGAAGAGATTCATCGGATATTAAAACCTGGGGGACTTTGCATCGGGTCTACGCCTTTCATCTACCCATTACATGATTTACCATATGATTATTTTCGATTCACAGAGTTTGGTCTAAGAAAAATATTTGAAGATTTTGAAGTATTAAAATTAGAGAGTAGGCAAAATTATTTTGCTTCAATCGTTACTTTGATATCTAGAACGTTACATGCTTCTAATAAAAAAACTCGTATACTCTCAATATTATTATCTCCATATCTTTTGATTCTTTGCCTTGGTTTATTGTCTTTAAACTTTCTTTCTAAAAACCAAGGGACTGGAGGCTACATTTTTATGTTCCGTAAAGGTATAGATAAATGTTAAGGAAGATATTCCAAAAAGATCTTACAAAAGTTCTTTTATCTTCATTCGCTTCTCAGGGAATAAATATATTTACGTCCCTTTTTCTGGCAAGATTCCTATCGATTTCACAAATTGGGATTATAGCTGGTATTACAGCGATGGTTTCTCTAGTGGGGGGGATAGGATGCTTGCGTTACAACCAGGCAATTTTAATTGCTGAAAACAAGGAGGAGTGTGACACCCTTTTTACCTTGAGCTTACTGATTTCTTTGTTTTTTTTCTTTTTTTTCCTTTTTGGAATTATCGGTACAAAAATAATAAAACCCGAACTTATATCTGAATATGGCCCGTACATTTACATTGCACCATTGTGGAGTTTGACAAGCATATTTTCCCTAACTCTAAATGAGGTAAATGTTTTTCATAAGCGCTTTGATCTTTTTTCAAAAAACAATTTACTCAAAGCAATTGTAGCATTTATTTTACACCTGCCGGTGGTTGTCTTTTCTAACTCCATACTTATACCTCTACTTGGAAAATTATTATCTGAACTAGTTTATTTTAAAGGCAATTTTAAAATAAACATCATCAAAGACTTTAAGAAGTTGGCAACAATATCAAAGAAATACAACCAATTTCCGATCCATGAAACTCCTATTCAATTGATGTTACTTATATCTAAAAATGCCATTTTTTTTGCTTACAGCTTTTATTATTCAAATTATGCGTTAGGACTATTCTCTATGGCGTATCGGATATTTAAGATTCCGCATCTTATTATAGGAGAAAATGTTCGTAGGGTTATCGAATTAAAACTAAAATCAAAAAACTCTAATGAAGTTTTTTATTATATTAATAAAACTTTTTTGAGCCTGCTCGCTGTTTCAATTATATTGTCTGTTATTACCTACTTTTCCATACCATTTGTTATCCCTATCTTGCTAGGGAAGAAATGGCTGAAAATGGCTGGATATGTATATGCCTTTATTCCATTAATTATTCTTACACTATCTATCGTTCCATTTTTAGCATATTTTAAAATTAATGGCAGACTTGGTATTATTTCATTTAATAATTTCCTTCAATTAATTGCACTAATTGGGTGTATATTAATTGCATCACGAAATTCAACTCCTTTGGAATTTGCTCTCTATTACTCCCTAACATCTTCCATTTGTATGACAATTATAATTGTGCAATACTATTATGGTTACTTCAGATATAAAAGGTTAAGTCATGGCTAAATTTTGGTACCACGAAAGACATAAAAGAACTCATCCTTCTGCTTCAAGCATCTTAAAACTAATTAATTCATTTTACGTATTTGAATCTGTAGTGGATCTTGGTTGTGGCGTAGGTACTTGGCTTTTTAGCGCTAAAGAATTAGGTGTCAAAACAGTGCAGGGATTTGATGGTAGTGACATTGATCCGAATCATTTAATGATCGATACTAGTGAGTTTAGGCGTTTTAATTTAAATGGATCGTTTGAATCAAAAGCAACTTTTCAGCTCGGAATAAGTCTTGAAGTTGCTGAACACATAAATCCAAATTCAGCGGATGAGTATATCAAATTATTAACATCGCTTAGTCCTTTGATTCTTTTTTCAGCTGCCATCCCAGGTCAGGGTGGAAGTGGGCACATTAATGAACAAGAACCTTCATATTGGATAGAAAAGTTCAATCATCAAGGATTTGAACTATTCGACATAATTAGACCTCAAATATGGAATCGTTCAGAAATTTTACCTTGGTACAAACAAAACTGCTTATTGTTCATCCATAAAAGCCTTTCACCATCTTTAAAATTAAAACTTCAGAATCTTGAAAATTGGAATGGGGTTCATCTTGTTCATCCAGATATTTTTAAGAAGAAAGTTGATGAGACTAGATCTCCTTACAAACTCATGAAGACGTTTGCCAAGATCGTTTTAAAAAAGTAATTAAATGAAACTATTATACGTTTCAACAAACCCCTTTCCCTCTCGTTATGCAAATACTGTAAATACTATAAAAATGTGTCAGGCTTTTGAGGCCAGTGGTGTAAAAGTTGAATTAGTTTGCATGAGTTCTAAGAAGCCCAAAGATATATTTGATTTTTATGGAGTCAATCCATTTTCTTTAAAAATAATTCCAGAGACGTCTAAATTTAATTACCTTTTTAGACTTTTTTTGCTTTTTGTACTCAAAAAGAAAGGCCTAATCAGTTTATATACTCGATCTCCTGTAATTGCAGGTCTGGGATTATTTTTTTTTGATAACATTGCTTACGAATCTCATCTCATTCCATCAGATTTCATGAATTCAATCGCTGAAAGATTTATCCTTGGAAAATCTAAAATAAAACTTATATGTATTTCAAACATATTGAAACAGGATTACCTTGAGCTTTACCCTAAGCGTAAACTAGACATTTTAGTTGCCCATGATGGAGCAGACCTTAATCATAAACTTAATGAGATTCGTCCTTCTGTCAGAACATTGGGCTATATTGGACAACTATATAAAGGGAAAGGAATTGATGTTGCATTAAATCTTGCGAAATTATGTCCGCATTTCGAATTTATCATCCTAGGCGGCACGGAACAAGAAATACTAGACCTTAAATCCCAGCATGGTGAATTACCTAATGTCACTTTTAAAGGTCATGTGCCTCATTCCGAAATTCCAACTTGGGCGTCAAGCTTTGATATTGCTCTCGCACCATTACAGAAAAAAAATATTATTTCAGATGGGAAAACAGATATTGGCAGATGGACCTCTCCCCTCAAAATTTTTGAGTATATTGCTATGGGCATTCCCATGATCTCTTCAGATCTGGATGTTATACGGGAGATTGTTAAATCTGGCACAGAGGCTTATCTTTGTTCCCCTGACGATTTAACTTCTTGGCTTAAAGCTTTAGAGGAATTGAAGCCACAAGAAATAAGAAAGAAAATGTCTGAGTCTGCTTATGAGCGTTTAAAGACTGAATTTACTTGGACAATTAGAGCTAATAACATAATAGCTTTTATTAAAAGGTAATGATTAGTTCAAACGTTTTTATACAATCGAGTTAACTCCCTCTGAATTATTTCTGCTGCAAATTCATCCCTGATAATATTTGAAGAACAATCTCCCATTTTTATTCTGAGATCCTTGTCTGAAATTATTTTGCGTAATGCATTTTCTAAATCCGTTTTGCTGTGAGGTCGAACTAAATATCCATTCTCACCATTCCTAACAATCTCCCGACATCCCGGAACATCCGTAGCAATAAGGGCCCTGCCTATGGAGGCTGCCTCAAGTAGAGTTAATGGAAGACCTTCCTTGTACAATGTAGGAAGACAAATAATATCTGCTTCTCGATAAAATTTTGGCATATCTGACTGACGCCCAACCCAATCAACAATTCCCTCTTTGTGCAGCTTAGTTATTTCTTCTTTTGAAATGGCCTCAGGATTCCTATCATCTGGTTCTCCAACCACCCTCAAAGTGAATTTTATACCCTCACCCTTTAGTAACTTAGCTGCCTCAATTAAATCAAAAATGCCCTTACTCTTAAGTAACCTTCCAACAAATAGAACAACTGGCACATCATTATTAGGTTGAGGGGTGGGAGCAAATTTTGTCATATCAACTCCAGACCCCCTTATGAGAACTGTCTTTTCTTTTTCAACGATCTTGTTCTCAATAAAATAATTCTGATCATCAGGATTTTGAAAAATAACTCGAATACCTGATAAGGCGAGTGCATTTTGATAGAGAGCAATAGCAATCTTTTTTATGACCTTCCCTTTAAAATCATTCCCTTCAAAAGCGTATCCAAGTCCATTTATAAGACAGACTATATGTTTTAGACCGACGATTGTACCAGCTGTCGCTCCGTAAAGGACCTGCTTGATTGACACACATTGGAGTATGTCAGGTCTTTGTTTTGCCAAGAAGAAAACCAATTTTATAAATGGAATAAGATCAGCAAATGGATTAATCCCACCACGATTAAGATCCATCTTATGAAATGTGAAACCTAACTCTTCAATTTTATCAACGGCTCCAGCATCGGCACCGGCCACATGGACTTCATAACCCGCTGCTTGAACACCTTTCGCCATTACAAGGCGCTGGACATAAAATGCCATGCTATCAACCACTAGAAACAAAACCTTTTTTCTAGGGCGATCAATGACAGGAGGATCTACCCACATCAAAAGCCTACCAGGCCATTTGAATCGCGAGGAATTCCAAAGGGCAGCGAACCCAGCGAGTTTAATAAGTAACAGAAATGGAAACCGATATCTGTTAATCAATCCAATATTGGGTGTTGTAAAACCAAGAGTTAAAAGAAATGGTATTGATAGCGCAATTGAGATCAGAACTGCTGGAGACCAGCTTTTCCTTCCAGAGGTTATTAGAAAAATCAAAGAGAGATAGACTAGAATCATTTCAAATTTTGCTGCAATAAAAATAATTTCTTTTGCCCTCTTACCTTCTATTTGCCTCCAGGGAAGAGGTTCAATAAGTGCGAGTTGAAATGCTCTAGGAATAAATTGGATTGCATCCCAAGTCCCTTCCAAATGAACTTCAGGCATGAAATTAGTTTGTCCATATGAGTGCTCAACCAAAAATTGCTCACGTGAATGAGCGATTGAGAACATTAAATTGTTAGCATTTCTACCGATTGGAATATTTTTCCAACTTTCAGGCGTATTGATCGTGTTTGAATTGTTTTCATTCATCAAACTTAATCCGCCAAAAAGAATTAAAGCACAAAGAAGAAAAGAGAGTCTTTTCCCACGAGGTGCCCTCCAGCCAGCAAAAGGAACAACAAGAATTGTTCCGGCGAAGAATAGCTCTGCAAAATACGGCTTGTTTGAAAAAACCAAAAAAGATCCTATAAGAAGAGCAGCAAAGTGCCTTAAAAGAATTGATCTCTGTGCAACCGCCATAAATGCCCAGGTGATAAGAACAACTCCTGGAACAATAAATGAATCCACATGAGGGTAAATCATCCATGATAGTGAAGTTGGTGTTAAAGCATAAGTAATACCAATCAAAATTGGCCACCATCGACCTGAAACACCAAGGACATCTAAACAGGATGCGATTCCCCTTATGGTTAGTCCTGCTAAAATACCCAGAATGGGAAGACAAAGAAATGGTTTATAAATCCCAAAAGCCTTATAAAGAACTGTAAGAACTCCCGCCGGAAACTGTCCGCTTGGCCACAAATTGATTTCTGCCCAAGGTAACGAAGCCCCACGAATTGCCATTTCATGGGAGTAATGTGGGTCTTTTAAAAAAATAGATATACCATCTACAAAAAGGTCAGGAAAAAAGATCGGTAGAACTCCTTGTACAATCCCGCCTAATAAAAAAACAATCCAAAATCCCAACCAAAATGGAGAAGTGACCCATCTTCTGTTAGATAAAGCCTCATCCTTCATACCAAAAAAAATCGTCATTAATTTTGTAGTAATATTTGAGTAGACATGGTTACTCAAAACATAGTCTTTACCACGCAGTCCCATATTTTTTTGGACTTCATCCTTACAGGATACCTCTTCAATCACTTGATAGATTTTTTCAGGATGAAAATCTCTACAAACGATTCCACATTTGGCCTGATCTACGAGGTTGTATTTTGAATTAATCACTATAAGGATTGGTTTTGCGGCCAACATATAATCAAATATTTTATTTGGTGAAATACCATGCTCATAAAGCTGGGTATTTTTGAAACCTATATAACAAAGATCAAATTGTTCAATAATCAGTGGAATTTCATTTTTAGGGACAGGGGCAAAGAAAAAAATATTTTCTAATTTTTCATTTAAACTTCTTTCCTTCATTAATTCCAAATCAGGACCTTTGCCCACAACGACAAAAACATATTTAGGATTCGTTTTAGCAGAGATGGCAATATCAACAAAATTTAACATCGCATTGGCAACACCTAGTGATCCAGTATATCCAATAACAAATTTCCCAAGCCTTAATTTAGAAATTGATTCGGCTGTTTCAGATTGAAGCGCTGGTTTTGCAGTCTCCTCTATTCCATTGGGTAAATAATGAACATGTCCTTTCTTTCCACCTGCTTGAACTATATGATTTTCAGCCCCTTCCAAAACGGTAATCACTTCATCGGAAAACTTATAAGCAAACCATTCTACAAAAGAAAGAAACATTATGAATGGATGCCATTTTGAAAATCCACCCAAACGCTGTATTGAAAGAGGCCATATGTCACGAACTTCGAAACAAAGTTTTGCTCCAAATATTTTGGCCCAAAAAAAGGCTACAAAGATGGATATCGGAGGAGGAGAAGAGATAATTATCACGTCTGGTTTTTTTATCGAAAAGATATTGAAAGTTAAAAGTTTGAACAAGAATTCAAACATCGCGATAATTCTTCCAACACTACGGGACTGTGGATAAGAACGGGTTCTTACCCAAAAATATTGAATTCCATCAATAAATTCTTCCGTAAAACGCCCGTTCGTTTGCGGTAAGGAACTCAGTGTATGTGAGAAAGAAGCTGCAAAAATAGTTACGGCGTGACCTCTTTTGATCAGCTCCTCAGCCAAGTAATAGGAACGAAAAACCATTCCATGCTTTCTTGATCCCGAGGCCTGATTAATAATCCAAATTGTTTTCATCTGTAGAGGTTAGTAGGGAATATTGGTAATTCCACTCTTTCAACATATGTTATGGCACCAAAAACTTTTATTACCTTTATCATCTAACAAACTCATACAAAATAAGCTCCATATTTTATTTCAATAGTACGTCTAAATGAGAGAACCTAAAACTAAACAATAAAAAAGAATTTAATGTTTTTTGCCAAACAACCTAAAGACGACTAACGCCACGCAAAAAAGTCCTTGCTTCACAATATTATAATTATCAAAAACTATACAATAATAGCAAAAGACAGTCGCTTGATTTGTCATTAGATATGATCTTTCATATTTCATATTTCATATTACGATTATCTTCAATCTTTATCTTAATTTGATGAGGATCATTTAAAAGATGTTAGACTTGGAATAAGTGGTTTTTATCAAGCCTTAATGTCATCTTACCCTCGAGCACACCTCGAAAGCACAATACATAATTTATAATTAAGCTAAATTAGAGATAAAAGTGATTCAGTGAATTTGGTGTAATTTTTTTGAGCATTAAAATTGCAACTATAAAAAAATTTAGAGGATTTTCTTAATTTTTCAAAAACCCTTGCTTTAATTGCTCTATCTAACTCCTGGGCGAATTGAAAAGGAGAAATTGAAACATCCACGAGAAGACCTGTATCATTTGTGATTATTTCTGAAGTCCCTCCAACGTTTGTACCCATTATAGGTATTCCAAATGAAATTGCTTCCATCATTGAAAATGGAATCCCCTCGGATGTACTCACATTAACAAAGAGGTCAATATGTTGTTCTTTATATAAATCAAGAACCTCGTTTTGATTTTTATGACCTAAAAATTTTGTTTCTATATCTGCAGGTAATTTGGCTAAAGCCTTAGTCACTTTTTCTCTTTCGGGACCATCACCAATATGAATCCAAAGAATTTTACTTTTTGAATAAGAGAGAGCTTGGGCCAGAAAATCTACTCTTTTGACAGGTAGTAAATTCGAGCAAGAAACTATAACAAAAGAATCTTCAGGTTTGGTCGGATTATCCCCAACGGAATTAATTCCCAACCTCTGAACCTCACCATTGAATTGATATTTTTTTTCGAGATAACTTCTTCCATGTTCAGATATAAAAAATAACTTATCTATCTTTTTTAATAAATCAATCCTCATGGAAACAATATTTCCCTGCCTAACATCATGTTCGTAGAGATCAAACCCATGAAACCGAACAGCCTTTTTGCCAGGGACTGGAAAGAATATACAAATACTCGCTGCCCCCTTACCCCAGTAAAAATACTTTAAGTTAACTTCTTTCAATAAACGCCTAACGTGAGGAGTATTATAGACTTTGCGCGAAATTAAATATTGCCCAACAGAGTGTGTAAATTGTTTATTAAAAACTTTAGTGAAAACACCTACTTCGCCAATATGCAAAATTCCATTAATAATGATATCTAGATATCTCATCCTACCAAAAATTGGTTTTAACACCTCTACATTATGGGGAACACTTTGTGGGACTCCAATTCCGTTTAATGGCTGCAGATAAATTCGATCAAATTTTTGTGAAATCACTTCCAATTCTTCTTTAAAGAAAGTTTCTCCAGGACCATAGGGAAAACTATTTGTAAAAATAAAAATTTCAGTCATCTTATTTTCTCAACAATTAATTTAAAAAAAGAAGTTCTTAATTTCTCTTTTTGTTCAAATATTAGTTTCTCTTGGCCAATTTTTTTTATCTCCTCACTCACCTCTAAGGTTAGCGGCTGCTTTATAAAGCTATATATAATCTCCCAATTATTAAATACATTCTCTTCAGTATTTGGTAGTTTTAAAAAAAGATCTGGTCTTAAATATGCTATCTCGTCTAAATCCGAATCTGTATATGCATAAATAAATCTCTTTCCTAAAGAAATATATTCTCGGCTCTTTAAAGGTGAAGCTTCTTGCATACTCTTTCTATGTAATGCGAGTGTTGAAATACAAACATGACAAAGACTTAGGATTTCTAGATTCTTTTCTGAGTTCACTTGACCATAATAAGTTATATTACTACTTGAATGACCAGGAATACCGACGACATGAAGATGTATATCCTTTGTTTTTTCAAAAAAAGGAACTATCTTTTCGATACCATGCCAATTCTGACCAGCAGTACCAGAAAAACCGACATGAGTTATGTTTTGATTCAAGCTTGGAGAGCAAAATGTTGAGAAAAGATCTACTGAGATTCCATTCGGGATAACAATTGAAAGCTTATTAACATTGTTTTTTAATTTTAACTCTCGAGAAACAAAAACAAATCCCGATGCCCCGAGGATAATAAAATCGCGCGTAATTAAATTATAAAGTCTTACAAAAATGTTCGCACTTCTTAATTCTTCCTTATCATCACCATTAATTTCAAAGATTGTAACAAAACGCAAAAACATCAATGAAAGGAATGGAGAATAAAGAAAATAACGACTATATATTAGGGTTGGATTTACTTTTAACGAAACGAGATAAGAAAAAAAATGACTTATGATTATTTTAAGATAGCTTGTTTTTTTTAAGATTTTCCAACTTTTCGAGTATGACTCAACCAGACAAAACTCTGCATTAAAGAGTTTCAATCCTGAAGTGGAAAAAATATAAACCTCATGCCCCTGATTAGACCATTCACTTACTTGAGATTTTATTTTTTTAACAACACCACTGTGAGAGTTCAAGTCGTGATTGGACAGATATAAAATTCTCATTTTTTAGAACCATTAATTTATAATTTGAAGTTTTAATGCCTAGCCTATAAAGTAAATGCCTAAATGAAAACAGTGTTTTTGCAGAACTGTGCACATAGCCAAAACCATTAATAATTTCCAAGCTTGATTAGGCAATGAAAATATCTGTCCTAAAAGATTTAACAACGTATCTAAAAGCATTTAATAGCTTTATTGGTCCTAGAGTCCAAAGATTGCTTATTATCGACATTGCTGTTGGATTCTTATGGTTTATTGTGGAGTCTTCTTTTATTTTTGTTTTTCAAGGATTTTTAGCAAGTATTGGATTAATTGAACCAGACTTAGCATTCCTACCATCTTGGTACCCCAGCTCATTTGATACAAATGTAATGATACTTCTATTGTTTGGCTTTTTTAGATGTCTATCTGTAATGTTGAAAAACTATTGTGTCATATACACTTCTCAAGTGTTTGTCTGCGAAAAAAGATGTCAACTACTGGACAATGCTCTATTAAATCGAAATCTTGTTTCAAACAATCAGATTATTAGTACCTTTAGTGAACTTGTGACTCAAGCGGGAAGCCATGTTATAAATGGAACTCATCTAGCCCATGGACTGATTATTACACTTCTTTTTGGTCTCGCTTGTTTAAAAATCGCATTTTGGGAATCGATGGCAGGTATTATCTTTTTGGCAATTACACTTGTTCCCCTTAAAGTTTTCACTAAAAGAGTGTCTGTTTTTAGTGAACAAATGATTCATAATTGGAATATCTCCTATACAACTCTATTAGACGGGCTCAAGAATATTTTCTTCCTACGCATACATGAGATGACAAAAACGGAGGCAGAAAAAGGGAAAAGAGCATTAATTAATTATGAAAATAATTATAAATCCTATGCAACAACATCCTCGCTCATGCTTGGTTTACCACAATTTATTGGAATTCTCGTTCTGTGCACTACGGCATGGCTAAGTATTCGCTATTTTCATACTAAAGCATCTGCTCTAGTCGCTTTTTTTTATCTTTTTATAAGACTGGCCCAAAATGCTAGTCAGACCTATAACTATGCATCATATTTTCGCTTAACCTCCCTCAGCTTTATCAAACTTAAAGATCTTTTAGTAAACTTCACATCTATAAAAAAACACTCCCAGTTAATTTCTTTGGATCCATTAGATGGCATTGAAATTAATTTAGAAAATCTTATTATCGGTTACGAAGATAAATCCCCACTAACCACTGGTATCAACCTCAAATTCGGAATGAGTGAAATGTTTCTTGTTAAGGGTCCATCGGGCTCAGGAAAATCAACTCTACTTAAAACTATTCTTGGAGAAATTCCGGCTTTATCTGGTAACGTTTTTGTAAATAATATCGAAGTAACAGAGCTTAATAATCTTTCGGCCATGACTGGTTATGTGGGGCCGGAGCCATTTTTAATTTATGGAACTGTAAGAGAAAATTTAGAGTATGGTAAAAAAAATAAACACATTACTGATGAAATAATTTGGACAACATTAAGAGAAGTGGGACTTGAAGAAAAAATTGCCTCATTTCCTAAAAAACTTGATGAAATACTCTTAGATGAAACTCAACTAAGCTCAGGACAGAAACAACGTCTTTCTTTCGCTAGAGCTTTATTACGTAGTCCAAAGCTTTTAATCCTGGATGAAGCCACTGCTAACATTGATTTTGAAACTGAAAGCAGGATTATTGAAGTCATTAAAGATTTAAAGCCGCAAATGACTATTTTTGTAATCAGTCATAAGAGTTCATTTGATGATTTAGCGGATAAGCGTTTAGATTTTTCTAAAGAATAAACTTACTGGTGGTTTTCGTAATTTCAGGTATTGATGCTATTTTATTCAACATATCTAGAATGTCTTCACTTTTTGCACCCCAACCCAAGCACATCTGATTAATAAATTCTGGTGAAACAATTAAATCTGGGTCTATCGAATCTTCAGTAATTTGCAAAACTCTCCGTGCGATTTTCTCCGGGGCCCAATTCTCTCTTACAAACATCTGCAACCAGCTGGCAGTATGCAACCTCAATTCTTCATCTATAATAAAACTTCGAATCAAAGCTTTAGCCTCTTTTGGACTAGAATAATTCCGGGCTTGCCATTTATAATAAATTGCTGCCTGGTCTAATTTTTCACCAAACACAAGATAAGGAGTACCCAACCACGCTGACTCACAGGCAATTCCGGCCATCAAAGAATCAGAATACATTTCATCAATCACTAAATCACTTTGAGCGATGAGCTTCAGCACTTCACTATTAGGCATATTCGTTATTTCTATATACTCAAAATCCAACTCACACTTAAGTTCTTCAATAATTGCCCTAAAGATATGCGATCCTTTTTGTTTTTGTACCGAAGGAGCATGAATTATTTTTGGGCGAGAATTCTTATTCTTCTTTGGAAATATTGGATAAATGACTTTAGGAATCCCTATCTTAAAAAAATCAATAACTGGAACCACATGCAAATGAGATGTGGAAGGCGAATCAATAACATAGGAAGTCTTGCAGGAAAAAGTATTTAAGAATTTAATCTTTTTTAAACTGAGCTTAACAAGCTCAGCTTGAGGCTTATCAATATTATAGCCACTCAAAAAAGGAGCCCGACTATCCGAACCAGTAAAAATAAAAACTAACTTTTTTTTGAAAAATCTAAGCAGCTGAAACTCTCGTCCTTTTCCCCAGTAGAAAAAAAAACTTTGAGAACTAAATATAAACGTCTTGAATTTAAGTACGGAATAGATGAAAAAAAAGAAAGAAAAAATATTGAATGTTAGTTTTGACAAATTTCTTACAGAGAAACTGGTTGAGTCCGCATGCCTATAAAAAAACTTTAAGACATTAAAATAGCTATAATTCGGCTGAACATATTTAAACTTATTATCAAAATAATAGTATTCAGTGGTCTTGTTACCAATATCGTTTAAAGCCTTACTCAGTCCTGCAAAATATCCAGCAGCTTCAAAAAATCCAATAAATATATTCATTCGATCCTACTAATCAAACAAAAGTCGTAATTTTGATTTATCAGGAAAATTAATTAAAACACCCATATCTTTCTTTTGATAAACGACCATACTCCCTAAGGCAACCGCAGAGGCGTTAGCATCTTTAACAACTTTTTGGATATCGGTTAGACTGCCGGCACCACCGTGTGCAATAACCGGGATTGTTAATTTATTTGAAACTGTTTTGATCATTTCATAATCAAATCCCTGCCACGTGCCTTCGTGATCAATTGAAGTTAACAAAATTTCACCGACTCCATGTTTTTCTAATTGAATTGCCCAATCCAAAACGGAAATATTTTGTTTTAACTTAGCCGATTTAGAAAAAGGCAAAAGCTTTCCCCAAAAATTCTTTTTATAATCAATTGACCCTACTACTGCCTGTGATCCGTAGACTTTTGTAACTTGATCAACTAAATCCAGGCTTTCATAATTGATGGAATTTAAAACTATCTTTTCAAATCCCATTTCGAAAATCTTTTGAACATCTTTAAACTCTCTAAGGCCTCCACCATATGACAATGGCATAAAGCACTCACTAGCAATTTTTTCTAACAATTCAAAATTTGGCCCCTGGCCATTTCTTGTCGCTCCAATATCCAAAAACATTAACTCATCAACTTCTAACTCATTAAAAATTCTAACGGTATTTATGGGATCGCCAATATAATTAAACTCATTAAACCTTTTAGTCTTCACAAGACTACTACCATTTAAAAGTAAGCAGGGTATGACTCTAGTTCTAGCTGACATTAAATCCTCGCGAAGTTTTCTAGCAACGTCATTCCGAACTTGTGACTTTTTTCAGGATGAAATTGGGCTCCATAAATATTTTCGTTTTGAATAGCTGAATCAAAACGCAAACCATAATCACTTTGCATTATTGAATTTTTTAAATCATCGCATTTAACAAAATATGAATGTACAAAGTAGAATCTAACATCATCCATGATTTTTAAACGTGAACTCAATAGACTATCATTAGAGAATAAAACTGAGTTCCACCCCATATGTGGCACTTTATATTTTTTGGTATCTACCCTGTCTTTAAAACTAAGAGTTTTAGCCTTAATCCATGAAAGGCCAGATAATTTACCTTCCTCACTACTTTCTGTTAATAACTGCATCCCAAGACAGATTCCGAGAACTGGTATTTTCTCTTTTAAAGCCTTTTGATCGAGTGCAGATTTAATTCCCAACTCATTGATTCTCGTCATCGCAGCATCAAAAGCACCGACACCGGGTAGTAGAATTTTAGTAGCTCCAAGAATTTCCTTCTCGGTACTGATTACCTCAGTCTTAACTCCAATTTTCTTATACATGTTAAGAATGGAGCCAATATTTCCCATTCCATAATTTACAATTGATATCACTAAACGCCACTTTTCGATGTGTACTTAATGTAGAAACTCATCGGAACGAGATTGGCTTTCGCAAGAACATAAAACAAAGGACGAAGTCGTTCAAAGCGCTTTTTATATGTTGGGTAGTCCTTATAATTCTTACCTGGTCGATTCATTATTGCATCAAATTCATCCGTAGTTATTCCAAGACGGTTTTTAAAATATTCTAGCAACCCTTCTTCCAAGTGAGGTTCCTCTGCGTATTTTTTAATAGCAATCTCTCGAGGCATTTTTCCATTTCTTGCAGAAGCAGCCAAAGATAAATTTCGCAAATCCATATTGAACTTTTTAGGTAAATAGTAACTATGATTAAAAGCAACCAATCTATTCTCTAAATGGTGCCCACCATAATATTGCCAATCATATTTTTCTTCTAATAGTGATCGGGCATCTTCTTTCGTATAATTAATATACCAGTATGGCCTAATTTTTTTTATTCGTTTAATTGCCACCCATTTCATAAAGGAAAAAAAATCCATCAGTGGATAAGTCTTCATCGGTAACTTTCCAAATTTTCGATGTATCGATTTTATGTATTTCCCATCAAAATAAACACTGCCCAAAGGAGCAACCCCTTCAGTCGTGAAAGAATGACCTTCAAGAATATACTTCACACCAAACTTATCAGCTGCACGATACAAAACTTCTGCAAGCGCAAGATCAGTGGAGGCGTCCAATTCTGGGACATCTGACTGAAAAAAGGCTTTAAAGATATCGTCTGCTTCTTTGTTATCAACGACATATGTAAATAAATCTACATCCAACTTTTTAAGCATTTTTTTGATATTTTCTGTTGCGATCGCACTGTTCCAAGTATTGTCATAATGAACTGCTAAAGGTCGTAAGCCCCATTCAATCGCTTTGTGAAGCATAAAAGAGGAATCAACACCACCACTAACCCCCACAACACAATCATACTTTTTATTTTTCCCAGCCTTTTTAATTTCTTTAAATATTGCAAAAAGCTGATTCTCTCCCTCTTGTGACCCTGTATGATACTGCACGGCGAGATCATCTGACATCTTACAATAGTTACAAACTCCATTCTCATCAAAGGCAATACTTGGAGTTCTATCGTCATAAATACATCGTGAACATATTTTCATTTTAATTGCTCTCTAACTTTGAATGGACTTCCCCATCCTTTTGAATGAGAAGGGATATCTGAATTTACAAAACTATTGGCACCAACAACAACGAAATCACCAATAGTAACACCCTTGGCGATAATACTATTGGGACCGATATAGACATTATTTCCAATTGTAACCGGTGATTTCGTGATTTCTGAACCAGAGATCACTCTATCAACTGTGTCATGAGAATAGATGTGCACCCCCGCAGAGATGTTACAATTATCACCTATCGACAATTGCCCGCTTCCATCAAGAATAGTAAATGGCCCGATCCAACAGTTCTTTCCAATTTTAACTTCGCCAAAGACATAACTACTGTCATAGATACTTGTTTTATCGCCAAAGTTTAAAAGACGAGCTTTTTCAAAACGATCAATATAGTAATCTCCAAATGGGAGGACTCTATCGAAGTTATATCTCTTATTTCTGATCAAGCGATCAGTAAGATTTGAAACTAGACCAGCGAAGAGCTGAATATGTTTTTCAAGAGCAATCATAAAACTAAACCTGCTCGCCGATTGCCTTAAAAACTTTCTCTACATCCAATCCCTCATAACAAGGAATCGTAAGCGTGTGCTTCTCTAAATAAGATGAATTTGATTGAACATTGTTATATTTATTTCGATAAAATGTACAAGCACTTAAGCTATAGGTCCCTAGGGTTGTTTCGACTCCTGAAACTTTAAGCTTTTGAATAAGAGAATTTCTATCAATCCTTGCTGGAAGGACAAAAACCAGGGATTGGACGTTGTGGATTACGTCTGAAGTTATCCTTTGAACTTTAAAATCAAGAGGCTGAAGACACTTAACAAAATGATCCCTTACTTCATTACGGTTCTTAATAATCGAATCAAGCTTCTTAATCTGTTTGATCCCCATAATGGCCTGAAGCTCAGGTAATCGGTAATTGTATCCAAAATCCACAAAGTCAAATTTATCATTCTTAAATATGGACCCATGATTTAATTTCACATCAAGTTTTTTTGCAAATTCTTCATTGTTCGTAGTGATTGCTCCGCCCTCGCCCGTCGTTAGCAACTTCCTCGGATGAAAACTGAAACAGGTTAAATCCGCAATATTTCCGCATTTATTACCGAATTCACTGCTTCCAATAGCGCAAGCTGCATCTTCGATCAGTATAATATTGTGTTTCTGGCAAATCTTTTTTATCTCATGAATACCACTTGGATTACCCAGGGCATCTACAAAGATTACAGCTTTTGTCCTATTCGTAATTTTCTTCTCTAGTTCTTCAGGAAGCATGTTAAATGTTTCCAAGCTTACATCAGCAAAAACAGGAGTAGCCCCAACATCTTCTACAACATTGACTGTTGCTGGAAATGAGAAGTCAGAAACAATAACTTCATCTCCAATTTTAATATCAAGAATCTTTAAGCATGCAGTTAATGCAGTAGTTGCAGATGTAGCAAGAAAGGCATGCCTAGCACCTGTATAGCTTTTTAAATCACCGCGAAAATCCTCTACAAATTTCCCCTTCGTAAACCAACCACTTTCAAAAACCTCTCTAAAGTCAGTCTCGACTTCATCAAAAGAGATGTAGGGCTTAATGAGTTTAATCATTTTATATTCTCCACATACCAAGCGATCGTTTTCTTCAAACCTATGTCAAACGGTGTTAACTGATAATCAATCATCGATTTTATTTTTAAATTGCTGGCATTATGACATTCAACATCGGCACCACGAGCTGGTTTATTTAATATCTCACCCGTGTAGTTCAATTCTTTAACAATTTGATTAATGAGATCCAGAACTGAAATTTGTCCATCTGTTGAGATATTTATACTGTCGGCAGCTTCCATCTTTGGATAAAGCTTAATAATTGCATCAACTGTGTCTTGTACGAAAATAAAATCTCTACTTTGAAGTCCTGTGCCATGAATTTCTGGCCGTTGCCCCTTCAATATTTTGTAAGCTGTGATTGGTATTATTCCGGCCATGAAGCCTATGTGATTTTGTCTAGGTCCATAGTTATTAAAAGGTCTAACAATAAATGAATCAAGATTAAACATATTAACGTAGCTCTTAACAGCTAAGTCTGCAGCTGCCTTACCGGCTGCATATGTGGTAGTTGGATTGATAGGGTGTCTCTCGTCCATCGGCTCATAAACTGCTGTGCCATAAACTTCCGAGGTCGAAAAATGAACCAAAGTATTAAAACTGCCCTTGCGTTGATGCTCAAGTAAGTTAAGTGTGCCATTAACATTGGTATCAAAGGCATTCTTTGGATTTACAAATGAGTAGTTCAAAGCTTTTGTTGCACAATTAAAAACGATGTCTATTTTATGGGCATTGAAAATATATTCTAGAGATGATGGGATTTCGATATCATCCTTATATAACTTTACGCCTTTCATTAATGCCGAAGTCAGATTCCTTTCAGAACCTAAAAACATGTTATCAACAACAATAATTTCTTTTGCTCCAGCTTCAAGGAGTTGGTCAACAAGATGACTGCCAATAAATCCAGCCCCTCCAGTTACCAAAATAGAACTATTTCTAATTGGTGGTCTTACCATATTTTCTAAACCTTATCTTTTACAACATCTGAGATCTCAATCTTATTACCCATTTTATCAATAAATCGATAATGGCGAGCGGGGTTACCCATTACAAGGCTAAATGGCTCTACATCTTTAGTCACAACGCTTCCAGCGGCGACCATACAATATTCACCTAGTGTTACTCCGCAAATGATCGTTGCGTTTGCACCAATGCTGGCGCCCTTTTTGACCATAGTAGGAACAATTTTCCAGTCTGATTTGAAGGCCCTGGGAACAATATCGTTAGTGAAAGTCGCATCCGGACCTACAAAAACATCATCTTCAATCGTCACACCAGTAAAAACCGAAACACCATTTTGAATTTTGCAGCGATTACCAATTTTGACAAACTCAGCGATGTAAACATCCTTTCCTAAAATGCAATCCTCACCCACTGTCGTTTCTTCTCTAATTTGGACATTGATCCAAATCTTGGTTCCATTACCTATATGTGAAGCACTTGATACGTGTGCTGATTCATGAATGAATACGTTTTCCATTTTCAAAACCCTCTTAATTATCTTACTTCAATATGTGAGCCATCTAATACATACACTTCTGAAGTACTAGGGCACTTAAACTCACCCTTCCCCTCAAGCGGCAACCTAATCTGCTCTCCAAACTTACTCATCCATCCGATCTGCTTAGCAGGAACTCCGGCCATAAGAGCGAACGGTTTCACATCTTTATTAATTACAGCTCCTGCCGCGATAAATGAATACTCTCCAAGAGTCACACCACACACAATCGTTGCATTCGCACCAATTGTTACCCCTCGCTTCACATAGGTATTCCGATATTCATCTTTTCTCACAATGGCAGAACGAGGATTATACACATTTGTAAAAACCATACTCGGTCCACAGAAGACATCGTCTTCTAAAAAGACATTGTCGTAGATCGAAACATTGTTCTGAATTTTGCAGTTGTTTCCAATTTTTACATTGTTACCAACAAAAACATTCTGGCCAAACGAACACTTCTCACCAATCTTGGCGCCACCAGAAATGTGTACCCAATGCCAAATTCGAGATCCAGCTCCAATTTGTGCCCCCTCGTCGACGATGGCAGTTTCATGTTTCATGTATGGAAGACTCATGACTATTTCCTTAGGTTTTCAACAATTCGAATGGCCACTCGAGCAGCTTCAAGGCCATAGCCTTTTCCAGCGAGTATTTCAGTATAAACACGGTTATGAAGTTCAGTGAATCCCTCTGAGAACTCAAACTCTTCTCCATCTATTTTTATTGAACGAAAAGTTGTTTTACCAGATGAAACAGCTTCAGTAGGAAGAAGGGCCTTATCAACGGAGAGCATCCAATTCACTTTAGCTTTTTCTAGCTCAACGTAACCTTTCTCCATTGAAGGTGTTTTCTCAATAATCTCAACTTTCTTCATCGTACCGAAGATCCAGGTGAGCATATCGAAAAAATGAACACCGATATTGGTTGAAAGACCACCAGATTTTTTCTCATCGCCTTTCCAGGATTCAAAGTACCAGTTCCCTCTTGATGTGAGGTAGGTAAGATCTACTTTGTGGTCAGCTTTGTTCGCCTTATCGACTTTAGCCTTTAGGGCCATGATCGCATCATGAACGCGAAGCTGAAGTACTGTGAAGACTTTTTTGTCGAACTTTTTCTCGTAAGAAATTAATTCATCAATTTCTTTTTCATGAAGGACCAGAGGCTTCTCACAAATAGCATGGGCCCCATGTCGTAAAGCAAACTTAATGTGAGATGAGTGAAGATAGTTTGGTGAACAAATTGAAACATAATCGAGCTGATCTTTTGTTCCCTTGAGACTTTCAACAAAAGATTCAAATCTTTCAAAATCAGTAAAGAACTGACAGTCAGGGAAGTAACGATCCAAAATACCAACCGAATCTTTGACATCAAAAGCAGCAACAAGTTTATTACCTGTAACTTTAATTGCCTCAAGATGCCTTGGTGCGATGTAACCACCTACTCCAATAACTGCAAAATTTTTCATCATGCCTTCACTAGGTTAGAATAGTTGTCACGATATTTTCCACGAGTATCGATAATGAGATCTGCATTCTTAATGATCAACTCATAATCAAATCTATCGTGATCAGTTGTAAGGACCACACAATCATATTTATTAATGTTTTCTGTTGTTAGTGTTACTGATTTTAAATCGAATTTATGCTCTCGCATTTTTGGAAATACAGGAACATGTGGATCACTATATTCAATGATAGCTCCCTCATCTCTAAGTTTTTCCATTAAGAAAACAGATGGAGACTCTCTCATATCATCAACATTCTTCTTATATGAAATTCCAAGAATCAAAATTTTAGAACCATTAACCGATTTTTTCTTAGCATTCATCGCCTTGGCAATTTTCTTTAATACATATGAAGGCATTGAGGAGTTAATTTCTCCAGCTAATTCAATAAAGCGAGTGTGAACTCCGTACTCTCGCGCTTTCCACGTTAGATAGAACGGATCAATTGGAATACAATGTCCTCCTAGACCTGGTCCAGGTCTATAGGCAACAAAACCAAAAGGCTTCGTGGCAGCGGCATCGATGACTTCATGAACATCAATACCCATTTTATCGCAAACTATTTTCATCTCGTTTACTAAGCCAATGTTTACCGCTCTGTGAATATTCTCTAAAAGTTTTGTCATCTCAGCAGCTTTTGTCGAACTGACAGGAACAACCTTATCAATCACTCCACCATAAAGACTAAGTCCAACTTCAAGACAGTTTTTCGTGTGACCACCAACGACCTTTGGAATCGTTTTTGTAGTAAAGTCACCACGACCTGGATCTTCCCTCTCTGGTGAAAACACAAGGAATATATCTTCTCCTATTTTAAAACCTTTCGACTCAATTCTTGGTTTCAATTCCTCGTCAGTGGTCCCCGGGTAAGTCGTGCTCTCAAGGGATACAACTTGATTTTTTCTTAAATAAGGAACGATGGAGTCCACGGTATTTAAAACGAAGCTTAAATCTGGTTCACGATATTTATTTAATGGGGTAGGAACACAAAGTATAATGGCATCGACCTCTGGGATTCTTTTAAAATCGAGAGTTGCTTCAAAACCATTTTTTATGGCCCAAGAAATATTATCTGAAGGAATATGTTCAATATAACTTTTCCCCTCCATTAATCGATTGATTTTAAACTCATCAATATCAAACCCTAAAACCTTAAAGCCTTCTTCCTGAAAACGGAGCATTAATGGAAGGCCAACGTATCCAAGTCCAACAATACCGATTTTAGAAGTTTTGTTTTTTAGTGATGAAATCACTTCCTTCATGATAGTATCCTCGATAAAAATTTATGCTGCATCTTACGAGGGAAAATATGGAATTTATAGACCTAAAATCACAGCAAAAACGAATCCGTAAAGATATCGATGCTAGAATGGCGAAAGTACTAGATCATGGACAATATATCCTAGGCCCGGAGATTGCTGAACTCGAAGATAAGCTAGCGAAATTTGTGGGAGTTAAACACTGTATTTCAAACTCAAATGGAACTGATGCCCTCCTCTTGCCCTTAATGGCCGCAGGAATCGGTTGCGAAGACGAAGTGATTACTACACCGTTCACTTTCTTTGCCACCGGGGAAATGATCACGCTCGCTGGAGCAAGACCAGTCCTCGTGGATATTGATCCAAATACTTATAATATCGATGCTTCACTCATTGAAAAAGCAATCACGCCAAAAACCAAGGCCATTATGCCTGTGAGTCTTTACGGCCAATGCCCAGATTTCGATGTTATTAATGAGATTGCCAGCAAACATAAACTACTTGTTATCGAAGACGCGGCGCAAAGTTTTGGAGCCGAATACAAGGGAAAGAAATCCTGTGGATTAAGCCACATCGCAGCAACAAGTTTTTTTCCATCTAAACCACTCGGTGGATATGGTGATAGTGGTGCTTGCTTTACTAACGACGATCAACTGGCAAAGGCTATGAAAGAACTTCGCGTCCATGGACAAGAGAAGAGATACTATCATACTCGAATTGGAATAAATGGCAGGATGGATACTTTGCAAGCCGCGATTTTACTCAGTAAACTTGAAATTTTCCCTGAAGAAGTTGAGTTACGTAAAAAGTGGGGTCAAGTGTATAAGGAAATGCTAGGTCCAAATTTTAAAACCCAATTCATTCCTGCTGGCCAGACATCTGTGTTCGCGCAATTCACGATCGAAGTTGATCGTCGCGAAGAATTTATTAAACGCATGAGTGAACTTGGGGTTCCGACAGCTGTTCACTATCCCATTCCACTTCATCTGCAGCCAGTCTACGCTAAGCTTGGTTACAAGAGAGGAGACTTTCCTTTTTCTGAACGTGCGGCTGAAAGGGTTGTAAGCCTTCCGATGCACCCTTATCTAGATGAGGCCACCATTTCAAAAGTTGTTGAGGCCGTAAATAAATCTATCCATGGATAAAATTAAACTCGATACAACTATCATTGGTGGCGGAATTGTTGGCCTCATGATCGCCTATGAGATAAGAAAAATATCCTCGCACGAGAAAAACGGATTTTTGCATCAAATCTCCATTTGAACAATGGATTGATTGGTTAGGAATTAAATCTAAAGGTCTTCACTGTACTTAGCTTTCGTTAATAAATGAATTAAAGTATTCGTGAAATAAAAAAAATTACTCTTTTTTTTCTGAAACTTCATGTAAAAAATAACTTGAAAGCCACTCAGCTCCATCAAAAGCAAGATGATCAGTGTTAAAGTAAAGATTATTAAACATAATATTTTTTTCAAGAGGAGTCATGATATCAACAAACCTGATTCCCATGTTCTCGACATGTTTTCGAATCAAAGCATCAGTCTCTTTACGCTGATTAGTTTTAACAACATCCAAACGTTCCAAAGAACAATCTGATCTCAGATGACTCCATTTTTGATAACAAAGGTTAGGCTCAAGGCGTAGAACTGGTATATTACTTACCCAATAAAATGATGCTCCTTTAGATTTTACCTCCATACTTAATTCAGCCAAATCAGTAAAAAATTTCGTCCTTACAATCTCTTTTGAGACCAACTTATTTTGAAAAGCATAAACATCTGAGTCATTAATGAAATTATTTGAAAAAGACAGTATAAAAAAATCTTTAGGTTTCAATTTGGATAACACAAATGACTTGAATTCATTAAAGTAGGTTTCACATCTCTTCTCACCATTCTCAACAGGGTGGACCATCTTCAATGGATGACAACCTGATGCCGCAAAAGCATAAATAGAGCCTGTTTGTTTACTGAAAGTGCTGAAAACAGTGGGGGCAATTTGCTGGGCATAACTATCTCCATACAGGAAAACATGCTGATCACTTACTGGTTTGCCACCTTTAAATTTACATTTTTCGAAATCTTTTTTTTCCCATTTTTTAAGCTCTCTAGATCTATAGGTGTTACAATATCTATAATTCCAATTGTCTTTTCCTAACATTGAAAAGGAAGTTGTGGGATTACCAAGATATAAATCCAACTTTGCAGATTTTTTAACTAGAAAGGTTGAGACAGCTATAATTGCGAGTCCAAGAATCAACTGATGCTGTTTTGGAATTTCAAACTTCAAATATCTAAATCTGTTTTCAATTATTAAATACGAAAATGCCGTAAAGATAAGAATAAGCAATAAAATTACAGGCAGAGTTAATAAAGAGACTCCTAGAGTGTTTCTAGCTAGCGCAATTATAGGCCAGTGCCATAGATAAAGAGAATAGGATGATCTACCAATAAGATTTAAGAATTTATTTTCGAGGAGATAAGTTTTTGTTTCATTAATGAAACATATAAGAACTATTAGAATAGCCGTGAAAGAAGAAACAAAAATTCTTGAAATAAATTGATGATGAACGGGGAGAGAAAGGCTCGCTATAAGTAAACCCAAAAAGAGAAGGACAAGATTGTTATGAAATTTTAGATTTTTATTACTTATAAAATAGTAAGTTAGGGCACCCATAGAAATTTGCCAAAAGCGTGAGCTGAGTGAGTAATAAGAGAAAATAGGATTTTCTATATTTAAATATGCAACAAACGAAAATAGAGTCAAAAAGATAATCAAAACGGGAAAAGAATTTTCCCGTTTACTAAATTTTCTGATTAAAATAAAAACAATTGGATAGAAGAGATAAAATTGCTCTTCTACACTTAGAGACCAAGTATGGGTAAAAAGATTTAAAGAAGTTGATAACGAAAAATAATCCAATGCTTTATCGATTAGAAAAAAATTACTCATTGCAATCAAAGCTTTAGATGCAGTTCTAATTGATATTTCAGAATATGTGGTTGTTAAAAAACACAACGCCATCAAAGTTGACACAAGAGTACAAAAAAGAAGTGCAGGAAAAAGTCTCTTGATACGTCCCAGATAAAATTCTACTAAAAAGCCATTTGAATCCCTATTAACCAGGGATTTTGTAACAACGAAGCCAGAAATAACAAAAAAAATGTCGACTCCTAAAAATCCGCTTGGGAGCCATCGATCTTCTAGATGGTTTATTAGAACGGCAAGAACAGCTAGAGCTCTTAAGTTATCAATCTGTAATATATGTCTCATTATTTTTAAGATTCTATGATTAGAAAGTATATTTTCATATATAAAAAACCATGTTTGAAAATGATTCTATATCAGTCTTAGCACAGTATGACACAAGAAGTTGATAATGGAAAAGAATATGCAGAAATTTCACTGAAATTGATCCAGACTTTACTTATTGCTATCATTTCACAAGATCGCTAAAAGTCTTTATATTTTATATTGCCTTCGGTTCTGAAAAAACTTCCAAGTTTTTTTAGATTTATACCTTCTAAAGCTTGAATCGGTAGAATTCATCTTTCTTAAGATTCAAAACATAATCTCCTTGGTATGGGCCGCAAGAATCGTAAAAATAACAATTAAATTTATCTGAGTATTTTCTCAACCATTCTGAATTGACTAAAGCATGAAAAAATCTTTCAGGTCAACTTGAAACAGATTTTTGGATTCAGTCCCCCATCGAGGGCTATTTTGAGTGCCTCGGGATTGAATCCCCAGGGCTTACAAGTGCTCCGGCGATTGCGCGGAAAGTTTGCAAGATGAATTGAAACTACCCAACCGGAAAAATTTGAATATTTTCTAATATCCAGTTCTCATTATCTCTAGCAATAACTTTGATAGATAAGTCATACCAGGAATCATCTGGTGAAATAAAGTCTTTCTCGAATTTACCCTCTGTTTGGGGAAGAACCACCAAGTTTAATTTGAACGATCTTTTATGTTTCATATCTTGAATGAGCCAATTGACAACTAATGGCCCTGAAGAAGTAGGATTTTTAGCATAAAACTCAAGCCTGATCGTCTTTTGTTTTTTAATCCCCACTTTGATAAAACCCGGACTTTTTACCACTTCCTCACCATTTGGGGCCAATACTGGAATGTCTAAAATTACAGGGTTCGTGAGATGTTGTAGCCCCCTATCATTGGCCTCAATAAATTGAACCAAATCAAGATCGAGTTCCTCTTTTTGAGGTATGACTTCAGAGGATAGTTTTAAATTTTGAATTTTAAATGATTCAAACTTTCCTGAATAATGAAGCACTGAAAGTTTGTCTTGATCATACTTAAAAACTTTGTGCTGAAATAAGCTCGCAAAATAAATTGATTTATCATTCTCGTAATGACGGAAAAAACTTCTTCCCAAGAAATGATCGGTATCTAGATCTATAGCGTCACAAATAGACAAGGCTAAATCACACTGTCCAAATGGAATCTGAACTTTTTTATTAATCCCCTCAGGGTGGAGCACAATCATGGTTCCTAAGTTTTCAGAAAGAATGTGTGATCCATCTCCTGCAACTTCATCACTTGTAATAAAAACGATTGTATTCTTGAGAATGCCCTGGGAATCCAAATCATTTAAAAAGGAATCAAGCTCATCGTCTGCATACCTCATGGCGTCTTCTATATTTTTCAAATTTTTGTTCGAAGCTTGAAAAGGATGATGAGCTGAAACAGTTAGAGTGCCTAAAAACCACGGAGTGTTTTTGGACTCTAGTTCTGAAATCTTCATCTTTGCCATTCTATAAAGTTGCTGGTCATCAACTCCCCACTTTATTCGAGGCCACTCTTTTGGAAATTTTTCCTCCCCAATGATTTCATCAAATCCGAGGGCCGGCATGAATCTGTCTTTACACATAAATACAGATGGCGCCCCTTGAACAAAAGACGTCTGGTAGCCCGAGCTCTTTAGAACTTCGGCAATCCCCACGTCCATGGGACCATATTGGGCAACAAGGTCAGGTTTTGCCATGAGCTCTTTTAAATTTGGATGAACACCTGAAAAAAGTGAGTAAAGTCCTCTATTGGTATTTCTCTGATGGCATATGAATGATTCTAGATGGATGTTTTTATTTCTTCTCTCATGGAGTTTAGGTAACCAACCCTTTTGAAAGTGGATCTCACCCACTCCCTCAAGAACGAGCACCATAACATTCAGTTTCTGCGAATCCTGAAGCCACTTTTTTCCTTCCAGATCCTTTGGCCGTAAAAGACTGTATTTCTCTCTCGCCACTTTTAATTTTTCAAAATCAAATTTCACATCAGTACGGAGGTGGGTTTTCTTAGAGATGTCTTTCAATTTAAAAATTATTTTTAAGTTATGTATGATCCAGTTTTCCAGTAACCAATCAGGCAATAGAGAGGTCTGTGGTATAAAAAATGTTGAACACAAGCTCAGGACATTCACAAAAATAAGGGTCTTGTAATCAATATTGAACTGAAAATAGACGATGACGGTAATAAGTAAAAACAAACAAATTAATCTAATGAGAAATCTCTTGGTCAAACCACTTCCTTTCAAAAAAACCGGATCGAGAAGAAATTTGAGAAAGATAATCTTTTGATTAGAGTTGTTGTTTATAATGTGCTCAAGATTACTTCCCTCACAAAAGGCAATAACTAAAAAGATGATGTATTGTGCAAAAATATGGGGGTTTGTTACTTGAATCAATATTTGTAGGAATGAATAAACAACTAGGCTACTTGCAAAAAGTCTTAAGGCCTGCCATTTTAACTTAGGTCTCAATACGAGAATTGAAATTAAGGGAAATAAAAAACCTAACGTAATCATATCGGGAAACTTTAACATAGTTGCAAAAGGTGTCACGTACCTTTTTAAATTTAAGCGAAAAGGTGCCAGGTTAACCCACCCTAACCACTCGAAAATTTGAAATCAAAAAATCAATTTTTTGCGCTCAATAAATGACATGCTAGGATAAAAGATGGGAGTCAGCATCCTAATCATTTCTTCCATGAAATCTCCGGTTAGAGGCCCATCCTAAGTGGGCCTTCTTTTTTGAAAGGTGCCAGGTACCTTTTTGCATTTTCTTTCATGAATTAATAGTTCGTAGCCAAAACACAACAGTTCTTTCATCTATTACAATCAGTTAATTTCTTCCAAAAATCGTTCAAAGTGAGATGTAAATAATGGAAGAAATGATCGCGAGATGGATTAAAGAAACGAGGCTTGAATATGAAAAAGCACTTAAAAACCAGAATCTTTATCGTATGAAAGAAATGGATCAACTGACAAAAGCTTTGAGAAATATGAGGGATAATTTAATGAAATTAAAGAGTTGAAAAACTTAATACAAAAACAACGAAAACCGATAAGCCAGATTAGAGGTAACAATAAATGAACACATCAAAACATATAGAAACTCTCTACCTTATAATTAATCAACACATGGGCCCAATTGAAGCAAAGAATTTTG
>Ga0164293_10000342_pt1 | contig 35734 bp, 30 predicted proteins | sample GEODES118metaG_FD_111487 | JGI IMG/M metagenome (GOLD analysis project Ga0164293, IMG submission 111487) | Eutrophic lake water microbial communities from Lake Mendota, Wisconsin, USA - GEODES118 metaG | ecosystem: Environmental > Aquatic > Freshwater > Lake | place: USA: Lake Mendota...
CCAATATTTTATAAATCTTACAGTGGTAAATGCCGATGGTATCAAACAAATAGTACAATGAGGCGATAGCCGATATTGGACTATATTGTTTGTCCAATCGGTATAAAAAGATTTTTCCAACTATAGAAAATGCAACCGGGTGAATTATTCCTAGTGGCATTTTTGCTTCATGGGGAAAATGGTTTAAAAAATTTATAGTAAAGTGCCCCATAAAAACTGGTCGATCCATTTTTTTGATTCAGGGTCATCTCCACTGAACCACTCTTTAGTCCGTTCTGTTAAGGTAGATTGCAGTTGTTTTTTGTTTAGCATATTTTTTCCGGTTGTAGCCTTGATATCTGCTTCTTTCGCTGCATCAATAGTTACTTTAGTGGCAATAAAGGAAGTGTACATCCTCGGAATGGTTAAGCCTAATATCATACCGGGAAGCCCGTTGATGGAACAGGGCCCGCCGGATATCATGATCTCTTCTGTATAGAACGCAAAAACATAAACGCTATCCATGATAATGCCGGTTGCTTTTCGGCAATTATAACCCGCAATAACCCTGTTTTCATTACTGAGTTTCCATTGTATTTTCATGATGGAATCAGTAACATTGAAATTAGTACCGAATACATTTTTCTGCATCTGGAACTGGTTGGAGCTGTGATCGAAATACCATTGGTTCTCTTCGTCACTTTTGCGGAGGAAATCAGGGATTTTTTCTTTCTCATCCCAATGATCAAATTTGTAAAGGCTCTTGGTGCCAGAAAAACTGAATTGGTAATATCCTGTTTTGAAAGTGGGTAAATTCTCGCTCATCCTTGCAGCCCATGAATTATCGCCCAAGGTTTTTTTAAGATTAGTTTTCACTTCAAATTCAATAGCAGCTTTGCTGATGAACTGCTGCGCACGTGAATCGTGAACACCTGCAATCAGTGAAATAAAAAAAATAATATGTTTAATAAATATTGGTTTGATCATTTTTCGGCAGCTTTGTTTTTATTTTTAAAATCCCATGCAAATCCCAGCATGAAGTACCTCTTCAAACGTTGGTTACGCACTTCTGTAACATAGTTGGCAGAGAAACTTCTTTCAATACCAATGTTCTGATTTAAGATATCCCTTGCCTGGAAATACACGGTAAATTCATCCTTGTGAAAGGTGCGTTGCAACTTAGCATTCCAAATATGATTGCTGTTATAATCGGGAAACTGTGCGGTTTTTTGACGATAGAGAAACTGCCAGTCACTCTGCAACGACCATACTTTTTTGAAATAAACCAAACCGTTCACCATAAGGGTATTGGTGAAAAAGTTAGTTGAACCGGTATTCTGGCCATTTTTGTTGTTATTGAAATTGAAGTCGTTATTGAGGGAGAATTCATATTTCTTATCTTTCGACTTATCTGCATTTAAAGATAATCCCGCGTTCAAGGTTTTGGAGAAACTTTTATTCCCATTGATGAAATCTGCATATTTATAATAGTTGGCATTGGGTGCAATCTGAAACCTTGTATTGATCTTCTTTATTTTGAAACCTATCCCTGTCCATAAATTAACAGAAAGATTTCCATTGGTATTGATGGGTTGAGTGATGGTTTTTCCTGAACTATAATCTATGATGCTGTTATTGGTGATGGAATTGCTGGTAAGCGTAACATTTAGCGACTGGTACATCCATTGGTCTTTAAGGAAATCGTAACCATTATGGCTGATATTGAAATTGTTGGTGAAAGATGGCTTTAAATCGGGATTGCCGATATATTGGTTGAACTGGTCGGTGTTGTTTTGCAGTGGCTGTAACTGGTTGATAGTTGGTTGCGTGGTATTTCCCCGGTAATTGAACCTGAAACTGTGATTGCTTTTATAATTGTAGGTAAATCCTGCAGTAGGGAAGAAATTGGTGAAATTGCGGTTGTTCTCCTGATCCTGAGAAATATCGTTGAGCCTGAAACGGGTAAGCCCGAAACCTGAACCGAAATTATATTTTATTTTCTTATCGCTGAAATTAAAGCGTACACTGGGTTTGTTCAGGGTGATGGTTTGCCTGAATTTATTGGTTAACGAATCAACAGGCGTATCGTATTTACCAGAAGCATCCGAATAACTGAAAGTGCTTTGGTCGTTCTTTCCATAGCTATACTGGAATTCATGACTAAGTTCGATGGCCCATTTCTTGCTTAAGGGTTCTGTATAAACAGCCTTTGTAGTAAACTTGTTGGTATTTTTATCGCCATCGATACGCTGGTTGAGGTCAACTACAAAAGGGTTCTGCGGATCGAATGATTGGTTATAAGTATCATTGATGGTTATATTGGTTGTATTGAGTAAACTCCAATCAACGTTCCAGAAAAATGTTCTGCGAAGCTTCCTGAATTTATGCTTGAACAAAGCGGTTCCGGAATAAGCCTGCTTGTCTATATCACGGTTAAGCGTACCTGCACTTGCGTTGATCAATTGGGCGCTGCCTTCATTCCTGGTTTCCGAAAGGGTACGGTCGGTACTTTCTGTATGATAGAAGTTGGCCTTGGCTGTAAGTTTAAGGGTATTGTTTGAGTCGATCTTAATATCATAAACCCCAGTTGTTTTGATATTGTATCTTTTGATATCACTCTGTTTTGCTTCATTCCGGTTCAGGAATAAAGGTTTACCAGTAGCAGAATCCAATACCTGATTTTGGGTAAACGTACTTTGGAGGTTGGTATAATCCTGCAGATTGAATCTTGGTGAAAAATTCAGGGTTTGCTTATCATTCCATTTGTTGCTGTATTGCAAACCGGCATTTACATTTCGGATGAAGCCATTCTCGGTATTGATTTCAGGTTCTTCATCTCCACCGCCTTGTCTCCATGAATACATGCCGCCTGATTCTTCATCAAAGTTCATGGTCATATCGTCGTTGCCTCCGTATTTCTCGCTATCCTGCCAGTTTAATCCATCCTGGCCGGTATTCCCATTTAAGACGAAGGCAGAAAACTTCCTTTTTCCCTTGAATGATCCAAACATCAGGTTGTTGTTGAACCTCGGGTCTACATCATTACTTAAACCACCAGCCAGACCTATTTTTCCGAAATATCCTTTCTTCTTGTCTTCTTTGAGTTTCAGGTTGATAGTTTTTTGGGTATTTCCATCATCAATACCGGTAAATTCGGCCTGCTCACTCTTTTTATCAAAAACCTGCACTTCTTTTACTGCATCAGCACGAAGATTTTTTACTGCCATTCCGGGATCATCGCCAAAAAATTCTTCTCCATCAACCAATACCTTTTCTACTTTTTCACCCATGGCTTTGATCTCACCATTTTTATCTACCTGGATCCCGGGCAATTTCTTCAATAACTCTTCAACATTGGCATTGGCGCTTACATTGAAACTATCTGCTGTGTAAATAGTGGTATCTCCTTTGATCTTGATCGGGCTTCCACTTTTAACGATAACGGCTGCAAGCAGTTTCGATTTTGAGGTTACCGGAATTGGGTCAATTTGTTGCTGATTGCTACTGATGGTAATACCATCTACATAATCGGCAAATTGCGGATGCATCACCATCAGGATATAATTTCCGGATGGTACATCTTTAAGCACATAGCTGCCGTCGCCTGTAGTACGGGCAAATGATTTCAGGATCGAATCTTTGGGTGTTAATAAAAGCACAACAGCGTTCTGAACAGGAATATTTGCAGTGGTGTCTTTTAACGAACCCCGGATTTCAGTTTGCTGCGCATAGGTACTGTTGATACTGAAAAAAGCAATCAAAAGCAGTAGTAGAATTGAACGCATGTAATAATAGTTGAGCTACAGTTGGTAACTCAACTGTTAAATTGTGATAAAAAACCGTGCATGCAAACTAACTATTCCTAAATTTAGGTTAAATCGTTTTTTTTTAAACGGTAACAACAAGCTATCAATGGCATACGAAGACAATCATTTTATTGAAAGCCGGAAACTGGTGTGGAACTATTCTTTCTTTACAGCATCGTTGATTGAACTTTTTCAGCAAGGGTTACACGCAACTGCTTATGAACAATTCGGCAACCACCGGCATACTGTTTTAGAAACTGAAGGTTACTATTTTGCAGTTTGGGCTCCCAATGCAAAATATATTTCTATAGTCGGCGATTTCAACGGATGGAAAAAGGAATTACATCCTTTATTTGTGCGGCTGGACCATTCCGGCATATGGGAAGGTTTTATACCCCGTTTACCAAAAGGAACAGTGTATAAATATCATATTGAAGATGCAGACGGTAACAGCTATCTTAAAGCAGATCCCTATGCACGATTCGCAGAAAAAAGGCCTGAAACCGCGTCTATAACCTGGCATTTTGAGCATGAATGGAACGACGAATATTGGATGAATGGCCGAAAAAACAATAATGCACTGAATGCCCCATGGAACGTTTATGAAGTACATCTGGCAAGCTGGATGCGGCCGGAAAAAAATAATGAAAGCAGTTTCAACACCTACCTGCAAATGGCCGAGAAGTTAGTGCCATATGTTAAAGGGATGGGCTTTACACATGTGGAGTTGTTGCCAGTGATGGAATATCCTTATGATGGAAGCTGGGGTTATCAGGGTACCGGTTTTTTTGCGGCAACATCACGGTTTGGCTTACCCGAAGAATTGATGCATCTGATTCAGGTTTTTCACCAGGAAGGGATCGGAGTTATTCTCGATTGGGTGCCTTCTCATTTTCCGGGAGATGCGCATGGACTTTATCGCTTCGACGGATCGCATGTTTATGAATATGCAGATATGCGAAAAGGATTCCATCCCGATTGGAACAGCTATATTTTCAATTACGACAGGGGAGAAGTTCGTTCGTTCCTGCTCAGCAGCGCTCATTTCTGGTTGAAGTATTACCATGCAGACGGTATACGCGTAGACGCAGTAAATTCTATTATACGCCTCGATTTTTCAAGGAAACCAGGAGATTGGGAGCCTAACAAATTCGGTGGAAATGAAAATATTGAAGCTATTGCTTTTCTAAAAAAAATGAATGAAATCATCTATCACGATTTTCCGGATGTACAAACTATTGCTGAAGAAGCATCTGATTGGCCGGGTATCACGAAACCATTGAAAAAAGGCGGTTTTGGCTTTGGTATGAAATGGATGATGGGCTGGATGCACGATACTTTCCGATATTTCAAACTTCCACACGACAAACGCATGGCTGCACAGGATAAGTTCAGTTTTTCTCTCATGTATTTTTATGATGAAAAATTCATGCTGCCTATCAGCCATGATGAAGTGGTGCATGGTAAAAGTCCGATGATTTACAAGATGCCGGGCTATGAATGGGAGAAATTTGCCAACCTCCGTTTGCTTTATTCTTATATGTATACACATCCGGGTGCTAAACTCTTGTTCATGGGCAATGAGTTTGCCCAAAGTTCTGAGTGGAACCACAAATCGGAACTCGACTGGGAACTCCTAAAATTCGATTCGCACCTGAAAATGCAGGATTGTGTGAAATACTTATCCCATCTCTATAAAAACCAACCGGCTTTATATGAATACCAGTTTGAGCAACGCGGATTTGAGTGGGTGGAATTGAACCGCAGGGAAAATGGCATTATTGCATATAAGCGAAAGGGCAAGCATCGCGATGATGACATTTTGGTGGTTATGAATGTATCGAGCAACAATTATTACCAAACGCCTATTACAGTTAAAGGCAAAAGCAACTGGAAGGAGATCTTCAACAGCAATGATATCGCCTACTGGGGCACCGGAGAAAACCTTAACCCTTTGCCAACTATCCATTTCACAGATAAAAAAAGAAAGCTTTGTGAAATAATTATAGATGTTCCGGCGTTAAGTGCTATGATATTCCGATAATCGAAATATTGAAGCCAAAGCCCGACTATGAAAAACCTCTTGCTTGTAACATCTCTATGCCTTTGCAATTTTGTATTCGCCCAAAATACAGACAGCACGGAGTTCTACTTTCAGAAGGGCATGGCTGAAAAAACCGCAGGCCGTTTTCTTTTTGCCAGCCAGCAATTTGATAAAGCACTTAACTTCAATCCAAAACATCAACCATCTTTACTCCAAAACGCTTATGCCTGTTTAGAAATGAAGCGTACCGATCAGGCAAAAGCCCTGCTTATCAAATTAAACGAATTCTACCCCAACCTTCAGGAAGCAAAGCAGGAGCTGATGCAAATCTATTTCAATTACCGACAGTTTTCCGAAGCTATTGCATTGGCCAATACCTGTAATAATTGCAAAGGTTCGGCCCGGATTCTTGGCATGAGCCATTATGAAAAGGAGGATTATCCGGAAGCCGAAAAGCATTTATTAACTGCGCTAAAACAAGACCCTTCAGATGCTGTTGCTACGCATACCCTTGCACGTGTTTATGTGGATATGGAGTTTTATAATAAAGCCATTCCCTGGTATGAGAAAGCAGTTGCCTTGAAGGATGCGAAGAGTTCCTGGATGTATGAACAGGGGATATTGCTTTATAACCAAAGCCAATATAAGGCAGCCATGCAGGCTATGCAGAATGCTGCTGATCATGGTTATACCCAATCGCATGATTTCAAAGAGAATCTTGGTTTTGCATCGTTATACAGTGGTGAATATGAAAAAGGAGAATCGCTGCTGATGACCGTTTTGGAAAAAAAACCGGGCAACAAAGATCTGATCCGTGGTTTGGCAGAAGTACTCTTTCAGCAAAAACAATTCGATAAATCATTACAATATTGTGAAAAATTATTGGAGTTAGACGGTAACGATGGTAAAGCATTATATCAGGCCGGGTTATGCTTTCAACGTAAAGGGGAAAAAGACCGTGGCCAACAGATGTGCGACAAGGCTATCATAATAGATCCGTCTCTAGCTTCCTTACGCACCAAAAAAGAAATAACAGGATTATAATAAAGAGGCTTTTCTTAATGGTTGATTTTTACAGGACAACAGGACCGGGATTAATTATCCCGGTTCACTATTTAACCCTATTCCTTACCGTTATCAAATAGGAATATTTATAAGCAATGATTAGTTCATCATTAATATATTCACACTGCGTTGCAGGATGTTGAATGCGATTTCCGCCATGAGATTTTCCTTATCGAGCGTAGGGTTTACTTCAGTGATTTCAAAACAGCAAACTTTCCTGTTCTGCATGAATTTACTGATCAGATCTTCAGCTTCTCTTTCCCTAAGGCCGTTACCAACCGGTGTTCCGGTTCCGCGGGATATCGCACTATCTAAACTATCCACATCAAAACTTACATAAATGTCGGTACAGTCACTGAGGTATCTCAATACTTTGCGACTGATATTTTCTGCTCCATTGCGGCGAACTTCGCTGGTACTGATCACTTTCATGCCGTATTTTTCAATCAATGCTTTCTCTTCTTTCTCAAAATCACGCAGGGATATAAATACCACATCTTCAGGCAATACTTTCTGGTTGATTTTACCTATCGCTTTCAATTGGTTCCAAAGCTTTGTGGTTTTATCATCCAAATCATGAACTTTATTCTCTTCATTATCTTCTGCAATAGCTGTGGCAAGCGGCATGCCATGCATGTTTCCTGAAGGCGTGGTATAAGGGGTGTGGAGGTCGGCATGGGCATCTATCCAAATTACTCCGAGTTTACTTTTTGGTTTTGCCATCTTGATTCCGGCAATGGTGCCACCTGCATTGCTATGGTCGCCACTGAGGATTACAGGAAAAAAATTATTCTTCATACTGTCGCATACCGCTTTACTGATTCTTTCGTACATATTCAACACGCCCTGAATCCTTTTTGCATAGGGAGAATAAATGGGTTCAAATAGCAGGGTATTTTCTGTTTCAACTTTTTCGGAAGGGAAATGGATGAAGAAATTACTCATGAAGTCGAGCGCCGCAATCTTAATGGCATCTACACCCAGACTGGCGCCTCTGGTTCCGGCTCCGATTTCGGATGGCACTTCAATCAGTTTGATATTTTTCATTACGTTGATTTTTCCGTTTTATGACTTTTGATTTTCCTCAATATCAAATGTACATCATTCCTTTCAGCGGGTCAATGCCGTGGAGTGTTCCCCAGGTGCGTACGATTCTGAAACGTACAAACATATCTTCACTATACCATTTCTCTTTACGGGTTTTTTTAATCACATCCGCATGCAGTTTCATACTGTAAGCGAAATTTTTCATATCCTCTTTCGATTGCCAGATACTGAATGTAGCCTGTTTGATCCAGGGAATTTCGCCGATTCCAAAAGAAGTAACAAGCCCTTTTGCTGAACTCATCTGGTTGGCAACCGGGGCAACATTTTTCCAGAAATGGGAAAGCCGGGAAAGGCGTATCGTTGCTCTTGTAAGTGTTGCGATTGCTCCTGTATGGCTAACATCTGGACCTGGCTTTCCAAATACAGCCTTGCCATCCCAACTACCATGGCCTTCGATGGGATCAAGCAGAAGGGTAAAGGTTTCACAGTTAAAAAAGCGGAACCATCCCGATATAAAACCGCCATACCAATTTGAAAGTTCATTGCCTAATGGTGAGGAAGTTCCGGTATAAGTGCAAAGTATGGCCCATTGCCTCAAATCAGGAACTTTATCGAAAGTGCCGTTACGACCGGAACCCATCAATTTGTAAAAGCTGATTTTCTTATTCAGCCAGAGTGGAATACGGAATATAGCCATACTTAAAAAGGCAAACGGTACCGCCCAAATGGGATATCGTGCTATCGTAAGTGTAACCTGCATATTTGAAAGCACAAGTTAAGGCAGTGCAAAACAATGGTTTGCTTTTTGTTGAATCCGTAACTTTTAAAAACAAAAACCCCTGTTTAAGAGGTAAACAGGGGCGAAATTCATTATTCCTATTTAGAACTGTTCCAATTGGCTGAAGAAGAAATTACCTTCTATTGCCGCATTTTCGTCGCTATCACTACCATGAACAGCATTTTCGCCAACCGACGCGGCGTATAATTTACGGATAGTTCCATCCTCTGCATTTGCGGGATTTGTTGCCCCGATTAGTTTGCGGAAATCTTCCACTGCATTATCTTTTTGTAAAATTGCAGCAGTGATGGGGCCACGGCTCATAAATTTAACCAGTTCGCCATAAAAAGGCCTTTCTTTATGTACTTCATAGAATGCACCTGCTTTTTCTTCACTGAGATGAGTCATTTTTAAGGCTACGATTCGGAAACCGGCTTTATTAATCATCGCCAAGATAGCTCCGGTATGTCCATTTTCAGTGGCATCCGGTTTGATCATGGTAAAAGTTCTGTTCGTCATTCTTTTTTATTTTTGGGTGCAAAGATAGCAAATGAACTGTATTATTTTACCTTGAATTTGTGTATTCGTCATTTAGCCTTACTTTTGCGGCGCTTTATGCAACCAATCAAAGAAATATACCCCCTTTTACAGGTTCCCCGAAAAATTGTAATAACCACACATCAAAAGCCGGATGCTGATGCCATGGGTTCATCATTGGGCCTTTACCATTTTTTATTGCCATTCGGCCATGAAGTGAAAGTGATTTCTCCAACCAATTGGGCTTCTTTTCTTAACTGGATGCCGGGCTGTATTGAAGTGTTAGATTATGAAAGGGAAACGGATCAGGCAGATCAATTGATCAATGCAGCAGATTGGATATTTTGTCTGGATTTCAACATCCTAAGCCGTGCCAAGCGTATGGAAACCAAACTAAAGCAATCCGCCGCAAAGCTTATACTTATCGATCATCATCAACAACCACAAACGGAAGTTTTCTCCTTTGGCATCAGTGATACTACCAAAAGTTCAACTGCAGAAATGCTGTTTGATTTTATTACGGAATCAGGTCATGAAAGCAAGATCACACCAACTATTGCCCAATGTATTTATGCAGGTGTGATGACTGATACAGGCTCTTTCCGTTTTCCGGCTACAAGCGCTTCGGTTCATCGGATGGTGGCAGTATTGATTGAAAAAGGTTTGCAACACACCGAAGTACATCAATCTTTGTTTGATAATTTTTCGGAAAATAGGTTTCGCTTTATCGGGCACGTACTTCAAAACCGGATGGAAGTTTTTTATGAATACAATACGGCATTGATTGCCATTCCACAAGCTGATCTGATAAAGTTTGATATCAAGACGGGTGATACGGAGGGACTGGTAAATTACCCATTGAGTATTGAAGGCATAAGGTTGGCAGGCATCATCATCGACAGGGGAGAGGAACGCAAATGTTCGTTCAGAAGCAAAGGTGAGTTTGATGTAAATGTTTTTGCCCGTAATTATTTCGATGGGGGTGGACATGTGAATGCTGCTGGCGGACAAAGCAAAGAGCCATTGGAAGTGGTAGTAGATCACTTCAAAAAAGCAATGGTGGATAACCGGTCATCTTTAAGCACTTATCAATTTTAATCTTTAATAATATGCGTAAAATTTCTTATTTAGCCATTATTGCAGCAGTTACATTTTCATCCTGCAAAGAAGATTTTCAAAAAGCTGAAATGGGCCTTGAGTACAAAATCATTGAAAAGGGCAGTGGTGCCAAAGTGAAAATGGGCGACTACATGCAAATCCATCTGGGTCAGTATTACAACAACGGCAAAATCGATTCACTGATGAGCGATACCCGAAATGAAAACGGACCAGCCATTGAGATGCTCGATAGTGCTTCCACACCTCCTGCTTATCTTAAAGTACTCACACAGATGCGTAAAGGAGATAGTCTGGTGATCAGGATGCTTGCCGATTCTGCCTTTGCAAAATATCCGGGTGGCATTCCACCGATGTTCAAGAAAGGGCATTACATGATGACAACCGTAAAGCTACTTAATATTTTTAGCAGCAGGGAACAAGCTGACAGTGCTTATAAGGCTGAAATGCAATTGAGCCGTCAAAAAGATTCTATCGGTAATATTGCTTTACTGGCTAAAGAAGATAAGGAGTTACAAGCCTACTTTGCCAAAAAGAATATCAAAGCGATAAAGGCACCTATGGGTACTTATGTTGAAATTATCAAACCGGGCACCGGGCCAAACATCGATACTAGTGTTGTAGTAAAAACCAATTATACAGGCAGAACTATGGATGGTGTGATGTTCGACAGCAATACCGATCCTTCAAAAGGACATGTAGAACCTTACAATGTGAACATGACTAATGATGCTTCCCTTGGTGGCTCTGTTATCAAAGGTTGGACAGATGGTATGACATTCCTTAACAAAGGAGCAGTTGCTAAATTTTATATCCCGTCAACATTAGCTTATGGTAAACAGGGTAGTGGCAGCGATATCAAACCTAATTCAATCCTTATTTTTGATATTGAAGTATTGGATGTATTGAATAAAGAGGTGGTAAGAGCAGATAATGCAGAACGCGTCAAAACCATGAAAGAAAATCAGAAGAGGTATATGGACAGTGTAAAGGCAAGTATGCCTGATACGAGTGCAAAAAAATAAGTAACAAAACTATTTTAAGAAAGGCCGCTTCCCTATGGAGCGGCTTTTTTGTAAGCTTCAACGAGCTTAACCGCTTCGATAGCAGGCGCCACATCATGTACCCTTAATAGTGAGGCACCGTTGAGCAGAGCAATGGTATGTAATACGGTGCTTCCGTTCAGTGCGTCATCGGGAGATATCCCCAGTGTTTTATAGATGCTGCTTTTTCGGGAAAGTCCAGCCAGAATAGGTTTATTCAAGCTGTTGAAAGCATCCAGGTTGTGCAGCAAGTGGAAATTTTGTGTAATAGTTTTTCCAAAGCCGAATCCGGGGTCGATGATAATGTCATGAATCCCTGCTTCAGTGCAGGTGTTTATACGTTCAATGAAAAAATCGAGTATCTCGGTACATAAATCTTTATAAACCGCTACCTGCTGCATGGTTTGCGGGGTACCTTTCATGTGCATGATGATATAAGGTACTTTTAGCCCCGCAACCACTGAAAGCATAGCGGGGTCGAGTAAACCACCACTTACATCATTAACCATTGAAGCTCCGGCAAAAACAGCTTCCCTGGCCACCTGACTATGAAAGGTATCTACAGAAATCGGTGTATCCGGAAAATTCCGGTGCAGCAAACTGATCACTGGTAATACCCTTCCGGCTTCCGCTGCGGCACTAATGGCAATACTTCCTGGCCTTGTGCTTTGTCCTCCAACATCCAATATAGAAGCTCCATCTTTGATCATGGCAGATGCTTTTAACAATAAAGCATCTTGTTCCATGTTCAGATGCCCTTCAAAAAATGAATCAGGAGTGGCATTGATGATACCCATTATGATAGGTTGGGTAAATTCGAGGAGTTTTCCTTTGCAATTAAGGCTAAAAGTAAAGGAAGTACCCATGCTATTCTTCATGTTACAAAAGTGCAGATATTCTTGGATAGATTATGGTTTTTGGTGCTAATTTTGAAAACAGGTTCATTTGCATTGTAAATAAAATACTTTTGACACTTAAACACGATATGGATACAACGAACGAACAATATGATAAGGTGGTTGAGAATTGCCGGAAAGTTTTTCTTAGCAAAACTGCTGACTATGGCACTTCATGGCGTGTATATCGCACTATTTCGGTGGCTGATCAAATTTATATTAAAGCCAGGCGGATCAGAACCATTCAGGATAAAAAGCAGCAACTTATAGCAGATTCTATCCAGGGAGAATTTGAAGGAATTTTAAATTATGCGATAATCGGACTGATTCAGCTTGAACTTGACGAAACCGCGTCTGAACAGCTAAGTGTACCCGAAGTGCGCGAACATTATCACCGCCAAGTAAAAATCGCACGAGATTTAATGCTTCAAAAAAATCACGATTACGGCGAAGCGTGGCGAGAAATGAGCCCGGAAAGTTTTGTTGATCTTACGCTGGCTAAACTTTTGCGTATCAAACAGATTATTGCCAACAACGGACAAACAAATGTGAGTGAAGGTATTGATGCTAATTTTTTAGATATCCTCAATTATGCAGCATTTGCCTTGATATTGATTAACGAATCCAAACCAGCTCAATAACGATATGAAAACTGCCGTGAACCTGATTAGGATATTAACCGGAAGCTTATTCATTTTTTCCGGACTGGTAAAAGCCATCGACCCACGTGGCTTGGCTTACAAAATGCAGGAATTTTTTGAGGCATGGGCACATGATGGCTTTCTTCCGGGTTTGATGGATGGCTTAAATGACTATGCCTTAGTTTTTTCAATTATCATGATTACATTGGAGGTTGCTGTCGGGTTAGCGATCATCATAGGATGGAAAAAGAGAATAAGCACCTGGTTGTTATTCCTTTTGATTTTGTTTTTCACCTTCCTTACCAGTTATGTGTTGTTCAGTGGAAAAATCAGGGCCTGCGGTTGTTTTGGAGATTGTATTCCACTTACACCCATTCAAACTTTTACCAAGGATATCATCTTACTTATTTTTTCGCTTTTCCTTTTATTCAATCTTAAGAAATTCCTGCCATGGGTAAAGCCTTTGCCTGCTTTTTTGATGGTAGCAGGGGCAACTTTATTTACGCTGATTCTTCAGTTTTATGTATTACGTTTTTTACCTGTAGTTGATTGTTTACCATATCGCAAGGGCAATGATATATTGAAGCTTCGTGAAATGCCTGAAAACGCCATCCCTGATAAATTTGAGTATGTATTTGTTTATGAAAAAGAAGGCAATCGTAAAGATTTTCTGGTGACTGCATTGCCTGACAGCAGTTGGAAATTTGTAGAGCGAAAACAAAAACTGATCCAAAAAGGAAGTAATAACGTACCACTGATTAACGATTTTTCATTTACTACAGCTTCCGGCAATGATACAACAGCTGCGATCCTGGGGCAGGAAGGAACCTATTACCTGCTGTTTATAAAGGAAATCAACAGTTTTCCGGAAGGTTGGGAAGGCGACAAACAATTGATTCAAGCCATTGCCGGTAAACAGGCGAAAGTATTTATTATTACTGCCCAGCCGGAGGCAGTTAAAATCCGTTATGCAGGTTTAAAAAGATTTAACGGTGAAGGATATTCGTCGTTTATTTTCACCTGCGATGCTACAGCTATTAAAACGGCGGCTAGGGCCAATCCGGTTCTTTTCCGAATGAAAGGGCCGGTTGTAGCAGAAAAATGGAGTTGGGCTTCTTTCCAAAATGTGGTACTATGATCATGTGCTGTTGAAAAAAGCAAAATGAATACTAATGCTTTTCCTTCTTAAAAAAACCGGCTATGCCTCTTTAGTGCTTCTCGGGGTAACCTGTTTGGTTTTTCTTTTATTTCAGGGCTTTGGCGATCCGGCAAGGCTGATGGCTGGTCAGGCTGGTGACTTGAAAACAGTGCAACAAATCCGAAAGTCGTTACATCTTGATCAACCCCGATGGAAACAACTGTTATTTTATATCAATGATGTTTCTCCAATTTGTTTACATCATAAAACTGATATTGAAGAAAAAAAACTGAAAGGGATTTTTATTGGAAACAACCTGAAGTTTGGGATCAAAAGGCCATACCTTGGTAAAAGTTATCAAAGTAAGAAAAATGTTGCTGATATACTTGGAGAGGCGTTGCCAGGAACAATTGTATTAGCAATTACTGCTATTATTTTCGCCCTGACAGGAGGTTTGTTATTGGGTATGATTGCAGCCGTTTATCGTGGTAAATGGCCTGATCATTTAGCCGTTACAGGTAGTGTTGCCGGAACTTCTTTTCCGTCATTTTTTGTTGCCATCGTTCTTGCATACCTGATAGGAATACTCTGGCATAGGTATTCCGGATTAATGCCTACAGGCAGTTTATTTGCTATCAATGAAGTTACAGGCTTGAGATATCCTGAAATAAAAAACCTGATACTACCTGCATTTACGCTTGGATTACGACCACTTGCCATCATCACTCAACTTACCCGCAGTTCGATGATTGATGTATTTCAGCAAGATTATATACGAACAGGTTTTGCAAAAGGGCTAAGTAGAAAGTCGGTTATAGTGAAACATGCATTGCCCAATGCTATCAATCCAGTGCTCTCAGCCACCACGGGTTGGTTTGCTGAAATGTTGGCCGGCTCATTCTTTATCGAATATATCTTTGGATGGAAGGGTATTGGCAAAGTAACGGTTGATGCTTTGGAAAAACTTGATTATCCTGTTGTAATGGGGGCTGTGTTACTCAGTGCAACGTTGTTCACTTTGGTAAATTTCCTTTCAGATAGCCTGTACCGCTTGGCTGATAAACGAATCCAATAGCATTTCTAACAAAACTGGCCAATTTTTTATACTTCTGAATAGATAAAATATTAGTTCAATTTTTGGATCAATTTTACTATGAAAGAGATAAAGAAAAAAAATCAAACTAATACAAAATTTACTGTAAACCTGCCCTATAATACCAATGTGATTTATATAATATGCCAATATTTTATAAGTCTTACAGTGGTAAATGCCGATGGTATCAAACAAATAGTACAATGAGGCGATAGCCGATATTGGACTATATTGTTTGTCTAATCGGTATAAGTTGGCGTTTTATTATTTAATTGTGAAAATGTATTTTCATGGAAAAAATACCAGTTTGGTGAAAATCTGAAACCTGGAACTTACTTTGTAAGATTTATTCAGATATATAAGATTTTTATCAAGAAGTTGATCAAACTATATTTTATTATTGATTTGAAATTGAAATGTAGCACCGGTGTTGCCATACTTGCGGCAAATGTCTGCCACTTTTGTACCTCAGTCCTGTTCTCTTTGAATCGATAGTACTTGTTCTTACGTAAATCTTGACTTTTTCATAATTCTTTTTTTAGTTTAAATTAAAAAATCTATTTTGAAATTGTGAGAAAAAGTCATCCACTTACCAATGTTTCAAAATGGATGATTATATTTTCAAAGTAAGTTATAGAGACGAAAGAAAGCAAAAGGCGTATTACACTGGTAAATACCCAAAAAGAAAGGTATGAACTGAAAGAATCATCCGGCTATCCTTCCCTTGAAAATAATTCTGACCAATATAAATGTGATGTTGAGCATCAATAAGTTGAGCTACACTAATGTAATCTGAAGATATCGTTTAAATTATATATTCAGATGGTTTGGTCAGCTTTACTGATAACCGATGCTCCGGCATAAATTTCTAATAGTAACTTTACAATTCTTTCCGAAGTCTTTCCATCCCAAAATTCAGGTATGCCTCCTTTTTTCCATTTGCCGGCAACAATATTTCCGATACAGCTACTTAATTTATGCAGGTCATCACCGATGAGTTCATTGGTTCCGATGCTGATGGTTTCCGGTCGTTCAGTGGAATTGCGCATGGTGAGGCAAGGGATATGCAACACAGTAGCTTCTTCTGTTATGCCTCCTGAATCGGTTACTACACCAAGGGTGTTTTTTACGAGATAAATGAATTCAAGATAACCCTGAGGGTCGATCATGTAAAGGTTAGGATAATTAATTTGCATTCCAGCGAGGATTTGCCTTGTTCTGGGATGCACAGGAAAAACAACAGGCCATTGTGCCACGGATCCTAATACGGCATTCAGTATGGATTGTAATTTCAAAGGGGCATCAACATTTGAGGGTCGGTGCAGTGTAAGGAGCAGATATTGTTTATCTTTCAAACCAAGTTCATCGTAACAAGCCGGTTTTCTGATTCTGGAAAGGTTCTGATGGAGTGTATCAATCATTGTATTTCCAACAAAATGTATCCTTTCAACCGGTACTTGCTGAGCAGCAAGATTTTCACCTGCACGTACACTGGTAGTAAAGAAATGATCACAGATTGAATCGGTAACAATTCTATTGATCTCTTCCGGCATGGTCTTATCACCCGAACGGATACCCGCTTCTACATGAACCACTTCGATATTGAGTTTTTTAGCCGTGATGGTACAAGCCATTGTAGAAGTTACGTCTCCTACAACCAATACCAGATAAGGTTTGAATGCGATCAGTTCTTTTTCAAACTTGATCATTATTGCAGCCGTTTGTTCTGCATGCGAACCGCCTCCACATTCCAGATTGGCATCAGGATCTGGAATACCCAACTGTTCGAAGAAATCGCCACTCATGGCTTTATCATAATGCTGCCCGGTATGAACCAGCCGGTATTCGATGGGGTGCCCTTCCGCAGATGCCTTCCGGATCTCTTTGATGATTGGGGCAATCTTCATGAAGTTTGGCCTTGCACCAGCAACAATGGTTACTTTCATAGCAAACAATTTAAGTTCAATTTAATATTAGGTATCTTGAACGCAAGGCATTATTAAATCGTTATAGCTTTTTGGAACTGCATTCATAATTTTGAAAATTACCGAATTAAAAATTTCGGCTCTGCGATTTCTTCGGTTAAACAGATATTCATACTCATCTATGTTCGTTTGCAAATATCTTTCTTAGCATTTATGATGAGTTCCTTTTAACCAACACTTAAATTGCAATATTTGTTAGTGCAACTCTTCTAACAACTTTCCCTTATCGGATTTATTCATTTGATTTCCATCCCTTCTTTTTTCATTTGCGCATAACTTTTAAACTTATCTGTTTTAAGGCTAGTTTCTTTTTCAACTATTTCCTTAACATTTATTTTTAAAGCATCTTTTTTGAAATTCTCTATAAAACCCATTTGTAAGTCGCTAGTTCTGCCGTCTGCCAATTCTTTTGTCGCAATTAGAACAGCTCTTTTTTCAGTTAAGCTCTTTCCTATGTTCGCCTCAGGTTACCCGCCAATAAGCATTTCATCTACTTGTACTTTACCCTTCAACTTTTTTATCCTCTTGAATAATTGCGTTTTTTATCTTTAATTTAAATCGCCAAGTAGTTTTTTTTAACCCCTAATGCTTTTGATCTTTCAATACTTGACATGCCTTTTTTCTTTGTTGCCGTTCGAAATAAAATATGAAACGCTTTTAAAATCGGCATTTTTACTTTTTGAAAAAGCGTATTACCGATATCACTTTCATCATAGCTGCAACGCTTAAATCTTCTTTGAAAATATCTCCTGCCTTTAACATCTAATTTACATTCACAGCTTATACTTGAATATCCTTTAGCCCATTTAGTTGAATACAAATATTCATAACAATCATCATTACAAGTAAAGCGTTTCCCAAAACTTATAGCATCAATATCGAAAAATAAATTTCCATAAACTAATTAATGTAGTGCTAAAATACTAAACGTATTAGTATAAATTAAGTAGTTATCATTATTTGAGAATTAAGTAAATTATACTATTCATAAAAACAAATTTATAAGATAATATTTTTATGTTCAGGCATTTTAGCTGAAAATAAGATTTCATCTCATCCTCCAATTTCTCATGGATAGTTACTTACCTTTGTTCTGGCTTACTTACAATTCAAAAACATTACTACATGAAAGAGGTTTATATCATCTCTGCGGTTAGAACCCCGTTAGGCAGTTTTGGAGGAAGTTTAAAGGGATTTTCAGCAACCCAATTGGGAGCATTCGCTATAAAAGGTGCCTTGGATAAAGCAGGCATCAATCCCGATAAAGTGGATGAAGTTTTGATGGGATCGGTTTTGCAGGCGAATCTCGGACAAGCACCCGCCCGTCAAGCAGCTAAATTTGCAGGCTTACCCAATGAAGTAATCTGTACTACCATTAATAAAGTATGCGCAAGCGGAATGAAAGCTGTTAGTCAGGGTGCACAAAGTATCCTGCTGGGAGATGCACACGTAATAGTAGCAGGCGGAATGGAAAGTATGAGTAACGTGCCATTTTATGCCGATACCATGCGTTGGGGAAATAAATATGGGAATGTTTCGCTTATTGATGGAATTGCAAAAGATGGACTAACCGATGTTTATGATGGAAATGCAATGGGTGTTGCAGCTGAGTTATGTGCCTCAACCTGTGGGGTAAGCCGGGAAGCCCAGGATGCCTTCGCCATTGAAAGCTACCAAAGAAGCCAGTGTGCCATTAAAGAAGGAAAATTTAAAGATGAAATAATACCGGTTGCCATTCCTCAGCGAAAAGGAGATCCTGTTATGCTCAGCACCGATGAAGAACCTTTTAATGTGAAGTTTGATAAAATTCCAGAATTAAAAAGCGCCTTTCTGAAAGAGGGCAGTGTAACAGCGGCAAACGCATCCACCATGAACGATGGGGCAGCCGCACTCGTTTTGATGAGCAAGGAAAAAGCCCTTGAACTTGGCTGTAAACCAATCGCAATCATCCGGGGGTACGCCGATGCCGAACAGGCTCCAGAATGGTTTACTACTTCACCTTCTTTGGCTGTGCCTAAGGCGGTGGAAAAAGCCGGACTTGACATGAGCCAGATCGATTTTTGGGAACTCAATGAAGCATTCTCGGTGGTTGGTGTAGAAAATTCCCGGCGCATGAAACTAAACCCGGCTAAGGTTAATGTAAATGGAGGAGCGGTTTCTCTGGGCCATCCACTGGGTTGTAGCGGCGCAAGAATCCTGGTTACACTTATTCATGTGTTGAAACAAAATAATGGTAAACATGGCGCGGCGGGTATTTGCAATGGAGGAGGAGGAGCATCTGCTGTTGTAATTGAGAATGTATGAGATTGTTTTACTTTAAATCAGGGAAAGAACTGTTTGAATGATTAGTACTTATTTTTATTAAAAATTTCAATTCGATTTGCTTAATTGAAAAATTTGACTATTTTGCAACTGATATCAAACTTTAGTGTTAAATATCAACAAGTACTGTACCCACCGAAACATACCATTCATCCTCTCTGCCGAAAAATCATTACCACCAATCCTTTGAATCAATTTTAGGTTTCGTGCTACTGAAAGAAACTTGATGTTTATTTTTTTGCTAAATCTTTTTTGCATAAAATTCATGCAATCAGAATTAGTGTCAACGATAGTATAAAACTAGAAAAACCAAATTATCAGGATGCTCAATAGCATCCTTTTTTTATTAGGGTTTAATAATTCATTCTGCAATCTTGTTAAGCAATTTGTAAGAGTGGCGGGGATGCCATAAATTTGTCACACTTTTAAAAAAAATCATTATGCGTCAGATAGCATTCAGGGAAGCATTACGTGAAGCCATGCAGGAGGAAATGAGGTTAGATGAAAGGGTATTCCTGATGGGTGAAGAGGTGGCAGAATACAACGGTGCCTATAAAGTAAGCCAGGGAATGCTCGATGAATTCGGTGAAAAACGTGTAATTGATACCCCTATAGCTGAACTGGGTTTTACCGCTATTGCAGTAGGTGCAGCTCAAAATGGACTTCGTCCGATTGTAGAATTCATGACCTGGAACTTTGCCGTTCTTGCTTTAGATCAAATTTTGAATACAGCTTCTAAGATGCTGGCAATGAGTGGTGGACAAGTTGGATGCCCCATTGTATTCAGAGGAGCAACAGGTTCGGCAGGCCAATTAGGCGCCCAGCATTCTACTTCATTTGAAAGTATGTATGCCAATATTCCTGGAATCAAAGTGATTTCAGTAAGCAACCCCTATGATGCAAAAGGATTATTAAAATCTGCCATCCGCGATGATGATCCGGTGGTTTTCATGGAAAGTGAAGTGATGTATGGCGATAAAGGAGAAGTTCCGGAAGAAGAGTACCTGATCCCAATTGGTAAAGCTAATGTGGTTAGAACCGGAAAAGATGTTACAATCGTTTCATTTAATAAAATGATGAAAGTAGCTTTAGCTGCAGCAGAGGAACTGGCCAAAGAACAAATTGAGTCTGAAGTAATCGATCTTCGTACCATCCGGCCGCTCGATTGGTTTACCATCCTGGAAAGTGTAAAGAAAACTAACCGACTGGTAATTGTGGAAGAGCAATGGCCGTTTTCATCGATTTCTTCTGAAATCACTTACCGCATCCAAAAAGAAGGGTTCGATTATCTGGATGCCCCCATCCGAAGGATCACTTCTGCAGATGCGCCGATGCATTATGCCCCTAACCTGGTTGCAGCCTATCTTCCCGATGTAACCCGAACGGTAAAATTGATTAAGGAAGTGATGTATCTCCGAAATTAAGCCACTGGTTTTTAACATCATTCAAAATGAAATTCAGGCTGTTGACGATAGGGCTGATTCTTTGTACAGAAGTAAAGTCGCAAAATTTTTTCACAACCGCATTTGCCGGAGCATCCAATTATGCTGGTGATATCCAGGATAAAGCATTTACCCTTATTCGTGCAAAACCGGCCTGGGGTATTGGGTTGATGTTCGAACTCAACCCGCGTATGCTCATCAGGGCTGATATGAGTTTCGCGAAGCTTTATGCCAATGATAAATTCAGTAAAATCAATCAGGCCCGAAACCTGAGCTTCAACTCTGATATCACCGAATTTTCTGTAGGATTCGAATATGTGCTCTTCGATCTTTATGAACATAAAGTTTCGCCGTACGTATTTACCGGTGTGGGCATTTTCAAATTCAGCCCTTATGTAGAAGCAAGCAACGGTTCCAGAATCATATTATCGGAATTGGACACCGAAGGTCAGGGATTTTATCAGGGAAGAAAAAAATATAACCTCCGCCAGTTATGCATCCCTTTTGGAGGAGGTTTGCAATGGGCACTCACCGATAATAAACGGATCGCATTTGTAATTGGTGTGCGGAAAACATTCACCGATTACCTCGATGATGTTAGTACCACCTACATCGACGAAAACTTGCTCCGTCAGCAAAGGGGCGCTCAAGCCGTTAAAATGGCCTACCGGGGAGACGAACTTTCTAACGGAGCTTCCTATCCGCAAGACGGTGCCATCCGGGGAAATCCTAAAAGTAAAGATTTGTATTATTTTACGGGGGTTTCCATGCGTTTCCGGATTGGCGGAAAAAAGAAAGTAAAGGAACCCAGCGTCAAAATCAGACGTGGAAGTATCCCTTGTCCGAAACCTTTCTGATTGCCATGTGTTATACCCAGTAGCTGGTCTGAATTGTTTAATTTTCTGAATCTGCGATAACCGTTAAATTGTTTCATGGCTTATTCATCTCTTGAAGATTGCTTGCTCGACCTAGAAAATACAGGACAACTCGTTCGGATTAAAGAAGAAGTTGATCCTAACCTGCAAATGGCCGCTATTCATCTCAGGGTTTTTGAAGCTTCCGGCCCGGCATTGCTTTTTGAAAATGTAAAAGGTTCCCGTTTTCGTGCTGCATCAAATATTTATGGAACACTTGACCGGAGCAAATTCATTTTTAAAGATAGTCTTGAATTAGTACGGCAACTCATCGCCATAAAAAATAATCCATTAAAAGCGATCAAACATCCCTTTCAACATTTCAAAACCGGAATTGCAGCATTTAAAGCTTTGCCAAAGAAGAACCCGCTTTCCCGTCCGGTTATGCACAGTAAAATAGCCCTTCATGAAATTCCACAAGTGATTCACTGGCCAAAAGATGGAGGCGCTTTTGTAACCCTTCCTCAGGTTTATACCGAAGATCCTGATCGCCCCGGAATCATGAACGCTAATCTCGGCATGTACCGTATTCAAATCAGTGGAAACCAATACCTGCCTGATCGGGAAGCAGGATTGCATTATCAATTACACAGAGGTATCGGAGTGCATCAAACAAAGGCGAACAAAAAAGGCGAAAATCTAAAAGTAAGTATTTTCGCCGGTGGTCCTCCTGCACATGCTGTTGCCGCAGTAATGCCATTGCCCGAAGGAATCAGTGAAATGACATTTGCCGGAGTACTGGGCAGGAAAAGATTCGGTTATTGTTATGATGACGAAGGATTTTGCATCAGTACAGATGCTGATTTTGTAATCACCGGTGAAGTAAAACCCGGCGAAAATAAACCGGAAGGTCCTTTCGGAGATCATCTGGGTTATTATAGTCTTACGCATCCATTCCCTCTGATGCATATCCATAAAGTATATGCTCGAAAAAATGCCATCTGGCCATTTACGGTTGTAGGAAGGCCGCCACAGGAAGATACCAGCTTTGGGCAATTGATTCATGAAATGACCGGGGCGGCAGTTCAACAGGAAATTCCCGGATTACAACAAGTTCATGCGGTTGATGCGGCCGGCGTACATCCTTTACTGTTAGCCATCGGCAGTGAAAGATATACGCCTTACATGCCATCCAAACAACCTGCAGAATTGCTTACGATCGCCAACCATATCCTTGGAACCGGACAATTGAGTCTGGCTAAATTTCTTTTCATCACGGCAGATGACAGTATGCAATTGGATACCCATAACGTTCCGGCTTATTTTCAATATGTATTCGAAAGGTTGGTTACCCAAAGGGATATTCATTTTTACACGAATACCAGTATGGATACGCTGGATTACAGTGGAACCGGGCTCAATACCGGAAGCAAGGTGGTATTAGCAGCTTATGGGGAACCGGTTCGTAGGTTATCAATTGAAGTTCCTTCAAATCTGTATAACCTTGAGGGATTTGAAAATCCTATACTAGTGATGCCTGGCGTGGTGGCCATCCAAAGCAGTGCTTATGAAAATGCTCAACAATCAAAGATAGAAATGGAGGCGCTCAGTAGCATGTTGCAAGGATTGGGTTATCCGATTCAATCAGGAATGCCACTTGCTGAATCAACAGTTTTGATCATTGTTTGTGATGATGCTGCTTTCACAGCCCGTACGTTAAATAATTTCCTTTGGGTGAGTTTTACCCGTTGCAACCCATCACATGATATTTATGGAGTAGATGCCTTTACCCAAAATAAACACTGGGGTTGTAATGGTCCGATTATTTTCGATGCCCGTATAAAACCGCATCATTCGCCTGCGGTAGAAAAAGATCCTGCAGTGGAAAAGAGCATCGAAAAATATTTTAACAAAGGTGGAAGCCTTTATGGAAAACTGGCCTGAGTTTTTTGGTTAGCTTTATCACTTAATTACATTTATGCTCAGATCGATCTTCTTTTTAATTCCCTTCCTTACTTTTCAGTCGTGCCGTTCACAGAAAGCAGAAACGCTGCCCTCACAAAAAGATGACAACAGTCTTTTGTGGGAAATCAGCGGTAAAGGCTTGAAAGAACCCAGTTACCTTTTTGGCACCTTTCACCTCATGTGCAAAAAAGATATCGCCTTTTCAACTAACCTCCTGAAAGGTTTGGAAAGAAGCAATGAATTATATCTTGAAATGGATCTTGATGATGCAGCTAATACGCTTGGGGCCATTTTTTTCATGAATATGAAAGATGGGAAAACACTCAAAGACCTTTACACGCCGGAAGATTACAACCGTCTCGAACATTTTTTCAAGGATTCCTTACAAACCGGACTTTCCCTTTTTCAGAAAATGAAACCCAATTTCCTCGAAGCCATGTTGTATCCGAAAATGATGCCCTGTGCCCAGATGAGTGGAATAGAACAGGAATTGATGATCATTGCAAAAAAGCAAAATAAAACCATCAACGGATTCGAAACCATCGCCTTTCAGGCAGGGATATTTGATAGCATTCCATACGAAAAGCAGGCCGAAGCCTTGTTGCAAACCATAGACAGCATCGAAAGTTATAGTAAAACTTTTAACTCGATGCTTGAAGTTTATCAGAAACAGCATCTTGATGAACTTCAACATTTACTCGATCAGGAACCAGGCTTTTCGGATACTAAAGAAGTAATGCTCGATAACAGGAATAAGAATTGGGTTATACAGCTCAGGGAAATCCTTCCGGAAAAAAATATTTTTATTGCAGTAGGTGCCGGGCATATGGTTGGTGAAAATGGGCTCATCTCCTTATTGAAAAAGGAAGGGTACACCCTCAGGCCCATTGAAAACACTACAAAATAGAGATGAGATAAATGTTAATTGATTACTATTTCTTTGATCACCTTCTCACCTAAGGCTTCATTAACTCTTGCGATGATGGTTTCTTTCTGGAAATGTAACTCTTGTTTTAGAGGAGCTACATTGGTATGGATGAAAAGGGTGTGATTTATGATCTTGATTTTTTCAGTGTATTTGGCCACTGTTTTACCCATGATTTTTTCCCAGGCATCTTCAATTTGCACTGCCTGAATACCCGCCTTTAATTTGCTTTTCTGTAAAAATTGCTGCATCGCTTCTTGTAAGGAAATTTCCCCCATAAAGTAAAGTTAGTTTTATTGGGATGAAATATTCGTTTCTTTTACAACAGATCCGGAAACGAGCGTGTGAATGGCAGATGCACTTTTAAGCTTCGCAAATGCTTCGTTTAGTCTTGTTTCATGCGTATCTGTAATAAAAACCTGGCCCTGCCTTTCTTCACAAACTTTGTATAAAAGATTTTGCATCCGCTGTTCATCTAGTTTTTCAAAAACATCATCCAGCAACATTAAAGGGGCAAAGCCATTTGTCTTTTTAAGGAGATCGTATTCAGCAATTTTTAGTGCAAACAACAAACTTTTCCTTTGTCCCTGAGAGGCCACCTGCCGGAATAATTTCTCATCTAATTCAAAACGAAGATCATCTTTATGAATCCCTGCGTTAGTGCGTTGCAGAAACAAATCCCGCTCCCTGTTATTTTGTAACCATTGCATAAAGGAGGTTTGTAATAACTGACTTTCATAATTTATGGAAAGGGGTTCAGGTTTTTGAGCGATATCTTGATAATGGCTATTGGCTAATGGCAGCAGTGCTTCAGTCAACTTTTGACGGCGTTTAAAAATCAATTCCCCGGAAGCTGCCAATTGGCTGTCGATCACTTCCAAAAGGGTTTGATCGCGCATTTGTTGTTCGGCCATTTGTTTCAAAAGACTATTGCGCTGCAGCAAGATTTTGTTATAGTTTATCAGTTCCTGGAGGTAGAGGGGATCCAATTGGCTTAGCAAAGTATCTACAAATTTTCGTCGCCCTTCACTTCCGCCATTGATCAGTTCGGTATCGTCGGGTGCCACAAAAACGGCTGGGAATAATCCGATATGAGCCGAAAATTTTTCATACGGAACTCCATTTACAAGCAGCTCTTTCCTGCTTCCGGGACGAAAAATACAAACTACCGTGTAATGCTTGCCCTGTTTTTCAAAATTCGCTTCCAGCCGGAAACCATCCAGTCCGAATGTACTCAACAACTGGTCTTGCGCCGCAAAATAGCTCTTCGTAAAACAACAATAATAAATCGCATCAAGCAGATTGGTTTTTCCCATTCCATTTATACCAGTAATACCAATCACCGGCTCTTCAAAATGGAATTCACATTTCCTGTGGTTTTTAAAATGGGTGAGGCTGATATGGTGCAGACAAAACATCGTGGCTGCAAGATACGAAGCTGCCCGACGATATCAGCTAACCCTGCATTTAGGTTTTGAAATTGCTTTAACTAATTGGATTACAATAAGTCAGCTTAGTGTCATCTAATTTACAACCCATGAAAATTTTTGGCTTTTCTCCCTTATCTTTGCCGCCTAAATTTTCTACATTGGCAACAAAGTTTTCTAAAGAAACTTATCTCTATTGGTACGAACTGATGTTATTGCTGCGTCGTTTTGAAGAAAAAACCGGACAACTCTATGGCATGCAGAAAATCAGAGGTTTTTGCCACCTTTATATCGGTCAGGAAGCAGTGGCTGCAGGATGTATGACAGCAACCAATGCTGATGATAAATTCATCACAGCTTATCGTGATCACGGGCTGGCCATAGCTAAAGGTATTTCTGCAAAGAGCTGTATGGCAGAATTATTCGGAAAAGCTACCGGCTGCAGTAAAGGAAAGGGTGGAAGCATGCACTTCTTCGGAGTAAAAGAGAATTTTTTTGGTGGGCATGGTATTGTGGGTGCACAGATAGGAACCGGAGCTGGTTTAGCCTTTGCGGAAAAATACAAAGGCACTTCTAATGTAGTACTTTGTTTCTTTGGGGATGGTGCCGCCCGTCAGGGTATGTTGCACGAAACCTTTAATATGGCAATGCTCTGGAATCTCCCAGTTGTATTTATTTGTGAAAACAATAATTATGCCATGGGTACATCAGTGGCAAGAACCAGTAAAACCCTGGATATTTATAAAACAGCTGATGCATATGAAATGCCTTCAGATGCTGTTGACGGAATGAGTCCCGAAGCCGTTCACGATGCTGTACTTCGTGCAGTTAACCGTGCAAGGGAAAAGGGAGGCCCATCTTTACTTGAAATTAAAACCTACCGGTATAAAGGACATAGCATGAGTGATCCGCAAAAATACCGTACCAAAGAAGAATTGGAAGAATACAAGGAGAAAGATCCTATAGATCATGTGCACGACATGCTTGTGAAAACATTCAAATTATCTGAAAAGGAAATAGAAGAAATTCATCAAAGGGTACAACTGGAAGTAGATGAATCGGTTCAATTCGCAGAAGATAGCCCATGGCCTGATGATGACGAATTGCTGAAAGATGTATATGTTCAACAAGATTACCCTTTCATTACAGATTAATATTCACTTGTGCAGCAATAGCTGAAATAACACTAAACCATAAAGCATAAACGAAAAAAATGGCAGCATCTAAAGAGGTATTAACACCGGTAGCAACAGTAGAAGAAACTAACCTGGCCCTTGAAAAAGCAAAGGGATTCTGGGCCAATTACAGCAAGCCGATCATTTATGTGGGTACTGCAATCATATTACTGGCCGCAGGCTGGCTGGGATATCAGAAGCTCATTAAAGAGCCCAAAGAGCTCAAGGCTAACGAATCTGTATTTCAGGCAGAATCTTTATTCGATAAAATGGCAACATCTGGATTCAGCAAAGATTCGGTGAACATCGTTTTGAATGGCGGTTCGCTTGAAGGCACAACCATTACCGGCTTGCTGAAAGTGATCAGCAACTATGATGGTACAGCATCGGCTAATCGTGCCCGCTATATGACCGGAGCCAGCTATCTTCAAATCGGGGAATTCGACAAAGCTATCCGCTATCTGAAGGAGTTCAAAGGAAATGGCGCTACCCAGATTGAGTCAAAAGCTTTGACGATGTTAGGACATGCCTATGCTGAAAAGAAACAAACCGCCGAAGCTTTTGACGCATATAAAAAAGCTGCAATGGTGAATTTGAAGGATGATGCCATATCACCTGACGCTTTCCTGATGGCTGCAGCTTATGCGGAAACAACCGGAAAAAATAAAGAAGCCATCGAGCTCTACAAAAAACTGAAAGACAAATATCCAAAGCATATCAGCGTAAGTAATGGTGAAATTGAGAAGAATCTTGCACGCCTGGGAGAATTCAATTGATCCATTCTTAAAACTTGAAACATGGCTTTGGGGGCAAATGATATATCAGCTACTTCAAACATCAATGTCCAAACGAATGCCTGTGTAGTATTGGTAAAAACTTCCTGGAATGCCCACATTACCAATGCTCTGGAAATAGCTTGTGCAGATAAATTGAAGGCACATGGGTTAAGCGTCTTCATTCTCGAAGTACCTGGAGCATTTGAACTTCCATTCGCTATTAAGCATTATTGGGATATGCATAAATATAAAGACTGCAAACCGGATGCATTCATAGCTTTGGGCTGTGTGATCAAAGGAGATACACCTCATTTTGATTACGTTTGCAAAGCGGTTACCGATGGTATCCTTCAATTGAATCTTAGTCTGCCTATACCCATTATTTTCGGTGTGCTCACTGTAGATAATGAGTCGCAGGCCTTGGAAAGGATAGGAGGTAAGCATGGCCACAAAGGAACGGAAGCCGCAGCTACTGCTCTTAAAATGATCGCTTTCATTCAGTCTTTCAGGCAACCACTGAAGCCATAAAACGCTATTCGAGGAACTTAATCTTTAGATGAAAATTCAGTTATTCATACCTTGTTTTGTTGACCAACTTTACCCGGAGACTGCTTTCAATATGGTTAAAGTGTTGGAAAAAGCCTGTTGCGAAGTAACATACAATCCTAATCAAACCTGTTGTGGACAACCGGCTTTCAATGCGGGATTCAGGATTGATGCCAGAGATGTGGCTACTAAATTTCTGGCTGATTTCAATTCAACGGATTATATCGTTGCACCCAGCGCCAGTTGTATGGGATTCGTAAAAAATTATTATCCTTTATTGTTTGAAAATAGTTCTTTACACCAGCAGGTTAAGGATACCGGAAAAAACTGCTATGAATTCACCTCATTTCTTACTGAAGTGTTGAAAATAGAACATTTCGGGGCAGTGTTGAATGGCAAAGCTACCTACCACGATAGTTGCGCTGCTTTAAGGGAATGTGGCATCAAAGAAGGCCCCAGAAAGCTGCTTCAGAATGTGAAAGGCCTCGAGCTGGTTGAAATGGCCGACAATGAAACCTGTTGTGGCTTTGGCGGAACTTTTGCAGTGAAATTTGAATCCATTTCTGTTGCTATGGCCGATCAAAAAATTCAACACGCCATGGATACCGGTGCCGAATATATTATTTCTACCGACCTGAGCTGCCTCATGCAACTTGATGGAGTGATCCAGCACAAAAAACTTCCTTTAAAAACCATGCATATCGCTGATGTGTTATCTAAGGGTTGGCAAGGATAACCTTTCTCAATCAAAACCTTTCCTCTTTTTCAAATGTTAGTTTTATAAAGACTTAATAACACATCATGGCATATTGGCTGGTAAAATCAGAACCTTTTAAATACAGTTGGGATCAGTTTGTTTCCGACAAACAAACCTACTGGGATGGTGTAAGGAATTATGCTGCGCGAAACAATCTACGCAGTATGAAGAAAGGAGATGAAGTACTTTTTTATCACAGCAACGAAGGTGTTGAAATTGTAGGCGTTGCCAAAGTGGTAAAAGAATACTATCAAGATCCTACTACCGAAGATACGGCGTGGTTAGTGGTAGACCTGAAACCAGTAAGAAAATTAAAAAATCCGGTGAGCCTCGCTCAAATCAAAGCGGATCAAGGGCTGCAACAGATGGATCTGGTAAGGTTAGGCAGACTATCCGTTCAAGTGGTTAAGCCGGAAGAATGGCTTATCATCATGAAGATGGCAGGAATGTAAATTTTCCTTTTCATTGAAAACTAAGAAACATATCGTTGTTTTATCAGGCGCTGGAATTTCGGCCGAAAGTGGTTTGAAAACATTCCGTGATTCAGATGGCTTATGGATGGGTTATGCTATTGAAGATGTAGCCACGCCAGGGGCTTATTCAAGGAACCCGCAATTGGTACTTGACTTTTACAATAGGCGAAGAGCAGAAGTAGCCAATGCAGAACCCAATGCAGCGCATCTCGCTTTAGCAGAACTTGAAGCGTATTTTAAAGTAAGTATAATCACCCAAAATATCGACGACCTGCATGAACGAGCAGGATCTTCATCAGTGATGCACCTGCATGGTGAAATCTTCAAGATGTGCAGCAGTAACGATAAGAGCATTCAGGCAGAAATCAGAACTACCATTCAAGTTGGTGAACTTGCACCTGATGGCACCCAATGGCGGCCTTTCATTGTCTGGTTTGAAGAACCGGTTCCCATGATTGAAAATGCAGTTGAATTAATTCAACAAGCGGATATTGTTGTGGTAACCGGTACTTCTTTACAAGTATATCCTGCAGCAGGCTTATTGCAATATATCGATCCCGAAATACCAGTGTATGTAGTGGATAAAAAAATACCATCCATACCATCAAGGATAAATTGTATCAGCATAGAAATGCCAGCCACTTCAGGCATGCAGGAACTAATAAGATTGCTGCTCGAATCGATTAATGATTAATGGGAATTTTCTTCGCCACAATTATCAGATCTGTTGTATTGGAAGCAGTGGGTATAGGATTGGCATTCCTGGATAACAACAATATTTCAAAACCATTTTCCATTAATATATTTTCGAGCCATTCCGCTTCATAATAATGGATGAACAGTGCCTCTCCGGTACTGCCAGTTTTCCAGTCTGATTTTTCATAAGCATCTTCCATGGTACTGATGTACAGAACGCCATTTTGCAGGAGAAGGGTAGTGGCTTGTTTGATGAAATTCAGGGTTTCTTCCTTGTTGAAATAGGGTAGACAAAAAGCACAGCAAATTCCATCAAATGTTCCGGATAATTGATCAATATTCCTGGCATCCATCAATAGAAATCCTGCTTCCGGATTCAGGGCCTGAGCCAGTTCCAACATTTTTGGTGCCATGTCGATACCGGTTAGGCGCATATCTTTTCTGTTATCAAGCAATGTTCTGGCAACCAGGCCGGGACCACAAGCTACATCAAGTACAGTGGGATGATCCGACGGCAATTGATCACAAAATAAAACCAAGGCTTCCTGATAAGTGGAAAGGTCATTGAATTTTGCAGCATACATTTCTGCAAAACGGTTAAACAAATCGATCGCTTTGGCATTGTTATCCATGAAAGCAGGTTGAAAAGTTAGCTGTTTATTTCCTGAAAAACGATACCATTTCTGGAAAGGATTTCAAGAACGGGCTTGTAAATTTCAGGGAGTATAGGAATATGCAAACCTGTTAGGTTGATTTCGCCATTGAGGATGAGTTTGGCGGCTATGCCTAAGGGTAAGCCCACAGTTTTGGCCATGGCAGTATGGATATGATCATCTCCTGTAACTACCAATGAGCTGCTCACCTGATGTTGTTTTCCATTGAGCATATATTCAATTTCATGCAGCATTACGATCATATCTTTATCACCGGGAAACAATAGTAATTTCTTCTCCAGGGCAAATTGCAATACATCGGCAGCACTGCATAATCCCAAATTAATCAAGGTTTCCTTATCATCTAATCCCAGAAAGAACAATTGTTTTAAGGTAAGATTGGCTTCATGCAATTTTGCAGCCATTACGGTTGCTGCCTTGTCTTTTACTTCCTGTAAGCCGATATTCTTCAAATTTCCTTTTTCATCAACTAACATGAATACTTCGGGAACTTCTTCTCCTGCTGCATTCGCTTCTTCCTCAGTTTCAACTAGTTTTTTAAGGTTATCGAGTAACTCTTTGGTTTCGCCAAAGCGTTCACTCAATTTCTTGTCGAGCCAGGAACCGAATCCATGTTTGGTTAAATGCAATTTAAAAAAATCCTGCAAGCTTAACTCATCAGTCTGATAAATAGGCGCTTCATCTGTGAGTTTAAGATCAATGATATTTCGCCAGCCATACATGAAATCACGATAGCGAAGGGTAGTGCGAAGAAATGTATTTGCGTTTTGCAAGCCATACATATCGATATAAGGCATACTATTGCGATTAGGGTAAAAACTGAATACCTGTTTTTCATCTTTGCCGATGGAAACCGTCCGTGCAGGATCGAATAAGGTTTCGTAATTTTCAACGATTCTTTTTCCTTCCAATAGATAGATAGCCCCGGCTTTACCTGCCAGTACTACATTTCTAGGGTTCCAGCTGATTTTATACCTCCATGGATTGTTATCACTTTCCGGAGCTACCAAACCGCCACAATGGCTTTTAAAGCTGCTAATCTCACCTCCTTCAGCTTTGATGGCGTCAATAAGGGCCATAGCGCTCATATGATCGATACCCGGGTCGAGCCCCATCTCACATAAAAAAAGAAGTCCCTTTTGTTTTACTTCCTGTTCTAATGATTTGATCGCATCATCACAATATGAAGCCGTAAGCAAAGGTTTACTTTGAGCTAAACAGTCTTTTGCAATGAGAATGTGCAGAGAAGGGGGCATCATGGAAATCACCAAACTTGATTGTGAGATCAATTCAATGCGTTTATCCGAATCCGTTATATCCATGGCTATCGCTTCTGATGCAGGATGAAAATGCGTTTTGCCGGTGATCTGGTCTAAGTGTGCATCTGCAACAACCAGTTTCCAGTTATTTTTTCCCGATTCTTCCAGCAGATAGGATATCAATACCGTAGCCGATTTTCCGGCACCAAAAAGTAGTATGGTTTTCAACTGTTTTTTTTGGCAAGATATAGCCTTCAGGTCTCAATGCCAAACATTAAAACGGACACCTGCAAGGCAGTATTCACCTGCTTCCCAATGGAAATTTGGTGCAAGAAATTCAATATCAGGAGAAGGCCAAACAGTTCTCCACAAAACGGCAGTTTAATGTGTAAAAATGATTCAAAACAAGCCGGATTTTAACGCTTTAAACCGTCTGAAATCGGTATATTTGCCGCCTACGATAACATATGGAAAATCAAGATCAATTTGAAGGTGAAAACCTTAACAACAGAGGAAAAATAATCCCGGTAAATATTGAAGAGCAGATGAAAACATCCTACATCGATTATTCGATGAGTGTGATAGTAGGTCGTGCACTTCCTGATGTGCGGGATGGACTGAAGCCCGTTCACAGAAGGGTGTTGTATGGAATGAACGAACTGGGCAACAGCAGCAACAAAGCTTATAAGAAGGCTGCCCGTATTGTTGGGGAAGTGATGGGTAAATATCATCCCCACGGAGATGCTAGTATTTATGATACGATGGTAAGAATGGCTCAGGATTGGGCGATGCGGTATAAGATGATTGATGGTCAGGGTAATTTTGGTAGTCAGGATGGCGATCCACCAGCTGCGATGAGGTATACGGAAGTACGTATGGAGAAGTTTGCAGAAGCAATGATGGAAGATATCGATTCAGAAACGGTAGATTATCAGCTCAACTTCGATGATTCGCTCAAGGAACCAACGGTATTGCCGACACGCATTCCGCAACTGTTGCTTAATGGAAGCAGTGGTATTGCTGTAGGGATGGCTACCAACATGATGCCTCATAACCTCAATGAAGTGGTAGATGCTTGCATCGCTTACGTGGATGACCATGAAATCAGCATTGAAGATATGGTGAAGATTATCAAAGCGCCCGATTTCCCTACGGGAGGCATCATTTATGGATATGAAGGAGTGAAAGCAGCCTTGTTTACCGGAAGAGGAAGGGTTGTGCTCAGAGGAAAAACAACGGTGGAATCTGATGCACGAGGCAGGGAAAAAATCATCATCACCGAAATACCTTATCAGGTAAGTCGCGATACGCTTACTCAGAAAATAGGTGAGCTGATCAATGATAAAGTAATCGACGGCATCAGTGATGTAAACAATGAAAGCAATAACAAGGAGGGAACACGCATCGTTATCGAACTTCGAAAAGATGCGGTGGCGCAGGTGATCATCAACCAGTTATATAAGTTCAGTGAGCTGCAAACTTCCTATGGTATCAATAATGTTGCCCTGGTGAAAGGCAGGCCAAAAGTACTCAACGTAAAACAGCTGATTTCAGAGTTCATTGAATTCAGGCACGAAGTGGTGGTTCGACGCACCCAATTTGAACTGCGTAAAGCCCAGGAAAGAGCGCATATTCTTGAAGGTTATATCATAGCGCTCGATAACCTGGATGCGGTGATCCAACTCATCCGCGAAAGCGCTACACCCAATATAGCTCAGGAAGGATTGATCGCCCAGTTCGGGATGAGCGAAATACAAGCCAAAGCTGTACTGGAACTGCGTTTACAAAGGCTTACCGGCATGGAAATTGATAAGATCCGTGAAGAACATGCAGAAATCATGCGTTTGATTACAAGTTTAAAGGAGATTTTGGCCAATCAGGCTTTGCGATATGATATCATCAAAACAGAATTGCTGGAAGTGAAAGCGAAATTCGGTGATGAACGTAAATCAGAAATCGTTTATGCCGATGATGAAATAGATATGCTCGACCTCATTGAAGAGGAAGATGTGGTGGTTACCATTTCACATATGGGCTATATCAAAAGAACTTCGGCTACTGAATACCGTCAGCAACGCCGGGGCGGACGAGGAGCAAAGGGCAGCAGTACCAGGCAGGAAGATTTCATTGAACATCTATTTGTAGCCTCCACCCATCATACCCTTTTAATCTTCACCGAAAAGGGCAGATGCTTCTGGCTGAAAGTATACCAGGTGCCGGAAGGTGATAAAACCAGCAAGGGACGTGCCATTCAGAATATGGTGCAAATTCCACCGGATGATAAAGTACGCGCAATCATTGATGTAAAAGATCTTGCGGACGAAGAATACCTGAAATCGAATTATATCGTGTTATGTACTAAAAAGGGAGTCATCAAGAAAACAGACCTTAAAGATTTCAGCAGGCCGCGACAAAGCGGTATTAATGCCATTAATATTCTGGAAGGCGATCAGTTGATTGCTGCCCGCATGACCGATGGCAATTGCGAAATCATGATGGCGGTGAAAAGTGGCAGGGCGATCCGTTTCCCTGAATCAACCGTAAGAAGTACAGGGAGAGGCGGAATCGGGGTATTCGGTATTGAAGTGGATGAAACCAACGATGAAGTGGTTGGCATGATCTGCGTGAACAAGGAAGATAAATCGAAAACCATATTGGTAGTGAGTGAAAAAGGATACGGTAAACGCACCTTTATGGATGATCCTGAAACCGGTGAAGCCAATTATCGAATTACCAACAGGGGCGGCAAAGGAGTAAAGACCATCAATGTAACAGAAAAAACCGGCAGATTGGTTGGTTTACTGGATGTTACTGAAAAAGAAGACCTGATGATCACTTGTGTGAGCGGCATCACCATCCGTATGGCTGTTGCAGATATCAGTGAACAAGGAAGGGCAACACAGGGTGTAAAACTGATACGGGTAGACGAAGGCGACGCCATTGCAGCAATTACGCAGATGGATGAAAAGGAAGAACTGGAAACTTTACCAAATCAGGAAGCCGGAGATGATAATTCAACGGAATCAGACAATTCGGAAACGCCAATTGTAGAGCCGGAAAATTAAACTAACCCAAATTATATAAGCTCAGCCGTCTGAATAAGACGGCTTTTTTCGTAGGTAGGTATATGAGCTATGCAGATAAGAATCTCTACTTAAAATAAAATTTCGTTGTAGGTAAACGTTAGTGCCTTCATCCCCTGATACGATCCAGCAGCCAATTTTTACATGCTGGATCGTATCAGGGGATGCTTACCGGGCTGATAAGCCGGACAA
>Ga0164293_10000343_pt1 | contig 35717 bp, 58 predicted proteins | sample GEODES118metaG_FD_111487 | JGI IMG/M metagenome (GOLD analysis project Ga0164293, IMG submission 111487) | Eutrophic lake water microbial communities from Lake Mendota, Wisconsin, USA - GEODES118 metaG | ecosystem: Environmental > Aquatic > Freshwater > Lake | place: USA: Lake Mendota...
CCACCCACTTCCGCAGGCGATCCCCAACGGGGTGCGAACGGATTATTAGGCGTGGCATGGCGCGGCGGCTGCGCCTCACCTTCTCTGGTCGATTTAATATCGCTCATCTTGAAGTCTAGCGCAAGTTGTTTTAGCGTTTTGTCATTATGTTTCGTTGCATCACTGGCAAGACCGACGGCTTGCAAGAACACTAACTGCACATCCGTGCAGCCGGAAGGGCATACTGCCTGCCGACTTTCAAAGTAGCCATGCACCGGACACTTGTAATCATGTAATACACTCATGTTAGCCCCTCACTTCTTTAGCAAATGTGGTTTTGTATAATCGTACTTGTTAATGGGTTTAACGGACAAGCCAATTTTGCCGTTATTCATCTCCAGCGTGTAGCCACGCTTGAGCGTTTTGCCAAAATCCTTTGGCGGGTGGTAGTCCAGCTTCATCCGGCCTGCAATATCCATCCTCATTCCTGCCTCGCCGTTCTCTAAAGCCGTCAAAGCCTTGGAAATACGGCGCTGTGTGGTCTCAGAAACAGGCATTTTTAGCTCAAAAAAGGCCTTTTTCATGTTCCGATAGTCCACTCCTGCCATCTTCGCAAACTCAGCCATTGAGTAGCCTCTTTTGCGATTTAGACGCATATTGTGCAGTCTTAGCTTGATTTCAGTAATGGAAAGTACCTTAATCATCAAAAACCCAGTGCTTTTAGGTAGTTTGACACCTGTTTTTGTACCTGAACCTGCCCACCTTGCTCATTTTCGTCGCTTTTTGACTCTTTTTTGTCCTTGGTTACCCGGTTTGCAATCAATCTAGGCTGTAATTGCTCTGCAAAAGCGGCAGTAGCTAATGCTGACGCGATCACACGGTCATCTTTTGACCTACCAGTGGCGGCAATCGTGCCTCCATCGCGCACAATCCCCTTCATTTCGTCAATGCACTCTTCCGAATACACCTTTAGCATCCCGCGCTCGAAGTAATCCTTCAGGTAATTCAGCATTCGCTCCTTACTGGAATGCGTTGTCACCCAACCAATACTGTTGCTAATACCAAAACTGTCGTTTCTCCGCCACAGGTAGTGCTGCATATTGCCTAAAACGTCGTTCAGGTGTCGGGCTTCCGACGGTGGCAACGACATGGCCTGCCTTCTTAGGTTCCTCATCTCGTTAATCACGGCCTGTCCGGGGCCGTTGACTTCCAAGTTCAGCAAGGAATTTCCGTAAGCGCCAGCCAGATAGCAGATCACCCAAGCGAATTGGAAGGTATTTAACTCCGAGGTGGCAAACTCTGCAACCTGTTCCATGCCATCAGCGTAGCAACGGAAAACCTGAATGCAGAAACGATCTGCCCAGTCCGACGATCCGTAGGCAGGATCAGCACCCACGACGTAGTAGGCGTTCGGTACGGGTTCTTCCCAAATCTTTAGGGTCGCCAATCGTTCGCTACTTTGGATTAGCGTGGTGTCTTGGAAGTTGGCACCCATGCTAAAGCGATAGGGAATAAAGGGTGAACGCTTGGCTTCCTTCATAGCGTCGGTACAACGGGCGGTAGAGAAGAAGGAGGTTCCCGTCATCACAAAGGCGTAGTCCTCTGTGGGTGGGAATTCCTGATACATCAGGCCATCGTCCTTCAAACCTTCGTGCAGCTTCCAGCGCCACCAAGCAATCTGCCGAGAGTTGATCTCGTAGTTGTACATTTTCTTGATGTCTTTCGTCCATTCCTTCTCTTCGGGCGAAAGTTTGCCATCCCAGTACACCTTGTAGATGTCTGACTTGGGATCAGCCATGTACAACTGGTTACGCCACCAGCCACAGAAAATTGCTTTCTGTGTTCGCGCACGTTTGGCAGTTGTCCACATATCGTGGAACATATTGAAGCCTCGCGCCGTACTCTCGAACATATAGTAGCGAAGCGGGTTGGTTTCAGCCAAGGATGCCAAGAGCGACGCCAAGCCTTCCTCGTCGCCCCATGAAGACGTTTCCGTGCCATGCAAGAAGGTAATGCCCTTGCCTCGACCCAATCCACCTTTGGCTCTTGTGCCTGCCACCTGATAAAACATCCGACTGCGGTTTTGCAGTACCAACTGATTGCGGTTGTGGCTCATCAGGGGAATCTTGTACTGCTTGGGCAGGCCATCCATGTACATGGACAGCGTGCTTCTAAACTGTTCGCGGTTCTCTTCGGTATCCGTCGTTAGCGTTCCCTGCATACCGGGATGAATGAAGTGCCAGTAAAGATCGAGCGCCAAGGAGATCGTGGTGATACCAAGCTGACGGCCTTTCAATACCACAAAGAAATGGATGTCATCTTGCAGACCACGCGCTACCTCATCCATAACATAGGTTTGGGTGCCGAGCAAACGCTCACCCAAGGTAATCATGCCCTGTTCTTTGGACTCAATCCTTAACTGGCGGCAGAAGCGGTAAAAGCTCTTGCGATCAAACTGCATGGATGGTGTATCCGTAGTGATTCTCAAACATGGCAAAGGCTTGTTCCTCACCCATGATTTGCTTACGCTGCTCTTCAGTCAACTTGTAGAGCATCTCACCGTTGGATAGCAACTGTCTAAAGCGGCTGTGATGACCAAATATCTTGGTCGAGTTCATGCCATTGTGAATAGGGCCAAAGTGTTCAAACGAGAAATACTTAGCCACTTCTAGTGGCGCATACTTGATGCCCACATTTTCCATTGCAGGACGCAAGAAGCAACCTAGCTGCACATCCTCATTGTTCAACATGGCTTCAGGAAAGTTACGGCGCATGATCCCGTGCTTGGAAGGGGCTTCTAAAAACTTCTTACTACGCAAGGAGAAGCCACCGTTCTGCACAATCAGCGCATCCTTGTAGTCCTTACCATCCATGCACCATTGGTAGAGCGTTGAGAACTCCCCATTGGGCATTAAGGCTGCATGACTGGGGCCACCCACATAGTCATAGTTGAACCAGTCATCATTCCAATTCTTTGCATCCAACGCCCAACCATCGTGCTGCACAATCAAGGCGTACTCAGTGTCGATGTAGTTATGCAAGGCATACATCACAAACTCGGTATAAGCCTGATAGTCCAAAGGTGCAGCAATGATCTTCTGATGTATCTTGGTAATGTCTAACTCAATATTGGTAATCAACAGCGACTTGCAGCCGGGCAGTGCCTCGGCAGTCTTTCTTAATGCTGGCAGCGCAACCTTTCCCCGACCATCGCCATAAATGGCAACTACTGTGATGTCTTCAAAACTTTTTTGTTTTACGTCGCTCATTGTCAAAGCCCTCTAAGTTCCAATTAGCAATCCTGTACCGCGCCTCGTAGTCTTTAGCCACAGCCAATAACTCTTTCACGATCTCAGGGCGGTACACCTCTTTCCACCTTGCAACCAACGCCCTCTTCTGTTTGGCATCCTGTGCGGCAATGGCATTCCTCATCTCCGAGCGCAACATCTGGCGCGAAAGCAACAGCTCTTCCTGATAGCGGTCAGGATTGTCCATCTGCCTTTTGCGCCAAATCCTTGATCTCATGAATCTCCAGTCCAAACACATCGTGGATTCCCAACATCAAGCTTGCACTGACCGGCAAATGCCCATGCCGCACCCGGCTGACATAACCCGACTGCACACCTAACTCCCGCGCCAACTCCCGGTCATTCCTTAACCCAAACCTATCCTTCAAATAATCCAACAAGGCGTGTGCCTTCTTTGCATTCAACATAGTCCCTCCCTATTCAATTCGCCATACCCGAATACCGTCACCCTCCCGACGGCACACAAACTTCCTCTCCAACCGCTTACCCCTGATCCGGTTGTAATTGCACAAGACATTCATATTCCCACCCGGCACAAAGAAACTCTCCCCCACCTGCAAAGCCTCATGCGGGTAGTTATGCCGAACCTTAACTTCAGGCATCGGTACATCGCTATCTATTTCATACATTCGCACCTCCGTTAATACAGTAAACCAACTGTAGCATAAATAGCAGGGAGGAAAACGTAAATTTCCTTGGGGCGGGGAGGGGAATAGGGCGCGCAACCACGGAGGGTCAAGACCCATCGCATTGCCACAAACATAACAGTCCAATCCCTATCGCCTGCCCGTTCCCAATAGGTCAGACCTATGCCCTTGTCATAACGTCAATTGCATAAATGGCACCGTTGCCCCTATGTCAATTGACCAATAGACAATATTGCATGGAAAACAATGCCTATTGCCCCATGTTAATAAATATACAAGAGCGCGAAGATTGACAATATACCAATTATCACCCGAGCAACTATTCCTAATAGATTACCTATATCCCTATATACAAGCCAATAGAAAAATATATACCTATATATATATAGATGCCCCTTGAGTTAATGCATACACTCATATATATTTACACCCATGCACTCAGTGCATATTCCTAAACTTATCAGGGGCTAAACATGAATGAATATATTGTCATTGTTGAAGAAAATAACGAGGAAATGAGTCGTTGGAGTTTCCATTGTGAAGCGGAAGATGCGAATCATGCTCAAGAGCAAGCCTTAGACCATGATGACGTTATTAGCTGCGTTGCGGTTTACGAACGAATCAAATAAGGGGCTAAACATGAAAATCGATATTGCACAACAAATTACCGACAGAATCATTTCCGAGCTAGAAAAAGGGGCTACGCCGTGGGTAAAGCCTTGGCGTTACCTAAAGCAGCAACCAGGGCAAGGGATGCCATTCAATCCTGCCAGCGGTACGGTTTACAGGGGCATCAATCACTTTTGGCTATCAATGCAACCCTTTGCTATTCCTTACTACGTTACTTTCAAGCAAGCGCAAATGCTTGGCGGTAGCGTGTTAGCCGATCAAAAGGGTACTCCGGTTGTATATTGGAATGTTCACCGGCGGGAAACCATAGGCGACAAGGGTGAATCTGTCACCAGTGCGTATGCTTTTATCAAACATTATTACGTTTTCAATATTGAACAATGTTCTGGCATTGAATTACCGCCAATGCCTGAGATACCGGCAGTTGAATGGGATGCTTGCAACGAAGCTGATCAAATAGTTACTCGCTTGCAACTAACAGGCGGGCTAACACACGCTGGTGACAGCGCTTATTACAGGCCTAGCACTGACGCCATTGTGATGCCACCACAGGCAGCTTTTGATTCTCGTGAAAATTACTATGCCACTTTGCTACACGAATCAGTACACGCAAGCGGACACGAAAAGCGATTAAAGCGCATCACTCCAGCTAGGTTTGGCAGTGAAAATTATGCTTTTGAGGAATTAGTTGCAGAATTAGGCGCTGCAATGCTTTGCGCAAAATGTGGCATTGATGGGGATTTACGCCACGCTGGCTACATTGAAAGCTGGCTACAGGCTTTGCGCAATGATAAAAAATTCATTCTCTCAGCGGCAGCAAAAGCACAAAATGCTTTGGATTATCTGACGGGTGAGCAAGTGAACGAGACTGAGCAAGTCACCGAAGCAATTGCAGCATAGAGCATGACTAAAAGCCCCTATACGGGGCTTTTGGGCGTGCTTTACGCCGTTTCCTAACCTACCAAGGGGCAATTATGACGAATGACTACTATGATTTCGCAATAGCGGGGCATTTCCTACCGGCTTTGATCAATGATGACTACTCCGGCTTAGATGATCACGAAGTTATCCAGCTAGACCAGTGGATTGATCAATGGCAACACTTGCCAGAAGCTACATTCTACGTTCTACCCACTGGCACCGACTTCAAAACTTGCGACGTGTGCAATGTTTACGCTGAAGTTTATGACGTACGATTGTATTTCCACAATGACAAGTTACCGGCTGGCTGGACGCTGGACGCATACGCTGATTAAGGGGCAAATCATGATCAAAATAGACCATGCGCGAATTCTCAATGCTTATCTGGCAAGGCTGCAGTTATCAGATATTGACAATATCCAAGCGGCTAATAAGGCTTGGATTCAAGCCGCTATGAATCAGGGGAACTCTGCTCAATTGCAATGCCAAGCGGCTTTTTACGCTGCAGTTGCCAATGCAGTAAACAATTTAATCCGCAGTGACATTGGCACCATTGAACAAGTTATCAGCGAGGAAACTGACTATGCAAATCATTCTTGAGATTCTCGGCGGTTTACTAGGCCTTGCTGTTATGTGGGCTTTTCTTTTCGTTTTACTGTCATTCTAAGGGGATCACAATGAATGTTTACAAAACCAAAACACAAGCAATTGATGCGCTGAATAGTCAACCGTTTACCCTTGCTTGCAAAGCAAGACATGAGATCGTGCCGGTCTACAAGCGAAACCTACTTGGCGAAAAAGAATCAGCGAAACCTATTGGCTATGGGTATCGCTTGAAATAAGCGTTTTAAGACGTTTTCCCCTTAGCCGGTACTCAGTACCGGCTTTTTTATTTCCTAGCCTTGTAGCGCGTTTTAATGCGTTTTAGGGGCATTCCTACACTTGCCAGTCAATCCGCTTTTCAAAAACCCCTATGCAAAACTCAACCCTAGCTTGTTTGGCAACAAATGCAGGTTCATTCCTTTGACATTTGAATCTGCCAAAAAAATCGGAAATCATCTTTCCAAATTGACACGCGCCTACCTATATGTATAGGAACCGTATAGATTTAGAAACCGTATAGGAAAGTAAACGTATAGTCTTAGTAAACGACTATACCTATAAGTTTTGAGAGATAGATGTTAGAACGATAGACCCTCATATACCCATATGACGGTTTACCCTATAGCTATAGTTACCGTATAGCTATAGTAACCGTATATATATAGGAAACGTATAGCTATACGTTTACTTAGACTATAGTAAACGTATAGATATATTTATATAGGTGTTCCACTTGCCAAAAAGAAACAGACTACTTATCCACAGACTTATCCACAGGGCAGAATGCCTTTCACTCTATCTCTCAAAATAGTTGTTGACTTTGTGTATTCTGTGAACTATTGTGCGCGTGTGCTGATGCACATTATCCGTTTCCTAATCAGGGAGGTTCCAATGATTTACACCTATCAGGATCAATTCGATCCTCGTCAAGACACAGACCTTATAGACCGTATTCGCAAGCAGGAAGCTGCTGCTCAAGCTGCTTTAGACCGTGCTAAAGCGTCTGTTCATCACCTGTCCGCTTCTGTTCTTCGCCTTCGTGAACGCCGTTTCCAATTGGTAGAACTCGACGCCTAATCCGTTATCCATCCATCTGGGGCTTATCCATGACTTACATTAAAGACATCAAACTCTGTGTTGATTGCTTCTTCTTTGGCAATGAACACGGTCAGAAAGACCGCTGCATCAATCCTGTTACCACTGAACGAAGCCTTGTTACTGGCAAGGAAGAGTTCCCGTATTGCTATGCTCAACGGCAGTCCAAGCGTGACATTGACTGTGGGCCTAATGCGCAATGGTTTGTCTTAGTTGAAGATACTCAGATTGCCAGAGAGAAAGCTAGGCAAGAGTTCGAGGAGGCCATGCGTGATAGCCCCTTCTGAGCGTGACATGATCGCCAAGGTGCTAAAACAAGGCGTAGAGGCTATTCATCGGTGGTGGGCTAGGTCGGTGTTTACCATCGTCCTACTCATCATTAGCTACTACATTGGCGCTGTTCAAACTGAGAGCCGCATAGCCGCTGATTGCAGGTTTGCTGCGGCCTTCAGGGTGGACATTCAGGCCTTCACTTGCCAGAGGAAACTATGACGAGAGATGACATCATGAGGATGGCGCGGGAAACAGACTGTCTTGACGATCAGCATTACGGGTCAGTATGGGCAGATAAGCTCGAACGCTTTGCCAACCTAATTGCAGCCTCAGAGCGAGAGGAATGTGCCAAAGTGTGTGATGCGCGTGATGCTGCTTACTGTGCCTTTGCTATCCGCGAAAGAGGTGCGCCTTGAACACCTTTCAAGTAATAACTTTTATCGGTGCTGCATTAGTGGGTGCCGGTGGACTGGCAGCAATTATTGTCCTGTTGCTATCAGTCTTATTGTGGGATCAGGACGAAAACTAACTGGGGCTAAACATGAGTGACTTTTCACCCGAAGTGCGCAATAACGCATTGTGGTCTAACGATGCACGCCGTTTCGTTGAAGGTAGAAGCGGTGAGGTTTACGCTGAGAAGATTGGCGTTAAACCGTTAGATGACTTATCCAACGTAGAAGCTGTGCAAATGGGTTTGGTAATGCAGGAACCCATCATGCGCGAGTTTGCACGCAGACAACGCATCAATTTCAAAGATGCTGACTACGCTCTCTATCATCCGCAACATACCTTTCTTGCCTCACACTTTGATTACATTTCAGAGGATGGGCAGACACTCTATGAGGTCAAGAATCTAGGTATCCACCAGCGGAAGAAGTATGGCGACGATGGTACAACTGATGTTGACACAGGCTACCGTGTTCAATGCTTGCATGAATCCTTAGTCCACCGCATCCCTAACGTAGTCTTAGTGGTGTGCTTTGGCGGTCAGGAAATCTGCCACTATCCACAGCATTTCTCAGAGGAGCAGTGGGATTTACACGCCAGAGAGATGGCACAGTTTTGGGGGCGCATCAAGGCTAGGAACTTTGACCCTGAAACGATGGGTGATGCTGCCAAGATTGTGTACAAGGAAGACAATGGCAACAGCCTGTTAGCCAATCAGGAATTGGAAAACATTTGCGAGATGCTGAAGATCGTCAAAGAACAGCGCAAAGTATTAGAAGCGCAGGAAGATGGCCTAGCTGCCAAAGTGCAAGGCTACATGATGGAAGCCAGCCAACTGGCAACCTATGACGGGCGAATCCTAGCTACTTGGAAGGCCAGCAAATCGACTAAGTCTTTTTCTAAAGACTTGTTCCGCAATGCCATGCCAGAGATGTATGACAAATTTGTCGTTGAACAACCCGGTTCCCGCCGTTTCCTTTTGAAGTGAGGCGGCTATGCGGAAGAAAAAATATGATGACTTAGATTCATCATGGCACTACGGTCATTCAAGAAATATATGGCCTACGATCCATAACCATTTTATGAAGTACAAGAACTATGATCGTATGCACATAGAAGGCTGCAAAGTATGGTGCAGATACCTATGGTGGGATGAAGGCGATATTCATCCAAATTCGTTCTACGGATTGTTGATCAAGGCTTGTTTTACTGCTGGTTATGCAAGAGCCAAATTAGATATGGAGGAAGGAAATCATGAGTGAAGATAATTTCAAAGCATTTCCATACACAGGCGCAGGAAGTGATGGCATGGACTTGCGCGATTACTTTGCAGCTAAAGCAATGCAGGGATTGTTAGCTTCTGACATACACGCACCCGTTTCTGAGTTTGTCAGAAGGGCATATGAGATGGCAGATGCCATGATGGAAGAGAGGATTAACCATGAGTAACGTAGTCAACATGGCAGGGGAGTCGGCAATTGCCGTACTTGACCCTGCTATCCAATCATCCATTGTGTTGCGTGGTGACTTGTCTGGACTGAACGAGGATCAGAAGAAAGAGTATTACTTGTACCGCTGCCGCCAAGTTGGTCTTGATCCAGCCGCTAAACCCTTTGACCTACTCACACTCAATGGTAAACAAATCCTCTACGCGAACGCAGGAGCTACTCAACAACTTTGTGCGCTCCACAAACTTTCCACTCAGATTACGCATCGGGAACGTGTGGATGGAATTTACATTGTCTCCGTCCGATGCACGGGCGCTGACGGTAGAGTTTCAGAAAATCAAGGCGCAGTGGATGTTTCAACCCTTGTCGGCGAGAGATTGGCTAATGCCATCCTTAAGGCGACTACGAAAGCAATACGCAGGTCGGTTCTTGCACATTGTGGACTCGGAATGCTTGATGAGACTGAAGTTGAAACCATCCCGGAAGCGCGTAAAGAGCCTCTGATCGTACCCCAAGCAGTTGCACCCATCGAAGTACCTGCACCACCACCAAAGCAAACCACAGGCGTTGCTTTTATGGTGCCGGGAAAGAGCGAAGCCTATGCCTACCATGCCAACGATGATGAGTTTGTCAACGGCTACTTGGATATGGTCACAAGCATCATGGCAAGCGGGAAGCTAAACGCTGCCGAGAAGCTGGCAAAGATCACAGCACTGGAAGGCGCTAATGACTTTGTGCTTGGCATGATTGAAGCTGAGAAGCCAGTGCTATTTGAGGTATGGACTAAGGGCGTGAAAAGGGCGAAGGAGGATTGCGATCAGCAAATAAAAAAGGGTTGAAGCCAGCCAGCGGCAAGGGGCAATCAGCCATGATCCTAGATCATTTGCAGCAAGGCGATGGCATTACAGCCCTTGATAGCCTAAGACTGTACGGCGTGCTACGGCTGGCGGCACGCATTGAAGAACTTAGGAAAGATGGACACACCATCGTGACGCAAACGGTGCGTGTTGGCAGGAAAGAGATAGCACGTTATTCATTAGTTAAGGAGAAGCAACATGGATCGACCAGACATTGAACGCAAGATGGGTACAGGGGTACTACTGAGCAACCGTAACAAGAAGTCGCCTAGTAGCCCTGACTGGCGTGGTGAACTCAAGGTATCTGAACACTACGCTCCGGGTGACACAATCAAGCTGGCAGCATGGACTAAGGACACGAAAGGGGGTGCGCTAATTTCGATCAAAGAAGATACTTGGGTGCCGCCTGAAAGTACCGGCCCCGGCAATGTAAACCCTTTCCCTAGTAAGCGGAAAGATGATGGCGATATTCCTTTCTAATGGAGGTTACATGAGATACCTATTTGCGTTATGGTTAGCGATTACCGCACCACTGGTTTATGCAACCTGCACTTACAATACCTACTGCGATCAAGGTAGGTGTGTTACTTGTACAACCTGCTGCTACGGCAATAGCTGCAACACAAATTGCTACTAACTTTTTGGGGGAAAGCGGATGCTGTGCTGCTGGGACTACCCGGTGGAGCGCACACAGACGCAGCGAGTACCCCACCCCCACCATGAGCAAACTTAACAGGCAGCGTGGCGCAAGCTATGAACGTGAAGTCGCCAATGCAATATTTGATCAGCTAGGCATACGCATTCGTCGGAACCTGAAGCAGTATCAGGTGTCCGATGAAGGTGACTTAATCCTTGGCAAATATCTCATTGAATGCAAACGCAGACGCAAGATTGCAGTGTATGATTTTATGGAGCAAGCAGAGAAGGCTTGCGAGATAGGTCAAATACCCCTTGTGATCATGCGCGAGGATGGCAATAAGTCTTTAGCCATGCTCCGACTTTCCGACTTGCTGACTCTGTTAGGTAACGAATTAACCCCCCATCAGCCACAGGATGAACCTTCGCCTGAAGGTAGTTAGGAGCGTTGCGGGGCGCAGCGTCACTGTGGCACGCCCCACCCTTACGGAGATCACATGGAAAAGCAGAAACATATCTTTATTGCAACGCCCATGTATGGTGGGCAATGCACAGGTGTATTTGTTCAGTCGTTGATTAACTTGATTGGCGTGCTAGGTAGCAAAGGTTACAAAACTTCTTGTTCCTTCATGTTCAATGAAAGCCTGATTACCCGCGCACGTTGCAATATGGCGCACCAATTCCTGCAAGGTGATGCTGATTACCTACTTTGGATTGACGCTGACATCAAGTTTCGGGCAGAAGATGCAGTCAAAATGCTTGAAGCCGATGTTGATGTCATAGGTGGAATCTATCCAAAGAAGGAAATCAATTGGGATATGGTTAAACAAGCTGTGTTGGATGGCAAAGACAACTTGCACAACCACACAGGCAGCTTTGTAGTCAATCTTCTGGAAGGCGAATCTTCTATTACCGTGCCAGTAGATCAGCCGTGTGAGGTATCAGCCCTTGGCACAGGCTTCATGCTGGTCAAGCGTGATGTGTTTGAGCAATTGAAGCCTCACACAGACACTTACGTTAGCGACATGACACACTTGGCAGGGCAGGAAATCTACGCTTTCTTCCTTGATCCCATTGATCCAAAGAGCAAACGCTTGTTGTCAGAGGATTACTTCTTCTGTCACCAGTGGCGTAAGATTGGCGGCAAGATTTATGCAGCGCCTTGGTGCCAAATGGGTCACATGGGAACGTACCTGTTTGAAGGCGGCTTGATGGGTAGTGAGTGAAAAAACCCCCGCCAGAGGAAGGCGGGGGGAAAGCCTAGAAGGGAAGACTAGGCCAGCAGCGATTAGCGTTTCGTCTTGCGTGCAGTCTTGGCAGACTTACGGAATGCAGCATCGGTGGGCGCACCTTTACTTCCCGGCTTTCTCATGCGCTCACCACTTCCCGCCTTGATTCTTTCCTGTTTAGCATTGATATTGCTATAAAGTCCGGTCTTCATTTGATCCCCCAAAAGTAAAGGTCATGGCAATCTGAGTTAGTGCTGAACTCATACCGCTTGAACACGCTTAAATCTATTTCCTGCCGCACATCTTCTTCAGTCAGGTTGCGGTAGTAGTCACCGCAGAATGGCGCATCTTGTGGGCTAGTCCTGCGTGTACCGTGTTCTTTGCGTCCAGTGGTAGCACAGCTAAAGAATACCAAACCTGACGCCATCCTGATCATGTTTTTTAGCGTCGCCACCCACTCAGGGTTATGCTCAAAACATTCACAGCTTGCAACAACGTCAAAGCTATCATTTTGATAGGTGAGGTCTTCCCCTCTAGCCACCACATCAACGTCGGCTCCCTCGCCAAGATCAACCCCAACATAGGTACATTTCTCAAAGAGTGGTCTGATTGAACCGTTAATGTTTAGGCTACCTATTTCCAGCACATTCTTGCCAACGAAGTATTCTGGAAACTTAAACCGCAGATTTGCAACGAAGTCTATTTGCGCTGGATGACTCATCGGCAGTTCCACCTTCTTAGTGACGCCTTTGCCCGTGTAGCTGGCCCTTTAGCCTTACGCACTACACCAGCCATACGCGCACAGAAACTAGCCTTGCGGCCTGCATCCTTCTTAGTCCTTGGATTAGGCGCAGGAGGCTTTAGATTGCTGCCAGTCTCGCGGTTAAGTTTGGCTCTACCTTTTGCGGTCAAACCAGCACCCTTGCTGACAGGAAGCTTCTCGCCCCTGCCTATCGACAAACTAGGATTTTTTCGGGGCATACGGACGGGTTCCTTTTTTGTCTATGATCAGCGCCATCTTGCGCGGCTGCTTGCCTTCAGGGGCAATGCTAACGTGTGTCCAGCTATCAAATTCTCTGATCACTTGATCAAACGGCAACTTAGCCGCAATGATTGCCTGACAGATTTGATCAGGCGTCATGCCAGCAACCCGAATATCTGCTGCCTGTCCTTTGCAATGCTGGCTTGTCTTGCTGCCACCAACGCTTGCATTCACCTCTGGCGCACGATACGCCGAGTTAATGCGCACACCCTTGCCAACCGCTGTTCTTACGTCTTCTAAAAACAAAGCCAACCGCTTTAGGTCAAACAAGGCATCATTATCTGGCGTGTTATCCAAGCCTTTCCGTGCTGCGGTTTCGCTTACCGTCAACTCTTCTAGCGTGAAATGCTCAGACAGTTTCATTTCGTCAACGCCTCTGTTTTATCTTTGGAGCCTTGCGACGATCCAAAGTAAAAGCTCAACACTTGACCAGCTACCGCAGTCACAAAGCCAAGTACGAAGATCACAATCCGTTCTTGCGAATCAGCAATGTTTACGAAGCAGAGAATGCCTACTAGAGTAAATGTTGCCACCACTGTAAACACGGCAAGGAATGGCATGACAGCCTTTTCCCACCACGGAATATCCTTGTTTGTCACGATTGCCAGTCGGTTTGCTCTTGCTGAATCTCTATCTTTTTGATCCAGTTCAGCCATAAATTCTTTGTGTTTCATGGCGGCAGCTTCTACTTCAGCAAGTTTGGCAGGATCAAGGACGCCATCAGCATTCGGCGTTAGCTTAATGCCTAGTTTGTCTTCCACGGCATCTAAACCCTTGTCCATCACGGCATCAGCTACCTTCTGCATACCAGCACCAGCAAGCTGAGAAAGAATTGGAGCAAGTAACGGCAACATTAGAAACTTCCTTTCTGTTGAAGCATCCACCACATTCCGTAGCCAAATGCAAAAATAATAATGCCTATAACAATTGCAGCAATGATTTGGTAAATCATATCAAGCTGTTGGCTTTTCTTGCGCTTTGCAGCCATTTGTATTGCTTTTTGTTGCAGTCGTTTTTCCGTTTCTTTAGCCCTACGATCAGACCGCAACTTCTCTAATCGACTCCAAAACTCTTCATACAATCCGGGTTCTTGGAATTGATAAACAAACATCTCTCGCAACTCAACATAGAACTGCTTTAGTTGTCTTTCTGCCACCATCATGTCAATCACAATCTCGTAATCACTGCGATTGTCTTGCGCCACATCTTCCGGTGGGTTTTCCTGCAACTCTTTGGCTTTGGCGATACCTTCTTCTGCTTTTCCTGCGGCAGAAAAAAAGCTGGTTAATGCGCCCAATGATTCATGGGCAGACTTACCAGCTTCAGCACACTCTCTTATCTCATCAAAAGCATCTTTTGCTACATCAAACGCAGCCTTTGCACCTTTTATCAGAGCAATGGCTGTTGATATTTCAACAATCATTTCATCCTCGCACAGCCCCTCTGGTTTATCTCACTTGTTGTGCAGTCATAATGATAGAAGGAACGCCGAGTTATTTGCTGCTGATTACAAACCCTCACCCGGCGTGACATATACAGTCGCCGTACCCGAAGCCACAATCGCAGAGACATAAAATACATAGCCGCCTTCAGGGGTTGGTGCGCGAGGCGATGTAAAAATTACAGTTGAATTGTTATGCAAAACCGTGCCGTAATTAGGCGTGCCAGCTACAGGAATAGCTGCATTGCTTGTTGCCGTTGTTCCGCAACGAATAAACACTTCTCCTGCTGTGCCATTATGAATACGAAGTTGGTTGCACGGAGAATCGGCTGTTATGGCTATTGTATTAGCGGTGGTGCCGACGTTGATCCGCACCGTTTTGCCCATCTCTTGAAAAGCAATATTGTTAGCCATTAGATGATCCTTTTACCACCAGCGTTGCCCGGCTTTGATGTTGGCGACTTCTTTTGATCAGCAGAACCAGAAAAGCACTGCATACTCATAAAGCCCATAGGATTGGTGCGAGTAGGTTTGCCACGACCATAAGTGTCAGCCACAGAAGCGCAACGGTAGGGTTCACCCGCGCTGCCCTTGTACTCACTATTGTCTGACATCATGACAGTCGTGCTAGTTTTGTTAATGTTAAGTTTCATGTTGATTTCCTTTCAACGATCATGCACGGCAAGTAAATAAAGACAGCAAAGAAAGCAGACATCGCCATCCTTTCCCATGTTGGCATCACCATTGTCCAGCAAGCCAACACAAAGCAAAACAGCAGAGCAACGAACGTCAACACCTTGTGTGACAAAACATCCATTGCAATGTTAATAATTCTCAACGCAGCCCCGTCTACCATTACTCATCTCCTTCATCGTCAGGATTAAAAAACCCTTTGCCCCATTCATCGTCACTGATTTTTTGCTTGATCTGCTCTAGCTTCAACACCCGGTCTAGTACCTTAGTTTTGTCTGTCAGTGATGCTATTGGATCATTCATTGTTTGTTTGAGTAGGTCATAGATAGCCTGCTCAAGTTCTGGATTCAGCCCCTTTTGTTTTTTCATCGTTTCGCTCGGCGGGTCTGTGCTGGTCTTTTTTCACGATATGCTCCCCGTTTCATTTCTGTTTTTTCATCTTCTTTTTCATCAGAGCGCATTCCAAGACCTTCTTTATAAGCACGCCCATAAGCTCTGGCAGCGTCTTTGATCTTTTCCACTATAGTCATATCTTCTGGCATAACCCACCTCACCTTTCCATTTTCCGATTGTCACGTTTCTGACGCAGCATGGTAGTCCGAACGCTAACCAGCATTGGGCCACCTCGTTTGTCTGCCATTTGCTTGGCAGATTCTTTCATCCGGCGTAACTCCTCCACGCCAGAGTTCATCTTGTCATTGCTACCACCATTGTCGTAATTCATCGCTTGCTCCCCCGCTTCATACGCGATTTGCCAGCTTTCGAGTAAGCAATCGCCGAAGCCTGTTTGACAGCTTTACGCACGCTTGCAGGCTTACTCGTACCAATCTTGCCGGATTCCTTGAAGCTACGAACCATCTCGCCAATGTTCTTGCTAATGGTTTTAGCACTTTTACCTTTCATTAGGGGCATTTTCAATCCTTTCTGGCGCTCTAGTGCCAACTTGCGTACCAATGGTTTGACGGATCAGTGTTGCAATAACACCCTGACGTTGCTCTTTGGGAGCCTTCATTACCTGCTTTAACTTGACCGGATCAGTCACAATGTCACTAACGGCTGCTCGAATGTTGGCAACATACTGGGTATAGCGATCATAGGCAAATTTACCGCCAGTAGCTACCGCAGCGCCACCTGCCGCTGCAACGCCCGGCGTGATCTCTGGGACAAACCGACTTCCTAATGCAGCTAAACCTGCTGCATACAATCCAGCCACAGCGCTACCCTTCCTGACCTGCGCCAACTCATTGTTGATCAGGCGAGTAAGCTCCTGCGCAGAAGATTCTGTACCCGGTACACGACCTATGTTTTGGGATGCCCGGCTAATAACATTTTGTATGCTTACCATGTCAGCAACAGCTTCATCTATAAACCGAAGCTCATCCGGCGTGTACAAGCCACTAGCCTGCATGGAAGGCTTGATGCGATCACGGTAACTTCTCTCAATTGCCCCCGGAGGCAAGGTGCCGATCAGGTCACGCACACCAGCCTTAAATGCTTCAGCACCTTCAGGTGTTCTACCCAAGACTTTGGCGGCAGAGGCAACGTCGCGCACGGTACTATTGCCCATAATCAAGTTTTTGAAACTCTCAGCTTGCTGTGTCTGAGTGCCACCCATCTCAAACATCTTGGCACGCTGCTCAGTTAGCTTGCCAGTCTTGGCTACAGTGCGCTCAGTCTGTGCTGCCTTGCGTGCGTAGTCAGCAAACTCTTTATTGAGATTGGGAAAGCGTGTTAGCCACTCACTGTTTTGGTTTAACCAAGAGCGAATTTGCGCAGGCGTCTTTTCTCTAAGCTCTGCGCTTACATAATTTCTAGCCAGATTCTCAACAGCAGTCCGATTACCACCAGTAAAGTTAATAAAGTCATCAACATTCTCCGGTGTGCTAAAGATTTTTGCAGGCAAAGTTGAGGCTTGGGTAGCCATTGCGCCACGAATTTGCTGACTTGGCGCAGTCAAAGCCTGACCAACCTCAGTTGCAAACTGGTTAATTGGCTGACTTAATTCCTCATAATCAGCACGGTACTTGTCAAACCTTTTGCCAGTAAACTCAGACATGATGCGTTCAACCAAACCTTTAAGGTCTTTGGCATCTTGCTGACCAATGGCATCAAAGCCAGTTTCGGGCAGACCAGAAGCACGATCACCCAACCGGCGACGCAATTGCTCAAGGCGCTCAAAACCAACCTTAGCCTTGCTTGTTTGACCCGTCAACGGATCGTAAGTAATACCAAGAGCTTCTCGGCGAACTTCATCAAACTGGCTTTTGGTTGCACCAGTAATACGTTCTCTTTTTGTTATCGGATCGCGTATAAACGCATCCAATGCAACTTCCATGTTTTTGAAAGCCCTAGTGCCTTCCACCCCCTGCCCTTGCAATTCCTTATTACGGGCTTCGGTAAGCATGGCTTGTTTGTTAGTGTTGGTTGCAGCTTCTCTAGCATCACGCAAGGCTTTTAATCTATCAGCAGCCAATTGACGAGCATCAGCACCGATAGCTTCCATCGTGCGAGGCTGACTAATCTGCGCAAGACGCGCTTCAGTGCCAGAAACTAAGCTACCTGCCAATTGCTCACCACGACGCCGACCCTCAACCGACTCAATGTTTAGCAGCCTTGCAACTTCTGCCGCATCAATTGGCTCATTCATTGGCTTGCCACGCAACTTCTCTTGCGCAGCACGCACCATTGCAATCTTAGATTCCACAGTTTGAGGTAGTGCAGCCACTTGCTGTGGTGTCATTGCTCTGACTACACGCTTTGCGGCACTCTCAACGCCACCGGGGAGCATTGGGCGCAAGCCACGACCAGCAACACCCAGTGAACGTGCCAGACCTTCGGTGCCTCCACCAACCACAGTCTCAACGCCAAAACGTGCCAACGGGTTAGTTTCTGGCGGTAGCAGGTTACTTGCTGTTTGTGCAGCGGCACCACCCAAGCCAGTCAAAGCACCTGTCTTGAGCAACTCTCTGCCAGTTTTGGGAATGAATACATCAGCGGCACGCGCTCCATACGGTGCAAGTCGTGTACCTCTTGCGCCAAGCTCAAACAGTTTTGAAACACCACCTAAGACTGGCACAGCACCTATTGCTTCCAAGCCAGTCTCAAAGGGTGACTTAGTGACAATACGGCTTTCAGGCGGCAAGTTTGCAGCAGCGCGTAGCGTTTCCTCGCTTTGACCGGGAATCTGATCTACCAGACTACCGCCAAAACGATCTGTCTTAGGCTGTTCAGCAACCACCTCGCCACCAAAACGATCTCTTGCCATGATTACCTCATTGGTTTTTTAGCACGCTTGCCTGTTTGCGCATCAATGTACTCACCACCCGGAGGCACGGCATCAAACTCTGCTTGCGTGTTTACCGTTGGGATACGGGAGCCACCAGCACCGCTTAAAGAGCCTACAAGTTCTTCAGGCGTTTGTGCTTTCAATGCGCCTAGAGCCTCACCTTGCTTTCTTTTTATTGCATCATCTAAAACTTTACGCTGACGGGTAAAGTATAGTTTTGCAATTTCTGGCGTTGTAGCTGGCGTAATCGTAAAGCGCTCAAAGTCTGCCTGTTCGTTTGAAGTTAATGTAGCGCCGTACAATTGGTTTCTAACTTTAGAAATGTATTCCCAATAAGATTTCCACCAGTTCACTGTTTGAGCATCTATTGGTTTACTGGCAACTCTGTTTGCAACATCCGCAAAATTGCCACCACGTTCAACGGCTTGAAGCATCAATGAACCAGCAGTTGCCGATGAGGTAATACCAAAGTATTTATCATTTTTTGTTGAATCAACATTGCTAAGGTTGGTAACAGCATCGCCAGCCTCTTTCAGTTGCTTACGCAAATCCGATGGCAAATCACTAATCTTGACCTTTTTCTCGCCACCACCGCCACCCATAGCCTTGAGTTCTTTTTTACCAGCCAAAATAGCCTGCTGCTTTGCTAGTTCAGCATCAGCCTGATCAGAAGCAGCAATAGCTTTTGTGAATAGCTCATAGGCTTTCTGATAGTTTCCTTTGCGTAGCTGTGCAGCAATCAAGCCATTACCAGCCTGACTTTCAATTAGCTTGGCCTCTACCATTGCTGCATTACGATCTTTAGAAAGCAGATTCAGCATACGGTCAAAGCGATCTTTAAGCATATTGTTATGCTCTTTACGCGCCCTATCTGCCTCATCAAACTTTAGCTTGGCAGCACTAAATCTTTCGCCTTGCACACGGTCTTCAGCATCCTGCATTTCACGAATGGCAACTAACTGGGCGCGGGCTGAAGCGCCACCAATGCCACCAACAATTAGCGAAGACAACAAACGCATACCAGCATTCTTGGCGTAGTCCGAGGCTTTAATCTGCGGCGCTTCAAACTGCTGATAAGGTTGGTTTTCCAGTTCTAAGCGTGATGCTTCAATTCTGGACTTGTTTGCCAAGTCACGCTCTGCTGTAGCTTCTCGCTGTCGCTGACCTTGCTCGATGCCAAACTGTGTTTTAGCTGCTTCTTCTTCAGCCCTAGCACCAGATTCAAAGGTTTCGGCTATCTTGCTACGCGCAAAATCTGCACGCCCTTTCATGCCTGTCTGCGCACCCAAACCCCTAACTAAGGACGGTGCTGTACCTAGTGCGTCACTCAATGTATCAACTGCCATGATTACCTCCCGGTAGCGGCTGGCGCAGGCGCTTGAGTACGCTGTGCCTGCTGTACTTCACGGCCTAGAATGCCAGCAAACAACTGTGCCAACTGCTGATCACGCTGCAATTCCATCTCTAGTGCGCGACGGTCATACTGATCTGCAATGTTAGCAAGGCGCAAGGCTTCACCAAAACTCTCTTGACGGGCTAGGCTACGCGCACGACGCTGCTGTGCTGCCAAAATACCTGCGGCTGCACTGCCTGTTGGCGTACCACGCTGACCTAATTGCTCACGCGCACGGGCCTGTTGAATCTCTAACTCTTGCTGTTGCTCTGCTGTTAAACCTTCGCCAGTAGCGCGACCCATTGCTTCAGATTGCGCTTGACGGAAAGGTTGAGCAGCAGCGCGAGTAGCTTCAATGTCACGACGCATAGCCTGATTAGCCTGATTGAACATCAAGGCTTGCGCTAAAACGCTAGCACCCGCAGTACCAGCGCGTGTCAGATTTGGGTAACGATCTAGTATGTCTTGCAGTTCTTGCAATCCTTTTTCAGCGCGTTCTGCAAACCCCGGCTGTCTAGTTGGTGCCTCAATGTCTTCCAAAGGTCTGAATTCAGGAACATTGCCTCGGTTCATTACATCAATGTTTGCCAGTTGTGGCAAACGCTGTGTTTGAAAATCTGTTGGAAAGGTTTGACGCTCTGGCATACGAGCAAAGTCAACGCTTTCATAATCAGGCAAACGAGGCTCTTGTTGATACCTTCTTGTTAAGCCAGCAGTAAAGTCCACCTCTGGATTGAGGCGTTCTTGTCTAATGTCACTGCTAACAGTTCGTTCTGGCGCAGGCTGGAAACGCTCAATCTCTGGCTCTGGAACACGAGTGGTTTGTGCGTCCGGCTCAAAGCCATAGTAGGTATCTAAACGGCGAGGAGCAAACTCAGGCAAGCCAGTAACCGGGTTAATGGTGCCGCTACCACCAGCCTCCATCAGCATCTCAGCTTCTTCTGGCGTAATGTGAGCAAGCATGGTGTCACCACGACGCCCCATGCGACGTAGCATCTCAGCCATCGCTTTAGCGTCACCCATGCCACGACTACCAACCATCATCTCAAGTATTTTCATATTAGCCACCCAATGCCTTTCTTAAACGCAAGGAACGGGTGTTCCATACGCTTTGCTGTGCATCTTCCTCACCACCAAAAATAGGTTCTTTTTCACCCACGATTGCTGCTGTTGGGCTAGTGCCTACGACGCGAGGACTGATTGAACTTGGTGCTGCTCTTCGAGTGCTTCCTCTAGCTGGTCTAACATCTAATGGCTGAAAATCAGGTTCAACGGGTTCAGGCTCAGTCAATGGAAACTCTTGATTCAGATACTCAATCAACTCTTCGTCAGTAAACTTAGTAAAGTCGATTGGCTCAACAATAAGTTCATCTTCACCTTCAACCACGACCTCTGGCAACTCTCTTGTTTCTTCGCCTTCCGCTGCACTTTCGAGCAACTCAGCGCCCGTCATTTCTTCTGGCGCTCTGCCACCAGCGCCTTCACCAGCACCCATGCCACCAGTTGCAGTGGTTGTAACACCACCTGCTGTGCCAGCAGCTTTAGCTCTACCGGATGGCAACGAACTCGGAATGGTTCGACCAGTGCGAACATCACCACCAAATCCTTCACCGTCTCCGGGTTTGTTTGGAGTAACAATAACTGTCGGCAATACACCGTCTTTGGCATATTGACCAGTTTTTGTTATGGTTAAATCACCAATTTGCTCTGGTTCAGTTGAAGCAAACCCTGCCTCTCTATTTTGCGCTAGTGCCTCACCAAGTTGTGTACCAACACCGGGGCTGCGAGGCTGAGAGAATGCAGCAATCGCTTGTTTCGTTGCAGCGGTTTCTGGTCTGCTTCTTAATTCATCTAGTGCTATTTGGCCTTCTCTGCTTAAAGAACTTAGTGCAGCACCAGCTAATTCTTGTCTTATGTCTCCACCGGCAGCGGTACGACCTACAGCCTCACCAATGTCAGCGGCAACGTCGCCAGCTAAACTTTGTGGTTGTTGCCCCAATGAAACCGCACCTGAACGCGCCAAAGACGCGCCAGCAGAACCTAATCCGCTAATAACAGCGGCTTCGCCAACATCTTGACCTGTTACCACAGCGCCAGCAGCACCACCAGCAGCACCACCAGCAAAATTAGCTAAAGCAACTTGGGCTGCATTTCCAGTGCCAACAACATTGCCAACACCTTTTGCCACAGGAATGCCAACGCCTTGACCGACAAAGCTACCAAGCGCGGCTTTACCAATGTCTTCTAAGTCACCGCCTTGCGACGCTGAAATCAAACCAGCAGTTACAGGTTGAACCGCAATGCCCGTTATGCCAATTTTAGGTAAAAGCTGTGGCGCAACAACGGCAATAATTAAAACTTCAGGGTTTTCAACAACGTATTCAATAACGTCACCGACTACTTCAACAACGTCTTCCACAAAATCGCCAACAGCTTCGACAATATCGCCCGCAAAGTCAATAACATCACCAACAATAGGAATGCCACTCATTGCACACCTCCTCTTGCTGGCCCAGTTTTAATACTTCCCATAAACTGACCGTCAGACGTTTGGCGCAAGTTGTAACCCATCTCAGGATTGGGTGGGTTCTTTGAGATATAACGGAAGATTTGCAGAATGGCAGGATCACGGAAAGTGGATGCCATTGTGTCGAAACCCATCTTGTAACAAGCGCGGATAAACTCTACGCTGTTCTCAAGATAGTTGGCAGCAACGTCAGCATTCAATGCGCGAAACCAACCGACGCCCGGTTTTGCCTTATGAATGATAAAAAGAGTATTGCCTTGACGGATAAACAAGGTGTCATCCATCTTTAGTTCTTCGTTAATCATAGCGATTGCTTTTGAGCGATCAACGCCTGCATCAGTATTCATTGCAGCAATGGCTACAATATCTTCTGGACTGAGTTCTTGTTCTCGACTGTCCACCATCTGAACCATAATCACCTCACTGGGTCAAAGATTGCTGCGGAATACACATTACCCATTCCAGCGGCAAGACTAAGGATCAGCCCATCAGGAGTCTCGCAGTCTTCAGACAGGAAAATATCGTCTTTTTCTGTCCGGTTAGGAATAGCAGGTACAACACCATAAACCAGATTGTCAAGCAAAAGTAGCGTTTCTAGCAAGCCCGAAGCGCCCATTGTGTGACCTATTTTTGGTTTAAATGACGTTGCTACAAAGCTATCCAAAGTGTTCATCAATGCTAACTTTTCAGACACGTTGTTAGACTCTGTGCCAGTGCCGTGTGTCTTCACAATTTTGATGTCAATTGGGAACACTTCTCCATACCGCATGGCACCTTCAATAGCATCTACATAGCCCGTGCCATCAGGTGCTTGACCTATGGCATTGTTCCACTTTTCTGCCGCATGGTAGGCACCGACAAGCCTAGCTTTTGGGGTCAGACCATAGTGGTTGACCTCACCTTCTGTTTGCAAAACAGCAAAGGCAGCGCCTTGACCAACGTAAAAGCCGCCATTTGTACTGTCAAAGGCGCTAGGCTTAATGTCTTTCTTAGTTTCTTCAGCCAAGGTTAGGCAGGCACCTGAATCACCAAAGAATTGCAAAACGGAATTAGATACGGCATCTTCCACAGACAGGATGATGAAACGGGTAAAGCCAAAGGCTTCCAGCATCAAGCAGTCCATCATGACTTTGAGGCTGGATGCGCAGGCGGTGGAGTCAGTAGCAATGTAATCGGGTTGGCAGATCATATTTGCCAGCCTGCCAGCCATGACTTGCGTAAGCGTGAAGGGCAAAAACTTGTACTCATAATGCAACTGCGTGTTCGTTTGGTTTTTGCGCGGGTTGATGCCAGCAAAGTGGGCATTGCCTGCTGCTAGAATAAAAGCAGTCTTGCCTAGTGCCGGGTTTTCCCGCAGCCATTCCAGCGTTGCTGGTGCCATCACCATGTTGGCAAGATTATGCGGAGCATACTTAAAGCCTTGTTTAGTGCCTTGGTAGCTTTCCGGTATGAAATGCACACGCTGTGGGTGCAAAATGTCTTCCATCAGCGTGGTTTGCGGGTTGGATACGGTATGCCCGTAGGTTAGAAATAGGCTCATTGCATCACCGCTATGGCTGAATTGACATCAAAACCTTCTACAGTCGCATTAGCCACCAGAAAGTCTTTCATTTCCCGCAAGTTTGCTGGCCTCATTTCCTTGCCAATCTCTTCTGGAACGGCAAAGGCATCACACAAGTACATGGCAATTATCAATAAATCTAGGCTATCAACGTCAATGGTTTCAAAGCCAGAATCTATCTGTTCGGCGTTTACGGTTGGCTTTCCCATTGGTTTAGCCAGTGCCATTGCGGTATTAAACAGCCGCAAGAAGTCTTCATCGGAAATCATGTCACCCCCAGTGTTCGTGCTATTTGCTCATGGATCAACAAGTGACTATTTACCCAATCGTAAAAGTCATCCTCTTGGTTGAAATCCAAGTCTAGCAGATTAAAGGGGTCATTCAGGTTAAGAATAGTGGAGTACGCTTGGTGTTCTTGTTGATGTATTAACAGCCAATCGTCAAGGTCTTGCGGGTCAGCATCAATGATGGGGTAGCGTGGCACATAGAAGCCAGCGTCAGTCAGTCTTTCCCAAAAGACTTGGTGTTGAATGCCGTTTTCAAACAGGAAGTCGCGGAGGCTGTCCGGCTCTCCGAAGATCGGAGTCGCCAGCGCATCCATGTTCAGGCTCATCTATCGGCCTTTTGATCCAAACGGTCAAAGATTTTGCCAAGCATTCCCTTTATCTCTTGAATGTCTGCTCGGTAATCATCCCGATTGACATACATCATTGGCATTTCTGCCATTCTGTCCTCGATCCTGATGATTGAGCGCGAGATACTGTTCAGTATCCACCCAAAAGCGGCTCCTGCGGCTGCAAAAAGAATGTTGATAAGGAACTGAGGTTCCACTGTCAGACTCCGTAATAAGGGATTTTCTTGGCGCTTCCGTTGACATAGACCGTTATGTAACCTTCTGGTGCTAGCGGCAAACTAGGATCAGGCATAGCCGCTGTACTGGTAGTTGTTAGGTTAGCAAACAAGTTGGCAGTAACGGTTACATTAGCCGCAGTAATGTTTGTCAGGTTGGCAGATCCACCACCAGCAGGATTGATTGATACCGTACCTGAACCTGTCGGGCTGATACTTACCGCAGCGTTAGCAGGATTGATATTTGTAGCAACTTCAAGCGATAGGTTGTTACCACCGCCTGATCCCCACTGCATTTGGGCTGCACCGCTTGAACTTTTTAGTGTACCGCCTGCGCTACCTGAAGCCTGAAATGCCGAGCCGATAAAGGAATTCGTTGTAGTGACATTGGTAGCGGTAACATTGCCACCTGTAATTGCCACATTGTTGGCATTCTGAGTTGCCATTGTGCCAAGGCCAGACACCGCAGAGTTCGCAATAGCAATGGCTACATTGGCTGCGCTGGTAATCCTACCTTGAGCGTCAACCGTAACTTGAGATACTTGGCTGGCAGTGCCGTAAGTACCGGCTGTCACCGCCGTGTTAGCCAAGTTAATGGTGACATTGCCGGTCAACTGCCCACCACCGGAAATACCCGTGCCTGCTAAAACAAACGTGGTGTTAGGTGTAGCCCCAACATTGGCAGCGGTAAGCACAACCGCACCTGTCTGACCGTTTACTGATTGAACGGCATCCGTGTTATCAACTTTTTGCCAAACAGCGCCATTAAAAATAGCAAGATCACCAATTTGCCAATCAGTAATTCCATTCAGATTAGTAGAACCAGCAACATTTACATAATAGTAATCACCTTTATTTCCAACGCTAGAAGTAAGGGTTGGATTATTTGTCGCAGCATCCCACGTTCCCCTGTAAACAAGAGCGCCGATAACATTAACGTAAGTGCTGACCGTCTTTAACATTTGTTAACTCCCGTCACCTGGGGTTATGTAGATTGCTGCATTGCTGCTGCTAGTAATTGCTGTGAAATAAGCGTTTGGGGTAAAAGTAATAATTTCATCCGTTCCAGCCAACAATGGCAACGCTTGACCGGAAGAAGTCACAATCGCTGCTGCTGCATTTGCTGCCGCTGCGCTTGCACCAAAGCCTAAAAACGCTGTCACAGAACCAGCGTTAATAACTCTGTATTGATTTCCACCCAAAGTTGAAGACACGGCTTGAACCGCTGTTGGTGCTGTTGTAGCAGCAACAAACGCTACCGTGTTACCGGACGGAGTAAAAGGTGAATTAACAGCCATCATGTTCCTCCATCGGTTTGTTCTCCTTCATCTGCTGGCAATGGTTCGTTGCCCTCGGCGCACCAAGTTAAAAAGGCTTGATAGTCTGTGTTGGCTGGGTCGAAGGGGATGCTGATCAACTTCCCGACAATAGCCACCGAGCAGGGCGTACCATCAAGGCCGTTTTGAATCTTGTATTGCATGATTACAACTCCGCAGAAAAATCAAGAAATTTTGTTGCACCACTTGCCACGCGATAGTAAGCACCTTGTCCTGTGGTCAGTCCAGACGTAGTAATTCTCAAAAGAGCGTTGTTTGGGGACACCAAATCTAAAGTCAACGCAGATGTGGCAGATGTTCCCGCTGACCAAGTTACCTCAACATCAGCAGCAGCAGACCCCGATTGAGTGGGATTGGCTCTCATTGTTACTGGAAAAGAAATAGAACCCTGCGCGGAAGTCGTTGAAGCCAAAAACGCTGCACAAATTGGGGTTGGCGCTCCTGCTTGTCCTTGAAATCTACAGTAATAACGCTGGCACATCGCCAACTCACGCCCATAATCTCTGCGCTCGAACGGTGTTGCTACTGAGCCAGCTTCTAGTTGTACGCCGGTGATGTAGAAGGTGGCTCCGTTTGTGCCGACTACAGAGGTTGCGCCTGTAGCTGATAGGAAATTACTGCCAGCCCATGCTCCCGCTGTTCCGCTAAATGTTGACCCAACACCAAGACCAAAATAAATAAAAATCCCTGTTAAATTCCCTGTTTGCCATGTTCCGCTAGTATCACCAGCAATAGTTACTGATTTTTGCTCCCAAGTGTTTGCTGTAGAAATTGTGTAAGTATATGGATAACTGCGGGCTGAAGTGTTATTTTGAAAAGACCCCCCAAAAGTACCTGTTAATGAACTACGCACCCAAAATGACAAAGTAACTGTCTTAGCATTTGCTGTTCCCCAGCCTAAATCTGCGATGTTAAAACCTTCAATAGCCTGCCGCACAGTAAAATAATCAGCAGTTAAAACTGAATATGCTGATAAAGAAGTGCATCCAAGATAATCGGTAAACCCAACAGGAGCTACTACTCCTGAAATTGTTTGTTCTACACTAAATTTAGAAGCTTGTGAAATAAGAACACTCCATCTATCAAGTGTATAACCATCTACGGCAGGAGTAACACTCGCCCCGTTATTCCTCTGGTCGATCCGCATATCACCGTTAATGATGCGGTTACGGAAACCCAAGCTATTGACCGCTGAGATGTTGTTGCTGTTGACCGTAAGCTGCGCCGCGCCAAGCGTTGTGCCATCGAAGGTCAAGTTGGCAGAGCCGCTCATGACTTTGCTAGAGTCCAAATACTGAACCGTATTTGCAGTGCCGCCATTGACTGTGACAGTTGAACTTGTAGTCAAAGTAGTCACGTTGGCAGAGGCAGCATTAGAAGCACCTAACGTCGTGCCGTTAACACTGCCACCTGTTATGGCAACATTACCACTTATTAAATTAGTTATATTGCCTGTCGTGACATTAGCAGTCGTAACCGTCACGTTAGTTAGCGTCACATTGCCACTGGTGACAGTGACATTCGCCAACGTCATGTTGTTTAATGTGCTAACCGTGTTGCCTAGCTGTATTGCCGTATTGCCAAGCGTAATCGTGGTTGCAAAGTTAGCATCCAGTTGCGATAACGGTATCGTTGCCGTTGCATTTGCAAATGTATTAGGTACTGGCATTTAGAACCTCGCTCTCAATTCATGCTCAAACTCAAAACCGTTAATCGTGAATGGAGTAACGCTACCCTCCAGCGTAATCCCCAAATACTTGCCAAACATTTTGGCATCTTTCTTGTACAAATAGTAGCCACTGCCAGCACTGTTTGCCGCAGCCCATCCGATCAACAAGGATGCGTTGTTGCTCCAAGAGATAGGATTGCCAACATTATTCACCCAAATGATCGCATTGGAGAACTCAATGGCTGGCGATTGCTGATTTTCTGAATCCACATAAGCATCAAAGACAATTGGCTCACCACCAAGGGTTGCTTCAATGCCAATCTTTAATGCCTGCTTGTCACGAATAGGATCACCCATCGGCAACAAAGCAGTTTCCAAAATCATATCTACCGGATTCAAGACATCTTCGTAAAACTGATGCAAGTCTTTTCCGCTAGTGCCATACAGGTTTAAGAATCCATCCTTAAATGCTGGCACGACAAAGTAGCAATCCGTTAATTGATTGGTAAAGAACCACTTGCGCTCAAAGAATGCTGCCTGTATCCAACGCTCTGTGCCATCGTCATTGAACTTAAAGTTAAATACGGCACATAAAATGTTATTGATTAAGCACTGACCACCGCTAATAAACTCATCAAAGTTAATTAGTGGGAACACGCCATCCAACGGATCACTGATCTTGGTCGTGGTTGCACCCACCAACGCATAGACCCCGTACTCGTTCATAAACAGCACAGAACGGAAGTAAGGGAAAATAGCGTGTTTTAGCTTGGAGCCGACTGAGGCAGATACGTTGGTATTCGTAAACAACGTAGTGCCAAGCGTAGAATCTACCCGCACATCCGAAAAGACGTTGATACTGTCTTCGCCAAATACATACAAAAAGTTGTTGGCAGAAAGAATGCGGGTAATTTCGGTACGCAACGTCGAATCACTTAACGTAATAAAGCCAGCCGTTAAGTTGATAAAATCATTGTAGGTATCGGTTGCCGTGTAATACACGGTACGATCCTGCGCAATCCAAGTGCGGCCTGAGAAAGTGGCAATATCAGATCCACTCTGATTCAGAATCGTGCAAGTCACATTGGCATTTGTGCCTGCGCCAGTAATAGTGACTGTTGGCGCGGTGGTATAACCTGTGCCAGCCTCAGTCACAATCACTTCCGATACCGCATTGGCAACCACCACCACCGTACCCGTTGCCTGTACGCCATTCGCTTGATTGGGTGCGCCAAAGGTAACAGCAGTATTGGATGTCAGATAGCCACTGCCACCATTATTGATGGTAATCGTATTGATGCTGCCAATGGAGAGTAAATTGGTGCCATCCCAAGTCTTGTAACCTTTAACCGGATCAATAATTAGCGCACGTTCATTGCGCCACTGCGTAATCATTACATCGGCATTAGAAAAGGTATTTGCCGGAGCAATGTTTCCTTGAGCGCCTGTCGTAATGTTGACATACTGTGCCGATCCATCGTCTTGGAACGCCAGTACATACTCGTTGTTGCTAATGTTGACAGAGCCTTGAAACGAAACATTTGCAGTAAATGCAACATTCGCAAGCTGCTGATTGCCGGGTGTAATCTTGAGATTGCCGTAGCCAATGGGCTGGATGTTTTCTAGCCAGCTAAACTCGCCATCACCAATTACCGTGCGGTTATTCTTGGTGTTAAGACCTTTGAAGTCTTTGACTACGGCGTAATTTTTTTTCTGCTCTGCCGCAGCCATATCAATACCCCGCTGTGTAAGGTGTCGGCAGCCTGCGAGTAAAGGTGGTGTTCAGAGCTTCCATAACGTGCTTGGTGTACTCTTGCTTGAAGATTTCAGCCTCGCCGTAGGATTGCTCTTGGTATTTTGCTATGTAAGCGGCGTAGAACGGCACCGCTTCAGTAAAAGGTGTTGGTAATACTTCAACGTCAGCACCGTTAGTCATTGGATCAACCAAGACAACGGTATCAATCTCCATCTCGTATGCCTGATCAGGCTTTGGGCCAATAAAAATCTTCTTAGGCCCATACATGGAAAAGCCCACTGGACGCCCAGTATAGTTTTGCCAATAGCGCAACTGAGCATTAAAGTCAGTCCAAGGCAGGTAGTACAGTGGAATGCGGGAGTTCCCCCAGTAAAGGATCACATTCAGCACATCAACGGTATTGACGCCTTCAGGCAAGTCAGCAAAGTCGATGGTTTCGACGTTGTAGGTTACCGTGTGATTCTGCAAAACGCGATTGCACCCTGAGTCTCGGACTAGGGTGTTACGCCCATCGTTTATGTAATCCGTTAGCTCTGCATCTGTCCAGAAGTTCGCATTAACGTCATGTAATAAACGCCGGGTTTGCGTAATGTAACCAGCAAGCGTATCTGCCATTTTTAACCATCAAGGTTTGCAACTTTCGCCGCACCCTTTGCCTTGGGCATTGGGGCGGCTACTCGTTCCACCACTGGGGCTGACAAGTGGACGGGCTTAACAGACTCTTTCGAAAAAGAAAACAAGGCCAGCTTTTCCATTGCTTCGTTAAACTGGTTACTCATTTTCATCCAACCAAGTCTTACAAGATACGGCTCTTTATTGTCATCGCCATAACCAAAGATATGCTTTGCTGCAACTTCAGGAATCTCAATCTCTTTTCCAGACTCGAAATGGTACACCGTACCATCCAAAGCATCGAAAAAAGGGTCAGAACCATTATTGCGAACAAAGATCGTGGTCATAGCGAGACAATATCTCCATACAGGGCAACATCGCAAGTAACTGCGGCGTTGACCGAACAATTAACATAAAGCACTCGGGCAGTTTGAACGTCAGTGTTTGCAGCAGAAGCCAATGTCAAGTCATCAAACTTAGTCGTGCCAGTTGCAGCACTTAGGGCTTGATCGGCTGCAATGGCAGTGCCTCCACCGCTTGCGGCAGTGAAGACACCCACATTGGCACCACTTGCATTACCACTGAAGTTAGACAGAACTATCCGACGCACAATGTATTTAGTTGCCGCTTGCGCAACCAAAGTCGTGACATCACCAGTAGCAGCTAGGCTTACGCCTGTTTGCTCTGCCAAACGGTAATTGCCAAACGAATCTGGATACGACCGGCCTACTGCATTTGCGTCCATAGCTCCCCCTTATGCGTAGGTTTCGCCAGCAGCTTGACCACCGTTGATGTCCAGCAGTGTCACTGTCGCATTGCCAGAAGAATTCTTAGCAAAGATATTGACACCATCGGAGATCACAACACCACCGGTATTGGATGCCATAACGGTAGCATTAGAACTGCCGTTATAGGCCAACACGGTGACGTTAGCGGACGGGAACATGACATAGATACCTGCCGGAATGACAGTACCGTTGCCAGTTGCCACTGCGTTAATAGTAACAGTCTGGAAGTAAGCGCCCGGAGTGTTGCTTTGAGCGCCAGCCAGAATAATTTTATTAGGTGCAAGAGACATGATTTCCTCCTTACAGGCTCAAAGAGTTGTAGCCCGTAATCTTCGTCATGGCTTTCGGCTTGGTGTTTACCAATTCTGCAATCATCAGAACTGCACCAACGTAGCCAATCTGGAAGTTCGGAAGTGTGGACTCGAAGCCAGTGAAGGCGAACGATGCCTGCTCATGGATATAGAGCGAGAGATAGTTCGTGTTCAGCAGATACAGAGTACCTTCCGGGCAATACGGGTCTGGATAGATTGGCACACCAGCAACCATCAGGGCGCGGAAAGCAGCCTGTGGGCCATTGGCATCACCATCAAAGCCGGAGCCGGGAGTGATCATGTAGTTTTCTTGACCTACATAATCCTGTGCCAGCAACGTCCAAGTACCGAAACCGCAAACGCCAAAGGTCGGAACCTCTGCGCCATTCTTCACGGTGCCGGAAATGTATTGCAGTACGTTTTGACGGGTCGGGTTGACCGAGCCAGCAGCGTATTGCTTCGACTTCCACCATGTGTCCGTAGTACGGTTGATGTTACCGTAGGTTGCGGTGCCAGTACCATCATCTACTGCCGCAGGCAGACCGATGAATTGCTGGTTGTTCGTGGTGTTGTTATACAGCGCGGTTGCCATCGAATCCATCATCACGTTGGTCGCGTCGTTCATACGCGCTTCGATCAGAGGAATGATTGCGTAGTCTTGCTGTACGGCACCTTCCATACCGAGGAACGGCACAGGAGAAACCAGCAGCTTCAGGTTAAATTCAGCTTGGTAAGCACCTTGCTGAACGGAAGGCTGCGCGAACGAACCGGAATAGTCCGACCACTGAGCATTCACGAATTGAGAACCCTGAACTGGAACCGATACAGACGACACACCGCCGGAGGCAGTCTGCGAGTTTGCAATCAGTGCCGCCATCAGGGGCGTCGAGTTGTAGATTTGCACGACCAACTTCGGGATAAATGCCCGACGAGTGACGTAGGTCAACTCGTTGTACTGATTAGTACCCGAAGCCGGAAGAATGCCGCCACCAATAGGCATAATTTACCTCCGAAGTTTAAAAAATAGCCCCTTACAAACCGATTGGCTTTGGATTTTTGCGTAATTCAGCCAAAGCCGCCGCTGCATTTTCACGGGCAGCAGCTACCGGATTCTTCATATAGCCCTTCACATCCAAGCGAGACATGACGGGCGCTGGATAACCGGGTGTCGGCACTGCCGATTGCTTCATGTGACGCCAGTAATCAGCGGCGGTTTCATGATTAGCAATGCCTTTGTCGGTCATCAGTTTCTCAATTTCAAGAATGTCATCATCAGACTGAGCGTAACCACTCTCTTTTAGCTTGCTACGGCGGCGATTTAGTTCATCACGCACCTCACGCGCACGCAACTGCTTCTCAAGGTCTGCCACACGCTGTTCGGACGCCGAAACACGCTGGTTGACAACCTCTTCCATCTCCAATTCAGGCACAGGCAGGTCAGGATTGACCTCTTTTGCCAGTCTTAGAAAGGATTTGCGTGTTTTTGGGTCTTCCGACAAGCGTTTTGAAAGTGCAGCAAGCTCTTCAATTGCTTCGGGAGAATAGTTTTCCAGACTCATGATTAGCCCCTTGAGTTAATTAGTAAATTTTCTTGGTGTCGCCCGGCTTGCTCATAGTCATGGAGTTGCGCTTGCCGGTTTTTGAAGCATTCGACAGGCCACCCATTTCTGCGAAACGAGGCGTGTTGTAAATTTGACCATTCATCTGCGAGTTGTCAGTCGGGCGGCGAACGGTCATTGCACCCTTTGGCTTAAAAAGTTCCATGATTGCTCCTTAAATTGGAAGTGGTGGTGCGGTAGTTCCCGCGATAGGCGCTGACATTGCTTCTCTCTGCCCCGGCGTAGCGCCACCCGCTTGTGGTAGAGACTGAATCATTTGGATGATTTCAGAAGGCATCAAGCGACGCGAATCAGACTCGCGCTCACCAAAGCGGCGAGTAATTTCAGCGATCACTTTTTCAATGGTTTTGGATTCTTCCGAACCCATATCGAAGGCGGCTAGTGCTTGTTGCATCATGTCTAGCGCCATCATGACATTCAAACGCGCAGCTTCTTCTTCACCGCGCTTTGGTTCGGGCGTACTCAAAGGACTTGCCATCGGCGCAGTCGTTTCTTCCTGCTCAAACGCAGGCGGGGTGGCGGGTTCGCCTCCCATTCCTTGATCAGCCTTCATCAAGTCCATCATGTCCTGTGGTTTCACAGCCATTTGGTACTCCTATGTTGCGCGAACGATAGATATAAATTAACTATCGCGTCAACTAAAAAAAGGGGCAAAATGTTGCCCGTTGCTATTTTACTATCGTCCGGTACTTCTGGTGCCAGTATTTCTACTAGCGCCTTTGAAGGCGTTACGGTTAAAGCTCATCGACGGTGGTTGCCGCGTTGATTGAATATCACGTTGGCTCATGCGGGGTTGATCCCCACTTTTCAGCATCGACTGGGAGTTCATTGCGCCTGATCGTTGATTCATTACACAGCCCTCAGTTGCGGTTGTTCGGGTTGCTCCGGTGTTGCACCCGCCGGAGCGCCGCCTTGCGGTGCGGCAGGGGGCTGCATCATTTGCTGCATAGCTGCGGCAGCTTCCATTGCCTTGACCTCTTCCACCAGTCGATCTTTCATTGGCGGCTCGACCATCTCCAGCAAGCTGGCCTTACCAATAGCGCCAGCATTAAACAGGCTAAAGGCCAAGTCTCTGGCATCTTCCATGAAGATTGGGCTATTAGAATGCGCGTCCACTTTGACAACAAAGTCATCCGTAAACTGGGCAGCAATAAATTCGTTGCCATCTTCGTCACGGTAGCGCGTATCGTCATAGACCATCATCATCTTCAGATACAGCGTTGCAATTTTCTCAAGACTGTCTTCAATGGTCAATGCGCGTTTTTTAGCACGGGATGATCCCAGTCGAGCAAGTTGGCTGGCATGGCCTTGGCTACGAACGCCAGTTTCGCCACGACCTGACAGTACGCTGGTAATACCAGAGGCTTCAGCAAACATGGCGTCAATCTCACCGAGTTCGCGGAACAAGTCGTTCGGGATGTTTGGCGTGAACTCTTCTACTTTGGCGTTAGGCATATCAGACGCCACCATGCCGTTGGCACGATTAAGCGCAAACATCTTTTCATCCAAGATTCCTTGGAAACCGATAAACGCCTTGGGTGGGTTGACCTGCTTGTCCAGCAATTCGAGTATCTGTCCGGTTCGTTTATTACGCATCTCTTGCAAGAACACAAGACGCTGCGTTTCAGACTGACCATAGTAGTAATCGTATTGAGGCGATGGGCAGATTTGTACAAACGGCTGCTCACCTTGTAAGAATAGGCTCTTGGATGCACGATCATAGATGACGATGTCTGGATCAGCAATGGTGACGCAGACGTAATCGTCAACCTTATCGTCGTATATCCAAAGCTCCCGCATTTTGACGGTAGGCTCTGCAATCTGTGGCGTGTACGTCATGTTGCCAGCCAGATTCATCTGCACGTTACCGTAGATTGTCGGATCAATTGCAGAAGTTACTAGGCGCTCAACGCCTTCGGGGTACTTCTTGGTTTGCTGTTCAGCCAGCGCAATGCGACTTAGAATCTCATCACGCTTTTCATGCGAGTACAGGCGTGAGTAGAGTTCCGATTTGGTCATGTAAAACTCTTGCACCATTGCCTCTTGGCGGTCTGTGTACGGTGTGTCTTCGCGTAGCACGCCAAACACGCCGGGTTCCACCATGTACGGGTGGATACCATTGCGCCAGATTAGTTTGACAAAGGTGGAGTTGTAGCAAAACGCCCAGTTCAATGCCTGACCAAACACTTGGTCTGCGTTACTAGCAGTCCAGTAATCGTGCAATGCTTTGGTCAGTGCGGATATTTTCTTTTTGAACACTTCAGGCACAGACGCGCCAATCTTGATGGAGAAGCGCGTCGTGTCTGCCGAGTACATAAAGGCAGACAGTTGATCAATGTGCGGATAAATTTTATTGAAGTGCGCAGGCGGTGAGTTTTGATCAGCGCCGAACAGGTAGTAGGAGCGTAGGGTGGAGTATTGTGCTTGGCGCTCACCTTGAGACACCAGACACTTGTTCATGATGTCAATGTAGAACGCTTGGCGATCAACTGGGCTTTCAGGAATTCTCATTTGATCTGTAAATTCTCATGGTCGGCAATGTAAGACCCAACTTTCGGGCCACTCAAATTCGTACCCGCTTGCTTGACCGCCTGCATTCCTGACACTGACTCACCCGCAATCGAGTTAAGGTTGTAGCCACCCACTTCCGCAGGCGATCCCCAACGGGGTGCGAACGGATTATTAGGCGTGGCATGGCGCGGCGGCTGCGCCTCACCTTCTCTGGTCGATTTAATATCGCTCATCTTGAAGTCTAGCGCA
>Ga0164293_10000344_pt1 | contig 35680 bp, 52 predicted proteins | sample GEODES118metaG_FD_111487 | JGI IMG/M metagenome (GOLD analysis project Ga0164293, IMG submission 111487) | Eutrophic lake water microbial communities from Lake Mendota, Wisconsin, USA - GEODES118 metaG | ecosystem: Environmental > Aquatic > Freshwater > Lake | place: USA: Lake Mendota...
ACGGTGATTTTAACTGGTGCTTGTTTCATTATTTGCCTTCCTGGTAGTAGGGATTTTTCTTACAACCCATGTTTGGACAATAAATGCCGTGCGTCATACTGTCCCTGAGTTTGTAACCGCAGTTCCCGCATTTCATTACTTTGCCTCCACCTTTACATAAACTCGTGTCACTCGAGTGCCATCTCGATTTTCAACTTCATAACAAGACTCGCCATCCCAATGAAAAGCCTTAACTTGATCCCAGTTTTTATTAATAAACTGAATTCTTTTATTGGCAGCAAGAGTTCCTGCTTCAGCGTAGGTTCCTCCGCATCCACAAGCACATCCAGTTTTGCCGTTGTAAGTCTTTGTAATTATTTGATTATTTTTTAACATTATTTTGCCTCCCATTTATCATTTGGGTATCTGTCATCTTGACCAGCGCATGCTCCGCACCAATCAGCAACGCCGTCTGCGTGCTTCCATAATCTTTGTTTGTTGTTGTCTTGCACTAAGTAAGAATGGTTTCTGCAAACCAATGCGTACTTGCCACCATCTTCTACGCACTCTGCGTATTCCAAACTAACTGTTGTGTTGCCTACAGTTTTTACTTTAAGCATTTTTGCCTTCTTTCTTTTTTGGGGCTTTCGCCCTGTTGAGACATACATTGCCATAGATAAGAAGGAATATGAAGTATTTGTGCCACTAATTGTCTAGAACTTTACGCCTGTTTTCCTGTGAGTTTTATCCACAATCGGACAATTAGGTCCGCCACAGCCCAACTTCCAGGAATGCCTGGGGGCCATAAACTTTATTAGCGGTTATTTCGATAACTTGGCCATCATCAATATAGGCAATTGCCGTCATTGCATCTAATGCGGCTCTAATTAATTTATCTAAGTCAGGCGCAACTGTTGGAAAGTCACGCTTTACTGTTTTGGGTTTCAGCATTACAAATAATAAATCTAATTTTACTGGTCCTGGTTCAGGTGTACATCCTGCACGCTTGGCTTCGATAGCGATGGCTGATCGCCACACCGCCAACTCCGCTCCTTTATTGTGAACCACATGTCCATTGAAAACTCTCATCGAACCCTGTGGCACAGGAATTCCGTCTACTCTAAAACTAATCACATCTCAATAGTAACCGCATCATACAAACATGACCATTTCTGTTGTCCTTGATTATCAACTAAAGAAGCATCTCTTGCTCCTGTGTAATCAGGTTCAGATAAAAATGTAACCATCCATTTATGATCGCCAATCACTACTGTGTCACCGTTTTGCACCGACTTGGGCATTACGATTCGTGTACTCATTTCAACCTCCAAGTTGTAATGGTTACGAATAATTGTAAGGGTTACAAAGGTTTATTGTCATCTTTTCAGAGGTTATTTCCTAAAACTTTGTTTCAGTAATTGTTTGATTGACTCGGGCGCTGGCACGGCATTTGCCCTGGCATCCTCTTGTTCTTGTTTCCAACGCTCGTACTCTTGTCGTTCTTTACGAGTCTTTTCTCTTGAAACCGCCAATTCAGCCTCACGCTTTTCCTCAACGGATAAAACTCGAGGAGGCAAGGCGGAGTCATTCCATCTGTGAGCATTAAGCCAGGTAGCGGCGTAAGCGGTAAAAGATGGGTGCCTGTTTGGATCGGTCGCATAACGAATTACGCCAGCAATAATTACATCGGGTGCTTCTACTTTGATGGCTTTGTCCCAGGCTTTCTTTGCAGCCTGCTTTCCAACTTTGATTGGGTAGTTAATCCAAAATAAATCAAAATCATCGGATGTTTCATTGGATGGTTTATTAGGGTGGTTCATGGGGCGTGAGAGTCGCCCCGTAGACGGAGCCAAAGTCGCCCCGTTCTCGGCTTCAAAGTCGCCCCGCTCATCACGAGTAGTCAGGTTGTCGCCCCGTAATCTTTTAATGTTGATCGTATATTTGTGGGGTCTGCGGTCCTCACGGCAATTAATGCTGCCGCCTTGCCCTTTTGCCATCCATAAGTATTTCTCGGCCACAAGGCTGTTCACGGCCCTTTGCACGGTTCTTACAGAGATCGATGCCTTGGCAGCCATAGTTGCTTGGGAAGGCCAGGCCTCAGTTCCGTCGTCAGAGGCGTGGTCCGCTATTATTAAAAGGACCATCTTTTCGATTGTTGGTAGATCCGTTCGCCAAACTTCTGACATCAACCGAATGCTCATAAGTCTCCTTCACTTCCTTGTAAGTTATTCCGTACATTGTTAACGATTGCAGCGCCCTACTCAACTGAATGGGGTATTTGTCAGGCTCGCCCACCGATCGGCGTTCCATGCTTGTAAGACCGCCCCAAACGCCAAAGGTTTCATTTTCGAAGGCGTAAGCCAGGCAGTCCCTTTGAATGGGGCAACGGCCGCAAATAGAACGGACCGCATTTATATATTTATATGCCGTTGAGTTTCTTTCCTCCTCTATTCGATAAAAGAGATCAGTTTCAACTCCCTGACATTCGGCCAATTCCCAATTCACCTCTGTGTACTTGGGCATCCCACCTCTCCTGTCGGGTCAAAGTAAGAACAGAAACGGCTGCAAAAGAAAATGCGTTCAGTGGGGGCTGGCGCTGGTTCTTTCTGTTCTACTATTGTTTTAATATCTTCTAGCCAAGCCAAGCCTTCCTCAGCCACGGCAGAATTGTAATCTTCAACATGCACTTTAATGTCACTCATTTCGCCATCCCTGGGGATCGCAACCAAAGCCACCTGTTTAACTTCATAGCCATTTTTAGCCAATAAGTATCCATAAAGTTGTACTTGCATGCGTTGTTGTGCGCTGGGGAAATAACGCAAAGATTTAACCTTGGTTGTTTTCCAATCAACCACTAGGCCTTGGTCTCTAATGAAAAGGTCCACATGTCCCTTAAGGTTGCCAAAGGTTACCTCTTGTTCTATCAGGAAATTATCACCAAACGGGTCCTCTCGGATTATTGATTTCTCAATTCCCGCATGAATAAAAGTTCCAAGGATTGCTGCCAACTTGTCGGTATTTTCATTAGTTGTTGGTGTTTGTTTTAAATCATGCCAAACACGGCGCCGACACCCACCAATGCTGGATGGCCCAACTTCAACTTGCTGCGATCGATCACGCTGGGCGTCATAGGCATTAAGCGATTTGGTTAACATTCCATGCAAATCAATCATCAATTTCGCCCTCTTTCCGTGCTTCAATTTTTAAATCATTTAGATGTTGCAGTGCCACTTCTCGTGAACACTTATTACCTTTCATGTAAGCAGCAATGTAGGCTTCAAATACGATGCCTAAAAACTCATCTGCCATTAAAGGTCCATGCTTGAACGGACAGAAGCGCTCATAGATCGTGCAATTTCTACCTGAGTTTTTAACCTACTCACATTGGCTCGAGCGGCTTTCACCTGGGCTTCAACTGTCGCAATCTTAAAATGCTGGTCGGCATTTTCTATAATTGCCATGTCCTCTCGTTCACCCACCGTGTAGTTTTTTCCAGTTGGTGAGGATTTGCTGGCCAACATAATCCTGGTCCTGGCCATGGCTATTTCATATTCGGCAGTTGTTTGATGAAAGTCCCGCTCGCAATTAACCAAGCCCTCGTGTGCTTCATCTACTTCTTTCGATAAAGCGTAAAGTCTTGCCTCAATTTGTTGGGGTGTCACCACTTGGCTCATTTGCCTTCTCCTCATCTTGTTCAACTTTTGGAACAACTCGTAAACCAGCGGTCTTTTGACGCTCTTCCAAAGCAATCACTTTGCCCGCATCATTTGTCAGATTAAAAGGATCGGGAACTAACTGAAAGCCAGCCCTGTCCATGGCTTCGGCTAAAGTTTCAGGAAACATTTCCAACTCCCTGGCAACAGCCAAAATGCCTAACTTGTTCATGTGAACGGACACCACAAAGCCCGCACTTGGTTCAAACTTTTTACTTTTATCACTCATAAATTGCCTCCACAATGTTTGCAGGTTTTGATTTTTCTTGGGGATATTTTTCTGCCACTGACAGAATTTACTCCAACATACACGGAGCATTTACCACGCCTATCGGTCAAGCGTTCAATCAGCCCTTCTTTATGAAGGACTGAAAGAACTCCCGACGCTTGGCCGTGGTGCCACCCAGTTAAATCAGATAACTCTTTCCAAGATAATCCGTAATCTTTGGTGGCGTAAATCGTGCGCAAGGTTTCCTTTTGCCGAGCGCTTGTTGTTCCATCTGTATCTTCCGACTTGGCTCGATCTTGGCTGGCCGTGCTACCCGACCAGCCCGAGGTTCCTGCGTACGGAGTTAGAGGCAGTTCTATTGCTTCGGCGTTCACGCTGAAAGTTCTGCCGCTCTTTTATTAATTACATCCTTTAAAGTTGTGCCGTTAATTGGTGCATCTAAAATCTCAGCACTTCCTGACCAAAGTTCACGCAGTTTTTCTTTGTCAGTCATGATTCCAACGGTTTCAATTGCGGCCTCAGCCAGTTTTAATTGATCCGCTGAATAACTAACTTTCTTGGTTGGTGCTTTGCGTGGTTCGGTTTTATATCTTTCCACTTTCTGCATTTCTTCTGCACTTGGGCGTTTGCCAACTGGTGCGTCTAAACACAACACAGAGTTGCTTATGCAGCGCCCAATGCTGCTCGTTTCACAATTCTCAAGCGCAGAGGTTTTATTTACAAAGCCAGCGCCAACAATTTCCTCGGCGTGACCAGTTGCTATTGGGCGTGGATCATCCGCATCTAAATACAACTCGGTGCGAACTATGAAACGGCGTTCATCCTGATAAATTACATCTGTCAGAAGTCGAGCCTGTGGATATTTTTCATATAGACGGCGGAGGCGAGATTCAACGGTCTCGTAATCCTCCAGGTTGAAGTTACTACCTGCCATGCTTGTGCCTTTCTTTTGGGGGCTTTCGCCCTGGTGAAACTAGGCTCCCATAAGGGGCTGACAATTGGAAGTACCCCTGGCAAATTGGCGTGGCGGATTCATTACAGGCGTATATCGGCCATAATTTGGGGCCGAGGAGGTTCTCATGGCTGCAGATAAATCGCACTACACCCACATGGAAATTCGCTGCGGTGGGCTAATTGTGCAAATTGGAACAGAAACTGAATATCCTGATTTGGTTGACGATTTAGCAAATAGAATAATTGCCGTTTACAAGGAAGCCATGGCCCATGCCAAAGAAAATGGTATCGATGTTAGTGATATGCGATTGATTACATCGGATTATGGGGATGAAGACGAGGAAGAATAGTGGCGGAAGATTCCGATCATGAAATGGACTGGGCTTATCAAAACCAACTTAGAGAGCAATGGTTGAAAGATAATCCTGATTCTGAATACAGAGGATGGTTTTCAATATGAGCGAGGCTGGTTTTGATGAAACTTGGATCGATACTGACGATTTGAGAATAGTGGCAGTTCAATCTAACCAAATCTTGTAAGCAGCAGTAACCCGACCTCTCTCAGGGTCTACGAAGTGCAATCTTTGTGATGGTGTAGCGCTCGCCGCTAACATGACACCTGCATATCGATTATCTGATTCTGTTGAACCAGTTTGATAAACAGAACCTTGACCGTTTGCCATAGCCCACTCTGCGTGAGTGTGATAGTGGCCAATATAAACATCTCTAAAATCCCAAGGGTAAGAACCTGATCGCCACTTATTTGCGTGTTGGACTATGGCTCCAGGAGAAGCAAAGCCATTCCTTCCAACTTCATCGCCGTGAATCAAAAGCGCCTTGTAATTTCCTATTTGAACTCGCTGAATGTCTTCAGGGCATTCTTGCCAAATTAATCTTTTTTCTCCTTGCAGTAATTGACGAGCCAACTCGTAACACATGCGATCAAAATTATCTGAACGAGGAACATTATCTCGCTTGCTTCCAATTCGCCCATGATTACCCCATTCTGCTACAACTGTAACTTTTTCGTAGTTTTCTAGTGCAAATCGCACCACATCCACGCAAAGCCTGGAAACATTGACATATTGTTCAAATAAAGTGGCATCAACCTCGAACGCTTGAGTTGGGAAATTAAACAAGCCTTCAACCATGTCGCCGCCAAACATGATGGTGCAGTCTTTAACTGGATGATCTGCTCTTTGAATGTCTGTAATGCGGACTGCTTTTTGCGCAAATTCCAGCACTCTCTTGCGCATTATTTCGCTGTTGTAACTTGTGGTTCTTTTTGCACCTTGCCAGTCAGTCATGTGCCAAAGTGCAACTTCGGCTTTGGTTTTGCGTTTATCAATCTCAGGAACGGTTACATTTTTTAGTGGCCCGTAAGTTAACATGGCATCGTAAGCCGCTTGTTGGGTGGTTTCTACCAACTCTTCTGTTCTTTCTTTGGCTTTTTTTAACTGTTTTTGAATACGAAGCAGGGCCTGGCGTAATTCTTTAACATCTTTAGACTCAATGCCGTCAGGCATTTCTGAAAATTGCTCCTCAAGACTCATCTAAAGCAATCCTTTTACCTAATTCTGAATAACCATTTTTATCGGTCCAAGAGTCTGCGTGTGTTGGATTAACAGAACAACGAATGGTTTTTAAGAAATCCATCATTAGAGCAACTTGGTAGGCAGGAATGTCCTCAATATTTAAAATGGCTCCCCAACCTCTTCCGATGGCCGTGAAATTCTCAGCGGCGTCACCGTACATTTTGCCTCGCTCTTTCAAGAGCGCCTCTATTCTTTCGGACACCTGCAAGTGCCATCTTTATGCGTTCGGATAGTATCGGCACTGCATTTTTGACCGTCGGCCCGTAATGCTTGAACTATTAAATTAACAGGGAAGTTCTTTGCCCATGCATCGTCTAATGTTTTTTTATCTTCTTTGCTTAATCCTTCATACATAACCCGATAAGCACAATAAATAGTGGATCTATTAGATGTTCGTTTTGACAGGATAGAATTAATTGCATTTTCAAGCGCCATAAATTTGCCTCCTTACTCTCAAGGATACATCAAGAGTCTGAAAAGAGAAAGCGCCCGATGGAAAGGGATCGGGCGTTTCTCGATCGCAATTAATTCTTGGTTTTCTTTGATTTCTTTGCGAGGGCTTTGATTTGAACATCAACTGCGTCAGCAATGAAGCCAAATGCAGGGTCTTTTGGATTAACGGCTCTAATTGCAGGGCCAGCAATAGCGGCTAGTCCAGCGATCGCAATAGCCTTAATATCGGTTTCACCAGCAGTGTAAACGGCTATAGCCGCAACTACGAAGGATCGAGCGTAAGATTCAATTGCTGCTTTTAACTTTGTGTTCATTTTTACTCCTTGGGGCGGGCTACCGCCATGATTGTTTTATAGTCACGCCTTTTCAGATAAAAACCGTCGCCGTTTGATTGACTTCCGCTTTTACCGCTTGATGTGTTGCCTTCATAAACTTGTAAGTATTTAAGAGCGGTGTTATGCCACTTTACGATACCAACATGATCAGGGTCAGCATCAGCATCAAATTGAAAAAAAACCAAATCTCCAGCCTGGGCTTGGCCGACAGGAACAAGTTGGTTGTTCTTAGTTAAGTATTTAAGCCAAGCATCGCAAGAGGCAAAACCTTTTTTAGTGTTAGCAACGGTAGATAGAATTCCTGCGTCTGAATACATTTTTGAAGCGGCCATGGCGCACCAGGGTTGGTTGTTTAAATTAAACCATTTGCCAAATTCTGTATCGTTGTTTGGACCTTCTGTATAGCCAATTTTGTCAGCGCACAGTTGAAGCACCTTTTTTACACTCATGGTTTTACCTCCTTTTCCTCCTCGATAGGAGGCTTTGGTTTAGATTTTAGCCCATTAGCGCTTACCATTCCAGCCAAAGTGCCAGTTAAAAACACGCTTAGAGTAGATACTAAATCAATAAACGCTGCATCATTTGGGGCTTGGTTCATAGGTTGAGTAATAAAAAGCAAAGCATAAAGAAGGCTAAAAACACTTCCTGCAAATACCACAGCAAGGATAATTCCTATGCTTACAATTAATCGAGCGTGCAATTCCTCAGGAGTGAATCGTTTTCTAGCCATTGATCGCCACCTCAGGTAATAAATCTTTTGTGCAAAGCCCCAGCGCTTCACATTGTGGCGGGTTACATTCAGGCGCTTCCCAGTTTTTGAATTCTTGACACGGATATCTGACCCATCCTTGATACCCACAACCAGTTAGTCCAAATAAACTAAGGCTTATTAAGCAACATGCTGTAAATTTCATCAATCCGAGTCTCCAGTCGTTTGATTGTGTCGCCTTGCCTGTTCTGTTCATCTCTTAAACTACTGCCGCCATTTGGTTTTAACTCAATAAGATAATGTTTAACTAGGAAACGAACAGCGATTGCCAACGACCCTAAAAGCGATGTGAAACCTATGGCAATTCCTAGCCATTCATTTGTACTCATGTTGTAATAATAACTTATGCCAGGAAATACATGCCTGTAAAATAAAAGAAGTCGGCTGTCTGTAATGTATGCGGACTGTTGTGATCCATCCTTGCCATGGTGCCATTTGCCTGAGGATAGTAAAGTTCAGCGGTAAGGCTTGCGTCATTAAAGTCCATGTAAAGCAGGTAATGATCGCCGCTTGCGATGTGGTGCAGACCGCCAGTAACTAAGTTATTTATGTTAGGCTGCAAACCTGTGGGTAGAGTAAGCGAATAATTACCTGTGCCAAAGTTTGTAACAGTTGTGCAGTTAACCCTGATTGTAAAAAAAACCATCTTGCCAACCCTGGAATAAAATCCTGTGGCTGGCGTGCCTGTGTAAGCCAAGCCTGTGCCTGTCCAAGTGGAGTTAAAAGCAATCTTGGGAACTCCAAGATAATCATCGGCAAAGACAACCCATTCTGTGCCATTCCAATACTTCATTTGATCGGGCGTGTTATCAAAAATGATGTCGCCAGTTCGTGGGTAGGTTGGTTCTGTTGATACATCAGGGGCCGTAAAACGCACAGCAGTTTCTAACTTGCGCAAACGAACATCTAAATCATTAAACATAGTCTGAAGCGCTGGCGGCTGATTAATATATGGCATTAGGCTTCTCCTGAACCTTGAGTCAGCGTCAGCGTAGCCCTTTCAGGACCGTCTTCGCCAGGCTGAACCGACACTCCAACTATGCGGTAAATTTCATCTATTCCTTCAGGGAAACGATTGTCTTGAATGATGATGCGAGCGTCATCGCCAACTTCGTAAGAGCCATAAACTGGATCAACATAAGGTGGCACCACAACTTTAAGCGTTGTTGGTGGATAAGACACAGCATTCACTTGAGCAATAGCCAACTCATCTAACACATTTTGATCTGTGATGTCGGAATAGTTAGCCTGGTCCTCTAATAAAGACCAGCCGCTTGTAAGTTTAGATAAATCTTGAGCAGTTGATATCAACTTGCCTTCATTAGAACCTGCGCCTAAAGCGTAGATTGTATTTGCAGCAATTGAGCCATCTTCGGGATATTCGTACTCCACTATGTTGCCCGCTGGAAATTGAAAGACTAAGGCTGCAGGGGCGGTTGGATTGTAAGCAACTCCGCTTCTTGGGTAATAAGTATTAAAAGCCTTAGTTGGCAAACCTGTAACAATGTCGTATTCAATATCTATATCAAAATCAAAGCCATCCTCTTGTCTTGATAAATCTTGAATAGCGCTAAACACAGTTTTTAACTCATAATTATAATAAACACGATCAACTAAAACACCCGAAGAGGTTTGTCCTGCGGTGTTGTAAAGAACTCCAATGTCACCATATGTAGCGTTTTGAGCGTCTTCAACTAGCGTCTTGGCTATAACTAACTGGTCAATTCCTGCAAAATCGACGGTTTGTGTAATGCGGCGGCGTTCAAAATATGAAATCCACTCTCGAGCGTGGAATGTTAGTGTTTGTTCGGTGCTGTTGTAAGTTCGGCCCCAAATAACGCCACCCCAAACCAAAACCCCATCCCGATCAACATATAAACCGCAAGCGCCTGGAATGGTTGATGAATCCACATTAAAAGCGGCTGCATCTACACCTGAAAGCAGCAAGTGGCCTGTAAAAGTTCCAGCCTGATTTAACTGTTGTGTAAAAGCGACACCAGTCAAAGGTAGTTCTGCTATAACTGTGTTAGTTGGCAGATCTACAAACAGGTATCGGTATGTGGTTACAGGCATACCGCTAGATTACCAGTAAATGAAACTTAGCCAGCGATGGCTTTGGCTTCATCTTCTGTTAATCCAAGTTCAGCGAGTTTGGCAAGAGCAGATGCTTTGAGTTCAGCCTTTGCTTGTGCTTCTGCTTCTTGTTCAGCCTTTTTCTTTGCTATTTCAGCACTCATTTCATTATGTGCTGCAATTTCTTCCTTTGTAAAAGGTCGGAGTATTTCTTCACCTGTGGTGCAATTTATTTCTAGTGCTGTTAGTGTGTTTTCCATTATTTTCCTTTTCTAGTTGTCGTAAATTCCAAATAAATAATAAGATGACCCTGACGCTAGATTGGCTTCGGTATCAAAAATAGTAATTGAACTTATGCCGTCAGTTGAGGCGTTCCATCTTCCACCCTGAATACTTACATTTCCATTTACATCTGCATCGGCAGTTGTCGCAATACTTGTTACTCCTTTATATCTACCGCTATAAGGATATTGTGGTATTACAATTTGACCAGATGTGAAAAGATTGGCGTCTGTGCCTTGCGCCGCATGATAACCAATAATCATGTAAGAAACATCATAAGTTAGTGCATCTGTTGTCCCTCCTGTTCCCAATGCAAGATAAGTTTTATACGCACTACCTCCTGAATTACCATTAAATCTAATACCAAACGGAGTTAAAGTCTGAGGGGTTCTTTTGCTTCTAGTGCTACAAATTATGCGTAAGTCATCATAAGTAGAAGTAATACTACTAAATGTAACTGAAGCAGTATCTGAAGTTAAAGTTGTTGAAGCAATTAAATTCCATGCTGTTGGCATAATTTATTCCGCCTTTATTCCGTAGATGTTTACTGTGCCACCTGCAAGAGTTGAACCAGAATTCCCTAATAATGTAAATGAAGTAATAGCAGATGTGCTGTTATAAACTCCCACCTGCGCCTCGATACCAGGAGCAGTGCTATCAGGAACAGAGGTTTGAATAATAACAGTTTTTAATATATTAGTGTTTAGATAGTTAGCAATATCTACATTAACAACTCCAGTATTGTTTCCTGTATTACTGCCTGTTGGAAATGATAACAGCCAAGACGGAACACTATTTTGGTCACCAACTGTTACTGTTGAACCAGCAGTTCCAAATACTGTAGTAGCAAATGCAGTTCCACCGCCACCGTTCACGTGGCAACCATAGTTGAAACCACCAAAACCTCCACCGAAATAAAAATTGCATTGAATATATAAATCTGTGTATCCACTTGGTATTGCAGAAAGAGTAAATGAGGTCGGGTTTCCAGTAATAGTTCCTGATTTTATTAATTCATAAGTGCTAGCAGGCATTTTTCACTTCCTCTACTTAATTCCGTATAAAGCAAATTGTGAATATGTATCAAAATTTCCATTATCAGTGTTTATAGTAATGCTATTTATGGCATTTGTTGACCTATACACACCACCAGTTAAACCAACTGAACCTTTATCTTCAGCAGTTGAGCCACCGTTGTTATTATCAAAACCAACCCAACCGTTTATAGTTTTCCATTTATTAGTTTTAGCATAATCAACTATGTTTAGTATTACTATTCCGTAATTGCTTGCTATTGCATTTGCCGCAGGTATATTAGCAAGTGGAATAAAACTGAGAGAACCATTTCTGAGATTTCCAGCAGCAGTTGCTGTTGCCACTAAACTATTTCGTGAATAAATAGAACTTGTGTCTGAATTTGCTCTAAAATATAAATACTCATAACCAGCAGAATAAGTGGATCTAGCAACACCTCTTATTTGAAGCATTGAGTATCCATTAGGTATGCTACTAAATGTAAATGTATTAGTGCCACCAGGATTTGCAGTAGCAATAGAAGTAAATCCATCAATAACTGCGGTAACTGGAGTAACCGAATTGCTTGCTGCACTTGCTACGCTTGCTACACCATAATTAGTATTACCAACTACTGTAAAAGTATAAGCGGTTCCATTAGTTAAACCTGTAACTGTTAGAGGGGAAGATGCACCCGTTGCGGTCAAACCACCAGGACTTGAAGTTGCAGTATAGGTGATTGTGCCTTTACCAATATAAGATGAGGCAGTAAAGGCAACTGAGGCTGTGGTATCACCTGCCGTTGCTGTTCCTATTGTTGGAGCAGTTGGTTGCATACCACCGCTCAACGATCCTAATAAAATAGCCATTAAGCGCTCAAATCTCCCATGGCAACCCATGTATCTGTTGCTCTTTTAACTAATGTACAAGATGACCATTGCGCACGCAATTTTAAGCCTGGGGTTCCATTCACGGTTACGCCGCCCGTTGGATTAATTGTGGTTTGACCCGATCCTGTTTGAAGAACAGTAATAACCGTTCCCGTTGGAAAGGAAACGCTGGAGTTTAAAGGAATAGTTAAATTGTTAGCAGATCCGACATTCATTTCCACTATATCACTTGCATCGGTTAATACTAAAGTGTAACTAGCGGTTTGTGCGCTAGTTGCCAAAGTGATCACAGGCGCTGTTAAAGTTTTATTTGTGAGAGTTTGCACTCCAGTTAAAGTGACATCTCCAGCACCTAAATAACCTAAAGAATTCCATGCAGTAGAACCGTCACCAATTTTTACTTTGTCTGTGTCGGTTTCAAATCCAAATTCACCTGAAGCAAGAGTTGGATTGGCAGAAGTCCATTGTGAAGCGGTGCCTCTGCGGACTTGAATTTGCGTTACTACGGCCATTACGGAGTTCCCCCATTAACTGTTTGTGTTGAAGTTTCGCTTGGATTCATGCCACCCATGTATGGTGCCACGCCATCAAATGCGCCACCATCAATATCTGTAACAGTTCCTCCCCCACCTGAAACAACGGTCCATGCAGAACCAGTATAAACCTTTAATCCATCAGTTGTATTGTAATATAAATCGCCAGCCCGCAGCGTTGGAATGGATATATCGGTAGCGCTTGATGGAACATTTGTGGGGGTTAAGGCTAAACGACTCATGCGCTGATATCTCCTGCCAGTAGCCAAGTGTCTGCTGCTGTTTGAATTAAAGTGGCGCTTGAATATTGCGTTCTAAGTTTCAGACCAGGAGTTCCATTAACTGTTACTCCAACGGCGCCAGCAACTGTGACTTGTCCTACTCCAAATTGTGCCAAAGTGATTGTGCAACCAACTGGAAATGCTACTGATGAATTTAATGGAACAGTTAAAGCAATAGAACTCGCATTAGATAGTGTGACAAGTTTTGTAGCGGCATCTGTCAAAACTAAAGTATAGGTTGTTCCTGTTTGTGCATTTAAAGCAAATGTTGAGGCTGAAGTTCTATCTAAAGATAAAGTGACAGAACCTGAAGTTCCACCTCCACTTAAACCTGAACCTGCTACAACAGCAGAAATATCTCCGCTTTCAGGAATGTTAGTGGTTACCAAAACACGGGTGTCGGTGATGTTGGCATTGGTTATGGCAGTTGCGCCCGCACCAACGGCCACGGTTGCTAAGGTTATTGAGTTGGCTGGAAGAGCAGGTGCAACAGGTGATCCTGCAGGTGTTCCAGCGACAACTTGTAAAATCACATTGTTTAAAGCGCCTGTGTAATAAGCATCGTTAACAGTTGCGCAAACTAAATCAATTCTTGGGTTTGTTGGATCAGCGGTAGTCAAAGATAGAACGGCAGCAGCGTCGTTGTAAGTTACATAAGTTCCCATGTTGGCTTGAGTTGTTCCAACAATTGCAGCCCAACCTGAGTTAACAACAACAGAAAGACCAGGAGGTGTATTTTGGGTAACTAATAAAGAAGCGCTGTTAATAATGCCTGTGGTTGCCCATAATGCTTGAGTTGTGAGGCGATCATTTTCAGCAGGATGTGAACCGTTTTGTAACCAACTGGGCGGTGTTCTTATTGTCATTTATTCTCCTAAATGTAAGCCGATTGCCAAGTCACGATTGCCCCTGTCACACCCACTACTGTACTACCTGCGTTGCCTGTTAGGTAGAACAAGTTAGTGCCTGGTTGCGCAGAGAACCATTGACCCGAAGCCAGCAAGTTTCGAGCAGGGTTTCCGTTCAAAGTTATAAGTTTATTGTAAAGATCAACAGTTAAGAAATCGCTGTCAGTTAAAGCGCAACTGAAATAAAGCGCAAAACCCTCAGTTTGATTTCCTAATATTGGGTTTGTAATAGGACCGTTTAAAACTATGGTTGGGTAAGAGTTATACCATCCGTTGTTTTGAATGTTGGTTGTAATTGTTGCTGAACCTCCACCGTATACCAAGTTGTAGACTCGGTTATAAGTGCGGCCAGTTGGTGGGGTATACGCCAAGGTTGCTGTTTGAATATTGCTTGAATAGTAGGCTGGATCAGGGCAAAAGAAGGTGGCTTGAGCCAAGATGTAACCATAGGTGTAGTTAGGGTCTACAGAAGCCTGTAAGCCTCGTACACGGGCGTAAATGACCTGTTCGGTGTCGGCATTAGAGAGAATAAAGTAAAGGGGCGTAGTGCCGCTTGGTTGGGCTAAAAGGGCCTGTTGTAATGTATTAAAATTGGCCTGGGCTGAACCTTCGTTATTTCCAAGTATCTGAATGATCATTGTAATGTATCGGCCGCTATAAAAATCTCTGCCTGAGAACATTCCATCGGCATAGCCACGGTTGTCATCTTGATTCCTAATTCCAGGCAAACCTTCTAAGCCATCAACGCTCATGATTTGATAAGGAGAACCCTCGCCACCAAAGACCTGATTGTTAAACGAAAACGAATAATTAGCAATTACACTCATTATTTAGCCCTTGGATACGAACTGCCTGTTTGATAGGTAAAATTAGATGTTGGTTTTGCTTTTACATTCACTGGAGATCCAGGATTTCCAGCACCGTAAGTAAAGTTTGAAGTTGGCACGGTTATTGCTGCTCCGTATTTAACTGCGCTGACTGTTGCAGTTGTGACCGCTTGAGTATTGACCGAAGTTGATGTGAAATTTTGATTAATTGTGGTAGTTGATGATGGGCCATAAGTATTACTTCCAACTCCGCCTTGTGCATTAAACCCTCCACCCGTATAAAACGGTTGTGTAATTTGAGCGCTGGCTGCGGCGGTGTATACAGCGTTGGCTGATTGTAGCGCAGCGGTGGCAGCAGCAACTGAGGCAAGTTGGGCTTGTAATGCTTTTAACTTTTGCGCAGTTGATGATGAAATGTCATCTATAGCCTTTTCATAAGATTTTTGCGCATCAATTAAAGCCTTCTGTAATGTTGCCTGGGCTTCAACTAATCCTTCATTTAATTTCTTTTGGGCCTCTGCTCTAGCCTTGGCTAAAGTTGCGGCGGAAGCGGCCAAAGATTCATCTAGTTGTGTTTTGGCAGCAGCAATTGCCTCTTGAAGTTGAGCCGAGGCTTCCAAAATTCGAGTATCTCTCTCATTCTTGGCCTCAAGCATAGATTTGGCGTACTCGGCATTTGCGGTGGCAAGGGACTCTAACAATTCTCGATCAACTTCAGCCAAAGAGTTCTTTAAGTCAATGGCTACTTGAGCGTAGGCTTCTTTAAGTTCAGAGGTAGCAAGATTTGCGCCTTCATTCATGGACTTGGCCAGGGTGTTTAAACCTGAGTCCTGAATAGACTCTAAGTTTTTAAATGTGTCTTGTATTTCTTTTTGTTGTTCAGGTGAGGCTTTCTTTAACTCCTCAGCCATCTTAAGTCCAGCCGTTGGTCCAGCCTTTACTACTTGTTCAATAAATGTTTGTGAGTAACCTTTGCCTGCTAAATCTGCCGCAGCCTCTTGTAGTTTCTTTGCATCATCAAGTTGCTTTTTCATTTGCTCTAAAAAGCCACCTGAAGTTTTGCCTGCAAAGGCGTCTGTAATACTGAAGGCAGTCCCTGAAGCAAAAGCGCTGCGTAAACGATCCACCGATTGCTGAATAATTGATGCTTCTTTTTCTGCTGACCTAGCCCTTAAATCTGCAGCCTTTTGCACAGCCGCAGTTCGCAAATCTGTGATCTTGGTTTGCAGAGCCGCTTCTATTTCTGCAGTTTTCTTTGCATAATCTTTAGCAATATCCACCATAGTTTTGGTGTGGCTCTTTTGAGCATCTACCACAGATGATTCATAGGTTTTCTGTGCATCTAGGCGGCGTTCTCTATCGGACTCTTCCGCATCGGCAATCGATTCTGCATAATTCTTTTGCAGGTCAGAGACTTTTTCTTGATAATTTTGATGAGCGTTGATTTGAGCCTCAAGATAATTGCTCATAGCCTGGTAACTGGCTTGCGCTCTTTCTTCTGCAGCCTTTGCCCTGGCCTTCATTTCCTTATCGCTTAATTTGACCTCATCGCCAGTTCGGACACCTTTGCCATCAACAGAGGTTTTAACATTGGCTTCAATATCAACCTTTTTATTTGCTAATTTATCTAACCCATCGCTGAATTTACGGATGTCATTGGCTGTTTTATTAACCGCCTCAGCAGGACCTTTAAACTTATCGCCTATGCCAGGTATCTTTGAAGCAGCGTTTAATAACGATCCAATTGCGCCCACCAAATATCCAAAACCATTAATTACAACTTGAAGCATCTTGACCACAACTTTGCGGAAGGTCTCGCTATTTTTCCAGGCAATTACAAAGCCCGCTGCTAAAACGGTAAGAACCGTGATAATGACCCCAATTGGGTTAGCCCTCATTGCAGCATTTAAAACCAACATAGAAGCAGCCAGTCCATTGGTGGAAGCAATCGATGCCAGTTGTGCGCCCCGCATTAAAACCATCACAACTCTGAATGCTGTGGTTGTTGCAGCCGCTACGATCATGGCAGTTCGATAAGCAGCGTAAGCAGCGGCACCTGTAATTAAAACTTTAGTCACAGCAACAATTGAGTCTTTGTTTTTAACTAAGAAATCAACTAATTTAGTTAAGGCTGGAATGATTTTACTGGTCAGCGCTCCCGCAAATCCCATAATAGTTGGAACTAATTCGCTGCCTATTTTCTGTTTTAAATTATTAAAATCATTAATGGCAACTTGCATAGCGCCTTGGCTTGTGTTTCTTAAGTTCTCATTAAAATTGTTGTAAGTTGAGTTTAAAACTTCAACTACTGCTCTTGATCGTTCCATCTCCGTGCCGTTGGCAATTGTGGCTTTGGTTGCCGCATCTAAAACGAAGCCAGTCTTAGTCAAAGAAGCAAAGTTACCCTGCATGGCTTGAGCCAGGCCGTTTGTCATTTGTTTAAACTCATCCGTGGATGCCGTTGCACCCTTTTCTGCTGTCACATAATTAAGGATGGCTGGAGTTAAAGTCGCAATAGAAGCAGCAGTTAAATCAAAGGTTGCTAATTGAGATTGAGCAACTGTTATGTTATCGGCAGATACAACACCGACCTTTTCCAAGGCTCTTGCTTGTTCTCCAAGGGCGGTAATCTGTGCTTGAGTTGCACCGTTAGTATTCATTAACAGATTAGCAAGGCGTGCCTGTGCTGCTTCCGCTTTAGTTGACTCGGCTACGGAACTCTTAAAGAAATTAACAATTTGAGAAGTACCAAAGGTAACTCCTGCAATCACACCTAGTTTTTTAATTGTACTTGTGAAGTTATTTACACCTGTACTGGCAGTTTTAACTGTGCTGTCCACGCCTTTGATTGCGTTTTGCGCATCAGCAAGACCCTTTTTCAAGCCACTTATATCGGCTTGGAGTTGGATCAAGATTGGCGGGATCGTTGATGTCATTCATTAACTCCTTAAATACATCGCAAATGCGCCAGTAAATGTCCTGTTCAGAGCGCCTGATTTTTGCAGGCTTTCTGCGGCAGGGACAAGATATGGATATTTTACTCCTGATTTCCAAGAAGGAAGGCCCATTTCAACTGCTCTTGCGTAAACCATTGTGGCTCCAACTTCGCCAATATATGAACTGCCAAAGCCAACCTTGGTTTGAGAATAAATAGAACGACGCAAATTGCCAGTTACAACATTGGGACCAGGACCAGTTCCAGGAATGTGTCCTTGTCCTCTAGGATGAGTTCCTGTGTTTGCATTCTTTTTAGCCTGGCGCTCAACTGTTGCAGCAGCCATACCAATGGCATAGCGAGCAGCATCGTTCATTTTCTTTTCAGTTAAATTTAGACCAGCCAGCACTTGAGCAAGGTTTTTTATTTCCATTATTTTCTCCCCTCGCTTTGTACTTTGTTTACAGTTGCCGCTATTGCCAACAACCAGTCAGCAGTTCCTGCGGGTAGATCATCCACCTGTGCGGGTGTCCAACCAAAGCGATCTGCAAACTGAAAATAAGACCATTCCTCGTCGGGATAGTTTAAATCAGATCGGCGCTCGCCACCCTCAAGCAGCCACTTTAGGCGTTCGAGTTGTCGGTATGCGCTTTTGGGTCTTTTTCATTCTCAACAGTCTCTGTGAGTGCTGGAAAGAGAAACTTCTGTGCGTCTTTGGTTGCCTCAATCAGCGCATCGTAATCTTTCATTTCCAACTCATCTAAAGCATCTATTTTTAGCCCTGGAATTAGTAAATCAAAAGACCAATCCTCTACTAACATAGCAATTAAAGCATCGCCCAATGCTAAAGCCCTCGTTAAATCTCCGCCTTCAACATCAGCAATTTTTAATACACGCTTACGGTCTTTGACTCGTAGTTGTTTTGGGTCCTTCAAAGTTACAGTTGCGCCTGAAGGTAGTGTTATTTTCTGTGTCATTTTTGCCTCCTGTTTGTTTGCCTTCCTTACATCATACTTTAAAAGGAGTAGGTGGGTGGAATGGAGGGAAGGCGTTCTCCATCAACCTAACCCCACCTACTCTGAGGGTTTGTTATGCGTAAGTTCCTGAAGCCTTAGCGTTCTGTAGAACCCACTTGATTGGTGCAAATCCACCTGTTGAGCCAGCATCAGTTGTGGTGCTTTGGCCGTTTAGATCGATTGACACTTGAACATAATCATCGCCACGCTCAATCACGGCTGCTGTATAAGCGCCCTTTGATATTGTTGCTTGGATCTGAACTGCTGAAGCACCTGCACCGTAAGCCCAGTTTAAAACTATGGCTGGTTGAGTGTTGTTTAGGAAGCGAGTTAGTTCTGTGTCATCTTCCATGATGAAGGTGATTTTGCCAGTTACTTCTAAAGGTCCCAAGAAAACTTGGTAAGGATTCTGAGTATTAGAGATGCCATAAACTGGAGTGACAGAACGAGTCATGTCGATGTTGCCAGTCATTGCATTAGAAACTGTTGCTCCACCAATGGATACTGCTCCACGCCATACAACAGTTGGTAACAATGTTGAGAATGTTGGTGTTGGATCAGAAACTGCGCTAGAAGCCCAGCCAGTTGTTTTTGTGTCATATTCAAGCATGCCATCTGCATTGAACTTCAAAGAGAAGTCAGAGAATTGGCATCCTGGGTATGAACGGACATCGGCGGCGTAGAAGTCAGTAAGTGTGTAAGAGATTGGCTGATCATCTGCGCCTGAAGTTAAACTATTCTTTAAAGAAATAGTGTGTGTGTATGGTGCTGAAGCACCTGTTGTTGCCACAGAGCCTAAAAGCCCTGCAAGTCCATAACCTACGGTGTCGGCAAATACTGCTCCACCAAAATCAAAGGTTGAGCGGGTGCGGCCTTGTAGATAAGCATAGTTAACAACATTTGAACCACGAAGTCCTGTGTCATAGAGTGGATCTACTACATCGACTGGTTTGATGCTGTCTTTTGATACTGGTATGAAGTCTGTAGGTGCAACGATAGTACCTTTGGTAACTTCTTTAGCGATACCAAGGTACGACCTAACGGATTGCTGTACGGACATTATTCACTCTCCTTAGAGTTCAGGTCTGACGCTGCAGACAATTTGGCTGGTGGTGTTGGTATTGCTGCAGATTTTACTGCACCTGGTGCTGTGCAATCAGGATGTTTAAAATCATCGGGTGCGTCAAATTCCTCACCTGGTTTTACCGTGATACCCAGCGATGGGAACACACGCTCATCTGTTCCATTGTATTTCAGTTTCATGTTGCTCCTTATGCTTGGATCATTTCGGTAACAAGGAATTCTATCTCAGCAAACACTTCTGATGCGCCTTCGTTAGTCGTTGAGACTTCTCCGTAGCGAGCGCTGATAACAGGTTCTGCTCCTTGCCATACTAGGTTACCCGTTGGATCACCAAAATTGTGGTCCGAACGCAACCGTTCTTTGATGTTGTCAATAAGAACATCAAAATCATTCATTACATCCTCTGCATTTCGATGCATGGAGTGGGTATAAACCTGCAAAATTAAGGTGTAGTCGATTCGTTTCCAACCGTTGTGCGCTCCGCCTATTGCCAAGCGGGACTCGGTCTCCGATGCAATAAAAACAATAACCGCCGAGCGTGTTAATTGCCCAGGCTGAGAGTTAACTTGGTAGTTAATTCGCTTTGGAAAGGATGTAAAGACCTGATTTAAATTAGCAATTTGTGGATTGGAGATAAAGGCAGCCAGGGTGTTCCTGACCCCAACACGGCCCGCCATTAACGAATCCTGCGGTACTTATCAACCATGTCTAGCGCCAGTTTAATGTCGCTTCCATATCGGTTTGCCCCAGGAAGGCTTGCCTGTGGTTGAGTTGTGATGTTCATCGTCATGGAATTATCACCACGGACTTTGATAAAAGAAGTTGTAATTAAAATGCACGCTTGTTTAAGCGCATTAGGCATATTGCTAATGGTTGACCCTGCGGTGTGGCTGTAAGTCAAAGGCGCATCAAGAGTTACGGCTAAATTGCCATACACATAAGTGTCGCTTACATAAACTGTTTCTGAATTAGCGCCATCAATAATCCGCAGCATTTGACCTGCAACAATGCCAGTTGATCTTTCAACGGTTACGGTTGTGGTGCCTGCAGTTGCGCTGACGATTGGGTTGTTTACAAAGCCTGAAACATAAGTGTATTTGGTAAAGATTTGTTGATAGGGAATGCCGCCGCCAAAAGCCAAGGGACCCTGGCTAGACCAGTTTAAAGACATCTGAGAAATTGGAATAATGAGTTGTTGGTTCTCGAACCAGGCCGCTGAAGGCTCAGTCAACTCCACTAATTGCGCAGGTGTTGTGCCGTAATAAAAAGACTCTAAAGAAATAATAGGATTTTGGTTTGGGTGCAAAGCAATATAACCCTGTGGTGTAAAACGAGTTCGTTGGGTTTCTGTTTGTCGGTTTGCCACTAAGTTTTGGTTTAAATACTCATCCATGTACGAGGATGCTCTTAAGATTACACGCTCTAACTCTGCATCTTGGGCAGCCAGGTTTCCACCAACTACCAAGTTGTCGTAATCAATTGATGTTGGAGCATTTTTATACTCCGCAACGCTGATGTATGGCCGTTCAGAGAAGGTGTCGTTTGTTATGCCAATTGCCATTTATTCTCCATCTCGAGGTGTGTCCATGGCTTCAACACCACAACGCCCACACTTGCGGAACCAACCGTCAAACCCACATTCTACGCAAGTAAATCCTCGTTTGCGGTCGCCTTGTGAATAGGGATTTAAAGATGCTTCAAAATAACCTTCGGCCTTCATTAATTTTGCGTGCTTTGGACTTTCTACATTGTAGATGCCGCCTCGATCGGGGAAGTAACTTTTACCACCGATTATTGTTTCTTTAACACCACGATCAGGTGCTACATATCTGCTCATTGTTCCCTCCTTTAATAAAGGAAGGGTGCGCCCAATATATGACGCACCCTCCTTTTATTCAGTTATTAAGAATTACGGATACCTGAAACTGCGCCATTCCATGCTGGAGCGGTGCAGAAGAAAGTACCACGGAAGTAAGTTGAGAAGTCATAGGTGAACTGTGTGACAGGCCATTGAATTCCCATGTAATCCTGAACTAGGAAGTTCGCCCAAACATCTGATACCTCAGTATCAGGGATTGGAAGAGTCCATGAAAGAACAGGAGATACACCTTGGTTTAACCATGGGTGAACCATTAGGTCTACTGCTTTACCTGTTACTTCGTTCTGTAGACCAGTCACGATAGAACCATAAGTAGTTCCGCTTGTGCCTGGATCGTTGATTACAAGACGATAGTTAGCGGTTGAGCCTGACTTAATAGCGTCAGATAGTTGCTTACGATCGTTTCCGTTTAGAAGGACAACATCAGGGTCACCCTTTACAGACTCGTACAAACCAGCAAACACAGTCTGAAATTCCACGCCTGGATTAGAGGTTGAGAATGCAGAGTTGATTGCGTTGTTGTAACCGCTGTTTGGTCCTAGAACGGTTGGAAGGATGCCGTCATATCCAGTTGCGTAGGCAGATGTATCTGCGTTTGCACGGGATGCTGCTGCACCACTTGTTGTAAATGCGAAGTTATTTGCTGCAAGGTTGGTAGCACCTGCACCTTGAATGGTTACAGAAGTTCCGCCCTTAACTGTTCCTTGGTACTTGCAGTTTGCAGTACCAGTTGCAGTTCCAACATAAACATTGTATCCAAGTGCGCCAACTGAACCTGTGAAGGAAACAGTTAGAACATCACCTGTAGCAACAGTTTCTGAAGCAACCGCTGAAACAATTGACTCACCAAAGCCGTTAGCAGAAATACCTGCATCAGCAGTGATGTAAACATAATAAGTTCCTGAAGCAAGGGCTGTTTGTGAGCCTGATGCTGCAGGAGATGATGCTGTTAGACCAGTAGGAGCAGCAATTGCGCCTGAGTAGCCTGAAGCAGTACCACGAGCAAACAACATCATTCTTTCTTCCATTAACATTGTTGCATAAAGTGTTGATGTTGATGACAACTGACGAAGGTCCTGGTATCCAAGGCCTGAGAAGTTGGCATCAAATGAAACCTGATCAGATAGTGAGTATGAGTTGTAAGGCAGTACTAAATCATCTGCAGTGTATGAAATCTGAGGACCACGGATTAACTCTAGAGGTGTTGATCCACCGCCAGCAAAGTTGTTCTGTGTTGACTCAGTAATACCTGGCCAAATGTTGCCTTGTCCACCAGTTCCTGTACCTGTGTAACCAGTGATTCTCTTTACACGGTGTGAAGTACCGACGCCTTTTTTACGAGGAATACGGTTGCGGAGTGGAGTTGGGCGAGGTGTTAGCAACTTAGCAGGTGCTTCTAGATCGAAGGCTGCAAAAGATGTGCTAAGTGGAGATGTTAAAGTGATTTCCTTTTGGATATCTTGCATTGCTAGGCGTTGTGCTGCAAGTGCATTCTGAAGTCCTGCTGCTGCATCTGCTGATAGTGACTTAGATGCTGCTAGGGCTTCCATTGCTGCCATTGGATCTTGTGTTGGCATTTGTCCTGGAACATGAGAAGCGTTAGATAGGGACTTACCGAGTAAATCGGTATATTCCTCCATCTTTTGCGCTGCCTCTACAGGGGTTGCGCCATCAAATAGATCGGCAGCCTTTGGCATTTCTGTTGCCATGTGGGCTATTTCCTTTCGATGAGTTACTTGTTATCGGCTTCGTTGGCCTTGTTGAGAAATTCCTCAGCAAGACTCTTGTAGCCTTTAGCAAGAGTTGGGTCGGTTGTTGCGTTTGCTTTCGCTTTGTAAATGGCAGCCTTTGTTAGCAGATCACTTGTTGTTTTAACATTGAGTGGTCGTGCTGTACGGCTTGGGCCACCAGCCACTGCGAGAGATTTGGCAAGTTCCAACTCGGTCTCTAAACTCATCGCCTTAGAAAGGGCTGCCTCTTTTGCAGACACCAATTCGGCGATCTCTGATTTAAGAGATTCAGTTGCGCTCTTTACCACTTGCTCTACAAGGGCTTCTACATCTGTTGATTTTTCATCAGCAGAAACTTCAGTTGTTTCAACAGCAGGTGTTTCCTCTGTTGCTGGCTCTTCAGCCTTTACTTCCTCTTCAGTTACCGTTGCGGCCTCTTCGCCTTCGGCTGATTTAGGAGTTTCACCTGGCGCATACATTTCTGCGGTGGTGACATTTGATGGTTTAGCAACATTAGCAAAATCATTAGTTGTAGTTAAACCATGATCCGATCCTGGTTGGTTGCATCCGCACTCAAGACACTTAGAAATCTCTGCGGACTTCTCTGCATCAACATCTGCAGACATATATTTGTCCCAGCAAGCCTTGGCAGCGTCATCATCCATGCCAGCATCTTTACAACGCTTCATGAAGTCAGGCTTTGGCTCATCTTTTGCAGGTTTCATATTTTTATATGACTTTGCTGCACGCTCGATCATTGTTTCTTGTTCCATTACTTCTCCTTCTGCTTCTTCTCCCTCATACCATGCAGTGAGATGCATAACAGATTGTAGAAGGTGGCCGATTGATTGGATTTCGTTACTTCCTTCACCCATTTCTTTTGCTTCAACTTCAATAAGTCTAGCAAGAGCGTTACGGGCTGATTCATATTGTGCTGCGTCAAACTTTAAAAGGTCAGCAACAACCTCTACAGGCAATTCAACTAGCGCTTGGTCCATTGTTGCTTCCTCCGATTTATTGAGAGAGTATAAGTGTAGGGCAGATTGTAATGCTTTGCGGTAATCTTTTGCTGAGTCTAATGATTTGTTTGCATTTATTGCTTCTTGCTGCAATTTGGCACCAGCAATCATTAAATCTTCGCCAGCGAGTCGTGCTGAATTGGTTGCGGCCGTGTCAAAAACATGTCTTCCTGCCGCTTGCATATTTTCGCCCGCATCATCTAAGCCTCGAGCGTAATCTGCAGTTGTTTTAGCGTTTGAGGCATACTCTAAAGATTCTTTAGCGTCGTCTAATCTAAATTGAGCGTCGTCAATTCCCTGTTGAGCATCTAATTTGGCACCTTCATCAATTTTTTTATCCGTTTGCGTTTTTGTGTTTTCGCTACGAATTTTATTGTTTAATTCTTGTAATTTTTCTCTTTGTGCTGTAACTTTTGCTTTTTGTTCTTTGGTTGGTGCAGCACCGACTCCAGCACCCCCGCCTGAACCTCTACGGCCGTGGCTGGATTGGTTATGAGAGCCGTGTTTCTCTAAATCAGCATCAATTTCTTTAATTACGCCGTTACCTAAACCAGTCATCGTAGAATTTAAATCTTTACTTAAAGCAAAAGCGTTGGAAGCCTCAATATTGTAATTTTGATCTTCTAAATTAAGAGCGGCTCTTTCTATAACAATTTTGGCTCGCTTAATTCCTTCTTTTGCTTCTCCAATAGTTTTTGCTCCTGAAGCATTATTTAAATGTTCTGCAGCGCTTGTTAAATTGCGAGCAGCAGGTCGAACCATGCTGTCTCGTTTTGCCAAGGCCTGAGCATCATCAGCCAAACCTCTAGCCTCCGCAGCATGAGTATCTATTAATTTTGATTGTGTTGTGCTTAAAGATTGTTCTGTTCTATCAACTCTTGCGGATGGAACTTTATCTTTAGGTTTTTCAGTTGTTCTTGCTGCACCCCCACCTCCGCTACCACTTCCACGGCGGCCATGAGAAGATTGATTGTGCGAACCATGTTTTACCATTTTGGAGGCTTCGTTAACCTCTTCAAAATAAACATCCATTGTGTCGATAATACCGTCTATATCATCGCCCACGCTTTTAATATCTAGATCATCAGCATTTTCTAAACTGTCACGAGCGCCTTCTAAATCATTAATTGCTGATTGCACATATTCTCTGTGTCGAGTGTAATCTTTAACCCCGTGTGCTAATTCTATATTTTCACTTGCGTTTTTTAATCCTTCGCTTGCATCATCAATTATGCTTTCATCATTTTGTGATAAATCAAATTTAAAATTTTCATGTTTTTCATTAGCAAATTCATCTAAAGTGTCATGGGCATCATCAACATCTACCTTTTGACTGCTTAAAAATTCATTATCTCGAGCGCCTTGATCTCCAATAGGTCTGCCTGTTGAATCGTAACCGCCTCCTCTTCCTGACAAGCCACCGCCTCTGCGCCCATGGGATGATTGATTGTGTGAACCGTGTTTTTCAATTTCATTTAACTCTTCAACCTGCACAAGGCTTGACTCGCCATCAACGCTTTTAGCCAAAACTAATTGGCAGTTTGGATTTGCAGGGCGGTCTACAAGTGAAACTTCGACAATCTGTCCATCAATAATGCGACCGTTTGCAGCCTTTGTATCTCTTACAACTCGTGGTGATTTAATTCCAATTGAAAACCCACGCAAAACTCCTGCGTCTACCTTTTTAACTGAAACAGGATCAACAATGTGCGCCATGATGTAATGGCCGTCAGCCTTTGGCTCATATTCTTTGGCAACTCCCGCAGCAATGCTTGAATGTTGTTCTCTAATGTTTCCACCGCTTCTAAACCACGCTGGCATTGCACGATCTAACCAAGCCGCATCGCAAATTTGCTGATCAATATCTACTGAGTCATCGGTTGCCTTGCCGTAAACCATAAGTGTTCCGTCAGGTTGCTTGTCAGACTTTTCAATACTGAAATACGAGGTAGTTAAATCATTCATTCTTGCTCCTTGACCTTTGTGTGTAACTTTAGCAGTTTTACCCAACAGGAATTGGGAATAGCATAGTGCCTTCGGGGATATCTTCGCTGAAATCAGGAATAACTGGAAGTAAAGCACATCGGCAATTTGGATGGGCTGGGGGTTGGGTATTTCCTGAATTAAAAGTGCCACCAACTGGCACAACTTGCCCTGCATTCATGGCGCATTTCGGACAAGGGTCAGACACTTCCCACTCCATTTGCCCAATTTGCATTTCTTTGTAACGGTTAATTGTGGCAGCCGACATCGCTCTGTTCTGTTCGGTAATGGCAATGGTTAAAGCCCTGGCGGGACTTGCTACATGGTTTTTAATTAATTTGGCTGCTTGATTGGCAGATAAACCTTGCTCTAAAGCATCAGCAAGCGCCGTACCAATGTCATTAACAGTTGTGTTCGTTATATCTTTTAATATTATTCCAAAGGAAGCCAGGAAGCGTTGGAAGGCTTTGCTTGGTTTTAATAAAAGCGCAGCAGCGTAATCTCCAGGGTTCCAAGTAGACCAGTCAATCAAATCATCGTCTGCGGCTTTGCGTTTTTCATAGGCTTCAGCCAGGGCTTCGTTGGCTCCTGCTTCACCAGTCACCCATCCTTCGGCATAGACTCTTTCCATTACACCCATAAAAGCCATCATGTTAACTCGAACATTTAACATCACCCAGGCTCTTGCTCTTGCCCGATCTTGCGCACGATTATCTGAAACATTTGGTTGAGTTAAAAGATAACTAGCATAAATTCTTTTAAAGTCACCAGTTTGTGACAAGGCTGCACGAATTTTGACTGCGTTTTTGCCAGCCATGCGCCCATCGGCCTTAAGAGGCCCCCAGGTCATGTTAGATAAGCCTTTGCGAGCGCCCTAGCGCTTTCCAAGTCCCCTTCATAAGCACAACGGTTCAAAGCATCGCCAACAATCGGATCTAAGGCTTTAAATTCAAAGAGTCTTGCTCTTTTACCTTTGTTTGCCCATTTCATAAAGGCTTTGACTTCATTCTTTGTTTCGTTGTCGATCTCTTCCTCTTCTTTAACGCCAGGCTCTTCTTTAGGCTTTTGCCCAATTTGAGTGGCTGGCTTAATTGGAGTTGCGTTTGGTCCTTCTAAAGCGGGCGCACCAGCAGCGGTTGCTGCATCAATGATTCCATCAGGACTAAATAGGAAAGTTGAACCGCCAGCCTGCAAAATCGGCATATCTGCTTGTGGTGTATCAAGTAATGGAAGGCCTAATTCAGATCGGCGTTCGTTTATTGTTTTGCCACCTGATGTAACTTCAATCTGACTCTTGCGAGCATTGGCTTCGTTGTCCAAACGCTTTGAGGTCATTAATTTAAATTCAAGTTCTCGAGGCATACCAAGGTATGTGTATGAGATGTTTGTCAGCATTTTGCTGATCCAGTTAACTAATGGTTGGGTTCCGATAGCCTCGGCGCTTTCAGCCCGCCCCTCCTCGAAACCAGCGCCGCCCAGTCCGCCTTTTGGTGAGAAACCAATCTCGGCTGGTTGTACGCCATAGTGACCACATATTGATGTGATCAAATAATCGTCAAGTGTGTCTTTAAACTTTTCACCATAGGCTTCAAATTGAACTGGTGTCATTCCTGCAGGAAGTAAACGCAGACGCTTGCGTTGTTGTGTTTGACCTGCTAGATCATCATTAAATATGTTTTCATAAGCCCGAAGCAAATCAGGGTTGGTTCCCCAATTCTCATCGGTTGTAAACATTAACTCAGGCAGCACACCATCGGTGTACTCGGCTCTGATCCATTGCTGACGGCGCAGATAAATGTCAGCCAAAGGAAGCGCTCGCTCTGTTGGACTAAAACCATAAGCGGAAGTGGTTCGGCGGTTGCGGATCATGTACTGCAAGTCATCCGATGTAAATTCTCCATCAGCCTTTGGATCATCATCGTTGGCTGTAAATTCTGCACGAGGAAAGCCATAAAGAATTTGTTGGAACGCTGCTGTTGGAGGCATGGGCCGCATACCACGATCATCTAGGAGTGGTTTAATTGTTGTGCCATCCAAGATCTGCAGCCCATACAGGTCTCCGTTAACTGCACGCTGTGGCCAAACAGCCCAAGCGTCAACGACAAGTATTTCTTCTAACGCAACCATCAACCAATCAGAGAAAGTAAGACCGTTTGATCGGTCAGGGTTCTCCCAAAAGGTACGCATGCGAGTAATTTCATCGGTGTATTTTTCACGAGCCTTTGCCATCGCCCGAACATGGTCTCCACCTGAAGTTGCTGCAATCTTTTCAGACGCATCTGTTCCAAGGGTGATGTCCCAATCTAAACCTGTGACTTTGTTTTTAATTACCTCGATGCAACGGCGCAAGATATCAATTTGATCGGCGCTTGCTCGTAATGTTTTAAATGGAACCAGCCGTGTTTCAGTGATGTTAATGTTCTGAGCAACTTGAAATTCATAACGGCGTGGATCAGGGCGGCCATCTTCCCGAACAGGGTTAATAGCGCCAGGTGTGATTGGGCTACCAGGTCCAAAAGGAACTCCAGCAAGCCAAGGATTACGAGGCAACGGGGTTGAGTTACCGTAGTTTTGCGCAAGTTGATTTAGCGCATTTAAACGCATCTGTGTCTCTGTTAAAGTCACCGCTCCTGCTGGCAGGTTTGGTCCCTTTTCCACTTGACCTTGCAGTAGTGCCTTTGCGATACGGTCTCTAAGACCCATGTGTATCTCCTTTTACTGCTTAAGCGTGGACCACAACTCTGTATTGGTTGAGGGTTGGAGCCACGGAGAACAACAGCGTGATTGTGTTCGTTGTTGCGTGATTGACATCGCAAATGACTTCAGCGTAAGAACCGCTGGCCTCATAAACGCTAACAATCACATCTCTTGTTCCGAGGTTGTGTGTAATTGTGTAGGAAGTTGCTGAACCATCGCCAACATTTGTTGAGTATTTGGATACAACAACACTTGAGTCGATTGCTACGGTGTTTGTTAGAACAGATATACCGTTGCCAGCACCCACCGCTAGATCAGATGTTAGATTAAGACCTGATGTTGTGGCAAGTTTGATTTCAGCGCCAGTTGAGCCTGTTTGTAAACCGTATCCTGCTCTTGGTTCAAAGGTAAAGTTAGTGCCAGTTAGTAACACACCATTTGAGGCTGTGTAAGTTCCTGCGCCTGAGAATTGAGCAAAAGTTAATGCTGTTGTATTTAGGGTAATTGGATTATTTGTAGTTAAAACCCAACTTGTGCTTGCTAATGATGTGCCTTGTTCAACGAATGTGAACATGCCATCTGTAACTTCGGCAGATGTGTTGGCATCTGATGAGCGTGTTAAGACATAAGGTGTTGAGCCATCACCAACAGTAGTGACTACATAAATACCGTTGTATGGTGCGTTACCGCTTGTCTCATTTTTAACTAAAATACGATCTGCAACGCTTGGAGTGACTCCATCGATTGATAAAGCGCCGTTAGCATCACCTGTGAGTGTGCCGCCACCTGTTGAAGTGAAAGTAAATGCTGATAAAGCGCCAGTTGTAGCAAGACGGACTGAGGCTTTTACATCTAAACCTTGAGCAACGCCATCAACATAACCTTTGTTTGCGGCGTCTGTATCTGCGCTTGGTGAACCTAGGCCTGTTAATTTAAATCCTGCCATTGCCAAATCTTGTGATGGCGTGAAGGCGTGTGTGTGATCCTCTTTAGAAGGTGTGCTTGCAGAACCTGCAGAACCTGCTGCACCACTTATTGCATTTGGTGTTGCTGTTCCAAGTGCTGGTGTTCCGTGAGTGTGATCAGAGCGTGCATAATCAGTTGCTGTTCCGTTACCGCTTGATGCACCATAACTTGTTTGCGCAGTTACTGTTCCAAATTGATTAGTTTGCGCCCATGTTGATCCGTTTGAATAATAGAAAAGATATGTGTCTGTTGCATAATAAATAGTTCCAGCGTCAACAGTTCCAGCAGCAGGGCGTGCGGCAAGTAATCCTGATTGCACGGCATTGCCAGCAACTTCCCAGCGTGTGCCGTTGTAAATATAAAGTTGATTGTCAGTTGTATTGTAATAAACCTGTCCAGCAGAGGGAGTAGCAGGTGCTGTTGCTAGGTTTTGAATTACCGCATTCTGTAATTCGTTTTTATTTAGATCAATCGAAACTAAAAATTTACGGGCCATTTATTTCTCCTAGATCACATAAGCAGTGCCGCTGAAAGCACTGGTAAAGGTTATCACCATTTGGCTTTTACTTGGGTAAGAAAATGTGCCTTCACATTGTGTTCCTGCAGAGTCTAATACAACGGCGGTGGGTTCGCCGTTTAAGTTGTGATTTATGGTCCACACAGCGCTTGCGATTGCTTGCGTGTGAACATAGAAAATCTCTCCACCACCTGGGCCTTGCGGACCTGGAGATGAAATAACAACTGTTGGAATTACTGGCTGGATGATTACTGCGTCATCACTCATCGGGTTACCTCCGCTGATACAACGACCTGGCCTTGTGCCAATCGGTAAACAATTCCACCTTGAGAAGTTATCTCGATGTCATAGTAGTAGGTTCCAGCGATGATTGCTCGAGTTTGAACAGCCGTTGCTTGAACCACCACGGTTCCATTGGTTGGGGTTGGAATTGTAATGCCGTTTCCACCCGTAGCCAAAGATAAGACAGCCGTTGGGCTTTCAGGCAAAGAACGGATCTGCAAGGCTGCAGTGTAACCAGTTAAATTGATTGGGACCGTAGCAATACCGCCTGAGATGTAAATGCCTGTTGCTGGATTTGTGACCGTGAAGGTGGATGAAGTAACGCTTGCGATGGTTGCTGCTTGAAAATTGTATTGAGATGGCAACACGCCTGAGATGTTTACTGTTTGACCACCAAAGAAATTGTTATCAGCAGTAAAAGTAACGGTTGTACCATTCCCTGAAATGTTTGTGATGGTTGCAGGTTGTTTGTATTGAAAGTTAATGAACCAGTTAGCGCCTTGATTTATTGTGGTGTTGTAAACGACAGCCATTTCACTCCTTTGGCACTTCAGATTGCGTTGGAACAATCATAGCGCTTCCACATTTAGAGCAATGCGACATTGACTTTGGCATTGGCAGGTTACAACTTGGGCAGAAGTTGGCGAGCGCTCCAAAGTAGGAAGCAATGCTAACTTTACCAAGTAAATCAGAAAAGCCCTGGACCATTGCATCAATGCGATCAGGAGAGTTTGGTTCATTTGGTGTCCAAAGTGTCATCTGATCCTCAAGCAATGGATACTCACCAATGTGGTGAATGCGCCCCTGTTCATACATTGCAGCAACTGGCTCGGCTCTTAACCGTTTACCAACATGCGCTCGCACTTCTCTGATTGGTAAGCCAAGCCTGATTTGTTTTAACACCGCACTAACCATATCGCCGCCTTGGTTAACTTCCACCAAAAGGCTGTCCGCTTTAAATTCATCAAAGACTGCAACTGCTCTACTTGCCCAATCAAAAGGCGAACCTCTGAATGAGTAATCTCCTAAAACATAACCATGGCCTGATGCATCAGCACCGCACACAATGATTCCTGTTTCATCACTTGCATCTGTGTTTGTAACGGCTGGGTCAATTGAAACAACAATGCGTGATAAAGGTGGGGCTTTGTCCAGGCGAGAACGATCGATCAGCCCCTTGGTCCAAAGAGCGCCTTCCACATCTTCCAAAATCTCCCCGTAAAGTTCCTGACGGCCTAAGCGAGTGTTGTTGTAGCGGGCTTGAAGTTCCAACAGCGCTGCTGGGGCAAGGTTGGCGGCATTATCAAAGGTTGAACCCTTGGTTGTGACCACAGAGCCGTCTTTACGGCCCGCTAAGGCCCGAATGAGGGGCGTTGGGCGGGGTGTGGTGGTAACGATGATCCTTGGGTGTTCGCCTAAGCGAAGGCCAAACTGCAACTGATCCCAGGCGTCTACATATCGGTAAGCGGCTAACTCATCACACCAGGCGCCGTGATGCTGCGGGCCTCTAAAACGATCGGGTTCATCGGCTGAAAACAACTTCATGCGAGAACCATTGTTTAAAACAATCTCACCAATGCTGCGGTTGTAACTCTTTAGCATTTTATATCGGCGCAGAACAGTTAAGACACCTGATTCACCTTCGGCACAAGTATCTCGAGCGTCAGCAAATGTTGGTGCAACAATGGCCCATCTAGTTCTCGGTTGTTTGATCGCTTCCCAGGCTAACCACTCCGCTGCTGTCCTCGTTTTCCCCGCTCCCCGACCCGCCATATATAACCAAATTGACCACTTTCCCATCGGTGGTAACTGTTCCGCCCTCGCTTGGTCCACCTTCCAACGCCAACGGCTCGCCATGATCCACGCTTCGGATGATTTGTAGGATTCTTTCAATCTCTCCGTCAATATCTCTGTGTCCGTCATAAGTCACCACCTCCGCTTGCACTCGTTGCGCTGCATCCAGCCCTAGCAATCTTGCCCTTCTTTCCATCAAACGCAAAACGGTGTTGATGGCTTTGTCATCACCTTTAAGCGCTCTGTTCCAAACTGCTACTTGTAATCTATCAATTCGATCCAATTCTTGCTTGCGCACTTCATCTGCAGGTTCATCCAGCACCCTTTTAATGGCCCGCTTGTAAGCGGCGTAAGCCCCTGTTGCATCGGCATAACCTGTTTGGTCGGCGATGGCAGACCAGGTTAAACCAGCCCTACGCAATTCCAAAACTTTGATTTCCTTATCCACTAATTCAGGGTCTGGAACCTTGCTGTTTTGACTCACTTGATTGATTACTTCTCGGTCAATAGTTCGGCTTTACCACCCGTGATGCGTTCCCACCTGGCAATAATTACATCGCAATACTTCGGGTCAATTTCCATCACTCTTGCCCTACGGCGGGTTTGGTCAGCCCCAATCAAAGTGCTACCGCTTCCTGCAAATGGGTCCAACACGATATCGTTTGCCCGAGAGGAATTGTTTATGGCTCTTGTAATTAATTCAATTGGCTTCATCGTTGGGTGTTCTTTGTTTGAACGAGGTCTTGGGACTTCCCAAACGGAGTCTTGCTTGCGATCAGGTGGTTCTTGATGCGCCGCCCCTGGAGTCCAGCCGTAGAAAATGCTCTCATGGCGATAGTGGTAATCGGCACGGCCCATAACAAGAGCATCCTTGACCCAAACCAAAGTGTGTCTCCAAACCTCGAGTTCGCTCAAGGGAATGCTGAAGGCTTGGAAGAGATTGCCTGAAGGTGCGGCTACATACCAACAGGCTCCTGGCTTTGTAAATGTAATCATTGCGTTAAAAGACTCCCGCAGAAACTCTTCCAACGCACCAATGTCTAAATTATCGTTTTCAATTGTCATGCCGCCTTGCCCGACATAAGACACTCCGTAAGGTGGATCGGTCCAAACCAAATCGACCATTTCCTCGCCTAGAAGTTTTTGATACGCATCGACTTCGGTTGCATCTCCGCAGTACATTTTGTGTTGACCTAAAATCCAAAGGTCACCGTGTTTTACTTTTGGTTCGACCTCTTGCGGAAGTTCATCCTCGTTTAAAGGTTCGGCTTCAATCACCTGGGGCATATCAAAGCCAAGCGCCTCAATATCTATTTCTTGATCATGCAATTCCAATAATTGTTCTGTTAAAACAGCCTCATCCCAATCGGCTAATTCAGCGGTTCGGTTGTCGGCCAAAGCGTAAGACCTGGCGGTTTTCTCATCCCAATCCCAAGGCACAACGCTTACATCAATGTAATCCCATTTCAGACCTTTTGCCGCTTCTAGGGTGCCGTTGCCAGCCAACACTACGCCCTGACTTGTTACAACAATTGGTTTGCGTTGCCCAAATTGCTGCAAACTGTGCGTGATTGCATCAAGGTTTCTTTGTGAGTGCGTGCGAGCATTCTTTGGGTCAAGAGTTAAATCTTTAATCAGCCTTCTCTGTACTTCCATCGCCCGCCCTTTTATTTAGTTAAATTTAATCTTGCATCTAATAAATCGTCAATGCTGCTTAACAACAATTCTTTCTTTTGATGGTTTACTCGATTGCCATATTTATCAATAAGCATCTCTCTAATGTTGCCGAGCGCTTCATCTATCTCGGCAACTGTTACTTCTCCATCAATAACAATCATGGCATTAATTCTACTGTTTTGATCTCCGTGTCCGCTTTTCTGCAAGCGTGACCACATCCGATTCACGATAATAGACATTTCTACCCACTTTCTGCACCCACACTAATTGTTTTCGATGTTGTAATTGCCTGAGATTGTTCATTGATATGTTTAATCGAACTGCAACTTCCTGCGCAGGTATTAATCCTTCATCTACCATCCTGGCGCTTCCGTTCTATTAACCTGGGCCTGACCTCGAGAAACAGAAGTGCGATTGGCTTTCGGCACAAGACCGATGTCCGAGGCGTTAATTTCCAACGCAGTTTTATCTTGGCCATCTCTGCCTTTAAATGTTGATTGTTTCATGCTGCCCTGAACAATTACGGTGTCACCCTTGCGCAAAGCATCAACCAAGGCCTCCCCTTTTTCTCCCCAGGATGTAACTCGAAACCAAATAGTCTCGCCTTCAACCCAAGTGTCACCTTTCTTTTCTTTTGGTGTGTGTGCCAAAGAAAATGTTACAAGGCCTGTTTCGCCACGACTTGTTTTTACAAACTTTAACTCAGGATCGGATCCTAAATTACCTTTTACTGTGATTGGAATGCTCATATTTTCCCTTCCTTTAGGTCTGTAATCTTACCGTTTTCTTGTAATAAAACAATGCGACCGTCGGGTAAAACCATGGGTGCTTTTTCGGGTTGATCCCAGGAGGCCACCATCCAACCTTTATCCGTTGCGTAGGCAGGGTTGGCGTGAATTGATTCTGTCGACATGTTGTGGCAGCCGTGATGGACCCACATTAAGTTGGCTACTGCATCTTTGCCCCCACGAGATTTTAACTTGCGGTGATGCAAAGCCATCGATTCAGAGGCAACGCCACCGCATTTTTCGCAGTAACCCGCCGCTCTCTGAACCACCAATTCCACGATCGATTGTTTAATTGTCATCCTCTTCCTCGTCTTCATAAATTTCATGAGACGGGACAGAGGGTTGATCCACACGCAAGGGAAGGCCAAAAGGTGAACTCATTAGTACCAACCTCCGTGTAAGTCAGGTCCTGCTTTTTCTTTCCAAAACTCCCACGCTTTGCACGGGGTTCCGTAACGCTTGTAAATATATCGAAGGCC
>Ga0164293_10000345_pt1 | contig 35654 bp, 38 predicted proteins | sample GEODES118metaG_FD_111487 | JGI IMG/M metagenome (GOLD analysis project Ga0164293, IMG submission 111487) | Eutrophic lake water microbial communities from Lake Mendota, Wisconsin, USA - GEODES118 metaG | ecosystem: Environmental > Aquatic > Freshwater > Lake | place: USA: Lake Mendota...
CAGCTAGATACGATGAAGTAATTGCTGTTGCTGCTTTAGATGAAAGTGGAAATCTTGCCACTTTCACATCAAAAGATTTTACAGTAGATATTGTTGCTCCTGGCACTAATATTTATTCCACTCACTTGAATGGAAACTATTGTAAAATGTCAGGCACAAGTCAAGCATCTCCATTTGTTGCTGGTATTTGCGCATTGATAAAAGCAGGCTTAAAGAATCAAAATCTTCTTCCTGAATTTGGAAATCAATTCTGTCAAGAAGACATGATGGTTGCTTTAAGAAATATTTCAAGTTTGCAAAATGTTCATGTTCAACCTGGAGACGAACAGAATTGGGGACCTGGAGTTCCTAAACTTGCAAATATTGATTGGTCAACTATTACTGTTAAAAAATCTTAACTACGAGCAAAAAGCTAAAAAAAAGAAATGTCTTCAGCTCCTTTTATTACAAGAGGTGAAGCATGAAAAAGAGATTATTAGTTTCTTTGGTAATTGGTTGTATTCTATTGTTATTGGCTTACTGTCAGCCATACAAATTAGTAGTAGTTGTTGGTCGTTCAATGATGCCTACATATAAAAATAGACAAATATTGTTGGCAAAAAGAACTAAAGATTTTAAAAAAAGCGATATCGTAGTAGCTTTGAGTGATGATAGAAGTTTGATTGTTAAAAGAATATTGTATACTCCAGAAGAATACTATTACTACATGATGAAAAAAAATGGAGTTTTTCAACTTATAGTTGATAACTCTTATCATTCAATCTTGGAATACAAAAGTTTAGATGACGTTTATATGATGGAATTGAAAGTACCAAAAGATCATTATTATTTAGTTGGAGACAATCTTAATGAATCTGATGATAGTAGAAGATTTGGAACTATTGATGAAAAAGACATTTTGTACAAAGTAATACAATGAATTTTAAATTAGACGTAAATTATTTGGATGGTTTGATAAAGACTAGCCAGAGCACAGAAAAGATTGAAGATCCAGTTAAAAAAACAATACAACTGGGCCTTCAATCTTCTTGTTCTATCTACGTAAGATCTGGTAAAAAAAATTGGTCAGGCAGTGGTTTTTATATTGGTAATAACATTGTAATTACTGCTGGACATGTAGTTCCGAACGATGAAACATTAACTGAAATATTAGTTTCATTTGATAATAAAAATTTTATTCCAGCAACTTTTTTGATATCTGATCCAAATATTGATTCAGGAGCAATCAGAATTGAAAGAGTACCTGACAACATTCCTGAATTAAGGCTTGTTAATAGCGATTCCGTTGAGGTAGGAGATATAGTTGCTGTTATCGGATCTCCAGAAGGCTTTCACGACACAGCTACAGTTGGTAGAGTTTCGAACGTACACCAAACTATCAATGATCCTAATATGCCAGCTTGGAATGATATCATTTTTGTAGATGCAGACATTTTAGAAGGTTCTTCAGGCGGAATGGTCATTGGCACTGATAATTTAGTTATAGGTACAATAATGGGTGTAACAGGACAACATGCTGATATTGGAGTTGGTGAAAATGCAGTATGCCCTTCCAATAAAATTACTAATATGCTATCCAAATTAGTATAATGATTTTATGCCAAACCCATACGATGTACTAGGTTTACCTCAGAATTCCTCATTAGATGATGTTAAAAAAGCTTATCGTAAGTTAGCAAAACAATATCATCCTGATGTCAATAAAGAAGCAAACGCTGAAGAAAAATTCAAAGAAATATCTCAAGCTTATGAAGATATATTAAATCCCCCACCTCAACAGCCGCATTTTGAACCTCCATTTAATCCTTTCAGAAATACGCCGCAAAATGCATTTAGACGTAATTTAAACACACCAATTACAGCAACAATTGAACTTGAATTAGAAGAAATCTATAGAAATGTAGTTAAAAACCTGAATTATGAAAGATTAGCTCCATGTGGTGCTTGTTCTGGGGCAGGTGGTAGAGGAAATGTAAACGTTTGTATGACCTGTATGGGATCAGGTGAACATTACATTATTCAAAATTTAGGGTTCATGCATGTAAGAAATTATGCTGGGCCTTGTCAGGATTGTTATGGGCGTGGTGAAAAGTTTGAGTCTTTCTGTAATTACTGCAATGGTTCTGGTCATGTAAAGATTTATGAAAACTTTGATCTAACTATCAATAAAGGCCATGTATATCGTTCTACAATGATTAATGGCAGAGGCAATCATGGTGATATTCATCAAGCACCAGGTCCTCTTATCGTAGAAGTAATTACCAAACCGAGAGATAAATATGAGATTGATGCCAACTTGAATTTAATTCATGAATTTGAAATTGATCCAGTTATGGCATTGATTGATCCAGAGTTCAAGTATACACATGTTAACGGAAACAAATTAAATTTTAAGTTCAATACTAGTCTTAAAAATGGTTATGTACATATTGTCAAAAATAAGGGAATTCCAACTTCAAACGATACATATTCTGACTTACATCTCAAAATAATGTATAAGGTTCCTAAAGATATTTCTGAAGAGGAAACCTTATTTTTGAAATCATATGTTGATTCTAGAAAAAGGAGGCAAATGTTATGAGTATGGTAAAAAGAGCAACAGGTAAGATTGAAAATTTTACAAGCGCTGAAGGCGAAGAAGTAAATGCAACTAATCTTGTTTGGGCTGATGAAAAGAAAGATGAAACTGTCACTGCACAAATTAAAGATGAACTAGTGATTCCTGCTACTACAAATATGGATCTTGATCCTAATGCATCTGATGATGATGACAGCGTAATCGCAAAGGACTGCTAACTATGGAATCTCTTACTAATTTATTGAAATCAACCCAGAATGAAATTATTATTTATGTAGTTTGTTTTATTTTGGGCAGTGTAGTTTTCTTTTTCTTGGCAAAATCTAAATCTGAAAGTTCAGCTGCATTACAAACTCTTGAAGTTGTAAAGCTTGTATTGCGCAGTAAATTGGGCGAAAAAGCAGACGGAATTTTAGATATTTGGATTGAAGGCTTAAAGAAAATTCAAGATGGCGAATTCTCACAGGATGATGCTGTTGATCAATTTGTAAGATACATTCGTTTAGGATGTGCTCAAAAAGGCATTGAATTATCTGAAGAAGATGTTGACAAGATACATATGCTTGTTCTTTCTACATTGGAAACATTTGTAGGTAAGAAACCAAAGCAAATTCAAATTGCAGTTAACAAATTCAACGCAATGAATCATCGTTAGGACTGCTTTCTTTCACAAAACAACCATTTTGTTGACATCAACAAAATGGTTGTTTCTTTAATGGTATACTGGTTATTATGGTAGAAGTTGAAGTTTACAATGATAAAAGTGTCATCATAAACCACGACGATCCTATGGGAAAATTACCCTTCCCTTATCAAGAAGCTTTAAGGAATGAACTTTCCTATAAAGTACCTGATTCTGAATGGTCTGCAAAGTATAAAACTGGTCAATGGGATGGAAGAATTTCTCTTTATGTGAAGCGAAATCAATCTTTTCCTACTGGTCTTACTATGCGTGTGGCTCGTCTTTTTGATGAATTGAATGTAACATATAAATTTTCTGATAAAAGAGAAAAGCCCATTAGAGATTACAATATAACTTGTGATTTTATGGGAAAAGATCTTCGTGATTATCAAATGATTTCAGGAGACTTATCTCTTAAAAATCAACGTGGAATGCTTGCTCTTGCTACTGGAGCTGGAAAGACTATGACTTCTTGTTATATCTTTCATAAACTCAAAGTAAAGCCTGTTGTATTCATTGTTCCAGCTATTGAACTTCTCAAACAAACGCAAAAAGAATTTGAGAAATATCTTAAAATTGATGGTCAACCTGTTAAAGTTGGTATTGCTGGAGGTGGACTCTGTGATATCAATATGGAAGGCATAAATGTAATTACTTATCAGACAGCTCTTATTGCATTTGATAAGAAATATATGGAAAGCAATAATAAGATAGTTGAAGACTCTGGAGAAGGATCTAAACCTACTGGACTTCTTCAAAAAGAATTAGACGAGTCAACTATTAAGTACAAAAAAGCTCGACAATTAGCTTCTGGTAAACTTTCAGACTTATATGAAGAAGTTGAAAAAGCAGAAGAAAATGGCACAAAAGATGCTGAAAAATTGCGCAAGAAATATGAGCGTGAAATTAGTTTACTGATAAAAACAGAATTAGCTGCTTATAAGAAAGCACAAACAGCTTGGGATAATAGGCAAGATACATTATTTCAGAAAGCACAAGTTAGAAATGTAATTCAGTGCTGCAATGCTTTGATAATTGATGAAGCACACTTGGCTGCTGTTGTCACTGAAGAAATTGGAAATCAAGCAAAGCAAGCATATTACAGATTGGGACTTTCAGCTACTCCTTTTCGTACTGACAATCAAGAAATTAGAATTGAAGGCACACTAGGTGGAAAAGTTTGTGAAGTAAGTGCTAGTGATCTTGTAGAACGTGGCTTTCTTGTTCCACCCAAGATTTTTGTAGTAAATATTAGTACTGTTGAACCTGGACAGACTTATCACGAAGTTTACAATCTAAATATAGTAAATTGCTGGGAAAGAAATTTCAGAATTAAACAATTCGCTGAAGGATTGAAAGCAAAGGGTGTTCCAACTCTTATTCTTGTTGAAAGAATGGAACATGGCAATATTCTTGAAGGAATGATTGAAGATGCTGTTTTTGTTCCTGGAGGCGATAAGGGTGAAATTGATCCTAGTGATGAGGAAAAGAATTATCGTCGAAGAATGCTTAATTCAGTTGAAAACAACGAGATAATTTTGATTGCAACACAGTGGGCAAATGTAGGTGTTGATGCTCCTAAGATTTCTGGATTAATTCTTGCGGGTACTAGTTCATCTCCAGTAACTACATATCAGCAAGTTGGAAGAGTGCTTCGTTGTGTTGGAAAGAATGTTGAGGACTCTATTAAAAACGGAAAACCTGAAGCTATAATTATAGATTTTGCTTCAAGCCATAAGAATTTGAGATCTCACGTAAATATGAGGAAGAAAGTATATAAGAATGAACGAGCCTGGAAGATGTTTGAATTGAAATAATCTACGACGCTGTAGATTATAAGTTGCCTTACAATTCTACGTTGAATAATGCTGAAATAACTTGATTCATCATTTCTTCGAGCTGTTCAAAAATTCTCATAATCATTTGCCTCCTTACACAAAAATATCCACTGGCCTAGATTTATCCGCCAGTGGACAATAGTAGTATACAACATTGAATGGTTTACGTCCTATTAAGATTTCTTAATAAAAGTTAGGCTGCGCTTTGCAAGGAATAATAAATTGCTTATTTGCGCATTGGAGGTGTGCTATGTTTCATCAAACCATCGTCGGCAAACCCAAATGTTGTCTAAATCGTAATTGCAAAACTCAATTCACAAAAGCTTCCCATCTTGGTTGGCTTCCCAAATCTGAAGTTGAAGTTTATGCAATTATGAGATGCCCAAAATGTAAAGACACATTTGCAGTAGTACAACTTATGTCTATGGCACACGATTATAGATCTAATCTGCCAAGAGACGAAAGTAAAGTAACTCCTAGTGGGCCAATAACAAAAAAAGAAACATTGGACTTTAAGAAAAAATTGGAGAATAAGGATTCTTTAAAAGAATTAATGGAAGGATATGTGCCTGGAGGGACAATATTACCTGACGAAACAGAATAATGTACAATTATTCTTATGAGTTATGCAATTGGAATTGATTTAGGAAGTACTTTTAGTGTAGTTTCTTATGTTAATGAGAATGATCAAGCAGAAGTAATTCCAAATGATTTAGGCGAAAGAATCACTCCTAGTGTTGTTAGCTTTGGAGATGAAGTTTATGTAGGGCAATATGCTGTCGATATGGAGCAGCATTTGCCCTATTCTCATACTATACGTGTCGTTAAGAGACATATGGGGACTAACAAGAGATTTGATATTAATAACAAATCTTATAGCCCAGAAGAAGTATCATCTTATATTTTAAAATATCTCAAAAATTGTGCAGAGAGACACTTAGGCACAGAAGTAATTGAAGCTGTTATTACTGTCCCTGCATATTTCAATAATGATCAAAGGCAATCTACAAAAACAGCTGGAGAATTGGCTGGCCTCAAGGTATTACGCATCATCAATGAACCTACTGCAGCATCTTTGGCATATGGTCTTGATAAAAAGAATGATGCAACAATTTTAGTTTATGACTTGGGTGGTGGAACTTTTGATGTTACTTTACTCAAGCTTATGGATGGAGTTGACTTTCACGTTCAATCAACATCTGGAAATACTTCTCTTGGTGGTGTAGATTTTGACGCTGCTATTGGAAAAATTATTAGCCAAAAAACTTCTCATACATTAGATCCTGTTGATTTAAGAAACATATCAGAAAAGGCAAAAAAGATGCTTTCTCATATGACTGTTGCTAATGTCATGATTGAAAAAGCACCAATTAAAATTACTCGTGAAGAATTTGAAGAGTCTATCAAGGCGTATATTGACAAAACTATGGTGTGTGTCAATGATGCTTTAAGGGATGCAAATACAAAAACAGACAAGGTAGATGAAGTTGTATTTGTAGGCGGTAGTACTAGAATTCCAATGATTGAAAGAGTCATTGAAGAAAAGTTCGGAAAAAAGCCAAATAAGTCAATTAATCCTGATGAAGCCGTATCGATAGGGGCAGCAATTCAAGCATCAGTTTTGACTGGAAAATCAAGCAGAGAAGTGTTTCTTTTAGATGTTTGCCCTCTTTCATTAGGTGTAGAAACTCAAGGTGGCATTATGAGTATATTAATTCCAAGAAATACTCAAGTGCCAGCAGTTGTTAAGGAAATCTTTACAACTGCTTATGACGATCAATCTTCTGTTGATGTAAAGATATATCAAGGAGAAAGACCAAAGACTGTTGATAATTTATGTCTTGGTGAATTTAAGTTAGATGGTATTGAAGAGAAACCTAGAGGATTACCTAAAATTGAAGTGGCATTTGAAATTGATGCAAATGGTATACTTTCAGTTAAGGCTCAGGATCTAGATACTGGAGTCAACAAAGATATTGAGATTACTGGCCAAGCATCGTTATCAAGTGAAGAAATATCAAAAATTATTGACGACGCACAAAAACACAAAGAAGAAGATGAATACTTTAGAAAGATTACAAATATACACGATCTTCTTTATGATTGTGAAATTCAAATTGAAGAATTACTTCGAACAAATGTTTTAAATAATGAAGATATAATTGATTTGAAAGATCTTAAAAAGTCTATCGAGGATGATGGTAAAAGTCAAAATAAAGAACTTTTATCAAGTCTATTAGAATCTGCTAGAGAAACTTTAAAAGAAAAATCTTTACTGGTACACCAGATAGCAAAAGAGAAAATGGAATGAAAAAGGCAGGAGTTTGGGCTTCTATAATTTGTGCAATACACTGCACTTTATTGCCATTACTATTTATTTTAGTTCCTACAACTGGCGTTTATTTATTTATTAATGAAACTTTCGAATATATTTTATTGGCAGTTTCATTAATATTTAATATCTCAAATGTTTGTTTTGGATACAGACAACATAAATCAAATAAAGCAGTTGCATTATTGGCTTTGGGATTATTTTTATTTGTAACAGGAAGACTGTTGCACAAACATAATGATCATCATGATTTTGAAATTGATTTATTTAATATTTTTATGATTGGTGGTGGTCTTATAATGGCTATCTCATCAATAGTTAACGACAAACTTTGCAATCAATGTAAAAAATGTGGAATTGATAAAAAATGAAAGACAAAAAAATAGATAGGCATTCGCTTGATAACAGTGACCGTTACGAGCTTATACCTATCTTAGTTGAAAGTGTTGTTGTAAACCCCGAAGAAAAATCTTTTATTGTATTGAGTGATGGAGATAAAAAATCTGCCATAGAAATTAATTCTTTTGAATCGGGTATGTTGACTTTTGTAGCCAAAGATTACCACAAGAATTCTCACATACAAACTATACATCAGGCTTTTGTAAAATTGCTTGAAGTATATAAATCAGAAGTCGTAAGTGTTGAAATAGAAAATAAAGTTGGAGATGTAATTTATACATCTGTCAAGTTTTTAGATAAAAATTTGAATAATTTTTATTTTGTAATGTCTTTATGTGATGGAATAATTTTGTCCATATTATCCCAGACCAATTTAAAAATTGTTTCTGATGTCTGGGATAATATGGATCCTCTAGATGAGGATTGGGATTATGAAAACTTTATGTTTGATGATGACTAATCTAATTAGACAACGTAGCACATAAAGTCAAAGTCAACAGTCAAGATACCAGTGCTTACAGAGAAGTTGGTAGCATTGATGATTGCTTTTGATAATCCAATACCAGGGATCAAGCTACCCCAAGTTGGAGCAACGTTAGCAAAGCCAGTTTGTTGTGCAATTTCAAGTGCAAATGTAACATCACCAGCACTTGCAAGAACAGCTCTACCAGCAGATTGAGTGGTAACACCAGCAGTTGTTTCAGATGCATATGTAGATCCAACAACAACAGCACCCTTGCCCTTACCGGAGATGGTCAAGCCATTGACACCGATATGTGGGAATTGAGTACCATACTTGTAAGAAATTCCGTTGCCAGAAAGAACGGATGGTAACATAGTACCGCCACCACCACTTAATTGATAGCCAGCATTTGGATCACTGAAATCGTAAGGGTTGATGAAGTATGTTTTTTGAGTTTCAACGTTAACGTCAACACTTGCTTCTTGGATGAAATATTTTCTTTCACCAATTTGAGCTCTAAAGTCGTAGAAACGAGCAACTCTTGTAGGACCAAACGCAGTAGTACCAGATCCACCAGTTCCAACAGGATTCAATGTTGGGTGAGGCTGGTTGGAGTTTACAACGAAGAATGCAGAAGTTCCAAGTCCTGAATCGCCATCACTTTCAAGTGTAAGAGAAACAGATCCACCACCTTCATTGATGCTAAATGAAGCTGATTTGAGGATAGGTAAGGTTGCAGATGTAGGATCTAAGATCTCATTGATTTTTTGTGTTGCGATAGCTCTTCCGTCGGCAGCAGCACCACCACCAATCAAGATAGGAGCTTGGATTGAGATAGTCTCAGTAACTCCACCGATGTCCATAATTCTGGTTTTTGGACTTCCTTGCATCAAGACCTTAGGTGAAGCATCAATAGTAATGTTTCTACTTGCGCTCTCTACAATGTATGATCTAGCAGTTCCACCAGCAACTGTGATAAACACTGATTTATAAATACCAAGTATATCATTGTTAATAGGCATTTTATCAACTCACTTTCAAAAGATTTATTAACTTCTTTTGTTTTTTTAGGTTATTCAAAATATTCTTTTTTTCATTGATGCTTACCTTTTTAAACAAAAGTGAATAATCCATTGTCGTTCATAGAAGCATCAGGTTTATTAATTCCAGCCCATTCTGTCGTTCTCCTTATTATTTGTGCTGTCAAAGGAGTTTGTCCAATCTTGAAAACTGGATTTGGATAAGTGGTGGTGACTGGTCCAAATCTCAAAACTAGATTTGAGTCATGCATTAATCCACCATGAATGAATGTGTTTAAATCAGACCCATTTCTGATAACTTCAGTGAATGACCCTGACCATTTTGTTGATTGAACACCTATCAATTCAATCTGATCATTCTGTTCAGTTACAGCTGATCCAGGGAAAGATAAATATGGCATTAAAAAGACTGGAGTGACTAATTCATTTTCAATTCTAACTTCAATACTGCTTGTAGTTCTCATAGAAGATTCTTTTCTACTAGCATTGCAGTCTGCCCATGAGAGCGTTTTGCCTAATATGTATTCAGTGCTAAAATTAAAAGTTGACTCTGTTTCAGTATCTACCATAGCAGTCAAATTTATATTGACCATAACATTATTATTTTCACTAGCAGTAAGAGTCAAGCTACTTATTACTACAGAATCTAATGAAAGGTTTTTATTATCATCAGTTCCAGGGTTGACCACAGTAGTGGTTTTGCTTGAAAGTAAATGATGAGTATCAATTCTCAAAGCTGACATGGGCTTTGCAGCATATTGCAATATTATTTTTGAAGCCTCTTCTAGGTTGCCATCTTGATCAACTCTTAATGGAAATGATATTGAACCTTCATATTTTTTAGCACCCAAGTTGTATATAGCATAAGCTGGACCACCTTGAATGTAGTTGTTTAAGTCATGATCTTGAACTTGATTGACATTGAAATTTTCAACAATCAAGTATTTACCATTGACACAAATACCTTTCGTATTCAGTCCAGTAGAGAATTCAGCTCTTGTTAAGATACCAGGAAATGCCATTTACCACTCATAATCCTTTACTTCAAAAAAACTTTTGTAAGTAGTTTGTATTGTTCCTGAGGCTTTCCAAGAATATTTGTAAGTACCAATTCTAGATGGAGTCCATTGTTTATAATATATGCCCACTGTATCTGTAGCTTGAACAGGTTCAGAATTTCCACTTCCTGATCCAACATTATAATAATATGTATGCCCGATTCCACCTGGTTCAGTCATATAGAAAGTTAAACTATCTGCTGAAACACCAGTACCACTTTCATCTTTCAAGTGAGCATAAATTTTAAGAGTTGTTCCTGATAAATATTCATTGTTAAGCATATCTATATTCCATTTAGTAATTATTTTTAGTAGAATTGTAATGTGCTACTATTTCACTTGTTGTAAGTATTCCACTTGAAATGAGAACTTGCGATACTTTTCCATTTAAGTATCTAGGATAAGCATATGTAGTAAAGTCACTTCTTCCTATTTCAGTGTGTAAAGTTGGTGTATATATTGCAGATGCAGGACCAGAATAACGTAAGATTCCATTAACATATAAATCATTAGAAGTATCACTATTAATATTCAGTGAAATATGATTCCAAGAATTAGATGATAATGCAATTCCAGAATTGTACCAACGTACATTTCCATATCTTATGTAAACATTGCCAGAAGTTACATATTCTTTATTGATAGCAACACCGTAGCCATTTAAGTTTTGCTCACTTCCTATGTAAACAATCATCTGACCTGATTGAGCAACTATAGAGGAATTGACCCATACAGTAATATTGACATCATTTGTGTTTCTAGTGACAGTGGAATTTATTCCAACGTAATTATTGGTTCCATCAAAGAATAAATAGTCAGCAGCTCCATTATCAAAATAAGAAACACCATTGTAAAGGTATCCATTGTTTCCATAATTACTGAGGTCATAAATAGTAAAACCAGTACCTGGATATGATGAAGAATTTGGTACAGAAAAGTACAATACAGTGTTTCCAGTACCACTTGTACCGCCCCCACCGCCTCCACCACCGCCTCCTCCAGTGCCTCCTGTGCCACCGCTTCCTCCACCAGTTCCACCAGTGCCAGAAGCAACAAACACATTTACATGGCTAGAATCAAAAAAGTATGCTCTATTTATCCAAGATTTTATAGTTGCGTTGTTCATTATTGGGTCTCAATTGTTAAAATTCCCATTTTTCACATACTTTTACCTATAAAAAAAGCTCTAGAAAATCTAGAGCTTGAAAATTCTGTTATCTGTATTACTCCATTGCAGAGTAATGTTTCCACCATTGGGAGTCACAGGTAAGTTTGAAGATGTGTCAAAATATGCTATAAGTTTTTTACTAATATCGTGATACACAATATATTGCGTAATTGTAGTTCCAGCAACTCCAGAAATAGTTAAGTCATTTGCATCTGCTACGCCTTTACCAGGAGTTATGGTTGTCATAACTCCTGATATTGCGACAGTTCCGCCAACGTTTGCTGTAGTAGTATGATTGAGTAAATCTACTGTATATTGACTAGAAAGCAAAATTACTTTAAAAGAATCTGCTGACCAATTAAATTCACCATTCAAAAAACCATCTCTACCACTATCAAACAATGCGTTAGCCATAATTTACACCTTATTCTGTAAATTCTTCTTCAAACTCAGATTCGCCTACATTAGGAACAACCACTGCAGTTTGTACTGAATCATTATCGTCTAAAGCAACAATAGTAGTAGCTTGTGTAGCCTTGGATTTATTGCGCAAACTGTCCAAATTGCAACGCATCATCTTACCCCTGTTTGTCAGTACCAAGATGTCATCATTGTCATTAATAGCAAGAGCTGAAACAATTTTGCCTGTCTGCTCACGCTTTGTCTGATTGATGGTTCTTTGGCCCTTTACAGATCTACCTGCAGTTGAGCGATATTCTGAAGCAGAAGTCTTTTTACCCTTGCCAAGTTCAGTAATTACCAAGACAGAAGGATCAGACTCTGCATCAATTGCAAGCATAGCAGCAATACTATCTTCAGGCCTTAGAAGCATTGAACGGCTACCTTGACCATTCTTACCAATACAGCGAACTAAAGTTTCATTATAACGAACAGCCATGCCCAATGAAGTAACAAGCATTACATCCTTGTTTCCATCAGTATTCATCACAAAGTTCAAGTTGTCGCCTTCAGTTAGACTGATGGCCTTCAACCCACGCTTTCGTAAACTAGTATTGTATTCACGAATTTCAGAACGCTTAATCAATCCTTTGTGTGTGACCATAATGAAATAGCCATCAATATCTAAAGACTTTAAAGTAATAGTTGACGAGACTGTTTCACCTTCAGTCAAATTCAAAAGATTATTAAGGTGAGTACCCTTGGATGTACGTGAAGCAAGGGGAATTTCATAACCCTTCTTCTTCAGTAAATTACCTTGATTTGTAAAGAACAAGAATAAGTCATGAGTTGTACCGCTGAAGATATCAGAAGCTTCATCTTCTTCACGACCCTTTACTCCAATTACACCCTTGCCACCACGGTTTTGTGTTCTGAAAGTATCAAGTGGAACACGCTTGATATATCCATCTTTAGTAAGAGAAACGATAATTTCTTCTTCTTTGATTAAATCTTCATAAGAAATTTCATCTTCAAGGGCAAGAATTTCAGAGCGTCGATCATCTCCAAACTTTTCAGCAAGTTCAAGCTGTTCTTTGGAAATAAGACCAAGCATTTTCTTTTCTGATGCCAATTGAGCAGCCAACCATTCATTTCGCTTGGTCAACTTATCAAACTCATCTTGTAATGCACGAGTATCAAGCTTAGTCAGGTTTCCAAGAGTAATTCGGAGAACTGCATCAGCTTGTTCTTGTGATGTCACAAACTCTTGAGCAATAAGTTCTTTTGCTGCTTCTTCTTTATTATCAGCATTGCGAACAAGCTTAATTACAGCATCAATCTTGTCAGTAATTCCAAGAAGACCCTCAAGAATATGGATACGTGCACTGTTCTTAGCGTGTTCAGCAGTAAATTTATTTGTGAGAACTTCTTTACGATGATCTACAAAAGCCTTTACAAGCTGGAGAATGGAAACATTCTCAACAACTTTCTTGCCGTCCAAAAGAACAGTGGAATTGACAGAAAAGCTTGTTCGAAGAGATGTCCGTTTAAGAAGTTGATTCAGAACAACTTGAGAACTTGCAGTCTTATGAAGCCAGATGCGAACATCCATACCCTTCTTACTTGTAAGATTCTTGAGACCAGTAATTCCCTCAATTTTCTTACTTTCAACAAGGTCTTTGATTTCACGACAAAAGCTTTCAGCACTACTACCATAAGGCAATTCACTTACCTTGATAATTTCCTGATTACGCTCTTGAACAATGTCGTAATAACCTTCAAGCTGAACAGTTCCACGTCCATTTGTAAAGTATGAACGAATACCATCCAACCCTAAAACCTTGCAGCGAATGGGGAAGTCTGGACCTGGAACAATCTGAAGCGCTTCGTCAGTTGTGATATCTGGATTCTTGATATAGGCATCAATCAACTTAGCAACTTCACGTAAATTGTGAGGTGCCATATTTGTAGCCCAACCAACTGCAATTCCACTACATCCATTAACAATCAAGTTAGGGAAGAGTGATGGAAGAACAGTTGGCTCCATCATTTCATCATTGTAGTTAGATTGGTAACGAACTACCTGATCAGACAATTCATTGACCATCAAATCACCAAATGAAGAAAGCTTTGCTTCTGTGTAACGCATAGCAGCTGGCTTATCTTCAGGAGCAGGGGAACCAAAGTTCCCCTGTGGAGTGATCAATGGATAACGCAATGACCAAGTTTGTGCCATACGAACAAGAGTTGGATAAACTACTGCTTCTCCGTGTGGGTGGTAATTACCAGATACATCCCCACAAATCTTTGCACACTTCTTAGTCTTACCAGATGCTCGGAGTTTAAGGTCATCCATTGCAACCAGGGTACGACGTTGTGAAGGTTTCATACCATCACGAGCATCTGGCAGTGCACGATCTTCCATAACTGCAAAAGCATAGTTAGTGAAGCGCTCATCGATAAGATCGACAAAGTTCTTTTCAAGAATGGTGTCAACTAAGTCTGATGCTTCAACAACATTCTTAACTCTAAGATTCCTAGCCATTAGTTTTCAATTTCCTTACTACGTTCAAAAGACTTCTTGATAATATGAGCCTTACGTGGACCAACTTCACTTCCCATCAAAACAGAAAGCATATTGGAAGCTTCTTCAGCATCTTCAACACCAATTTTGATAATTTGACGTGTGCCAATTTCCATAGTTGTGTGTCCAAGCTCATCTGCATCCATTTCGCCCAATCCCTTGAATCGTGTAACATCAATTTTATCACCATACTTGGCACGATATGAATTGAGTTCTTCTTCTGTATGGATATAATTGTGATTATTTTTTACAGTTACACGATATAGAGGTGGCTTTGCAAGATACAAATGACCCTTCAAAACAAGAGGACGCATAAATCGATAGAAGAATGTCATAAGAAGAGCTGCAATATGAGCACCATCATCATCAGCGTCAGTCATAATGATAATCTTGCCATAACGTAAATCTTCAATCTTGAATTCATCACGAATTCCAGTTCCAATTGCTGAAATTAAAGCAGAAACTTCTTCATTAGCAAGAAGTTTAGCAAGTTCATTCTTCTCTGGGTTGATGATTTTTCCACGAATAGGAAGAATTGCTTGAGTGATTGGATTTCGGCCACCCTTTGAAGATCCAGCAGCAGAATCACCTTCGACTAAGAATAACTCAGAAATAGCTACATCTTCAGTATCACAGTCAGACAATTTGCCTGGGAGTGAACCTGATTTACCTAAAAATCCTTGGCGCTTGATAGATTCAGATGCTTTCTTTGCAGCAGCTCTTGCACGAGCAGCACGTAAAGCACGTTCAGCAATCATCTTGAGAATAGATGGGTTCTTCTCAAAGTATTCTGTAAGAGCTTCAGAGAAAAGCCTATTTACAACGCCTTCAACTTCAGGAGAGCCAAGTTTGCCCTTAGTTTGTCCTTCAAATTGTGGCTGTGGTAAGCGAACAGAGATAATAGCGACAATACCCTCACGAATATCTTCGCCAGTCAAATTAGGCTCTTTTTCCTTGATAACACCCAATGAACGAGAGAATTGATTGACTACTCTTGTGATAGATGTTTTGAAGCCACTAAGATGAGTACCACCATCAGCGGTATTAATGTTATTTGCATAGGCATAGGTTGTTTCATCATCATCCTCTGCATATTGGAATGCAACTTGAACATTTACTTTTCCAGACTTATTTTCAAAATAAAATGGTTTTGATGGATATGGATTTGAACGAGTAGATGCAAGATAACTTACGTAATCAGCAATTCCACCTTCAAAATAAAATTCTTCTTTGGTTCCTGTGTGCTCGTTTTTATAAACAATCTTCAAGCCACCATTAAGATATGCAGTTTCTTTTAAACGACGAACTATAACAGTTTCATCAAAATGGATATTGTCATTAGAACGCTTATTCCAAATTTTATAAATTACATATAAAAGCTGTTCATCAATATTAGTTGACTTAAATATATCGTAAAAAGTAATACCGTTTACTTCTCCGTTAATTAAGGCTTTACGCCATTTTCCAGAGCATTCAGCAAACACTTCATCAATTTCAAAATCGTCTACAAGAACTTCACGAAAAGCATCTTCAACTGCAAATTGACCAAAAATATTATAGTCAGGAGTAAAAGAAATTTTAGTTCCAGTAGAATTTGATGTGCCAATTTCCTTGACAGAAGAAACTGGAATACCACGCTCAAAAGATAATTGATATTTCTTCTTATCACGAGAAACTTCAACATCAAGATTCAATGAAAGAAAGTTTACACAAGAAGCACCAACACCGTGCAAACCACCAGATGCTTCGTAGCCAGAACCATCATCACCAAATTTTCCACCAGCATGAAGTTCAGTTAATACAATTTCAAGAGTACTACGCTTTTTAGGGTCTTCTTGCTTAACAGCCGTTGGAATTCCACGTCCATTATCAATTACTGTCAGAGTGCGATTGTCTTTAGAAACAATGACATCAATTTTGGAACAATGGCCAGCCATATGCTCATCAACAGAGTTGTCCAAAATTTCCCAAACAAGGTGATGAAGTCCCCTTTTACCAGTATCACCATTATACATTGCAGGACGTGTACGTACTGCTTCTTGGCTCTCCAAAATCTGAATGGAGTTTTCGTTGTATTGATTTGCCATTTGCTTTCCTTCGCTTAATTCCAAATACAGGCATAAAAAAATGCTGTGATTTAGATTATCACAGCATTATACCAAAAACAAGCGAATTTTGCTATTTTCTACAAGATACGATCCGCTACACTATACATACCCAATAAATCAAAATTATGGGCTAATTTTACCATATTTTCTAGTTTTCTTGATGCCATTCCAGGCATCCCACCACCAGCTGCTCCAGCACCTTGCTCTTTTCCTTTATTTTTGGCAAAACCAAAAGATAAAAATTTCACGGCATTGGCAAAATCATCAAGAGTAATTTCAAGATCTAATAAGTTTTGACCCTCAGGCAATCTTTCCCACCTAGTTTTATCAGTTCTCTTAATTTCTTCTTCGGTAGCTTCTTCGGTTTCTTTTCTCTTGCCTCTTTTTTCTTTATCAACACCACCGTCTTCGACTCCACCATATTGAATCCAAATATCGTTGGCAATTCCTTGTTCGTTATCTTCAAGTTGCTCTAATAATTTCTTTTCTATTTCAGCATCTGCCAATATTAGGCCTAAGTTTGCCAAAGGTACTAATATTTGTTTCTGACCTGAAGGAGGAGCAGTTGGTGCAACAGGCATAGCCATAGGAGCTGCTGGCATAGCCATACCAGCTAATGGATCCATGGGCATTTGAGAAATTTTAATATATTTCATTTTTTATCTTATTGGGGCTGAAATAAAATCAGAGCGATGTCTGCCTCTACCAGGAGTGTCAAATGCTTCTGTAGTTTGTTGAGCATTCTCTAATTTTGTTTCTGATTCTGGTTCATCATCTTCTTCAAATGAAAATGTATCTTCAATAACATCTGGATTTAAGATATCCATTTGTCCCCAGTTTGGTTTTGTAGTGTTTGCAACTCTTCTTATAAGTTGGGAAGCTGAAAGACCCCTTCCATCAAATATATCTTCTTCATCATTGTCCCAAGATGATAAAGTGGACATAGCAACAAGAATTGCGTCTGTCATTTGTGCTTCTATAACTCTATTGTTTGTTTTTGCAAAACGTCTAGAATTGAATTTTTTAGAAATTGTAGCTGATGCCAATGCTATAATTTTAGCTTGTTCTTCATGTGAATGAACGTCAGGAGCAATATCTTCTAAAAGTGTATGTATCTGGGACTCTAAATTTTGCATATTTTATCTCTCTTGATAAATTCTTATTACTATATTTTTAAATTGTAGCGGGTTATACCTTTACTAATCTTTTGCTATTAAGTATTCTACTTTGAATTTCATGTTTCTTACTTGCCCGTTTAAAGTAATATTGTTTGCTGAAAGAGCTGTTGTACTTGGAGTTTTTATTGCAATTCCAAAACTTTTGCTCTTTGCAGTTTGATCAATTCCCAAAGTTGCTCCACCAAGATATACAGCATTATCATATCCTGAAGTCAGTGGTTGCCAAGTTTCAGGAGATGAATTATATAATTGGAAATTAGCAGTATCAATCCAATCAATATTGTCTGTACCTAAGTTATAAGCAGTTGTTTGAGTGTTTGTAATTGTACTAGGAATTGGTAATTTTATTCTGAAATTTTTGTCAGCATTTGTTGTTCCATATCCGACTTGTATAGACAATTGAGGCAACAATTCTGCACTATTGTCTAAGTCAGTAGCTCTAGTCCAAATGTTAGATGAGCCTATCGATGAAACTACGTAAACACCATTTGTTGTTTTATTAGTTTGATCTTTTACCAAAATTCTGTCATATTTTTGCAAAATAACTTCGTCTACTTTGCTTGGAGGATTTGTCAATGAAATCTCCGATGTTGTTGCTACTTTTGCATTTGTTAGATATGAATTGGTATTTACTTTTACCCAATATAAATTTGTAGAATCCATAGTAGGAGTTCCGCTTTCATTGTACACAAGCGCATAAGTTCCTGTCGTAGCATTTCCACTTGATACAATTACTCTTTTATTAATTGATATTTCAGATGAATTATCCAAAAGCTCATGTCTATTCAAATAGTTTGTCACAACTTCATCAATGACATAAATTCCATTTTGCAAATTATCACTTTGATTTTTTACTAACAATCTATCTCCCTTTTGTGAATTAGGGATATTAAGATTGGAATTCAATGTCAAGTTTGATGTGCTAGCAAATGAACAAGCTGTGAAATTACTAATTAGTCCTTGCTGGAACCACTGTATATTGTCAGAGCCTACAGATGTATTTGAGGGATTATAATAAAGTTCGTAGTTGATATTTCTATTTGAATCATTTACGTACAAACTTGCAATTTGAAATTCTGTTGTTGAAGTTCCATTGCCAACTCTTATCAAATTAGGCTCAGTTTTTTTGTTAATTCTTGCTACAATATTTTCAGAGCTAGTTGTTTGATTGATGAACAATACTTTGTCATTTTGTAAAGTTGACACTCCATTGATTACATCTGGCAATGCTTGTAAATTAGCAAAGTTTGTATGGCCCAATCCGGCTACATCAATTACATGTTCAGCCCCTACACTTCGCCAGAACAATGGTGTGTTTAATGCTGAGGCACCAAGGTTATAAGCAGTTGAGTCTTCGGGAAGATTTAATTCGTATGTCCTGTTGTTGTATACCACTCTTCCAAGCGCATATAATTCATTAGTGGCATCCAAGTCTGCCGTTCTTGATAACACAAACTTGTTGTTAAGAACGGCTGTGTATATTCCATTTTTTGTACTATCAGATTGAAATTTGATTGCAACTTTATCGCCAACTTGTATATTGTAGCCATCTATCATAGCTGTAGCACCAGACCCAGACGGAGCTCCCATAGGACCAATTACAGGGATATATGTAATATCATTGAAATTTGGAATATTGCCAGTATTTCCTACTGCAGCTGCAAAAGTAGTCCTAGTGCTTACATCAATCCAAGATCTAGCTGAAGTATTTATATTTGTGCTTAAAGGATCAAAATACAAACAGAATGTTCCGAATCCAGCTGAATTTGAAAGCCTTACTGTGGTTGGATAAAGTGAAGATCCAAAAGCTGAACTATAAGCCATTGTTACTTCTTGTATTTCTGATCTCTTAAAGGTGTAAAGTTTTTGATCACGCTTACCAGCTTTGTTATGTGTGACTAATCTATTGATATCATCGTAATATGTTGTAGTTAAAGTTGAATCAATGGTGGCATCTGAATAATCTGATGTAGTTTTATTTTTCAAAACTAATACATTTGTGTTTGCAGAAAGTCCTAGTCCAGAATACCAGGATGTTAATGCAATTCCAGATGGTTGATAAGCTTTTTCTAGATAAACATCACCAGTAAAAAGCCCAATTGAATTCAAAGTTACAGGATCTGTAAAATTACCACTAAATGTAGAGCTATTTCCTAGTCCAGTTTGAATATAATATCCGTCTTGTGATAGCCTACTCGTCAAGAAATAATCAGTGACAGATTCATTTTCAACAATAATATTAGCATTGGATGCATAATTATTGCTTGAGTTGAATGAAGAAATCCAAGAACTTCTATCTCTGTTGTATTTGACTTCTGAAGTTGTGGCTGTTCCAATAATATTTACAATTTGGAAGTTTTGTGAATCAACATTCCAAGATCCTGATAATTTTGGATTAGGTGAAAGCAAGAATAATTTATCACGTAATACTTGAGGAATGTAATAATATCTATTTAATGTTTGTTTTGGATTTTCGTCATATTTTGGAACAGTTGAATCTTTGTAAAGATAGGCATACAATGTACCTGTCCAGCTTGAACCTGAAGTATTTAAGATCCCATTTTTTGCATCTACGGTGAAATCAGTGCTATAAGTCTTTGAAATTACAGTTCCACCAGTTGAAACAACAAAGACATCTATTAAGGCATCTGGATAATTAGATGTAGACCATGTGTAAACATCACTAGTTGATTCTGGTCTTGCAAGATAAATTGTATTTCCAAATGAAGATGAGTGTCTTACTAAATTTTTGGCATGATCAAGATGGCCATTTATTGAATTGTATTTTATTTTTCTTAAGTAATAATTGAAGTTTGCGTCAATACTTACAATTTGATAAATTCCACTTGTTGATTTTCGTACAGTGGAGTTATATTCATCCTCACTGCTGACATAATAAAATACTCTGTCATTGATTTCATATGGATACTGTATTGAGTCGCCACTTATATTGCTATAAAGTTGCACACCATTTCTTCTGACAAGTAAGATATCTGAAGTTACTGAATCTAAAGTAACATCTGCAGCAAGAATATGTTGTATCGGCGCTAATCTTGGGAAATTCGCTACATCTAATTGATTGGCATTTAGTCTAATTTCTGAACCTTGATAAAAAACTTCACTTCCGGTATGTAAATATTTGTCTAAATCAGATGTGGCATAATCGCTTCCAAAAGTACCCTGCCTAATTCCAACTTCTGATTGCATGTAAACTTTGTCATAAGAAAAAGTTGTGCCAACTCCCATATAGCCATAATCAATTTTGACCAAAGTAGGCCTTTCATATGGAGATGCTAATGATTTTTGATCTGTTCCAAGGGTAAACTTAGAATTATAATAAAAATCTTCGTGTGGTGTAAAATATACGCTTCCAATGCCAGTAAATGTTGGCCTGTAAATTCCATTAGAGATACTTGATGATGAATATCCAGTGCCGACAAAAACAATTACGCTATCATTTACATCAAGTAAAGTAACTCCGCTGCCACTAGAGCTTCTTATCAAGCTCGAAATTGCAGTTCCTGATGTTGTAGGTATGCTGGTCGAAGAATTGACCATAAATACTGCTTTGACATTATACTTTTGATAATCTTGCTCATACCAATCAAAATCTAATTCTTGAAGAATTGAACTACCTTTGCCTTCGGTGCTAAAGTAGTTTTCATAATTTTGAAATGATGGGAAAAGAATTTCAGGAACAAATATTTCGCCATAATGTGTTGAAGCAATGGACGCTATTTGCATAATTCCTGATATTTGTTTTTTTAAATTTGGTGATACTGCATAAGTACCATTGTTGTTGTTAGACAAGATATTTGTAAAAATATTTTGAGTCCACGATGATAAACTATTATCATATTTGAAAACTTGTTTAGTTGAAGCTCCAATTGCTGTTACTGAATAAACTCCATTTACCAACTCGTTACTTGTATTTACAAGAACAGATGTACCAATTGCAACAGGAACATCAAAATTTGTTGGCGATAAATAAGTAGAATCAAATTTATCTACAGTTGTTGAAGCAGTCACAAATAAATTATTTTGATTTGTGATATTGACCCAAGTAACACCTATTGAACCTGCTGCAGTTTGAGTTCCAGGGGCATACAAGAAATAAGTAGTACCAGCCCCTGTAGTACCGTTTGTTATTGTGGTAATACTTCCACGTAAAACTGAATAATCAGTTGAAAATTCAAGTCCAAGTACAGTATCACAAACTGAAGCAACTCTATAAATTCCATTCTGTGATGGATATGCCGTTTGACCTGATACCAGTACTCTTTGTGATATTGCTATTCCTGAATTTACAAAATCAACTTGGCTTACATTTGTTAAGTCAGTTTGATTTGTAATAATCAAATTAGTTACAGGTTCATAGGTATAAGGATAAAATCTTTCTTGAATATTAATTCCATCAAAATTAAGCTTAAACGTTGAGTTGTAAGTTGTAGATTTACCCAAGAACCAAACATTTCCGCCAAGACTATTTTTAGAATTCACTGCATAAACTATATTTTGATTTATTTCAGATGGTTCATTAAAATCAGAAGCTCTTACCCACAATCCAGTACTTCCAAAACCTACATTTGAAACTGTGTAAATTCCGCTGTAATTATTGTTGTAATGCTTGACAAGTATTCTGTTTGATGTAGATAATGTTGTTGCAACACCTGAGTAATTTGTAATCGTTCTAGGTGTGCTAGTTAGTGTTCCGGTGTTTGATCCGAAATCAAAGCTGAAGCCTATTGCACTTCCAGTTGTAACTTCATAATAATAATCAACATTAGAATGACCATAATTATATGTAGCATCTGTCCATTTCATAGACGCTGTTGAAGCTATTCCACCTGTAAGACCAATAGCTGAATAGTATCTAAAATAACCTCCACTTTTTGCAACACCAGCATTAACAAATTGAACGTTTACTGGCAAATTTGCATTAATATAATTTATTGCAGTTTTCCAAAAATCATCAGCTGTTTCAGTGCTAGTGTATGGATCTATAAGTGAAGAAGAATTTGGTTTTGTTAAACTTGAAACGTAATAAATACCGTTTTGTGATTTTGTGGTTTGATCTTTGACGAGTACTCTATTATTTAAAGATAAAGTAAAATTGTCTAAAACCAAAGATGAATTTGTTAATCCAGTAGATGATTGCTGTAAATTTGAGGTCGTAGCACAATTTACAGCAGCTAATGCATATCTGTTTGTTCTGTCAACCCAAATAAAGGAAGTTGAACCTGCAGATGCTGTTTCAAAAGGATTTAAGTATGGACTGTAAAGATAATATGAAGATGTTCCTACTCCTACGATCTTTGCTGCTGTAAGTACATCTTCTGCTACTATTGCCCCTACAGTCCCACTACCGACTTGTGAAGATACTCTGTAAAGTCCATTTTGAAATGCTGATGATTGAGATCTTACAAGAACTACTTTTGAACTGTCTAATTTAACTCCATCAATATATGTAGAAGCAAATAGTACACTTGTTCCACCAATTGTTGCTGAAGATAAATTAGACACTGTTCCAACGTCAGCATTTAGTTTATTGATTATGAATGAATCAAATAGTGTAAATCTTATATCAAAACCTAGATCTTGAAGTAATTTAATATTATCAGTATTTTTAACTACTGGATAATGCTGGTTAGTATAAATGTCCGCAAACTCATTGTCAATCCAAAGTCTGATGTCATCAACATTTGTGTTTATCCATTTTAATCTGAATAATTTTTTATTCCAAGTGCCAGATATGTTAGTACCAAATCCAGCACTTGAAATTTCTCTATAAATTTCAGATTGTGAATTATCAGCGTTTACTTCAGACCAAATGAAAGCGTGGGACATTTATACTACCAATACTAATTTCTTCTAGCTTCTGGTCTATTGAAAATTTCACTAGCTACAGCAGCTAATTCAGATCTTTCGACCTTGCTCAATGTGACAGATGCAACGAGATCACTTTTCTTACCACCAGATATAGCATGAGAAAGGCCATTGGATTTAGCGTCAAGATAAGGATTTTCGACCTGTGAAAGATCGCCAAGAAGGATGACTTTACTGTCTTTTCCGCATCTTTCTACTACCATCCTTGCTTCTCTAGGTGAAATATTTTCAGCTTCATCAAGAATAATGATAGATCTTGGGATGGAACGGCCTTGAATGAACGCCATAGCTTCTACTTCAATGATTCCATCTCTAACCATTTCTTCAAACATATTGTTTGCAGAAAGAGACTTAGATCCTAATATTTGATCGATATTGTCTTTGATTGGACCAAGCCATGCTGAAATCTTATCAAATTTATCTCCAGGAAGAGCACCAATATCTTTACCACCAACTGGAATCAAAGGCTTCATAACAACAATTTTGTCATAAATACCTTCATTTATCATTTGTAATGCAGCAGCCAAAGCTAAGAATGATTTACCTGTACCTGCTGGGCCAGAAAGAGTGACAAGAGCAATTGTCAAGTCAGCTAAAATTTCTAAAGCACATTTTTGTTCTAAGTTTTTACCTTGAACTCCAGAATACCCTCTAGTCTCTTTTGCGTTAGATTTTTCTTTTAGAACCTTGAAAATACCTCTCTTATAAAGAGTTGGGCAAATATTTTCTCCGTAATGGAATAAAATGAATTCATTTGGATATATGTCGCCAAGTTTATTAATTGTATCTTCGGATAATTTTTTAAGTTCAATTTCGTTATCAGACCATAGATAGTTCCAATCTTCTTGATTGGTAAGTTCAAATTTTCTTAAACCAGTGTAAATTTCATCAGAAAGTTGATCTGCTCTATAATTTTCAGCTGCACAGCCCCAAGTAATAGCACGAATTCTTAATCCGGTATCTTTTGTAATAATTGCAACCTTTTTTCTAGGATTTGCTGACTTAAGAGCCAAGCAACATTCTATAATTGCATTATCAGAGTGGACTTTAACAATATTAGGTCTTTCATTTTTTTGTAAAGGAGACTCTGTATTGTAGACAAACAATCTTCCTCCAAGCTCATTGATCTTTACGCCTTTGAGAAGATCTTGAAGAGAGTAGTGTTCTAAATTTCTAAATACTTGTCTGGCTGACCATCCAACATTTTCTTTTCTTGTCTTGATGTCGTCCAAATCATCGATGACAGCTAATGGGATATAAATATCATTGTCACCGAATTTGTAAAGAGCAAGGGGATCGTGAAGTAAGACACAAGTGTCGATGATGTAAATATGCTTTGCCAAATTATTGGTCTCCTCGCATTTTTGTTGATTTTGTAATCACAATGTTGTTTTCTTTTTTATGCTGATTCAGCCCTACTATAAAGGCAATTCAGGCTTGGCTGATTTTTTAAAAACAGGTCTAGATTTGTCTATATTCTCAAGAAATTCTGCAGCTTGTTCGTCATTGTTATAAATGAATTTTCTAATGTTTAATATTTCTGAAAGTTTATTTTTATCAAACTCTTTCATTGATTCACTATCCATCATCATTGCTTGATTGACGTTTACTTTTGCTTTCAACTCACCAGTATTGTATTTTCGCAAATCTTCTAATAATTTATGTTCAATATAATCATTTGCAGTAGATAGATTTGTAGTTTCTAATAAATCCAAATCACTATACGCAGCTTTTGTTATATTGCCATTGATAAGTTTTTTTCCATCAGGAGATACAACAGCATTTTCTTCTCTTAGGAAATATAAATTTGCTTTTGGTATACAAATATAAATTTTAAATGGAAGTGCTTTGTCAACATCTTCATTTGTTGTTAATCTTAATACTTCATTCTCATCATTAACTATTGAAATTACAAGTTTAGTTTTGTCATGGTCTTTTATAACAAAATCCCATTCATAATTGTGTTCGTTTGAAGATGGAAAGAATGCTGGAACAATATTTAAGTTATTCTTAATCTCGCATAATTTTAAGAACAAACTGAACCCAATGGTATCTTCTGGAGTACCTTTGCGGTATGTACCTACTTTGGTCCAGTCTACTTTAAAATTTTCGTTTTCATCAGATACAATATATTCTTCGAAAAACCCTTGATCATAAATTTTTTTAAGCAAAGGATCTTCCAAAATTCTTCTAGCTCGCACAATGTCTAAAAATTGTTCACTGGACCCACCAAAATCAGGATGACATTTTCTTGCTTTAATTCTAAAAGCTTTTTCTAAAACTTCTGATGTTTTGATAATTTCTGATCTTGATTTACCTGTTGGGAGGTCCTCTTTTACCAATCCCAAAATAAAATAGTAATCTTTATTAAAATCTATTATTTTTTTAGGGTCAAATTCATTGGACATATACCTTTTATAAAGGATTTAGTAATTTGGAGATTTATTGATGAAATATCTTACGTTGGCAAAACTAGCTAATAAACTTGATAAGCTTGGTTCTTATTCAAAAGCAGATGAAATTACAAATACCCTTATAAAAATATCTCAAAAAGAATTACCTTTTGACATAACTGAAGGAGAAACATATAACGATCCTGACACAGTTATGAAATACTTTACAGGTTTTGCTTTTGACATGTATACAAAGAATAAAAACATTTCAAAAAAACGAATTGAGATGGAAGTTAAGAAAAAACTTCAAGACAAAATACAAGACATGAAACTTGAAGATAAGGAAAAATATAAAAATTTTGATTTAGAAGTTATGAAAAATCTAGAAAATCAATCATGGTACAAAGATTTAAATGAAACTCAAGATTTTGAAATGCAAGATGAATCTGTTAAATTTGATCCAAATAGTAGTGGTTTCAAGAATGCAATCAAATATATCCTAAATGTTGAAGGCGGATACAGTGACTATAATTCAAGCACTGGAGATCCAAGAACAAACTTAGGAATAATCCAAAGTGAGTATGACGAGTACAGATCTGATAAAGGTTTGGAAAAACAAAGCGTTCGTAATATTACCGTAGATGAAGCTAAAGAGATATACTTTGATAATTATTGGGTGCCAACAAAAAGTGAAACTATTTATAAAAGTTTCCCAAAAACTGCTATTGCGATCTTTGATTTTGCTGTAAATTCAGGATTATCTGGCGCTTCATCATTGGTTGCTAAAACACTAGATATTCAAAATACAAGATTTGACAATAATATGGTCAATCAGATAATGATGGCAGCTGGAACAATTGGTGATTCTCAGTTAGTTAGCAACTTAATTCAAAAAAGACGTATCAATTATCAAGATATTATCAAGAGAAAACCACAAAAATCAGTTTATGGCCCAGGTTGGCAGAATAGAATGAATAAATTAGAAAATTTTACTGAAGACGACAAATAACATGTGGTATAAATTTGCTAAGAAATATAACATGTTTGGATTGCCAATTTCTGGTGACTTAAAATTTAATTTATTTGCTGATGAAGATGCAGATGAATCAACTGTAGAAGAAACACCTTTGGAAATTCCTGACACTGAGCTTCCAGAAGAAAGAGATGAACAATTAGGTGAGAATGAAGGCCCACCAAATCCTCTTGAAATTACAGTAGAAGATCCTTCTGGTGATGATAATTTTACAACAGAAGACTTGCAAGAAAATGTTGAAAAAATAGAAAACGATCCTACAGCAATGATACAATTGCCACCATTACATGATCGTTGCCATTGTAGAATTGAAACTTTCCCAATTTTATCTATTCCTGGCGTAAGAGATGGTAAAAGAGTTTGGCAGAAGTCTGAAAATTGTTGCCCAAAATGCTATGAAACAGCTGTAAAATTCAATGAAGCTGAAGTGCAGAGATTACTAAATAAAGGAATTGATCTTAATAGAATATCCTGATAAATCTATATCAATCTTTTTGTTTAATATTTTTTTATTGGGATTCTTAACCAATTTCAGATTTGCTAGCAGTCTGTTTTTTAAGTCAATACGCAAATCAGATTTCATGATTTCTTTTGCAATTAAAGATTTTATTTTAAATAAATCAATTTCAATGTGTAGCAAGTTGTAAAAAATTTTCTCTTCTATAGCTTCAAAAGTGCTTGAATTATGCTTTGCTTCTTGAATTGAAAGACATTCAAATAAGTTAGAAACAAAATATTTAATAGTATTATATTTTTGCAGATTCATAATTGATAGATCGTGTAATTCGTTTAAATTAAACAAATAATCAATGTCCCCAATTAATTGAAATAAATTACCGTCAGCATCAATTATATAAAAAGCAATAATTTTATTGTTTTGTATTATTGATATAACTGGTTGCCCAGACCTCAAACCAATAAACATAATTTTAGAAATATTAGACGGATTACTGATTCCAAGCATATGGACATCATCTTCTTTTCTGCGAACAAAAGTTAAATATGCTTTCATTTAATGATCAAATGTTCAATCAAAGTAGATTCTTTGTAGTTTGCAGAATGACCCCAAATATTTATCCAATAGTCAATTATTTTATTTTTTCTGGATAATGTAAAACAAGTTTCATAAATTTGATGTTCAATATTTGCTTCTGACAAAAGATAATTTGCATATTTATTTCTTGAATTGTAAATATTCAAAATATTACTTGAAAAATAATTTTGATTACATAAAATAAAATTATGTAAATCATCTTTGTCAAATGGATTTAGTCTCAATTTGTCATACACAACAGTAAGTTGCAAATCTTCAAAAATTTCTTCAATCAAGCTTATCAACTGAAGTTTTTTATTTTTAGGCAAGAGAAATAAATCTATTGGTTTTAAATTAATTTTTCTTATGTTATTTTCATTTATTTTCTTCATTTCTGAAGGATTTAAATTTTGACATGAAAATAACTGTTCTTCATAAGACTCATGATTTTCAAAACTAATCCAATAATGTACAGGGTGTTCAAACAAAAATGCTCTCAAACTAATAATAATTTCCAATCTATCGTTTTGAGAGCATTGATTTACCTTATTGGAAATTTCAATTAATGTATTCAACACTCATTATTTTTTGCCAAATAAATGATAAACAGCTTCATTGACGATTGGCTGTAAGCTCATTCCTTTTGAATATAATCTCACGTTGGCAATAGAACCATAGCTTTCATCCAAATACTTAAACAATCTTCTTAACTTTCTATCAACTTCGATTTCAGAAGGATTGTAATTTTTTTGAAGAGCACAAAGTCTTCTGATAGCATTTTCGCCATCAATTTTAATGATCTTCATCTCGTAAGTTGGTTGTTGCGGATCTGGTTCAGTACTCATAATTATTTACTTATATCTAAATTTTGTACGTGAATTTCGTTATATGCAAAAGCAACATTTTGGCTTGGGACATTGAATAAACATATCACCATCTTCTCATCTTTGAATATAGTGTAAAAATCTTTATTCACTAAAAGAACACCCTCAATTGGTCCTATAAGTGCTGATGGATTGTAGGTTTGAATTTTCCATTTTCCATTACCCCTATTTTGTGAATTATTATCAACTGTTGCCATATTTTTTCCTCCAAAACGAATATATTATTATTTGTAGACTCACTTATATCCTACCTATATGTATAATATTTAGGAGGGAAACATATGGGTAATAAGACATTAGTTCACGCTTGTAATTTTTGCGATAGACCGGCCACCAAAGATGTATTAGGCGAATTAGAAATATTTGAGTACAAAATTGCAAAAATTTATCTTTGTGATCAATGTTTCAAGAGCTACAAAACTGGAAATAAATTTGGACAGCTTCAAATTCATCAAAACATCATGTCATTGATAATCAATGCTGAAGATGATGCTCCTATTCTTAGTTTGAAAGAAAAGTTAGCTGAAGTAGCTCCACTATCTAAAAAGTTCTTATTTGAAAGAAGACAGAATATTTTTAAGAAAGTTACTCCACAAGATCTTTATGAAAATTTAGACAAAAAAGTTGTTGGGCAAGATAACGCAAAGAAGCGAATTAGTATAGCTGTGTTTGAACATATGAGAAATATCATGCATACTAGACTAAATGATAAGCAAAATATTTTGTTTCTTGGTCCTTCTGGTAGTGGAAAAACTTTGATTGTTAATACAATTTCTAAGTTTTTAGATGTGCCTTATGTTTCCGGAGATGCAACATCTTTTTCTCCAACAGGCTTTCAAGGATCTGATTCAGACTCTGTAATTACTGATTTATTGATAAAAGCAAATGGTGAACCTAGCCTTGCGGAAAAAGGTGTCGTTTTCATTGATGAAATTGATAAGCTTGCTTCCAATATGAGTTCAGCAACAAGATTAGAAAGCTTTCATTATTCAACACAAAGCACTCTTTTGAAGTTGATAGAAGGCAAAAAAATAAAGGTAAATTCGTCTGCTTTAGGAGAACAAGGCTCTCCTCCAGTAGTAGTCGATACATCTAGTATTTTATTTTGTTTTGGAGGCGCTTTTAACGGGCTGGAAAAGATTGTTGCTAAGAAGCTAGGTCTCACTGAAGGATCTATAGGATTCAGAAATACAAAAAGTGCTGATTATGAGACTCAAATAAAAAATTATGAAATTTATGAAAAAGCTTCACACGAAATTTTGAGTGAAAGTTTGATTGAATATGGCATGTCTACAGAGTTCGTTGGCCGAATTCAGAGCATAGTTCCTTTGGTTCCTTTATCAAAAGAACAAATGCTATATTGCTTGTTGCAACTTGAAGACTCTCCAATAATTAAGAATCAAATTATGTTTGCTGAATCTAATGTTGAATTGATGTTCGATGAAGAATATTATGATGAAGTAGTTGAAAAAGCCATCAAGTCTGGCACTGGAACTAGAGCGTTAAATTCTATAGTAAAGGCTTCATTATCAAGTGCAGCATTTGATTTATTGGGATTACAACACAGCCAAGTAAAAAAGGTTTCTATATCTAAAGGTTGTGTATCAAATCCAAAATTATACACACTTGAATAAAGGTTGTCTATTTTGACATCTAGTAATTTAATAACATGGAAAATCATGAAATTATTAAGCTTGCAGTAAGGTTAACAGAAGAGAATAATTATGTTTGCAAAATTGCTGCAATCAATCAAGCTTTTATGATTAAAGCAAAAGATAAGCTAGGTACAATCGATACTTTCATTACTGTGAGAGGTATTGAGACAGCAGATCAGTGGAAATTAGCATTTACAACTGCAGGATTCTCTGATGTAATTGTCTCCCCTTTTAGAGGAAGTGGCAATCTGTCTATGAAAGATGTAAATAGTGATTTATTTGACGCAGTTTCTGAACGTGCAAAATGGAGATTTGAGACAAAACCTGAAGGTTACAATACTCCTTTCACATCTTATAATCCATATGCTGGGAAAGATACTGAATTTGATTCATCTGACCCTAGATTAAGTAAAACTGTTTCCGTTGATGACACTAATGAATATCAGAAATATTTATTTGAAAAATATTTTAAAAAAGAAAAAGACAGAATTTTTTCAGGTTGGTTTGATGGAAGTTTGGTAGATTGGTTGTCTAAAATTGCTAGTATTGATACAGAAGTAAATGAAATATTAAGTAAAAAAACTTTTGCATATTTGTATTCTTCTCCCAAGATTATTCAATTTATGTATGACATGAGTGTTCACAATCCAGAATTTGATCCGAAAACTTTTGAACCAAGCAAAGTCCAAATAAAAAATCTTATAATAAAAATGTATCCTTTAATAAATATTTTAGTTTCGTCTGATGTTGATGCTGATGAATTTCCAGAAAATTTAATTTACCCTCAACTTGATATGATTGTTCAAAAAGCAAGAAATCATAAATTTTTCAAACAATATGAACAAAAAGACTTAAACGAAATGCAACAATCTGAAATTAATCAGCAATTTGAAAAAGATAAAGCAACATACCAAAAAATAAAGAGATTCTTGAGAGGTCTTTCAGCATGAGTAAATTTAGAAAAATTGCAGCGATTCCCGCCAAGCTACCAGGCAATGCTGGCATGGCAGGTTTGTTTAGTCAGTTTATGGATGCTAAAGATATGGATGAATTCTTAAATAAAAAGAACATCTCGAGAAACTTACAATTTATAGCAGCTTTATTTCCTGGTTTTACAGACAGATATTCTCCATCAGCTTTTTACCATGCTTTAGAATATGATAAAGACAGAGGCTACAATAATACCTCTCACTCACAAGGCGCACATGAACTTTTAGATCCAAAAATTATGGAGGAAGTGAAAAAGTTTAAGAAGAATCCTCCAAAAGACCTTAAGGATGTAGACGGAAAACCAATAAAAAGTTTGGAAAATATAAATTTACCAGAGACATCAGGAAGATATAAAGCCATGGAAGAACAATTGTATCCAGAAGAAAAGAAAGAAGCTCAAAATACTAATTCTAAATTTGTAAAAACTTCTCAAGTATCAAAAGCTAAAGAATTAGAAAGAATCGTTCCAAAGTGGACTATTGAAGATGTTATTAAAGACATGGCAAGAGTTGCAAAAAGATCAGATCTTTCACAAGTAGACAAACAACAAACAATGATTAACATATTATCAAATTATGAAAAATTGATAGCTCCGTTGAGTAATTTTCTAAATAAAAATGGCATACAATATAAATAAATTATTTGAAATTGCAAAGTTATTAGATACAAAGGGTAAGTACTCTTTATCTGATAAAGTTGATAATTTCATTAAGACTTCTCAAAGTTTACTTCCAACTTTGCCAAGTGAATATCAGCCTACATCATCGCCTGTAACTGGAAATCCATTTATTGACTCAATGTTTCAAAACATGAGCGATACAGCAGCTGGATCACAATTTGCTGGAGGTGGAATGTATGATCGTTTTTCACCTTACAAATCCAAAATGGGTCCAAATGCTCCAGGTATATTGCCTACAATTACTCCTGCTCAATTAGCTGAATTATCAAAAACTGAAAAAGGCAGAGAGTATCTTGCACAAATGCAACTTAGAGGTGGTTTAAAAGCCACAAATTATGAAAATTTATCAAATGCAGGTATGACAAGTTTTGCAAAGCTTGTAGACCAGTTCTTGAATCCTGGAGTTGCCAAAGAAGTTCAGCAATCATTTTTGAATGATACTTTCCCAGGCGCATTAACTGGCCAATTATCTAATATTTTGACAAGATTTCCAATTAATGAATGGCTTATGAGATTAAACCCATTTTATAACCTTGCTTCAAAATATCCTCAACATTCAGCAAAAATTACACAGAGTATAAATACTGCTGCAAAATCTGCAATAGAAAATTTAAGATATCACGATCCAGTTCAATACGAAAAAATTATTAAAGATCCTAAATTCAAGCCATTTCAAGCAAAATTTAATTTCAATATTTAGATTCTGTACAAAATTTATATGTCAGAATTATGTCCAGTTTATTTATCATCTGGTGATTGTTTAGTAAAAGTATTATCAAACCCAAGATTATCTTCATTTATCGCTAAAATTCAGCTTGATGTTGTAATAGAATCTTGGGGTAAAGATTGTCAAGGCAATCGTAATTTATGCACTTTTAAACATCAAATTGAAGAACAATCCTCCCCAGAACCAGAACCAACTCCAGAACCAATAATTGATAATAAAACAAAAATTAGTATTCATAAGATAGAAAATCCTTATCTTGTCAAGGCTGATGTTTTAGTTTACCCTACTAATATTGGTCTTACTATTGATGATCCTTTACTCAATAAAATGTCTCGTGGTGTTGTTCAAAATGAGCTTGACAGATTTCAAAAACCTATTAATATGGGAACTGTTTACATTACTTCAAACGGTGGTGAAAATTCTAAAGTCAAATCTAGAAAAATTTATCACGCTACAGTGTCTGGAGAAAGTAGGCTTGTAAATGAAGTGGATCTCAAATCTGCAATGAGAAAAGCTTTGTTTTTAGCAGATGAAGAACAAGCCAGAAATGTACTTTTCATACCTGCTGATTGTGGCACTCACGATATCAATGATGCTGCTAGAGTTCAATTAGCTGCTATCAAGACCTATTTACAATCAGCCAAAGAATCAAATATTAAGAATATTTTCATCGTAATGGAAGACGAGGAGAGTTATCAAGTCTTTGAAGAATATTATAATAGAATCTTTCTTTGAGGCATAATTGAATGGAACAAAATATAGAATGCAACAACTCATCAAATTTAATTTGTGGTCTTCTTGATACCTTTAGTTGTGCAGCTTATATTTTAGATGACAATAAAAACCTGATAATGAATGACAAAGCACGAGAACTTTTTATGAAAGGTCTTGACATAAAAAATTATCTATCAGCATCATATATACAATTTAGAGATCAAAGATACAGTTTGAAACAAAAAGATATAAATCACGGCACAAAAAGCAAATTATTTATTCTTGAAACTGTTGATGACACTATTGTAAAACTTTCAGAATCCTCAAAGAAATTACGACAAGTTCTCTCTGCTCTTTAATTGGAGGATACAATGCAAGATAACGAAGTCGGATTAGAACAACTTAAGAGCGTTTATAAAGCACAGACAGAGGCATATTTAGATTTTAATATGGCCCTCATCAATATTCTTACAAATCAAAAAGAAATATTAGCTCGTGTAGAATCTTTAAAATTATTATCCGAAGATGAATTTAAAAAACTTTCTAAAGATTATGCAGTTTTAGAAAGATTATTTGAAAATTTCCAAACAGCACAAGTTAAAAGAGATTCTGACATTGAAGAAGCAACTCTTGAATACACTGCGCAAATTTCTGATTTTGGTTCTGATATCTCTGAAGTCAAAGAAGATATCAAGAGTATGAAGAAAATCTATTGGGATGTAAAAAACACAATAAACAGAATTATGTGGACAATTGGTGGAGTTATTGCTTTCTTAACTGTGCTTCAATTATTTACTGGCAAAACTGTATCGGATTTTGTAAAGTAATGCCAACTGTAGCTTGTTATTGTGAAAAATGTGGGCAAAGTTTTTTCTTAAAAGATGAATTGTATTTGCCTGGTTTGAAAAATAGATATAAATTTTCACGCCCAGAAAAGAAAGAATTGAAAACTTGGGATGATTATGTTATGCATCTTTCTACAAATTGTGAAGATTGCAGAATAAAAGAAGTGCCTGAATCTTGTTTAGAAGATTACAAAAAACATAAATATCATTAAGCAGATTTAACGATACTTTCTATACTTCTTTTAATATCATTAACGCTTTGTGCTGTCAAATTATTATCAACAAACTTAAGATTGTTATCTAAGCTTAAATGATACAAAATTCCACCTATAATGTCATCCATTTCCGACATAATATCAGCATTTGAAAAAATTTGATCTGGGCTAGCTTCTGTTTCTATAGCATCTGCAAGATTTGTAGCTTCTTCTTCGAAGCCATTTTCTTCTAATTCTTGCATTATTTGAGCCAATTTGCTATAATTCATTATTCTGCCCTAAATATTTCTGAAAAAATATTGTCAATATAATCATTCTTTGATGCAGTGACATTTTTTTCAGTTAATTGTTTCTGAATTTGAGGAGGTAAACACGAAATACAAACCTTTTTGCCAACACGATCTTGTTGCCAACTTGCGTACTCTGCATATTGTGGCAAGTAGAAAAACAAGCCACTGTTCATAGGTACTTGAGACATACACACTTCGCACTGACGCATCAAATTTATTTTTTGCTTCGGCGCATTTTGTGGAACGGTATGATAAGATTTCATTGAGTCAATTGGGTTCATATGTATTTCCAAAAATAAAAAACACTATAATCTAATTATAAAAAGTTTCAAGTGATTTCCTGCTTGAAATGAAAAGGAGATGACAATGATTGAGGTAATCAGTCAGGTAGTAATCTCTATTATTCTTTTACTGACAAGTATGAGAGTAGTAAAATTACCACCGAAACCATACCATCAAGATGCGAAAGTTTCCGTATCAACA
>Ga0164293_10000347_pt1 | contig 35538 bp, 66 predicted proteins | sample GEODES118metaG_FD_111487 | JGI IMG/M metagenome (GOLD analysis project Ga0164293, IMG submission 111487) | Eutrophic lake water microbial communities from Lake Mendota, Wisconsin, USA - GEODES118 metaG | ecosystem: Environmental > Aquatic > Freshwater > Lake | place: USA: Lake Mendota...
ATAGTGAGTCAGAGCTTGGAAGGCAGGCAATCTTTCTAGCTCCTCAATGCTCGGAGCATAACAGCCATTACTCAGTTGGGCTTCGTAGATGGGATGGGCTTTCAGGTATCTCATAGTCATTCTATATATCACCTAGGAGACGAAAGGGGATCTTTTTATCAGGGATATATAATAAAACACTATGAACATGAACAAACCAACTTGGAGTAAAGGAGCAGCTCAGGCAATGTTTCCTTATCTAGCCCAGAGATATGGAATTAAATACTTTGTGGAGACCGGAACAGGATGTGGAGAAACCTTAATCTTTATGGCTCCAGCTTTCACCCAATGCTTCTCGATTGAATTACACAAGTTTAAATATGAGGTAGCACAAGCTATCTTCTCTCATGTGCCTAATGTTAAGCTGCTCTATGGAGATAGTAAAGATCAACTGAAGACAATCCTAGATGAGCTCAGCCAACTCCCTCAGGGCAAGACCTTCTTTTTTCTAGATGCCCATGGCCATCCAGGAGATGATGGACCACTAGCCGAGGAGATAGCACTAATTCAAGATGCTTGCCCAGATGCTCTCATAGCTATAGATGATGTGGGCACAGAGGCAGTCCACCATCACGATCCGGAGCTACCTGGAATCGATCTCAGAGGTTGGAACTCATTATACAAGTTCGATCGCATTCTTTTTCTCTACCAGGAGGGATATGACCTCTCAGACCTCGAATAACAAACCCTCATGCAACATCTTCAACCCTATCACTTATACGAGCACACCCAGAGGAAATTAGTGTCACCCTCCATGTCTCCGATCTCGCATTACTTTGAAACCGCTCAGGGATCTAAGTATCTGCTTTCCGAAGAGGGAGAGACTAAGAGATGGAAGTCTGCCCATGCTAATACAGCAGGAGAAGATATGGGACTGAAGCCTTGGTACTCGCATTCCATGTTTGTGCCCCAAAGTGATCAATCTGCTATGCTAGCCTATGAACATCTGGCAGACAGGGGTTATCCGATAGCTATCTCTAAGACAGGCACTCAACAGACTTGGATCATCTACAAGAACAGAGAGTGGATCCCAGCCACTTATGAGGATGCCTTTCCCACGTGGAGTAAGTTACATCCGAAGCAAGCCCAACAGGCTCTAGTGTTTACCCCTCAAGCCTTACCCCAACCAGGACTCATGGCAGTGGAGTACAGAAAAGAACCTAATGGATTAGTGAGGAGCTTTCATCCTGGCTCACTAGTTAGCAAGGTGTTACCTATTGAGCAAGCAGATCCGGCTGATCTGGCCTACTTCGGCATTCAATAGACAATCCCAGACCCCGCCAGGGGTCATGACTAGGACCCCTCCCTCCCCTGATTTTTTACCTCATTAGGAGCCGTTTAACACGCCTCGACCAGTCGCCCCGTGGATTAACCCAGTTCGCCCCGAAAAGCCTCGTATACTCAATGTATCGCCCCGTAATACGAGGCAAAGCTAGGGATGTTCTCGAAGAACCCCCGTGTGAGAACTAGGGGAACTCCCTGATATGTGATAAAGTGGTAATATGTGGTGAAACCTGTCAAAATAATATTGTAGGGAAAAGAAAGGGGGTCATAGTCAGGTCCCCAAGGCATACCTAAGAAAGCTCCTAGAGAGATCCCAGAAAGAAGCCCAAAAGTGTACTCCACTAACCCCTTCATCTGCGTGTGTTTTAGCTGGGGGGCTCCCGGGGGGACCCCACTGGGTATCCTACCAGGTGATCCGGGATTTATCCCCGAATTCCTAGAATTAATCCGTGAAGCCTCCCCGAATGGATTTGGTTCTGGGGTTCACTTCCTGGTTTGGAAATTCTAAGCGGGGGCAGCCTCACTGAGTTGGCCTGCTAAAAAAGTTTCATCCGCCGGAATTCCCTCTCAGAGCTCTGGGAATTACCGGGATAGAAAAGTTTCATCCCCTGGAATTCTCCGCCGAGCCCTCACCAACTCAGGTCCTATAACCCCTTGATTTCCAAGGGACTTCCCGGAGTAACCCTAGAATGTGCGGAGCCTTCACCGAGGAAAAGTTTATAATGGAAAAAATTCCGCAAGGGCTAGCTGGCTAAGATCCCAACCCAGTCCTCCCGGAAATCCTCGGCGGAGCCGGAGTGAGTGATCCGGAAGTCGGGGCACCCTCACGGAGGAGAATCGGACAATGCCCTATACTTTCTGCGGGGGTGCCCTCGCAACTCTCTGGATCAAGCCTGGGTTATATCTGGATATTATCTAGATACGACCTGGATACGATCTAGGTTATCCTGGATCACGGGGCACACTCACCGAGGCTGGGACTTCTGGGACATCTGGCACTTCAGGAACATCTCGGAGGAACCTCTGGTACCTCCCTCAGAATTTCACACCACATTCCAACTAGCGGCTAGTTGGAATTTGAGTGTGGCCTCCGCATTTTGGATCCTTTCCCATAGCTCCGGAGGATTCGTGGCGAGGGAGCCCTCACTCCGGATTTGGACGGTCTCGGTTTTGGGGTTGAAACTTTTTTCCGAAACATTTCACTTCTTCGTTCGAATTGATTAATTTTACTTTATACTAAAACCATGAGTTATGACCGAGACACAACGAGTGATGTTCAGGGAGGTGCTTGACCTCAACTGGGAAATGAAGCAGGAGATTAATCTCTCCCGTAAATTTGAGTTGGCCAAGGAGCTGGGAGCGGCTACAGAAAGACTCAGGATGGATATGGGCGAGGAAGCCTATGATCAGTTCATCGAGACCGGGCGTCGCATGTTCGCTCCGATTCAAGAAGCCGAGGTAATAGAAGACTAAATTTACTCTATGGAAATCACACATCCCCAATTAAGACAGAGACAGATTCTCTACACTGAACATCTGCCAGCCGCTGGTACCTTCCAAGCCTATTATAATGCAGAGGCTTATCTCAAAGACATGGGTTACATCACCGGCAGTATGGAGAGACAGCATCCCATTGGCTTCGCGCCACGTAGCGAGTGCGATTATATTAGTAAGTGGACCAACATGGATTCACCGGACCGATTAAGGTTACATGGTGTCATGTTACCGGAGCCAGATTTCCGGGAAGGAGGCATAGTCATTGTGTTTTTTGAAGTGCCTTTGGAATGTCCCCTGAAAGAGATTCCGTTTAAGAAAGCCTGGTAGCCTTCACGGGTCTGTTTAAACAAATCCGAAAAAGATTAAACAGAGGACCGTAATTTTTTGGAACTCAGCGTGGAATATAGACAAATATGTTTATATTTGCGGTATGAATGTTCAATTTCTTAACTAAATGATTTAATATGACCACTTCAGAATTGAGAGCTAGATTACTTAAGCATGGGCGTCGCCCGTTAGGCAAACTAATTCAAATTCCTTTGAAGCAAGAAGGTAAGATCCTTTTCGCTGATGTCAAAAATGACAGACCTTATTCTTATTTCCTAGTTGACCTAACCACTAAGTCTGTTAGAGAAGGACACATCTACGAACGCTATCGTAAAAAGGTCTTCGGAGCATATAACGTTCCAGCGATCTCCGTCGCATAAGCATTTTACCTTTCCGAGAGTGTTTCGTAAATTAGCGTCATTAAAACACACGATAATGAAAGCTAATCCACAAACCTACATCCTGACGACCGAATACGGTTCGTATGAAGTCTATTTGAGTTTTGGTACCTACCGCAATGGACGTACCGCTATTGAACTCCTAGACTCTCAAGACCATGAGCCAGTCATGGTAGCCACAGTTAATATCGATAATGCCTTACTGCATGGTGATGAGATTATCATCAAGGACTATTCTGAAAACGAAGGAGTGTTAGACTTCCTTATTCAGAATGGGATTACTAGCAGACCTAAGCATTGGATTTCTAGTGGTTGGGTTACATGTCCAGTTGTTGACTTACTTGTTAAACCTTAAGCCATGTATATTATCTTTAACTTAGATCCCGACGGAGATTCATATTCCCTCCACGGTCGCATTGAAGATGCTCGTTATGTCTTTGAACAGAAGGTTAAATCCTGGAGCACAGCCGTTAACAACCGGGAGGAAGTTGGTTGGGACGACTACAAGACACTCCTATGCGAAATCACTAACCTCTCGGATTTTGGATTCGGTGTATTTGGTGATGTCTATGGGATGACTCTTATTGACTCTTTAAATTGGGACGACGAATGACACTCTCAGAATACCTAGCCCAAACGGATCCAGTTAGGATGCCAGAGGTAATCTTAACCGAAGGTGAATACGAAGTGTTTAACAGCGCAGGGATTGCACCTAACAGATTCACTCATGTGTATGTGCCTGCTGTGCAAGGTAGCTACACTGTGAAAGAAGGAGACACCAATCTTTGCACTCAAGACCAATTCGGTTATCCTAAGAATCGGAGTTGCTTTTATTTAAGCCAACCTATATCTCTCTTCAACCATGCCCGAGCCAATTAACATTGTATTTTACGAGGAATTTGGAAACTGGGGACGCACTGAATCCTCCCGAGATCCTGCACGTTTGAAAGAAGTGTTACAGACAGTGGAGGAGTTTACTGATGATATGACTTTCGAAGATAATACTGGACACATCTACTTTATCGATGACTTAATCGGACACCAAGTTAAGATTGGTGATGATATCTTCATCGTACCTGCTGATTAGAAAAACCAAACCTAGATGCCCTCCTAAAAATCCGAACTAATCCTTCGGATTTTTTTGTGGGGATAGGTAAAGTCTAAAATTAGACCAAACACGGATGATCCGTGGTGAGGGCACCCTCAACTGGGTCGTCAGAAAATCCCACATTATTGACGTTTTTTGTTTCCGAGGTTTCGTTTTATATTTGCTTTGTAATTAAAACACACGATCATGACTAAAAAAGAAGAAGTAGAATTTCCTCAAATGCCTGATGACCATATCACATTAGGTCTTATGAAAGGTCTAATTGACCTAACCGAAAAAATCCAACACCATAACAATGACGGGAACGAAGAACTGCGTCTCATTTGTTGTTATCTGTATGTCATTGCCGATGCTCCTTACACTTTCCCTTATTGTTACTTCAGGTTTCATCAAGACCTTAAGAATGAATCAGCAAGTCTAGGAGATCATTACAATCACTACATTCACAGCCAAGGACAGGATTACATGTTAGAGGTTTTGAATCGAGAGATTGGACCTTTCGCTGATTACTTCAACGAATTCCAATACATCATGTATGGTCTCAACAATCTTACCAAGAACGATTCAAGATATGAGCCCTTCAGTAACTTGCTTTGGGGTTTCTATTGTTCACTCTACGACGCTAAGAAAAGAATGAGGTTCTTAAGAAACGCTTTAAAATCTTTAGAGGATGGAGCCAAAGAACAAAGAGGAGCCCAGAACAACTAAATTCTCCGAACACTGTTTTTTAACCCTCCTGAATATCCGAACTGGATCAGTGAGGGTTAATATGGTGACCAAGGCCTATGTGGGCGAAGCCGTAGAAAGAATCGCTCGGACAGGCAACAAGGATCTTCATTGGATTGTGGATATCGATACCGACGAATCCGCAGACTCCCGCCATTATGGAACTATCAACGAGCCTAGCTTTATGGTGATGGTGAAAGGTATCCTAGATAATTCCCCACTGGGTCCGGATGAATCCCTAACCACTGTGATTCAAAAGTTTGGCCTGGTAGGTCCTGACTGGGAAAAGTTTTATTAATAAAATATAAAACTTAGAACATTATACGTTCAAACTAAAACATTTTACACTCTCGTTAAAACATTATACATTTGAGATGCAAATAAAAAACAAAGCGAAAGTGCATAATACTATTAAGAATAACAAAATTAAACTGAAATAACATTTTACATTTTCGCAAAAGTTTATTATATTTGTGTATCATTATTTAAAACCATAAATTAAAAAAACATGGAAATTACATTTTCAAAAAACGGTAAACCAATGGGCCGCACAAAATCCACCATGGTAAGAAAGAACAAGCAATGGACAGCAGAAGAGGATAACTATATCCGCATCGCAATCCAAGAAGGTCGTTCAACAGCAGAAGTATCTGCTCGCTTAGGTAGAAGCGTGGCAGCTATCTCAGGCCGCAAATGGGCACTAGGGATAGAAGGTCGCTTATCAAGTTCGAAAGGTAAAAAGGGAAACAAGATGGACCGCAACTCGGTAGCCTCTTCAACTCCTAGCTTGTCTTTCGGTTCTGGCATCATGGAATTGGAATCAGGTATTCCTTTACCTACCAAAAACAGTCGTAACGAAGAAGCACGTAACAGGATGCGTAATCTCTTTAACCAAATGCGTCAAGGTCAATCTTTCGTAGTACCTAAGAATTTGCTTCACGTAGCAGCTCACTTAGCTAAGAAGGAATTCGTAGGTTACAAAACAAGATCAAGTGCAACATCACCTGATAAGCAGTTCTATCGTATCTTCAGAGTCCTTTAATAGGTTTTCATTTTGATACAAAGGCCCAACTTCGGTTGGGTCTTTTTTTGTGGGGTGACTTCACCAAGAATCGAATCCGCTAGGATCGTGGCGAGGGAGCCCTCACTCGATTCACATCCGAACCGAACCAATCGCTTTGCGGGATTTTTTTTATCTCATCGGGAAATATACGAGTTAATCCGTTATATTTGCACTATGAAAATGGACTTATCCATTTTTGTTTATGGTTATAATGGGTTAGTAAACTATGAAAGGGTCCGGTGGTTCCGGACCTTTTCTTTTGCCCAAATCAGATCTCATTTTTTCTTACCGGAAAATCTAAATACATTTACAAGAGAATAAAGCGATACATACTTTTATATAAGAGCTTTATTATGAATAGAAAATTTATGAATCAACCTTTATCGCGTCCTCTCACTCCTAGAGAGAAAAGAATCCGCAGTAGATGGGCTTTAGCTTTTGTGATTGTAGCATTGATTGCAATTTGGCTAGTGGTAAAGATTGCTAACGTTCAAGATGATCTAGAAAAAACCGAAGCTAATAACTCTAGGTTACAGACAGAAATATTGAAGAGAGAAAATAGAATCGATTCATTGTATGAAGAATATTCAGAAGCTGGGATAATAATGCAAACGAACTCCAGGTATGAGCAAGTAATTATTACTTTATATACTGATGATATGTCGCACAAGATGATGAACGAGGATAAAGGATTTGTATCCAAGTTTTTAAAATCACATAGAGCTGATATCGTAAATAGGATTAAAGAGATAGAAAAACAAAATCAATATCCTATTTGCTCTTGGATAGTAGCAATAGAACTATTTAGAAAAGAAAATAGGATTGCAGCAGAGGAGATTGACGAATTTGTCGGACATTTGACTGAGTAAATTATTTTTAACATTTAAATATAAATCAGATGGGATACTACGAGGTAGTTAAGACGACGCCAGGAGGAACAGTTAAAAAGCCAAAGCCAAAACCAAAGCCCAGAAAAAAGTAGACCTATGAATTGGAATGAACATTACGAAGAGAAGTATAAGAATTACGAAAGGGAGAATACTCTTAAAGGATGGATTAAGCACATCTATCTAGTGCTCCTTTCTCTCTTTATTGAAAAGAAATATTATAAGTAAGACCGTGTGTGTTTAGTCCATACTTCCCCCAGTATGGGATTGGTCAGTCTTCGGACTGACCTTTTTTGTGGTAGGGGCTAGGGGTAGGACCCCGCACGCGAGCGCGGAATACATATAGATAATACTACTATAAGAGATTATGAAACTAACTTATGACTTAGGACAGATACTAACCCAAGAGGAGTGTGACGATTTAGCTTTGGAAATTTTGGATGAACAAAGTAGAGGCGCCCTCCGCATCGAAACTGATACTCGTTATTACCGTAATTCCTACGGTGGGATTACTCCAGGCTCTTGGGAAACGTTAAAAAAATTTACACCTTTAATTGTTAGCACTTTAGGTAAAGAAGTGAAGACTGAAAATCCGTATTGTAGGGTTTACAATAACACCTCCACACTAAATGAACATGTAGATAGACCTGGATTAGATTGGACACTATCGGTTTGTCTCTTCAGTAACATTGAAACTGATTGGCGTTTGCATGTTAGGATCAACGAAAATGAGGTTCAGAGTTTTCCGACTGAAGTTGGAAAAGCAGCATTAGTTCGTGGAGGCACCCTCCCGCACTGGAGAGATCCTCTTTCCTGTCGAGATGACCAATATGTGGTCATGATGTTTTTGCATTGGTCTGATCCGGTGTAGGAGCCCTCGCCGTGTATCCGCGGACAATCCGCTGCTAGTATTCTCATTTTCCCTTACCGGCTTTTTATTTTACATTTGTGGCATGATAACACAGTATGCAAGAGTTAGGAAATCAATTAACCTGAGAGGACATGTGTTTCCGTCGGGAATATTGATTAGAGTTTGGAATACAGGCAGTACCACACAGATTCAACCAGTACCATTACAATCACCTCTTCATCATGCTCTCTGGTATGCTATGCCTGATAGGTATTTGAGAAACATAGTGATGCTGAATGACATTGAATGTTCACTAATTGATTTTGGTTTGTTGTAGCATTTTAGATTCGCGTCTAATCCTCATTACATTTACTTTCTAAACACACGACATGAAAAAAGAAGCCTTAGAACTAGTACGTAGAATTTATCATCTCCTCAAATGGGATATTCAACATGGGAATCTGGAAGAGATTTTCCAAGCCGCTAAAAATCAAGCCAATCTCACCGCCGATTATTTTATCGAAAAAAATCCAGAGCACACTGAGAAGTATCAGATGCTAAAGGAAGAGATTCAAAAAATAAAATTCCAAATGGTATGAGCGAACTATTCGAACAAGCTAGGATATTCGGCTATGCTGATATCCCTCGTTATAACGAGTGTTGCTTCCAAGTCTGGGTTAACAACAATCAACCGATTATGATTTCAACCCATGGTCAACCCATGCACGTTTACTGGAACGGAAGTTCTTTAATCGTGGAAATGGACTCTGGACAGATACGCAGATACTATGATGTCTCTGCAGATGGATATACAATCATTAAAGAAAAATATCAATGAAAGAAGATAACTACTCCGTTAGAGATATCAATGGTAGACCCATCGATACTGGAACACCGTTTATAATTGGGATTCTAAGAAATATAGTGTTACTTATTACCTTCCCCATCCGTGCATTCTTTTATTTTCTTAATCCGTTTCCGACTAAGGACGGTACACCTAGACAGATCAAAATCCGAAAATAGCAATGACACTTTTCGATTGGGTATTCATCATCATCAGTTCACTTCTTGTGGTTGCTCTAATAGCTTCCGATAGAGGAAAAGCGAAACTCTCTCAGAAGAATCGACTATTATGTAGAGAGAATCACAAACTAAGATTAAAACTGAAAGAGTATGAAAACGATTCAAAAGGGTGACGACATTAAAAGAATGAAGGACGAAGATGCTGAGGTATATGTAAAGTCCAGAGGTTACAAATACGTTCCGAAAAGTGTTTACAAAGAGGCAACTCGTCCTGCAAAAAAAGAAGAAAAAAATTCTGAAACGGATGAAACAAAGTCCACCAAGAAGAGTAAGAAAGATAACTAAAGATTTTTATTAGGAGCAATCCTAATAGAAAGTGTGCCGCCAACGGTATGAGGATTCCAAGGTAGCCACTAGGAAGTTAAGCTTAGTCGTGTGAGTTTAATTTCCAGAAAATCGCCCCAGACTTAGGTTTGGGGCATTTTTATTTTCCGCGGTTTGGTATTACTTTAGCTAAGTAATTAAAACACAATCACATGACGTACACACACGCAGACTTTTCGTTCAGTGCTCAGAAAGCCATTGACGACCATTTCATTAATTTCTCTTATCCTCAGAGAATTTCTTTCACGGAAAGCGAACTAGCTCACATCTATCATGTTGGAGCTTCTATCCTCATGACTAAGCATGGATTTCAACAGGGAGGAAGTTTTGTTCAATCAATCGTTGCTAACAATTTAAGGGAAGCATTTAATCGAGCAGACTCCACTATGCTTAGAGCGATGCGAATTATGTCTTATGTTAATTCCCATGCGGGGATTTTCAAAGCAGACCCTAAGTTTGAACTATCTTACTAGGATATATAAATTTATATAAGCAGTTTATGACACCTGAAAAAAGAGAAGCTATTATTAAACTCATCCTTGTAATCATAGGAGTTGGGTTCGGACTTTGGATTCTTTCCATGGGATTTAGATTCCTTTGGGAAGTAATCAAAATAGCATAGGTTAAATTAGTAACAGAAATCAAGACCTCTTTTATAGAGGTCTTTTTTTGTGGGGTGACTTCACGAGAATCGAATCGGAAGGTTCGGTGTGAGGGCTCCCCCGCAACGATAAGGTGTTTTCAACTGTTAACAGTCTGAGGGGGCTAGGGGTAGGACCCCGCGCTCGCGGAGCCTCAGAATCATTTTTCTGTACCGGATAAATAGAGTACATTTGAAGATTAAAACACACGAACATGGAAATATGGTATTACGGATTGGCTGATGCAAATGGATTGGAATCTTTCCAAGAAGATATCGATCCTATGGCTGCTGAAGTATTTTTTAGTGCTGAAGAACAAAAGAAAGTTAAGAACTATCAGTTTGCTATGGCTCTTAGAGCTCAAGCCAACCAACAACGTCACGCTGTTGTCTTTCGAGCATTAGTGGAAGACAAAGATGGAGACGCAATTGATACTTTAGTTAAAGCGGGTAAAGTCGTAGAAGGTCTTATCATGTTAAAGGAGAAGGCCAAGAGTGTGTTGTTCGCTACACACGGTACAACTTTATCAGCAGCAAAAAAGAACTGGAAGTTGATCCCTAACTCAGACTTAGACCCTTACAACGGCATTGATTAGCATTTTTGATTTCCGAGGGAAATTGATACATTAGCTGTCTAAACACACGACATCATGATTCATTCTCATTCCCACAAATTAGACGCTGCGAGTTTCCGCACGTTCATGTTCCAAGGTAAAGCACTCTTCACCCTGGAGAATAAAGAGAAGGGTACACACATTACCCTCCGCGTCCAAACTCTGAAGCGCAAGCGTCATCAACCAGAGGACACCCGTTACTTCGACGTCCATGTGAAAGCCCTGAACGATAAGTATGCAGGGAATCGTTACATCGGACGTATCGATAGGAAAAGCAAATCATTCAAACCAACCGGTTACATCGAGCGTGACCACGTGGGTATCCAAACTATTGAATGGCTCATTCGTAATTGGAATCACTTAGAGGAGTACACAGCAGGAGATAGAATGTCTATCTACCATATGGGGGTTTGCTGTAAATGCGGATTACCTTTAACTGTTCCTGAAAGTATTCAGAACGGAATTGGTCCTCAGTGTATGAAATACCGAGAGGGTAAGAGTGTGGATCTTCTGAAGGAGATCGGAGTTTATAAACCAGGAGCAGCTTATGCTGATATGGTTATGGAAGCTTTAGATCTACGTCCGGATCTCTTTGATAAAATCTTCGTCCCGGATATTGTGAGGAGAACTAATGATTGGTTTTCCAAGATGACTTCTTTTGCAGACTTTGGTTTGATATAATCAAAGTTTGTTTTAAAAATATAACCCAGGCTTCGGTCTGGGTTTTTTTGTGGGGAGGAACCACGGGAGGAGGATCGTCGGAGGTTTCGTCGGGGCGCCCTCCAATGATAATCCGAGCGCTCGAAAACCTTAGAATTCATTTTCCATTTCCGCGGTTTGGTATTATTTTTACTCTATACTAAACACGACAAATTATGGGATGTGACATTCATGGACTTTGCGAAGTCAAAGAAAAAGGGACCTGGAAAGCTAACACCGAAAAGGTTTTTCCTAACCCGTATTACAGTTCTAAGCCAACATACGATTTTCAGATTGATGAATTTCAAGCTTATCCTGACAGTGGCAGGAATTATGATTGGTTTGCTATCTTAGCCGATGTCAGGAACGGAAGAGGATTTGCAGGAGTTAAAACCGGTGATGGATTTGAAATCATCTGTGAACCTCGGGGAGTTCCTAACGATGCAACGGAAGAATGGATGGAGGAGGTAAATGGCTGGAGAGGAGATATGCATTCTCATTCATGGTTGCATGTTAAGGACTTTAACGATTTCGATTGGACTCAGAAAACATGGAAGAGAGGTTGTATTACCTTAAAGGAATATCAAAGGGTTAAACCTCACGGAACAAAACCCAATGATTGGTCAGGAAACGTTTCAGGTCCGAAGATTGTAATAGTGGACGAGGATGAAGCGGACAGAATTCTAAACGGAGAAACTGTTAATGTTACCTCCCGAGATTTCTTCAGCACTCAATCAGAATCAATCGAGGTTAGTTTAGGCAAGGAGGATTTGGAAATCTATGTTGATTATGAATGGGAGGTTGAGTATTGGGATTGGTTCTTATATAAGTTTAACAGTGTTATCAAACCCATGCAAGAGTTGGCTCAGAAGTACGAGGATGTAAGATATGTCTTCGGCTTTGATAACTAAGATTTCAGAACAGATTTTTAAACCCAGACTTAGGTCTGGGTTTTTTGTGTGCGGGGGTTTCGCAAGGTTAAGTTGTTTTAAAACATGTTAACTCGTGGGGGAGCCCTCGCGGGAAATACATATGCATGCAATTTTTGAAACCTCAGAAACATTTTAGATTCACGGTAGATGAGTCTTATATTAGCGGTCTAAACAAACAAATAAGATGAAGAACAACAAAGCAACATTTAAAGAGCAGATAGCTGCTTGGAAAGACAACCGAAATTATGTCGGAGATTTAGCAGAATCATTTTACTTCTTCGATTGGTTCTGCAGAGAATATGCTTTAGCAGATAGAGCAAGAAAGATTATGCCTAAGGCAATTAAGTTTGCTAAAAGAAAAAAGGTGGATTTAGATAAGACTTATGTCATGTTTAAAAATAACTGTCCCATGAGTGGTTCATTATATGACGACTTCCGCATTTGTGATTTGGAAACAGGAGATGTGATTTGGTCAGTAATTCCAGCTAGTGGTCATGAAAACATTTTTGGCCAAGCAGAGGTTTGGGGCGTAGAGAATAAATTCAGCGGGGAAATTACCAAAGCTCCATCATGGACAGAACTAATTCTAAACATGTAATCAAATGGAAGATTCAAATGCAGTGGTCCTTAATTTTACAACGGGTCAGTTTGATATTCTGTCTCTAAGTAAAATGCCCAAGGAAGCGGATGCTTACGAATACATAACAGAAACTCTGAACTATAATTTATCCAATTGTGAATGGATGGTAGTCGGAGAATTAAACCCAAACTTTATCAATGATTGATACTCCTGAAATAGAAGAATTATCCGATGTAAGTATTGAGGACTTACTCAATTCGAAGTTGATTGTCTACAACGATGACGTGAATACTTTCGAATGGGTAATAGAATGTCTTTGCAAATACTGTAAACATACTCCAGAGCAAGCTGAGCAGTGTGCTTATCTCATTCATCACTCAGGAAAATGCCAGGTCAAGAGTGGTTCAAAAGAAGAACTCCAGCCCATGAAAGAAGCGTTAACTGATGCTGGACTATCAGCTGTTATTGAATAGGATTTATTATATTTGAGTTATGAAAAGAATTGTTCAAAGAGGTTTAATATATTTCCTCATCGGAATCTTCCTGATCCAAGCCACCGTATTCTTTATTCAGAGTCGCAAGAAAGACCTAAAGATAGAAGAGCTTAACAACGAAATAATCAGGATGAAGGTAAAATATGAATCCGCTAAGACAGAGGATTCAAGTGAAATAAAATAGCTTTGTGTTATAGTTCGTGGATTTAATGTTTAGTTAGCCCAGACTTCGGTCTGGGTTTTTTGTGTGCGGAGGTTTCGCAAAAGAATCGAAATCGTAGCGGATGCTAAGCGGAGTGAGGGTTCCCTCACCGAATACGACATCGGTAAATCCGATGTACAGTTTTCAGCTGTGGATTCTCGGGTTGGAACCTTATTTTTACTTTATAAACACACGATATGAAATTCAATCTAAACCTCAAGCTTTCTCCCAACCTCCATATTGCAGGAGATCGGATTCTTAGCTATGATACCCACGTAGCTAACATTCACTTTGATTCAAGTTCATCCCCTTCTACTCACAATAAGATTGTCGCATTTGGCAAATACAGTCGTACCACTAGTAAACATATTGCAGGAGTAGCTAAGCTGCTAGGTGTGCCTATTGAGTATATAAACGAGGATAAACCAGCGTTCTTCAAGTATATGCAAGGTGTGGTTTGCAATCCGGTAGACAACTATCTCTCTCCGAAAATCGCCTTTATGCTGCTAAGTAACTTTCGGAACCAGCAGGGCTTTGTTGATGCCTTAATTAGTTATCATGAGCAAGGTCAAAGCCTTAAAAGAAGCGACTGGAGAATCCTGTGTAGATACTGGGGTATTCCAGAGGATTCGCCCAAGCCATTCTCTAAAGAGCTCCAATGGGGCTAGGGGTGGGACCCCGCGCTCGCACGGGCGTTTCTTATATAAGAACAGCAGAGATTCCCGCAGAACTGAATTATATTTGCCCTGTATCAAAATAAATTAAACATGGAACTATTTAAATGCTGCTTATGTGGCAAAGACACGGAAGGATTCGGTAATAATCCAGATCCACTACCAAGCCTTAACGACAGCGACGAATGTTGCGATGAATGTAATGGAACTAAAGTTATTCCAGCTCGTCTTTCAGCTTTGCTGATGATGGATGGTTTAACAAGTAGCCGCAAACAATTCAATTCGAATAAGGAAGGTTAATTCAATGCAGGTTTCATAGGTGAATAAAAATAGGGTGTGTAAGTGAACCCAGACTTCGGTCTGGGTTTTTTTGTGGGTTATCTTTCCATTTCACACTTAACGTCAAACAAGAAAACGCTTGGATTAATCGTGAAGGAGCCCTCACGGAATGCAGCATCAGTTCGGGCTTTTCACAGCATTTTACTTTTCCGAGGATTAGTTATAAATTCGAGGTATACTAAAACCATTTAACATGACAAAGCATTTAGAAAAAAAGCCCTTCAACTTCTTTGAAGCCCTTAACGCCGAGGGAGCAGAGATGTTACACTGGACAGGTACACCCTGTTTCATTTCCCGCTGGATTAGTTTAGATCCTGCTATTGTGGAAATCACTACCTATGATGGAGAAATAATTGACAGGGTTAATTTTGGTTCCTTGGAACCTATGGATCCTCAGGACATGTATTTTATTTAATTACATTTCCCAAACCCGCAGAATTTTCATACATTTACTTCACACTAAACAACATGACAATGCGAGTATTATCACAGGCAGAGCTCCAAGGAGCAGCTACCGGAACCTCATTCTACAATGACACCTTTTACGCCACCCCACAAGAACTAATTGAATTAATTGGACCACCCACCTACGATAACAACAAGGGTGAGGACAAAGTAAATCTAGAATGGGTTTGCAAAAACGAATACGGAGAAACCGTTACCATTTACGATTGGAAACACTACCGGCCCTTAGACATGAACAAATTGGTGCATTGGCATCTTGGAGCTAAGGATGGTTTGCAAACTGGTAAAGCTAAAAGAGAATTGCAAGCAGCTTTACAAACGATGAGGGAGATAGGTTCTTGGCCAGAAGAAATTTATGATTACCTGCGTCAAATAATTCCCAAAGAAATTTGGCAAACAAAATAGTTTTTTGTTTTTTGTTTCTCAAACCCAGACTTCGGTCTGGGTTTTTTTGTGGGGTGACTTCACTAAGAATCGAATCCGCTAGAGTCGTGGCGAGGGAGCCCTCACATTCGAATGTTCCTGTTGTACCACATGTACCCGAAGTACCCGATGTACCACATGTACCCGAAGTACCCGATGTACCATCGCGAGAGGGAGCCCTCGCGAGTTGTATCCAATTTTCGTGCATACTTTTGGAAAAGCATTTCGGAATTCCGAGGCTCCAACCTTATATTTGTATTCTAATTAAACATCTATCTCATGTCAAAGAAATACACCCACGGCTACCTACCCAAAATTCAGTATCATGCTTTACAAGTAGTTGAAAAAACTATGCATCTAATGAACGATGACATACCAGACACGGTTAAAGCAAACGAATTGATGGCTTTGAATAAGAGTTTAGATTCTATCATCCACTTCACCTCTAAGTTAAGAGAAAAGTATTCATCATGATAAAGAACATCTACGGGGTATTCATTCATACCTGGCACGGTAAGACTGCCATTGGTCTGTTCCCTAAAGAGTCTGCTTTAGGATTAGTGAGGATCTTAGAATCTCGCTTTGGAACGGACGGTGATGATATGACCGGAGCCTTTGGTCCATTGGATTGCACCAAGCCTTATATTATCCTAGAAGAAGATCTATTTAATATTGTAACTAGCAATCAATGGGGAGAAGAGTCTACCCAGACCTTTGCCACCGAAGGTTTTCTACCCGAAATTGGAAAGTTCTATGATTGTGAAACCAAAGACTTTAGAGAACCAGCAGAGATCTTTAATGCCTGGTACTCAGAGGACACAGAGCTAGCACCAGTCGAGATAGCCTGGGAATAACATTTCCCAATTCCGAGGTTCAACCCTACATTTGTTATCTAAAACACACGAATATGAAACAGCTTACCAAAGTTCAAGTTGAAGCAATTGTCGAAGAAGTTCAGGAACGTCTAGGCAGTCTATCAACCTCAAACACTCTAACTCCCAGAGCTGAAAAAGAATGGGAATCACTCAAAGATAAGTTCGAGCAGTTTCGAAACAAAGAGAAGGAGATTGAAGACCTCGACGAAAAGCTAGACAAACTCAAAGAGGACGCTGAGGATTTCGAAAGGAAGATAAAAGATGAGGTGAGGAAGTTTGAGAAGAAACATAGAGTAGGTGTGGAATGGCAATACGTTGATTATGATGAGGGAGAACAACCAGAGGTTAAATTCCCCGCTTCAGATTTCACAGATAAGATTCGTCGACAGATTGCAATCCTGAGTATCGATAAGAAGGACGGACCAGTGACAGCAGACTCTTTAATCGAAACAATCATTAATAAGTTTTCATAGAGGTTCAGTAACAAGTTAAAGAGTCCCGGATTTTCTGGGACTTTTTTTGAAACCATCCAAATACGAAATGGTACAATCTGTATCATTTCACCATTAAATCTTACTGTATGATATTATCATCAGAGCAGCAGCAAATGTTTAACACCATTTTAGATTTAGTTTATTGTTTAAGAAGAGAAAGGGATAAAGAGAAAGCAAGCCATATTCAATATCTAATTGAAGCGGAGAAGAACAAGTTAATGAAAAGCATGCCATCCTTCAGAGACTACGTCAAATTCATGGCAAACTCAGCACCTCTTTTCCATTAACCTTTATTACCTCATTACCCAACCCAGTTTATCTGGGTTTTTTTATGGGGGTAACTTCACGAGAATCGAATCCGCTAGGGCCGTGGAGAGGGAACCCTCACCCCGTTCACATACCGTACACTTACCTATCGATTTGAATTGATATCGCATCGATTCTTCGAGTGAGGGTACCCTCGTTGCTTGTTATAGTCTTTCTATAATGAAAGGGGCTAGGGTGGGGACCCCGCGCTCGCGAGGCGCCTTCACATAGATATAATCCATATGATTCAATTTATTAGCACATTCAATTGATAATCAATCAGTTAGGATACTCCAATTTTTTATTTAAACGGATAACATTTCACATTTACGAAACTTATGCTTACATTTACTATACTAAACTCATAACCATGATACAATTTAAAAACATGTTACACCGCCTTTCAGCAACGACTAAGATCGATTTCGAACTAGCGGTTAATATCCGTCGATTAAGAATGGAACAGGAAGGATTCAACACAGATCACATTAACTGGGAACATTATGCTAAAGTGTTAGAAGCTAAACATGCTCAGTTAGTAGCAGCTTAATTTATTAAAAGAATTTGATTCACAGAACCTTAGGTTTTTTACCTAAGGTTTTTTTTTGTGGGGTGGATTCACAACCGAATTCTTGATTTTTCGGTTTTAAACGTGAGGGAGCCCCGACGGAGAAAATTGAATTTTTTCAAAAAGTTCCGTGGAGGAGCCCTCGCGGAAAACACATATGGCGATTCCTATTTTTCACAAGGGGAACATAGGACATTTTTCTCCACGGAAAAAACTTTTTTTAAACATTTTCCATTCCCGCAGAATTGTTTTATATTTGCTTTGTAACTAAACATTATACACCATGCTTACAAACACGACACCCGGTCCTTCAATCCCACAGACATCTGTGGAGGACCTTAAAAACAGATTGAAATCAGGTCCAGTTCATTTCGCCTTTAGAAAAAAGGATGGTTCTTTAAGATTAGCTTATGGAACTTTGGACTTGGACAAAATTCCTTCCGACCAACAACCTAAAGGAAATGAAGCTTCACCTAAAATTCTTCCTTTTTATGATTTGGAAAAATTTGCTTGGAGAAGCGTTCAAGTTGGCCAATTGATTTTCAGCTAATTCCCCAATCCCCCAAAATAAAAGGGTCTCAGATTTCTGGGACCTTTTTTGTGTGCGGAGGTTTCGCAAAGTCAAACCTAGCGATCGCTAAGAAACCTGCGGGGGTGCCCTCTCGCCGGATTTGGACGGTCTCGATTTTTGGGTTGAAACTTTTTTCTGAAACATTTTTGATTCCCGGGGAGTAGCCATATATTTACCCTGTAATAAAATTTAAAACTTAAACAATCACGACATGGAAGTATTAATCTTGATTTTTGTAGCTGTTGCTTCTTTTTACGGGGCAAGAGCTCTCAGAGGTGTTACCTCTGAAAAAACCGAATTAGCAAAAAACAATTACGAAAAAGCTTTAAAGGAAGGGGACAGGACATCAGCTCTCGAATGGGGAAGAATTTATTTCGAAAGTTTAAGATGGCATAACGGCTACAACCTAACCATCTACGACGAGCAAAGAATTCAAAACGACATTTCAGTACATTGTAATCAATCAAATAATAAATAATTATGAAAAAGTTATTCTTAGTATCTTTATTAGCTATTGCATTTAACGTTTCTTTCGGACAATCACTCATCGAAATTTCTCCAGAGAATGCTCCATCCATCATAGAATCTATGTTTCCTGACGGCAAGTATAAACAATTTGAAATTATAACAGAGGTTCCTGGTAAAAGTAAAAACGAAATATATCTTGGTTTAAAATCATGGTATGCAAAGACATTCAATAATCCCAAGGAAGTTATTCAATCCGATGTTCCTGGTGAAATCATACAGGGGGTTGGAAAGACTATAAGAGATTCTTATATCTACGATTTTGAAATAACCACAATGATAAAAGATGGTAAATATAAAACCTCGATAACTCCTAGAAAGATCACATCAGTTACAGGGAAAACACAAATTCAATTTCCTCCACTCGAAAAATGCTATGCTGATTGGAAAGAAAAAAAAGCAGGAGTTTTTTCAACAACAGGTGCGATGTCTAACAAGGTGTTTGTGATGGTTGATCTTGTCTATGGAACACATAAGGGTTTTGTAGATGGAATAAATAAAGAGGTTAATTCATATGCATCATTTTAGAGTAAAATAAATTCAATCAAAACCCTTATCAGAAATGATAAGGGTTTTTTGTGTGCGGAGGTTTCGCAAAGTCAAACCTTAGCGATCGCTAGGTTTTTGGCGGGGGTGCCCTCCAATGATAATAATGCGAATGAATCCAAACGGTTTGAAACCTCAGAATTGCATTTTCAATTTCCGCGGTTTTGGATTACTTTTACTTCCTAAATACACCACATTATGTCAAAAGAACTAGAAACACTTAAAAACGAAATCAAAAACCTAAACGGAAAAGTCTTCTTAGGTTTTGTCCACACTCAAATTTATGGACCAGTTAGAAATCTTAACTTTGTTTTGGAATCTCCCAGTCCAGAATACTTAGACAAGTATCTAAGTGACCCAAAGAAGGACATTGTCGTTGACGTTTGGAAAGAAACCATGATGGCAACTCAAATTATGGTTTTACCTTGGGAAATGAGCTTAACTGCTGAAACCAATCCTCCAAGCTTCAAAACAATTAAAGAAGCAGAATTCTATATTAGGGGAATTCTTAAAACCAACAGACCTAAACAGAATTCAGACCCTTTCTTTTATCGGAAAGGAATTCACTAATCACTTTTCAAAACCCTTAAGACACTTCTTAAGGGTTTTTTGTGCGCGGTGGTTTCGCAGGGAAGAAAGCTAGCGAATGCTAAACGGGGTGAGGGAGCCCGCACCGGATAAATAGATGCAATGAAGATTTTAATAGTTGCTCTTCCCAGAACCGGGTCAACTTCCCTCATGCATAGGATTGCTGAGGAACGTAAGTTAACCCCTATCTTTGAACCTTTCAATCAAAGAACTGAACAGAATAGATATCTTCTTGACCTGGAAGATGTGGTAGTGAAGACTATCATCAATCAAAAGCCTAAAGATATCCCTTATGAAGATCGAATTCCTTGGATCTCTGAATTAGTAACAGAATTTAATGAAGTTATCTTGTTATCCAGACGGGATTTAAAAGGCTGTGCAGAAAGCTTTGCTTACCTCTGTTATCATTGGAACACCAGAAAGTTTAAACACACAGAGAGCTATGTGTGGGAACCCTCGCCTAACCTCGAGATGATAACTCAACATATCCTGGATCATGACCAGGAACTTAAAAATCTGTCCCAGATTCTAAATCTCCCTGTTACCTACTATGAAGATCTCTTTGATCCTAAATCTGAATCAAGATTGAGAACTGGGTGAGGGATCCCGCACCACGAGACAGATGTAGTAACATCGATTCTCAAACCCCCTCCCGGGAGGACCCCGCGCTCGCGAAGGGGGTAGGAAGCATTTTCACATTACGAATTTCTTTCATACATTTAGGGTATCAAACAACACCCATATAATCATGAAAAAAAAGATTGATGCCTTTATTGAGCAAGATCCAGAGTTAATACCCTCTGTGGCTTTGATTGTTTTTGTGGTCTGGTTCTTATACTGGATTTTTATTCCTATGTTTTGCTATGATTTTTAAATGATGATGGTTATGAAAGATAGACAGATTATTCGCAACTCCCAGGGACAGATTATCAATGAGATAGGTGTTACCTTTAATCAATGGGCTCAGAATTTGAAGACCCAGTATCTGAGGGATTTAAAAAAGTTAGGTAAGATCAAGGGTTAATCATAACAGGTTGTTAATATAAAAAAGGAGTCTTCTTTGAGGACTCTTTTTTTGTGGGGTGGCTTCACTTTGGATTTTTCGATTTTCTTCGTCGGGGCACCCCGGCGGGGAAAAAGGGTTTTTTTGGAAAACCTTCGTGGTGGAGCCCCCACGGGTAAGCACGTTTTTTGTTTGAAACTTTTTTCTGAAACATTTTCAAATTCCGGGGTTCGGACCTTATATTTGCTTCATACTAAATAACACGACCATGTCAGAACAAGAAAAAGAATTAATGAGACAGTTCATCACCAAGATGACCCGAGATTTGGAAAGAGAACAATTCATCCAAGAAAATCCGGAATTTGAAATTATTGAAAGTGGCAACACTGGAGTTATTATTTGTAAAAACTAAACCCTGAAGAATGAAAAAATTTATGCTTATCCTCGCCCTCATGATTGCTGGCCTTTATATTTTAGGCTTTGGCATCTACACCGTTTCCATCACTCACCTGTTTTTGAATGGACTCGCCCTGATTTGTTTGGGCGCCTTAACGTTCTGTCTTTCTGTGGTGCTAACGTCAGAATTCTTTTCGGAGCGCCGAAATAGAAAAATAAGAAATATATAATTCTGAGGAAAGCATTTTCTCTTTCCTCGTTTACATCATATATTTGTCTCTCAATAAAAACACGACAACATGCAAGAAAAAATTAATCAAGCAATCCAGGTATTCCAAAGAATGGATGGGATTGAACAAGCCGGATTTACCTTCTGGTCCATTTGTGTGCTACTCTTCTACGGAACACTAGCTTACATCTTTTATTTAGCAGGCAAAGATTTATTCACTTCCTTATTCAAAAGAATTAAATTAAAACATTAAGAGGTTTCTGTTTTATAGTTTTTGATTTAAACTCTCTGATTCTTCAGAGAGTTTTTTTGTGGGGTGACTTCACCTACAGGAATCGAAGCAAAATTGCAAACACCCGCGAGGGTACCCCCGCTGTAGATTCTAGTCTTTCTACAATTTGATATTGTTACAAAAAATCTGTTACTTTTTAATTGTGACGGAAATTGGAAATTATTTTTCATCTTTTTTTGATCTTTCTTTCTCTCGGGAGGGAACCCTCACCCCGTTTGCATACCGTAGTCTTATCCATCTCTAGATCGTTACAAAAAATCTGTTACTTTTTAATTGTGACGGAAAACGTAACTTTTTTTTCAAACTTTTTTTCAAACCGTATGTAAACCAGTGGGGGAACCCTCATCTATGTGTGCAGTCTTGCTGCATTGCAAAACCCCCTCCCGGGAGGTCCCCGCGCTCGCGGAGGGGTATTTCAGCTTACCTTTCCGCAGAATGGTTCTATATTTGTGTTCTAAACCATATATCATGAAATGTTATGAAATGTTTTCTAAAGCCGGCGATAAAGCCTGTGACACCTTAGTTAATAACCTGCAAAAAAGAATTCTGTCCTCAGCAAGAGTCTCAGCAGATGAAATAGCCCGAGCTATCAATGAGGGGATGATGCAGATCAGAAGCAAACATCCTGAAGTGGATGACACTGAACCTAGAGGACATATCTGTCATGAAACCAGTAAGGCATTAAAGGATGCTGGGTATGGCTTCTTTATAGATTCATACGTTAATCCTTGTGAAGGAATATATCCTTATTATAGATAGATGTTTTGGTTGTGAATTCAAAAGGCCTAGAATTTTATTCTAGGCTTTTTTGTGTGCGGAGGTTTCACGGGAGAAAAATTGGAAATTTGGAAATTCCTCGTGGGTGAGCCCTCACGGGCAAACACAATTCCTATTTGGATTGGGATCAAAAGCATTTCACATTCTCGGGCTAAAGCCGTACTTTTACTTCCTAAACAAACCACACTATGAAAAAGTTCATTCAAAACACAACCAACATTTCCTGGGCACTTTTCCTTCTCCTTACCTTATTCCTTTTATGTGGCGAACCACCAATTGGTGCAGACCCAGACATTGAAAGGTATAACGCTGAAACCCAAGTTCTGCTAGGAGGCTGGGCGATTAGTCTCATAGCAGCAACTCTGCTTTCTTGTTTCCAATTCATGGCTTGGTGCCGAGGCAAAGGCAAACCTGAACATTTTTAATTTCCGGACTCTGGTCTTACTTTTACCATCTAAACTAAACCCATGATTATGATACCAGAACAAATGATGCAGGAAATTTTCTCCCCGAGTAAAACTGCTACTCTTGAAAAAGGCAAGAACATCCTACAGGACAACGGCTTTGTCTATATGGATTACATTACTTCTCTGCAAGGACCAACCTTCATTTTCACCACAGGGGGTAGAAAGAAATTAACCGCTGAGATCAGTAAAGCTATTAAAGAATTAGGCATTAAGATTTTATAAGATTTAATTGTGGTGTAGTGTTAAACCCTTATCAGAAATGGTAAGGGTTTTTTGTGTGTGGTGGTTTCACATTACTCTCTTAGCTTAGACAAGAAATCTGTTACGTGTGGGGGAACCCTCACCACGTCACTCATATTCGAACCACAGTTTCGTAGATAGATATTCAGAAGCATTTTTATTTTCCGAAAAAAAGAAATAATTTTAACACATAAACCTAAAGACCACCCCATGTTAATTCATCTTCCTTCCGCAGCATCTTATTTAGATACTCATTCGTTTACAACCTATGCAGCCTACCAACAGGGTGGCTATGATCCAGACTCAGCTATCCCATTGTCCAATTGCAGTCGATCTTGGTGGGCAGCTTTGTCAGCTAGAGATCATTCGATTGTCAGAAGAATCTTAAGGGGTCAGAAACAAACTTCCCGCATCTGGATAAAACATTTTACATTACGAAGATTAATTTATAATTTAGCGGTATGGAAAACATACAAGAACAAGAAATGACGATGACGACTGGAGTTGCTCCTAAATTCCTAGAAAATCCTAGTCTACAGGATTTAGAGACCCAACTCGAAAGGGAAAGAAATAAACTTCTGCAATTAAGCTTTGCGTCTGAGGACGAAAGACATAAAGTTATTTCCCGCATTCGAATTCTCCGTAGCAGTATTTCAATGTTGCAAGGCTACATGCAACACTTCGCACTGAATTAATTTGAGTGTTTATAAGTGTAACGAGACTCTCATCTGAAAAGATGGGAGTTTTTTTGTGGGGTGACTTCTCCATGTATTAAATTTCTAAAAAAGGACCATCCCTGCGAGGGCACCACCACAAAGAAAACTTAAAAACAAAAATTTGGGGTTTTTTTGGTTTTTTTGGTTTTTCCTGTGGGGGAACCCTCACTGGGAGAAAAAAAGGTAAATCCAATTTCTTCCTCGTGGGGGAACCCTCTCGGGGAAGTAGGGAAAAATAGGAATTTGGGGTTTTCTTGGTTTTTTTGGATTAACCGCGGGGGAACCCTCACTAGGAGAAAAAAGGCATTTTGCATAGGTAACTTCGCGGGGGAACCCCCACGGGCAAATCCATTTAGAAAATACCTAGTGAAAAGGGGATCTGGGAGGGGGTTAAATAAGGGGCCAAAAAGAGGGGGTAAAACAGGCCTAAAATAGGGGGACCGTAGAGGGGGTAAAAAAGGGGAGGGGACCCTTGGGGGAATCCCCCTAAAAAGGGGCCTAAAATAGGGGGGTAAAAAGGGGGGCCGTATAGGGCTTGTTTTTAATGTTTTTTTGGGGAGGGACTCTTGAGTGGATAAGATGAAATATAGATAGGAATTTAGTCCAGGGAGCCCCCTCTCCTTGTGTGTTTTTCTTTTGCAGAGTAATTAGCCTCTAGCAATGCGCGTACGCACATTGGGTACTTGCCATACTATGGCAACTTTTTATAATATAGGTACGACGACCCTTTATAATATTAATACGAGCCCGCGCACGTATACAAGCTCTAACCAATGCGCGTACGCGATTCGACTAGCCTATCCATCCGGATATTTTAAACCCGTTCTTTCGGGAAGGTTTGGTTCAGATCCCCTTATTCAGATCCCCTTATTCAGATCCCCTTATTCAGATCCTATTCAGATCCCCTATTCAAGATCCCATTGTTCAGATCTTCCAGGTATTGCATTTTCATTCCTCGCTCTAATTGCTTATCTTTGGCATATGTTGATTGATCCCCATATTCCGCACTCAGAGCTCAGAGAGACTAAGACCTGGCGTTCCTATGGGATTCATGGCACTGATCCCCCAATTGATACCCTCATCAAAGATCTCGGGGATGAACACCTGCTCAACATCATTAAGCACCTCGAAGACCGATTAACTTTTGGTCCCATGCATCCTTTTAGTGATGCCCACCGAGTGATGTGTGATGAAGTTGCTTGGCGCCTGGATCGAAGTTGGCAGCAAGCTTATTAGGGTGTTTCCCTTTGTCTGTGTCTCATCAGAAAGCAAAGTTAATCTAATCCAATCCCACCTCTCTGGTTCCTTCCCCGCTTCTCAAGAGGTTCAAGGGCCTCGATCCGCGTTTTGGCTCAGATGAGCAATGATAATGATATATAAAGGAATGAAATACCTGCAACTATTTGAAGAATGGACTAGGGCCGAACCGAATTCCAAAATGACTCCGGAGCAATTTCAACAAGCTATTGCTGATGCAATGAGAACTAAAAGCCCTCTTGATGCATATCGATCCCTCAAGAAAATTTGGAGGGCCAATCCTGACTTAAAGCATAATCCTCCGTCTGTGGGAGCTATTGGCGCAGTAATAAGAAATCTAACTGATGATGACAAGGCGATATCAAAAAATGAAGCGGATGAGTGGAGGGAAATCGAAAGTCATTTTAGGATTCTTCATGATCATTCAAGTAGTTATGGGGAGAATCACAAAGCATTAGATTTCTTTCTTGATAGAATTGAGGATAAAAGCCTCATTCTTCTAGATTATCTGCATGATCGCCCGAGTGAAGCTGGTAAATTACTGGCCTTCCTTCCCGCGGAGTATCATTCCCAGCTGGAAGATTTTTATGGCATGGAATCTAAGGAAATGGAAGCTCTTGATATGGCAGCAGAGTTTGGTCTAATCTAAATAAGACAATGAAATACCTGCATCTATTTGAAGAATTTGAGGCTGAGCGTATCTACTGTATGAGATGTGGTTGGAAATGGCGCAAGGATCAGGGTGGCCATGCTCCTTATAAGTGTCATAAATGTGGGCACAATAATGCTCCTTTGCAGGAATCAGAGCTCAATCTGGATGATTTGATTTGGCAACATCTCAGCTCCCTAGTAAGCTTTCCTGAATTGTTACAACAGAATGAACCCGCCTGGGGGCATATCGTTATGTTTACAGATTACGATGACTATTATGAGTCCGTTGAGGACCGAGAGGATGTCGAGCCCATAGCTCGGGAGGACTATGAACGCTATGGCATGGACTATGCCGAGGTGGGAGACGCCCAGATCTCTTTTGATGATTTTATCGCTGGTCTCTTAGGCTACACTGAGTTAGAGCATCATATCCAGGAAGAGCATCCGCCGATTGAATGGTACATGGAGCATTTCGGGCAATCTCGCACGGTTGCCTCGATGATGAAGGCCTCAGTGGATGGCAATCTGAACCAACTCGATCTCGATCCTGAGTGGAGCGAGGACTCTGATATATAAATAAACATTTCCCTATGAAACATCTTGCTATTTTTGAAGACTTCTCTTCTGATCCGAATAAACCCGTTGATTGGAGCAAATGGCCTTGTCTGGTTAAACTCAAAGATGGCAAGGGTCCGAAGGGAGAGCAGATCAAACTAGGAGAAGGCACTTTCAAAAACATTCAGTTTTATCCAGGTGGTAAATGTGCTTATTATGATGAGGTCCTTGGTCTAGGTCCCATGAAAGACTACCGTTGTACCAAGATGGGCTTGGTAGTGGGCGACGACCTGGATCAAATTAACTTCTAAGACATGAAAAGATTTCTCATCCTGCTGCTAGTTCTCCTCCTGGTAGGTGGCTTGATTTGGCTGCTGAGTACTAGCAAGCCGGTTGTCTATCAGCCTGTTACCCTGAGTGAAACCAATGGGATTCTCAATACCACTCCTTACACTTACCTAGACACGGTGGTGGATGTTGGATTGGCTGAACTAGGCGTGGTGGGTCTCAATGTGTTAGTGCAACCCATGAGTGATCGCATTCGCACCAGATTTGAGGAGGCGGAAGGAGCAGCTTTAGAAGCTTATATTGCCGAGTGGTTAGATGGCTATGTTATTTGTGTCAATGGCGATCTAGGTCGCAAGCGTGCTATTGATGTCATGGCTCATGAGTTATGGCATCTCTCTCAGTATCAGAGCAAGCGCCTGGTGTTATTAGGCGGTTCTGAGGTGCTTTGGCTTGGAACCCGCTATGATGTGTTAACCTTACCCTATGCAGAACGTCCTTGGGAGCGAGAAGCTTTCCGAGAGCAAGGACCTCTAGCCCGTGCCATCCGTCAGAGATTATTACCTTGATATATAAGACATGCGATACCTTCAGACTTATCAATTATATGAAGCTGCCATCACCGAGCACCCTCTCTTAGATGGGATGCGAAACACCGTAGGAGGCCTTGACCTAGCTGCTTTGACCTCCAACTTTCGAGTGGATCGCACCGGCAAACTAGTGATTGAAGGCTTACGAGGTAAAACCTTTGTGCAACAACAACCAGATGGCACCTGGAAACATTGGATCGTATCGACTGGCCGGGTGTACGGAGAAGGAACATATGCCACCCTAGAGGAGTGTTTAGAGGGCTGTTGGATGGATTTCATCCTGTACAGTAATTCTGTGCGTCCGAGTGAAATGAACATGCAAACCTATCGGGATTTGATTGTCGCTAATTTGAGTGAGTTCCAAGGCAAGGCTTTGAGCAAACAGGAATTAAGACAGAAAGTGGTGGATTTGATTCAAAAAGATTTTAAACGCCCGATCCAAGATGCTGTCGATTTTTGGATTCTGCCTAAGTGGTTGCCTGCTTTGAAGGCTTTAGGTCTCACCACGGAGTCCCGTAGTGTATCGCTTTTTCATCAAGACTCCGCGATCGTTAGTCTCTTCTTTACCCCCGAGGAGCTAGAGTCCTCTTCTTCCTATACCAGACATCTCCCATATCGACTCCCCTTGAATTTTCATGTTAAGGTGGAACCTTGGGAGGTGCTCAAGATGGAGATTAATTATACTGTGGATCTGACCATCGGAGGGGATCTTTCCACCCTCCCTGCCTTTGCTGATGAAGTTTGGGGCAGTAAGCGTTTACATCGGGCGATGACCACCGCCTTTGCGAAAAGAATCGCCGAGGATGATTTTTCAGAGGAAATCCAACAAAGAATGCTAGCCCTGCGCCAGGTGGGAGTGGATCTGCTGCAAAAAGTGGCTGCGGGAGGCAAGGTGGCAGATATAGTATCGACCCTGCTGCCTGTGATGCAAGATAGGGATTTTACTTTCTCTCAAGCTAAGAGAATCAGTGAGGTGATGCCTGAACTTTGGCAAGCCTATGTGGACACCCACCCAGATCCTGACCAGGTGAAACACTCAGCTTTGCTAGGTGACTTCTTTTGATATATAAGACCATGAAACATCTCTCCCTTTTTGAAAATTTTCAATCCGCTGAGGATCTGGCCGATGATCGAGTTTATGCCATCTATGTGAATGATCATCGCACTCCAGGTGGTACTGCCGAGGAGATTCTCCGAGACTACAATCTGGAAGCTAAGATTCATGGTGTCACTTTGACCGTTATCGGTCTTGGCTCAGATTTAAAAGGATACCTAGAGGATTATAACATTTATTTCGAAGCGGGAGACGTGACTGAATTTGCCGCCGATCCGAAATGGGAAGGATAGATAGATAAATAGTATTATGAAACACATCCAAATTTTTGAAGATTTCCAAACCGGACCCATGAAAAAGCCAGCTGGCTTATTTTCACGTTTAGCTAAGAGTGCTAAACACTCAATGGGTTTTGAGAGCGAGGCCGATCGCAAAGCTCTAGCAACCATCTATCGTTACATCAGAGATGATTATCAGTATGACTGGGTAGGTAACATCAGAGAGATCCAACCAGGAGTGGTGATCGCTTGGATCAATAGTAATCCCGTGACAGTGAACCGTAATGAACAAGAGATTCTCTATCAGGGCAAAGAATTAGATCTGCATAATATCGAGGAAGAAGTGGAATCACTCTTCAATGCTTTATTAAAACTCAAGTCTTCCAAAGAATCTTTTTAATTTTTTTTAACCCAGCTGATTAGCTGGGTTTTTTGTGGCCTCTTGTTGGGACTTAATGCGAGAATTTTTGAATCTTTTAGAGGATTACCCTCTATAAACAAATAAAAATAATATGACTAATACCCAATTCCACGCTCAGCGAGAATTAGAGATCCTGGCTCAGACTGTGCCTGATGCATTGATTCTAGAATTCAAAGATGAGTTACTAGCTCTGTGTGAAAAATTTGGTCAGAGTGGCCAAAGCGGGGGTTCTGCTCCTTATGTGGCATCAGCTCTTTCCTCTGCAGTACGCAAGCTTTGTCTGTTTGAAACAATTGCTCCTCTGACTGGGGAGGATGATGAATGGGGGCGAGTTGAGGCGGATGAATCGATGGAGTATCAGAATTTGCGGGATAGCCGGGTGTTTAAAGACTCGCAGGGAAGAGCTTATTTCATCGAAGCAATGATCAAGGAATGCCCAGACGGATCTCGTTGGCACGGAGGTTTTTGGAGAACCGAAGAAGACTACCTCACAGGTAATAAGGAATTAATGATACGGCCTTCTGGTTGGATTAAATCCTTTCCTTTCACCCCTAAGACCTTCTATTTGAATGTGATTGAAAAAGAGGTGGCCAAAGATGATTGGGAGATGTGGTTAGCTGATCCTAAACAATTAGAAGAAGTCGCAGAATACTATGATTTAAAATAAACAAATAAAATACACTATTATGTCTCAAGTTAAAATTACTACCCCTAAAGGCGAAATGATTGCAGATCTTTACGATGAAGCTGCACCCGGTACTGTTGCCAATTTTCTCAAGCTCGTTAATGCTGGTTTTTATAATGGATTGAACTTTCATCGAGTGATTCCTAATTTTGTGGTGCAAGGTGGATGTCCTAATAAAAGAGGCGATGGCGGACCAGGATGGAGCATTCCATGTGAAACTGGTGGGGATCTACAATATCATGATCGTGGAGTGCTTTCGATGGCTCATGCTGGACGCAACACCGGAGGCAGTCAATTCTTTATCTGTCACAATCGTCAGAACACTCAGCACTTAGATCGCAATCATACTTGCTTTGGTAAAGTGACTGAAGGCTTGGATGTCTTAGATGCTATCGTCATTGGCGACGAAATCACTTCAATGGAACAGATTTAAAATGCTCTAATGATATATAAGGCAAATAAAATTCTAATTTAAAAATGAAAAGAATTAAATTATTTGAAGCTTGGGTACATGCGCAGGCTTTGAACGAAGCAGCTCCTTTTGGACCGTTAGATTTTGCCATGTTCGATAAAGCGATGGCAGCGAAAGCTTTTAAAAAGGAGGATAAACTTGACGAGGATCAAAATCTGAAATATGAAGCTCTTAAAGCGATTTTAAAAAACAATGGAGTTATTTTTTCCATTCCTGTTGAAGATGCCGCACTGATTCTCACAAATTACTGGCTTTTTGGACCTGATGCCCGATTCAATGACTATAAAGCTAATTATTGGTTTGATTATGATGGGGAGATAGGGAAGCCGGAGGTTCTTAAATTAAATCCTTCCCCGGACGATCCCGCTAAAATTCTCAGCAAAGGTATTTTCTCTGAGGATGAGATAGTTGATCCGGGCGATCTTTCTGCATCATCGGATTACAAGGAGGTAGCTTTATATTGTAATAATGCCACTTTGTATATCGTTTCAGATTATCTGAGACAAAAAATGGGAGATAACACGAAAGCGGCCCCCCCGAAAGGTGGAAGTCTTAGATTAAAAATAGACGTAAATAATGGCTATCTAGATTGGACTAGAGAATATGGCAATACTCTTCTATTTTATGGTACGGCAAAAACCAAGCAGGCTCAATCTAAACAGACTGTAACCACACTGACTTGGGAGGTTCCACCTGCAGGAAAAACCATTGTTAAGCAATTACCAGGTACAATGTTTGCAACCGGTGAAATTACTTTATCCAATCCTAAGGAATTAGATGCAGCCATTGCGGAATTAAAAGCTCTATTAGCTGATAAAAATACCGTACTTGGATCAATTGAAATTGAATCCAGTGCATCTGGTGATAAGCCAGTTGATGGAAAAAACGGATATCCAGCTGGAACTAAGTCTGGACAATATCCTCTTGGTAAACCATATACAGTGAAGACTGGGGAGACCTCAGGAAATGCAAAATTAGCATTAGGTAGGGGCGAAACAATTAAACAAAAGTTATCAGGATTAAGTGATAAAATTACGGTTAAAGCCGTTATTCAAGACGGCGGAGATGATGCTCAATATGCTAAACTTATTGTAACAGCTAAAAAAGCAGGAGGAGCCAGTGAAGTTTACACCAAAGACGAATTAAACAACCTGGTATTAAAAACCAAACAAACAAAAGACTTAGCCTCGGTTAATACTCTTTCTGTGTGGAAGGCTGCTTCAGGATCCTCATATGATGACTAATCAGCCCAAGGACAATCTGATTTAAAGAGAGCTACTGTTCTCATAATACCCTAACTGGAAAACGATATATGCGATTTTGTAGTTAGGGTATTTTATTATATTTACAGAGATAGCTCCATATTTACAAAGTAACACATCGGAAACATTGATGTCTCCGAATTGAACAGTTCCCGTATCGCCAACTCTTTCTTGTCTTGGTGCAACAATTCCGCTAACGTGATATTTAGATTGTAACCATTTAGTTAATGCTGTATTTGCAATAAATTTATAATTATCTTCGGTTTCAGACATGATAGGAACTGCAACAATCATTTCCTGACCTTTAAAATTCTCCCACTCCTTTCCCTGGTTGTGTTCCCAAACACCGGTTGTAGAAATTTCATTATTCCATTTTTTCGCAGAATTATACCAAAAATCTGTCCAAATAAAAGGTTTTTGAGGTAGGGTTGCCCGATAAACATTAATGTGATTAAACACATATTTAGATAACTCTTTATCCTCGGTAACACTTAACGGAATTCTGGACTGTGAATATATGCTAGCCGATATAATCGCAAAAAGCGAAGAGATAATCAGTTTTTTCATAATCTAAGTACGTTATTGTTAATATTTGCCTCAAATATATAGAGATCTTTCGAAACAAAAAAATGTAAGAATGAAACATTTCCCATGAATATATAAGGATAAGATGAAACATCTCCTTCTTTATGAGAATTATGAGGACGACCTACCGGATATGGCTAGGGATCTTTTTGATTTGTACAAGACCTTTGAGATTAAATATACAGAGGCAACTCCCAGGGGAGATCGGGAAGCCATTCATAGTCAAATAAAAGGACCTGCCGAAAACTATCATTTAGCTCTACCCCTGATGCAAAAGCTTCAAGATGCAGTGGCAAAACTGGAGAATTTAAAAGGCCAGGAGGGGGAATACATCAATGAAATTGATATAGAAGATATTATTTGGGATAATTTAGACGCAGCGGAGACTTTAGAAGGGCTGGGATACTATTTTTACTATTGGATCAATAAAAAATGGAGCAGATATTCCAGCAATTAATTGATATATAAAATAAATAATTAGAACATGAAGCATATAAAATTATTCGAAAACTGGATGGATGGGGAGGCACAAATGCCAATGGGTCAGCCAGCCGAAGAAGAAACATTAGATGTCCCAATGGCCTTCGCAGATTTTCATGGAGAGCTACCTGACGAATCTGAACTTGGTGCTTTAGGCCTAAAGGTGGCTTCTTTACCTAATGGAGATCCAAGAGTAGATGAATATGGATACACTTTAATAGGAAAGATCGAGGATCTTGAAGCATTTTCCCAGCAAATGGGAAATCCCATCGTGACACAAGGTCTTTTTAACGACGGAGAATATTAAATCATAATTTTTTCATAAAAAAAGCCTGAGCTAATGCTTAGGCTTTTTTGTTGGCTTTAAATTCTTTAATCAGCCGATTAATAATCTCCACATTAGCTTGGTAAAGCTTGGAAGATTTTTTACCTGATCTGCGAGATCTCATTGATCTTGGTTTTGATGCTGCTGTTCCCATATAGTGAATTTATTTGCACTATATATTAATTACTCTGAGGTCTTTTGAAGATGTAATAATTATCCCTGATCGCAGCCAATTCCCATCCCTTATTGCCCATTGCTTTAAGTATTAATTCTAGATCCTCGAGCTCTGTGTAAAGGAAGGGTAATATTTTATATTCGTATTTTTGCATAACTGCAATATAGAAAAGAATCGCGAGAATCGTTTCTGATTTGCGGGATTTTATTTTATATTTGGATAAACATAATAGAATGCCTCATATCATTATAACAGGAGCTGCAGGATTTATTGCTAGCAGATTTGCTCAGAAGCTGAACAGTCAGGGCATCGACAATCTTATTCTGGTGGACGATTTTTCAGACAACGCCAAGATTCATAATTGGACTGGACTTAAATATTCTGAAAGGATCAACAGAGATGATCTCTCCGATTTTTTAAACGGAGACACTGAGGTATTAGCCTTTGTCCATCTAGGTGCTAGAACAGATACTCTAGAACTTGATTACGAGGTGCATCGTAAATTGAATGTCGAGTACTCTAAAATGATTTGGAATTTTTGCACTGAAAGAAAAATTCCTTTGGTTTATGCTTCATCTGCTGCTACTTATGGAGACGGGAGCCTGGGATATTCTGATGCTCCTGAATTGATTCAAAGTTTAAAACCCCTCAATCCTTACGGGAGAAGTAAAAATGATTTCGATCTTTGGTCGATTGAAAATCCAAGAGCCCCTAAAAATTGGGTAGGCTTAAAATTCTTTAATGTTTATGGTCCAGGTGAAGCACACAAAGAAAGAATGGCCTCTGTAGTATGGCACGGCTTTAACCAAATTAAAGAAACTGGTGCGATCGAACTTTTTAAAAGTTATAATCCCAACTTTAAAGACGGAGAACAGGTAAGAGATTTTATCTATGTTGATGATGTGGTAAATGTTATATACTGGATCATGTTTATGATGATGTCAGGCAACTGGACAGAAATTGATAATGGTTTATTTAATCTGGGAACAGGAAAACCTAGAAATTTTATCGATCTAGCTAATGCACTTTTCGAATCTCTATCGATGGAGCCTAATATCAAGTTTATCGAGATGCCGGAAAAGTTGAGATCTAAATATCAATATTTCACTAAAGCGGAGATGAATAAACTAAGAGGAGTTGGATACAATAGAAAATTTATGACTCTGGAAGAGGGTGTTGCTGATTATGTGTCTAAATATTTACTAAATCAATGATTTGGGGAATACTCTGTCTTTTAATAGCTGCTATGATTATTTGGTATATTGCCAAATGTGAAACTGAATAACCAGGTATAAACCTGGTTTTTTATTGCGGATAGATAGAGTAATAATTAACGATAGAAAATAATCTCTTTCGTAATATATACAAGATGAAGCATAAATAATATGAAAAGAATTAAAGATTTTAAAGGCTTTTTACAAGAAGCTCAGCAAATACCTCTTGTAAATCCATCTACTGATGGTGAGACTTTTGCTGGTGTTTTAGCAGCTAATAAAGATGTAGAAGAATCACCAAAGGGTAGCAACAAAGGACCGGAGGTAAATAAATATTTACAATCAGTTGGTCTTTCTCCCGGGTTACCTTGGTGTATGAGCTTTGTTTACTATATCTTCGACGAGGTTTGCAAAAGATTGGGTAAACCCAATACGATTGTTAAAACTGGGGGTTGTATGAATCACTGGGGTCAAGCACCCACAGATGCAAAAATTTCTATAGATCAAGTTAAATCTAATCCAAGTTTAATCCGTCCGGGACAGATTTTTATCATGACCCGTCCAGGAAAAGGTCTAGGACACACCGGTATAGTGGTTGCAGTTGATGAAAAAGCCAGGACATTCACCTCGATGGAAGGTAACACCAACGATCAGCTGAGCGGAGAGGGAAATAGAGTAGGAACAAATAAAAGAAAGATAGACGGTACAAATTTAGTTGGATTTATTGATTATTTTAAAAATACAAGAACATCGGAGTTTGAAATGGATATTTCTAAAGCATTAACAGGAGAAGCTTCTAAGCTTTCACCTTTAACAGGTCAGGATGCTTATCCGGATGATAACACAGTAGGATCAGGACTTGGTGATGCACCTGATAATCCAGGAGCTAAGTTTATGCAACAAGCACTGACTGATATCCTTTCCGGTGGCGGTGCGACGGGAGCTAAACCCCCTGCAGATATTAAAACAACAGGTGACGTAAAAGACGTTTTAGATGATTTAAGATAA